>Ga0187818_10000028_pt1 | contig 35892 bp, 29 predicted proteins | sample NC_wetland_sal_i_14_FD_130581 | JGI IMG/M metagenome (GOLD analysis project Ga0187818, IMG submission 130581) | Wetland sediment microbial communities from Neuse River Estuary, North Carolina, USA - SO4_3 | ecosystem: Environmental > Aquatic > Freshwater > Wetlands > Sediment | place: USA... | reverse complement strand
GACAGCTGCGCGTTCTGATCGATTCTCGCTTCGATCTGCAGGGGGCCGTCGACCAGCTTGGTTTTCGGGAAGTCGTAAACTACCGATGTACCGTATTGTGCGCCGTCACTGCGGCCAGCAATCCAGCCAATCAGATTGTTTCGATTGGCCGGGGTGAACGGCAGGATCTCCACGAATTCGACGGCGGTTTCGCCCGGCAATTTCATTAGCACGAAGTTCGGCTCCATCGCCAGCGTCTTTTGCTCACCGGATTCGTTCATGCCGACTTCGGAAGCGACCGTCCACAGATCCTCACGGTTATAGAACACTTGTGGATCGGTCATGTGATAAAGGCCGTACACGGCCGCCTGCAGCTTGAGCAACAGCTCGGGGTAGCGCACGTGTTTGCGCAGCGCTGGTGGCATGGCCGTTGCATCCTTGAACAGCGTAGGAAAAATCTGGCGATACGCCGTGATGATGGGGTCCTGCGGGTCAAACACGTAGAACGTCGTGGTCCCATCGTAGGCGTCGATGACCACCTTGACGCTGTTCCGCAGGTAGTTAATGGGGGTGCTGCCGAGACCATAGTGGCTCGAGTAGGGATAGCTGTCGGAGGTCGTAAACGCATCCACAATCCACGACAGCCGACCATCGTCGCCGACGACGATGTACGGATCCGAATCGTAAGTGAGGAATGGAGCCAGCGCCGCCACGCGATCGCGCACGCTGCGACGCATCAGCAACCGGCTCTGCCCATTGATATCGTCGCTAAACGGGAGCTTCGTGAGGTCGCCGCGGTCGAACGCGATGAGGATGCGGCGCAGGAAACCGCCGACGAGGATGCCGCCGTTGCCCTCGTAGGACGTCAGGCTGTTCGTCTGACCCTGCGGGTAGTTGAATTCCTGCTGCCGTGTCTTCACGTACACGTCGGTGTTGGTTAGCTCGCCGAAATAGATCTCCGGGCGCGTTACAACGATGCTCTGTACCGTGCTCTGGATGGGCATGTTGCTCAGAATCAGCGTCGGCAGCCCTTCTGGCGTGAACCCATTCACAGGGTTCATGGTGATACCGTAGCCGTGCGTGTAGATAAGCTTCTCGTTGATCCAATTGCGGCTGCTCTCCGGGAGCTTATCGACGTTTAGCTCGCGTGGCGCGAGCATCACCTGACGCATTGTGCCGTTGATTTCATACCGATCGATGTCGATGTCGGGAAAGTCGTAGTAGGTGCGGATTTCCTGAATCTGACGCAGCGTGTCCTGGAGTGCGCGCCAGTCCCACAGCCGGATGTTTTGCAGCGTAGCCTGATTGTTCGCCGGGTCCGCCGCCTCGACGGTCGTCTCAGCGGGAAATTCGCGCTGCGAGAGGCGATCCAATCCATACGCCTGCCGCGTCAGGTCAATGTTGTAGGCGATATAGGGTCGCTCGCGAACCAGTTCGTTCGGCTTCACGATAAAGCTGCTGACGTACCAGCCGAATATTTGAAGGGCGAGATAACAGACCACGGCCGGAGCGACTGCTGCCACCAGCCAGCGCACGCGCGGCACCGACACGGCATTGAGGGCTGCAATCGCAGCACCGAGAACGAGCGCGCCACAGACTACGAGCATGCCGGTAAGCATGACGTGCGCGTCCGTGTAGGTCACTCCGCCAAAGATCGTATGATCGTCGAACAATCGCTCGAACCGGCCTATATAGGCGCGCATCGCGAGGGTCAGCAGCAACAATGCAAATGCAATCGAGAACCCGCGCCACGGCAATGAGATGTATCTGCCTCGACGCCCCGCGAGCATCCGGGTGCTGCCGGTAATGAAAATGAAGAAAACGGCGACTAGACAGGCAATCACGGCCAGCGTCAGTAGCCAGCCCGTGATGAGCTGCCATGCAGGGAGAGTGAATAGATAGAAGTTCACTGGCTTGCCGAAGATCGGATCCACAACGCCGCCGGTGGTGCGCGGCGCATACCAGTACAGTGCGAATGTTGGCCATTCCATCATGATGCTGGCACCGGTTATCACCGCCATGACAAGCGAAACCACCAACCCGATGAGCCGCAGGATGCGGTCGACTGGCAGTTTCAATGGCTGCCCGCCGATAAAAATCGTGCCGCCGCTCGGCAAATCGTTCCGGTACGCCCGTCTCAGCGCCAGGAACCATCCGTATAGAATGAAAAATGTGACGGCGGAAAATGCCGCAAATACCGCCCACTGAAGGCTCAGCGCCTTCTGGAACACGTCTCCGTAACCGAGCGACCCGAACCAGAGGGCCTCGACGTAATACGATAATGCAGTCCGGCTGCCCAAAACGACGCCAGCAAGCACGGCAAGAATGAGGAAGAACAGGCGGCGATGCCGCGGCGGTTGCTGCCAGTCGACGGTCTCGAGCATGACTCTACACCCCTTTCACGAGCGCTTCGGCCTGAAGTTCCCAGTACACGCAATTGTACGCTTTCTGCAATTCGAGCAGCGGTCTCCCGAATCATGCCCACGCACTCGGTCCATAGCCGAATGCTCCACCCACAACTTGCAATTGCTTGAGCTCAAATGGTCTAGCCTACTAGGCCGCGACCGATCGGCACCCGATTTACGCGTGGAGCATGTGGATCTCGTTCGTGATTGCCACTTTCCCGGAGGTGGTGCTCCTCGGTGAAGCATTTGCGCCCCTCGCCTGTGATCGTCCGCTTAGGAGGCAGGCGCACCCGGCTGAACCTAAGACCACCAGTAAAGGTTCAAAACACAACTGCGTTCTGTTCTCATTTTGTTCTCAAGTTGCATGATGACGTGAAAACCGGGCTTTGCAGTTGATTGAAAAACCAGAAGCCGGAAGAAGGTTAGTGGGCCCGGTAGGATTTGAACCTACGACCAACGGATTATGAGTCCGCACGCAATCCAGAGTTTTTCTTTACATTTTTCATTTTTGATCCCATAATAGTCCCATTATCTGGTGCGAGGAGAAACCATGAGGCCACGCCATCAGACGGGACAGATTCGCCACCGAGGATCGAACTGGATTCTAAGATACTACGAAGATCGCTTCGAAAACGGCAAAGTTGTTCGTGTACGCACTACGAAAGTGCTCGCGCCCTACGAGCAATATCCCTACAAAGAGTCAGACGAAGGGCGACTGCGCCGCGAACTGGAAAGCCAAATCAGAGCCGTCCTCGATCCCGTCAATCGGAATGGTGGGAACAGCGCAGCGGGCACACTCACGCTCGGCGAATTCATAGCGCAGAGGTATTTCCCCAGGCTCAATCACCGATTGCAGATGCCTGCTGGTAACGAACTCCACATCGAGCCATCGACCGTTAAGGGGTACAAGGATATTTGGAAGGTTCATGTCCAGCAGAATGCAGTTGCTAGGATTCAACTCCGACATTTCACTGCCAAAAACGGCCAGGATTTTCTCGAATCACTACCGCAAACCTTATCTCACCAAACTCATCTTCGGATCAAGAATTTCCTGAGGGGGGTCTTCACCTGGGCCATTGCAAGCGAGGCGTACCAAGGTTCTAACCCGATGGAGGGCACCAAGGCCGGCGGACAAACGAAGCGAATCGGAAACCTAAGTGAGCGTCAGGCGAAAATCCAGGCTTCGCACGAGCACGCGTACACCCTAGAGGAAGTCGCCGAAATGCTCGATGGGCTTCCCGACCCTGCTCGCACCGTGTGTGCTGTAGCAGCTTTTACCGGACTGACCAGGAGCGAACTGCGCGGATTGAAGTGGTCGGACTATGACGGCGAGACGATCATGGTACAGCGTAAGATTTGGAACGATTACGTCGGGGCGCCAAAGACTGAGGCTCGTGAGGCTGGCGTTTTTGTGATTCCTCTTCTAAGGAAGATTCTCGCGAAGTACAAAAAGGATTTTCGACCAGGCGAAGAAGATTGGATTTTTCGTGGTGAAAAATTCCTTCGGCCTCTTGACTTGGATAATCTCTCGCGGCGAGAGATCCCTCAATACATCAACGGCGCATGGTTCGGCTGGCACGCTTTTCGACGGGGCCTAGGAACGCGATTGAACGAAGCTGGCGTGGACGACAAAGACATTCAAAGCATCCTACGCCATGCTGACGTTTCCACGACCCAGGCTTTCTATATTTTGCCGAACCGAGAACGGGCAGAGGCAGGACTCAAGAAGCTCGACAAGACCCTGCGGACAAAATATGGTATCAAGGCATAGAGGGCCCATAGCTCAATCGGTTAGAGCAGCAGACTCATAATCTGTTGGTTCCTGGTTCGAGTCCAGGTGGGCCCACCACTCACGCTTCGCCTCGACTCTCATCTAACCATCGCTCGATTTCACTCCACCGGAATCGCAGAAATTTTCCGGCACGAAGAACCGGGAGCGGGTGCCTACTGCGACGGCGAGTCAGTTCGTAAACTGTTGAAGGCCTGAGTTGCAGGCGCTCAGCAACCTGTTCAATGGTGAGAATTGGTTCCGAACTCGGGATAGAAACTACAGGTTGAACAGCGCCGTTCTTATCCTTCAGACCCATAAGGCACCTTCGTTGTGAAGAACTTGGCCTTTACAGGCCAATAAAAAAACATTCGTTTCACAGTTGGCGGACGTTGAGCGAAGAGAGGCGCTGTCAATCCCCGGAGCGCAGCGGAGCCGCAGGGCGCGGAAGCGAGCACGGCGCGGGTTTGGTGTATGCGCCGCGCAGAGCTGCACAAGCGGGATTGACAGGAGGAGCCGAACGTAGCGGCAGACTCCGCGGGGAAACGAATGTTGCAACGAACGACCAGCCGAAGGCTGAACCGAAGACCGCGAACTTAGCGTTTTCAATCAACTACTTGTCGTTAACCGGGAGAGGTTTGGTCAAAAACCCTTTTCGGAGGGATAGGGACACGTAGATGATGGCGCATGCGGATTTCATCTGTCAGTGACGTGGGAGGGCGCTCATGGTGCTCGAATCTATTTATCGTCACGGTGCTTACAGTCAGAGATATTTGGCGCTTCATCTGGCTGCTCCATTACTGGAAGAACGCGAGCGTTTTCTGCAGCATCTAGAACGGGAAGGGGCGACTTGCCTAACCCTAAGAAGAGTTGCGCAGGGCCTGATTAAGACAATACGTTGCCTTGGGCTCAAGAATCTTCGTGATGTGCAACTCGCTGAAGTGGATCGTGCTTGCGCACGTTGGCAAGTGAATCGCCGCATCCGCTCGACTCCTCCGTTTTTCTGGATTGCGAAGAAATGGCTGCGTTTTCAGGGGAAGCTCAGGGTTCCAGCTCCGCCACCTCATCCCTATGCTGCCAAAATAGATGAGTTCGCGAGCTTCTTAATCAACTCTGGTTTTGCGCCTAAGACAGTACGTGGGAGGCGCTTGGCAGCAACGCTCTTTCTGAGATGGCTTCCCCCGCAGCACCGCAGCTTGCGATCGGTGTCGATCAACGACGTTGACAAATTCTTTTCTTTCAAAAAGGCGACGGCGGCCTGGAGCCTGAGAACAATCGCAACACAGGCTGCTGCCTTACGACCGTTCTTCCGATACGCGGAAGACCGCCATTGGTGCTCTAATAGCATTGCGACAGCGATCAAAGGGCCGCGCATACCTCGGTATCAGAATGCGCCGCATCCCCCCACCTGGCGAGAAGTTCGGCAAGTATTAGCGATGCCCGCAACGAGCCGTGCTGCAATCCGCGCAAATGCTATTTTCTCGCTTCTGTCGGGATATGGGTTGCGCTCAGGCGATGTGACCAATCTGCGCCTGGCCGATTTCAACTTGGTGGCGAAGACTCTCAATGTGAGGCGCTCGAAAAACGGCGGTTTCCAGCGGTTTCCAATCAAGCGGGAGATTGCAGCTTCGGTATTGAATTACGTGATGAATGTGAGGCCGAAGTGCTCCTGTCCTCACCTTTTTGTTACGCTAAATCCACCTTTCCGCCCACTCTCCGACACGACGATGTGGATCATCACGAGCAGACGCTTCGCGAGATTGGGAATACATTGCCGTCCGCGAGGGCCTCATGCGCTCCGTTATGCCTGCGCTAAACGTCTCCTGCAACGAGGACTATCCTTCAAAGAAATTGCCGATTTCCTCGGCCATCACAACCTGGAAACGGTGCGCGTGTATGCCAAGTGCGATTTGAAATCCCTCCGAGCAGTGGCTGACTTTGCCTTCGGAGACCTGATATGAAATTGACCAAGGCCATCGACATTTATGTGCAAACGAAGCGAGAGCAGGGCCTACATTACGAATACACGGCGGCAATACTGGATAGATTCGTCCGCCATGTTGGAAACAGACCTCTGCACCGGATTACGGAAGCCCACACAAGTTCCTTCATAAGCCATAGAATTACGTCCAGCGTCCACACATGGATCAGCAAGTATAAGTTGATTCGAACGTTTCTCGAATATTGGAGACTACGCGGTCAGATAAAAACTCTGCCCCTGCCTCCACGTCGCCGAGCAATCCGGCGAGTATTCCTACCGTACATCTATACTCGAGCTGAGCTACGCCGAATATTGAGAGCAACTGTGCACAGCCGGACGAACAGATCTTCGACATTAATCGATTCATTGACTCTTCGCGCGTTTCTACTGCTCCTGTACGGAACAGGCATGCTTGTCAATGAAGCGCTGGCACTGCTGCATAGTGACGTGAACTTAAAAAAGAATCTGCTCACGCTGCATCGAGTTGGCAAGTCGCGATGCATTCCAATCGGCCGTGACGTTCATAACCTGCTGTCCGGCTTTTTGCGTTCGCCAGTCCGGCGGCGACAGCGTAATCCAAGTCTCTTCCTTGATGTAAGCGGTGAGCCGATTGACTATAAGGCTCTCTGGTATGAATTCCGCAAAATGTGTCGGGCTGCGGGAGTCACACGGCATGATGGGCGCTACCAACCCCGAATATGCGATCTTAGGTTCACATTCGCTGTCCACCGTTTGGCGTCCTGGTATAAGCGGGGCGTAGACGTGGAACGTATGCTCATTCCGCTTTCTGAGTATCTGGGTATAGCTGGATCAGATTCGATGGGCAGGTATCTAGCCATGACACCTGAACGTTTTCGGAAGCAACTCCGGAGATTGACTCTAAGAGCAGCGAGCACGTCCGCGATGCAAACCAGGGGGGCACCAACTCAGATCAAATAGACGAATAGTGCTTGGCAAAAGGTATAGAATCTTCAACTCCGACTAGACATCTGCATGCAAGGCGCACCGGGCGAATTTGTACTGCGCAACCGAGTTTTTGCGCACTCCAGAAGCCAATTTTCAGGGATGATTGGCCTCAACCTTCAAGTAGGCAAAGAGGAGTTGCTTGCCACTTGGCTTTTGGCTTCCGCCGTTTGGTTCTACCGTTACAAACACGGCATCGATCTGTTCCAGCTTCCTCGGATCATCAAATTTCACTACCCATCGCTTTTTGGCCGCGTTGTCCTGATAGAAGACGCCAAGGCTTGTAGCCTGTTGTCTATCGAGACCGTGGCTGCCCCAGGCCTGAAACGCGCTGGCACTCTTGAGCCCAGCTTGTTGGTCGAGATCATAGGCGTAGAAGATCAGGGACTTTCCCTTGGTGTAGAAGACCCGGCCATAGGGCTTTTGCGTCTGCCCATCCCGCGCAACGTCAAAGACCTCGGCGATATAAAGGTCCCTGGCTCCCATGAGCTCTCGAATGTCCCGGTCGTGTGCTAGCAGTTGGTCCTGCTCGCCCAGCTGCTGCTCCCGGTCACGAAGCTGACCATGTAGATCCCGGATTTGCGCTTCTAAACTCCCGTCACGTGCCTCATCTTGCGAGCGCTCCTGTTGAAGGGAATCGAGTTGCGCCTGAGTTTTTTGCAGCGAAGCCTGAGCACTGTCCAACTTCTGGAGGACATCACTCCGCTCTTGAATCACTTGTTGCTTCTGGACCTGGTTGTCTTCGAGAGAGTTCTCGAGTCTTGCTTCGCTATTCTTCGCTTCTGCTAGGGCCGCCAATTGTTCTGTGATCTGCCTCCGCATCGTGGCAATCAGTCTGTCCCGGTGAAGCAGTTGCACTCTCAGAACTTCTCGGTCGTGACCGAGGTCACTTATTTGCTGTTCAAGTGACTCCGCTCTCCTGTCGAAAGCGTCAGCCGTACTCCCCATTACGGGCTGATGCTTTTGTTTGCCAAGTTGAAAAGAGTAGATACTCAAGGCCACAGCGAGAATCAGGGCGGCAGCGGAGGTCATCCACACATAATTCCAATTCACACGCGTCGCTCGATGACCACTTCGGTTCGGATGCCCCAATACGATGTTGGCTTCTGACAACGGTTGTTCTTTCGGACTCGCTGCCACGTGCGCGGTTGTGATAATCGAGGCCCTTTTGTGCACTTCAGAGCGACGGATGTCGGGCTCCGACAACTCCGAGCCGGACAGTTTGGAAAGAAGCAGAGGCATCCCGATCGTGGCGGCAGCCTCAAATTCCTTCAACGCCAGCCGACAGTCGAAGCAGTTTACAAGGTGCTCCCGAAGGTCCTTTTGCTCCTCTTCAGACAGCTCACCAGAAGTCGAAAGGGCACAAAGTTCGAGGAATTTGTCGTGAGATCCGCTCTCCGACCAATCCTCGTCTTCCGGATTGTGGCGACTATTTCTCATGATTTTTTCCCATAGTGACATTATTCCTAAACATATATCTACGCAACTTAGCTAGGCCGCGGTAATAGTGATTCCTCACGTTTCCGAGGGTCTCTCCCGACTTTTGGCTGATCTCCGCCAACGTGTAACCGTCAAAGAAGTACAGGCACAAAGTTTCACGCTGATCTTCCGTCAGGGATTTGAGCACCTTGCTCAGACCATTACGGCCAAAAACAGCTTCGGCGGAATAATCGCTCTCTGTGGTCGGTATTCCGACCAACTGAACGGCGTTGTTTTCGATCTCCATTCGCGCATAAAACTGGCGGCTGGTGAGGTAGCGGCGCCTGTCTATCGACCTGTGGTAAGCCATCTGGATAATCCAGGAGCGGACCGAGCTTTTGGAACTGTCAAAGATTGCACACTTTCGCTGGACGAATGGAAACAGGTCCTGGACGAGATCCTCTGCTTCGCTAGCGTCTCTGAGGATCCGATGAGCAACATTGCGAACGAATCGAGCGTGCCTTTGGAAGAGGAGCCCCAATGCTTCCTGCTTGCCCTCGGCAACATGCGCAAGAAGCTGTTTGTCAGTCGCTCTTGCCAGCGCACAGGTGCTTTGCTCTATGTCGCTAGCAGCCGCTCCGAAACCCAAAGAGATTTGTTGGAGACCCGCCTCGCTTGAACTCATCCTCGACTCCGAAACGAAAACCCTGTCCTAGTGGCTACGTTGAACGACTTCATACGCGTCTGTCCAACGACCGAGTTCGTCGCAACCACCCGCCACGCTGGTGGGGAAGCCGGTTTCTCGGCATAGCAATCAGCTGCCGAGCCGTCTCATCCAAACATTTGCCTGCGCAGCTTATCCAGGCCGCGGTAATAATGGTGCCTCACATTTTCCAGCGGTTGTCCGACCTGTTCGCTAATTTCCGCAAAGGTATAACCATAGAAGAAATGCAGGCGCAAGGTCTCACGCTGGTTCTTGGAGAGAGAACCCAGGACCTTCTCCAAACCATTGCGGCCAAAGACGGCTTCCGGGCAATAATCGACTTCCACCATCCGTTCGCCGACTAGATAAGAGCAGCTCTTTTCAAAGTTCTCCCGATTGTAAAAATGGCGCGAAATAAGGCGTCGTCGCCTTTCAAATGCTCTGGAGTAGGTCATTTGGACGATCCAAGACCTAGCTGAACTTTTTGACCTATCAAAGATGCTGCACTTTCGGTCTATGAACAAAAAGACGTCTTGCGCCAGATCTTCGGCCTCGCCGTCGTCGCGCAGAATCCTCTTACAGATTCGGCGAATCACTTTCACGTAGCGTTGAAACAGTTCGCCGAGAGCTCCTTTATCACCTGCCTGGAGCCGAGCCATCAAGCTTTCATCGCTCAGAAGTGAAGGCGCGTCGTCGGCTTTCAAAGGTGCACACTCACTGGCACTGATCGCAGCACGCGAGGAGACTTGGAGCCGACTCGTTGCAGGCGAATTCATCCTTTTGCTCGATTCCGCTGCGAACAGATTCCCTCGTGACGGGACTTCGAGACATCAACTCCCGTAACCCACCACAATAATTGCGGAAGATACATTAGTGATCGACAAGAGGGAATACTTTTTGCCGCTCTTCCTGAAAATTTCCTTTGGCGGCGCAGTCTTTTTGTGTGGTACAAATCCCCTTCTTCGCACGTAAAGCACTCGACATGCCGCAGGGCAGTTTGCTCACACAGTTCTTCCTCGCCCGCTGATACATTGCAACAATTCCGATCGCGCTCTGTGGGAAATCTGTCAGTTGGTCGGGACATCGACCGAATTGATGCCGTTTCTTGAAACAATCCGAGTACGCGGCGAGGCTTACGGAATTCATGTCTGACACGCATTTCAACTGGAATATTCAGACGCGACCTATCCAGCGCAGGCCAGTGCTCGCCTAGGGGGAACGCGTTACTGCCGCGTCAGTCGGCAGCCGAGAATTTTGAAATAGCCCGATCCACAGGTTGACCAGTCCAGAATCCGGTTCGTTCAAAACCCTACGCGCTTTAGGTTCAGCCTTCCGACTGACCGTCCCACCCCACATTCGTTTCATACGAAGCCTGGAGCTACGTTCGGCTCCTCCTGTCAATCCCGCTTGTGCAGCTCTGCGCGGCGCATACACCAAACCCGCGCCGTGCTCGCTTCCGCGCCCTCCGGCTCCGCTGCGCTCCGGGGATTGACAGCGCCTTTCTTCGCTCCCTCTTCGCTGCCTATGAAACGAATGTTTTTTATTGGCCTGCAAAGGCCAAATTCTTCAAACCAAAGGAGATACACCAACTATGCTTATAACCATAAGTGATTTGCTCGGAAGTAAGAAAATTCCACGGCTGGACAGTGTACAGATGTCGGCTCTATTGCAGCATCTGTTCAAGACCAGGGACTGGGCGCTCCGTTTCCAGGTCGCGGAAGTTGCGTACCGATACGAGCACGACCACCCCAACGCGCAAGACCTCTTTCTTGCTTGCGCCCTTCCATTGGCACAGTACGGAGCTAAGCGGAAAGCGGAGAAGCTATTTGTTTCTCCGTCCGATTGGCAGATCGAAGTGATGTACGACGGTGCAGTTAGCGCAGCTATTGAGATGTTTCGAGACAACCCCCCTCTGGCTGAGATGCCGAATGCCTTCCGGCGCTTTCTCGTGCGTGCGCTGCACCGGGGAATGTTGTGTGGCTGTTTCAATAGAAAGGAAAACTATCGCATCCGTACGGTTGGGGATATGAGGACGGTTCGCACGCGCAAGACGGTTCTTCGTAGCACCATCGAGCGGGAGCTTATCGCGAAAGACCTTCTAGACCAGGTGACCAATTATCCGTGCTTGCGTCCTCCCCTTCACTCGACACTTCAGTGCATTGCGGCTTTAGGCCCAGATTTTGCTCTGAAAGAGCACGCGTATACCACAGCAGGCGACCCTGATAGATGCAAGCGCGAATGGCACCGGAGACCGATCCTTGACTTCGAGGCAATAGCGCAGGCTATGGGGGTGGAAATTGAAGATGTGCATTACAATCTCCGCCAGGCTAGAACTGCGCTGCACAAAATATTCAATGCTGACGGAAGGCTATTTCTCATCCACTGAATACTCTTGGGGGGCACGCGATGAGCGTGTCCCTCTCACCACATAGGCACCACAAATTTTTCAAAAAAATTGCGGGCGGGCCGCACTTTTTTGGCCAAACCAACTCCAAATCAAGGAGACAGCACAATGAATCATGAATTTCAGCAGTATCGCTTTGCGCGGATCGAAGCGCAGAATATCACAAGAGCGCGGCTTGAAGCACAATTCAGGGATGGACTCACCAACCTCGAAGACCTCGAGAAGGCAATCGAACGGCTACTAACAACGGAATCTACTTCCACAGCCTGGCGGAGGTCAGAAGTGGAGCAACTCGGCTCCCGCGAAGGAACGCGAATGGCCACTCTTGAGTTATACTGGACACACCGACATCAATTCCACGCTTAATCGAAAAGATTCAAAAGAGTGAGACATGACAGGCTATGGACCACGGCAGCTCGCTAGCACTCTCAGAGGACCGCATGCAGCGCTGTGGGGCGTGGGGCGCTGGTTTACGACCGGCGCATCATCTAGACTAGGGGTGTAACATGGCCCAGTATAGTCGCGGCGACTACATCAAGGTTGAATTCGCAGCGGAGACTCCAGGCCTGCCCGGCGAATGGATGTGGGTGCGCGTGTACCGCTGTGACGAGGAGCGCCAGCTACTCTTTGGCACACTGGACAACGAGCCCGTCGCAAATCCGAAAGACCTCCAGCTTGGCCGCGAGCTCGCGATTAGCTACAGCCAGATCCGAGAACACAAAAAGCCCTGGGAATTCCATGAGAACTAACCCGCGCTTTTGACCCAGTAAGTAAACCATTTCATTCTTTGTGGTCCTCCCACGCAGACAGTTGGTTCGTTCGCAAATCGCTAGGCGAACATAAGGCGAATATGATACGCTCAGCCTGATCGTGCCGCGGCGACTCGAGTTTCCGGCGAAGGCACTGGCTCGGGAGCAACTCAAGGAGCTTAGGGGCTCCCTGACTCCACACATGTCCGAGGAAACCTACGACGACGCCTTGCTGAAATGCTACCCGCGCGGTGAAGCCCTGTCGCCGCCTAGGCTCATAAAGGAACTCGTGGACACACTGGAGGGTGTGCTGGAGTTGGCGGAGGTGGCTAATACGGGAAACCCACTGTAAACAAGAGTTGTTTTCCACAGGCTTCACCGCTACGGTGAATTGTGGTGCATGCTATACTCCCCAGCGAGCGGATCTGCAAAGTGACCAGAGGCGCAAAACGGAAACAAAAACCTGAGCCGGTCGAGGGCACATCGGTACGTGCGACCATCAGCTTTCCGTCCGAACTCTACAAGACTCTCGAAGGGATCGCACGCGGGAAAAAGGTCTCGCTGGCCTGGGTCGTCCGCGAAGCTACAGAACAGTACATCGCGGACAAGTGGCCATTATTTGGAAAAAGCCTCATACGCGGAGAGAAATAATGGGCGCAGCGGCGAAGATGAAGGAAGCCAGGCTGGAACTTGTGAGGCCGGAGAAGCGCCTCAAACGTCCACCCGTGCTGCGCACCATCGATCTGTTTTGCGGGGCAGGGGGCATCACCGAAGGATTCCGGCAAGCGGGATACGAATGCCTCTATGCGAACGACTGCATGCCCGAAGCGATTGAGACATTCCAGCGAAACCATCCCGGGGCATGGGCCGACTGCCGCAACATCGAGGGGATCAAGCCTTCGGAAATCCGGGCAAGAGTTGGCATCAGGAAGGGCGATCTCGATGTCCTGGCTGGCGGACCTCCGTGCCAGGGTTTCTCGATTAACGCACCGGAGCGTTTCCTCACCGATCCGCGCAATAAGCTCTTCAAGGATTATGTGCGCTTCCTCGAAGAGTTCGAGCCCAAGACGTTTCTGTTTGAAAATGTCCCCGGCCTGCTTTCCTTGGGCGACGGTAAAGTCCTTGACCGTGTCCTCGCCGAATTCGCGCGGCTCGGCTACCACGTCACGGTGAAAATTCTTTTTGCCGCACATTACGGCGTTCCGCAGGAGCGCTGGCGGCTGATTCTGCTTGGATCGAAGTTCAGCGAGATTGCACCACCGGAGCCCACGCATTATGCGGCTGGGCGCGCGAATTTCCGGGGCGGCGGCGGCGTGCTGACGTTCCGCCTTACCGATTCCGACAAGCGCCGCCTGCTGCCGGCCGTGACTGTGCGCGAAGCCATCGGCGATCTGCCACGTCTTGTGATGGGGGAGGGGGCCGAGACCATCGGCTATACGGCCGGGAAATTCAGCCAATATGCCCGCGAGATGCGTAATCCTGAGGGTGTCACCTACAATCATTTCGCAGCGAAGCTCTCAAAGCAGAATGCCGAGCGCATGAAGTTCGTGAGGCCCGGCGGCTCCTGGCGCGACATCCCGCATCACATGCTGCCCAAGGGCATGCAGCGCGCGCGCAAGTCGGATCACACCAAACGTTATGGCCGGCTGCACAACAATGGCCTGGCCGGCACTGTGATGACGAAATGCGATCCGCACTGGGGCACCGTGTTCCTGCCCGACCAGGACCGCTCGCTCACGGTGCGCGAAGCGGCGCGGTTTCAGTCTTTTCCCGACACGTATCAGTTCCTGGGCCCCCGCGTCTCGCAGTACGAGCAGGTCGGCAATGCGGTCCCCGTCTTGATGGCACGGGCCATCGCGCTGCAGATCCGCGCGCATCTTAAAGCCCACGGGGCCGTTCCTGCGGCCGTGGAGGAAGCAGAAGCAGCGCATGGCTAGCAACATCACTGAACTCTTCGGGTACAGCCCAACGGATCAGTCGCCCGCTGCGAAGAAGGCCCGGAAGAATCTGGAATGCCCGTTTCTTGGACAGACTTGCATCAAAACGCTGAGTGACGGCACCATCAGCGGCATGTGCACGCTCAAGCCCATGACCAGCGGGCCTGTCATCTGCTGCCCGGTGCGGCTGTATGCGGATGACTACAAGGTTCTCAAAGATGTTGCCGTGCAGGCCTTCGGCAACGGCATCGAGCTGATTGCCGGAAGCGATGTGGCTGCTTACCGCGCCAAAAATCCCGGCAAATCCGCCATCGCCGTATTCGGAAAACGCTGGGGCAAAGAATTGCGCCTGCCGAGCCGCGCCAAGAAAGTTGGCGGAAAGGTGGGCGCATATTTCGTGGACTGGATTCTGGCGCACACCGATGCTACTGGAAAGCTACTCGGTTTTGTTGCCATCGAAGTGCAGTCCATCGACACCACTGGGAATTACCGTGGGGAACGTAAGGCGTATTTGGAGGGCAGCTCCTTCAAGGGGAACAGCTCGGCGGGGCCGAACTGGGAGAACGTCAACAAGCGCATTCTGCCGCAGATTATCTACAAGGGCCATGTGCTGAGGCGCGAGCCGCTGTGCCAGAAGGGGCTTTTCTTCATCTGCCCAACGCCGGTCTACAACAAGATCGCGGAGCGGCTCGGGGGCAAGCTGGAGGAGATTCATCAGCAGGCGGGGTCGGTGACTTTGATGCGCTACGACGTTGGCCATCCCGTCCCTGACGGCCAGATTCGCGCACTCGAATTTGGCGGGCAGTCCACAACGACCATTGACCAGGTCGCGCTTGCTTTTACCGCTCCCAGTAACCTGCCGCCCGCAAAGGTCTACGAACAAGCCATTATTGCGGAGCTTTAGAGCCGTGGACCGCAGTGAGAACATGCGCCGTATCCGCAGCAAGGGGATGCTCCCCGAGTTGGCGGTAAGAAGCATGGTTCACCAGATGGGCTACCGTTTCCGGCTGCATCGGAAAGATCTTCCGGGAAAACCGGATCTGGTGTTTGTTTCGCGGCGGAAAGTCATATTTGTGCACGGATGTTTCTGGCACGCGCATGACTGCAAGAAAGCCCACACGCCAAAATCCAATGCCGCATACTGGGGGCCGAAGCTTAAACGCAACCAAGCGCGGGACGCCAGGAACATTAAGGCGCTTCGTGCGGCGGGATGGAAGCCGCTGGTGATTTGGGAATGCGAGATGAAAAATGAAAACAGTCTCCAAAAAAGGATCGCGGTCTTTCTGAAAGAGCGGACATGATCGACAAGGGAGCACATTTCTACCGTTGCGACCTGCAGGTCCATACGCCGCGCGACCGCAATTGGACGGGCGGTGATCGCGTCAGCGATGCTGATCGGCGCATCTACGCCGCCAGTCTTGTCCAGGCATGCAGGGATCGCGGAATCCAAGGCATAGCCATCACGGATCATCATGACATGGCGTTTGCCGACCATGTTCGCCAAGCTGCAGCAGAGGAAACCAGCGCCGAGGGTAAGCCTTTGGCTCCAGAACAAAAGCTTGTTGTATTTCCTGGCATGGAGCTAACCCTCAGCGTTCCGTGCCAAGCGCTTATCCTCTTTGACGCCGATTTTCCTGCTGATATGTTCTCACTGGCAATGACGGCCCTGGCGCTCACACCAAGCGCTGCAACGCAAGCAAAGACAGCAGACACAGTGCGTCTTACGCATATTCAGTCCCTCAAGCAATTGAAGGAAGAACTCGACAAACATACGTTCCTCCGGGACCGCTACATTATTTTTCCTCACGTCGGCGAGAACGGGCAGTTTTCTCTTCTCCGGAAAGGGCAGGCAGCGAAATACACCGAGATGCCTTGCGTCGGCGGTTATCTCGATGGCGAAATCGCCAAGCTTGGCGACGGCAACCGCAACATTGTCGACGGAAAAACCAAAGAGTGGGGCCACAAACGGATCGCAGTCTTTCAAACATCCGACAATCGGTTTGAGGATCACCGGGACCTTGGCAAGGTTTCTACCTGGATCAAATGGGCCATACCGACTGCTGAAGCCTTGCGGCAGGCTTGCCTCGCGCAAGAGTCACGGGTGTCGCAGGAGACGCCGCAGCTTCCAGCAGTAAGGGTGGCCAGACTTAGTGTCAGCAACAGTGCCTTCCTGGGCCCGATCGAACTCGAACTCAACCCGCAATACAGCGCGCTCATCGGTGGCCGAGGGACCGGGAAATCAACGATTCTTGAATATTTACGCTGGGCTCTCTGCGACCAGCCGCCCGGTTCCCCGGATGATGAAACTCCGAACTATCAGGCGCGCCGCCGGCGCCTCATCGAGCAGACGCTCAAACCAGTTAACGCAACCGTCCAGGCGCAATTCGAAGTGAACGGTGTTCCGCACTTAGTCCGCCGTAGCAGCCAGGACGGGGCGCTGCAGATAAAAATCGGCAGTGATACTATGCGCCCTTGCACTGAAGAAGAAGTGCGTACGCTTCTGCCCATACAGGCCTACAGCCAGAAGCAGCTCAGCGATGTCAGCGTGCGCGTCGAAGAATTATCCCGTTTCATCACTGCACCGATCCGGAACGAACTTAACCGCATAGAGCGGCAGGCAGCTGATCGGGCCGAACGTATCCGTCAGACCTACGCTACGCGGCGGCGTCAGCGGAGCCTAACTCAAGCACTTCAGAAGCGGGAATTGGAGGAGAACTCACTAACGGTCCAAGCGGACGCGCTCCGGGCGGGACTAACGGGACTATCGGCTGAGGACCGTGCGCTTCTGGACCGGGGAAAAGTGTTCGATGCGGCAGACCGCTCTGTCCGATCATGGCAAGACGGGGCAGGGTCCGTCCGGGAAGGATCTGTTGGCCTTCTCCATACGATTGATTCCTATCTGTCGCAGCCGGATACCCCGCCAGCGCAGCCCGAAGAGGCAATCCTCAAAGCCGCTCACGCAGAATACCGGAGCCTCTTAATCGATGCCAAAGCCAGCCTTGAAGCGCTTGTGACACGCGCAGGCCGAATCACTGCTGATGGGAACGCCGCGCCTGCCACAAGTCCGTGGCGCGGGTGGTCGGAAAAAATGGCGGCATTCAAGACCTCTTATGAGGCCGCTGTGCAGCGTTCTTCTGCCCACAGTGAGAAAATGAAGCAACTGCGCGACATTGAGGAGCAACTCGATAAACACGTCCGTGAAACCGCGCGTGTCCGGGATGAACTCCGGAACCTTGCAGCAGCGGAGGCTGGATACAGAACGGAGCGGGAAGCTTGGGAAGCGCTTCTTAAGGAGCGTGACGATCTGCTCGATGCGCAATGCAAACGGTTAACCCTCAGCTCCGGAGACTCCATCCGTGCTCAGGTAAAGCGTCATGCGGATGCCGGGGATTTCGTCGAGAGCCTGAAGCAGTCTTTGAGCGGCTCCCGCGTCCAGGGCGCAAGAATCGAATCTCTCGGTGAGTCAATCTCTGGAGCGGCAGACTCCGGTGCCCAGTGGAACGCCATACTGGGTGATCTGGAAACGCTCGCGGAATTTGATGCGGAACGCGACAGTGCGGAGCGGAGACCGGAGACTCCCGTCCTTATCGCTGCGGGCATTCCCGCCGGGGATCTTGACCGCATCGCTCGCAGTCTTAAACCAGAAGCGTGGCTGTCGCTTTCCCTCACGCCCATCAAGAGCGTTCCGGTTTTCGAGTACCGCGCGCGAGAGAATGAATACATTCCGTTCCGGAACGCGTCCGCCGGACAGCAAGCTACAGCGCTGCTCAAAACCCTCCTCAACGAAGCAGGCCCGCCGCTCATCATTGATCAGCCCGAGGAAGATCTCGATAACCCTGTGATGCTGGAGATTGTCGGACAGGTCTGGCAAGCGAAGAAGAAGCGTCAGCTCATTTTTGCGAGCCACAACGCCAATCTTGTAGTCAACGGCGATGCCGAGCTGGTCGCTTGGTGCGACTACCGGACAAGCGGGGACCAGTCGCGCGGCACCATTGCAGGGGAAGGGGCAATTGATATTCCAAAGGTCCGCGACGCTATAAAAGCCATCATGGAAGGCGGCGAAGCCGCTTTCAATCTACGGAAAGAAAAATACGGATTCTGACGCCATGAATTAAACCAACTTGTGCACCCTTAAAGGTGTTCAAGTAGAGTGTGAAGCCGCTGGGCTTGCGGCTAGCCGTTCTTCTGGGTCCGGCGTGGCCGAGAAGTGGCTCGCAAGCTGCAAGACAGCAACGGTGCCTTCGGCACCGGCGGAAGTTTTTGACACGTCACCCCTGAAAGGGTGCTGTCCGGTAACCTGAGGTTACCGTACGCGAACCTGTTGGTTTGCTGGTGCTTACGGAAGAAAAGTGAGGTGTCGCGCGGAAAGTTCGGTTACGATAACGTAACTTGTTGAAAGGAAAGATTGGCTTGGGTTGGGTAGGTCATCCCGCCAGGTTTTTCCCTGGAGGAGGCGGCTGCATGAAAACACCTTCTCGAACACGCTCGGTTGGAACCAAGGTTAGCCAAGCGGAGTATGCCCGATTAGAAGCCTGTGCCTCCGATAAGCAGCTATCAATCAGCGAATGGAGCCGTCAAGCACTCTTAGCCGCGGCCGACGTTGTCCAAGGTTCTCCAGCCGAGAAGACCATCCTCGCCGAGGTGATCGCACTTCGTACAATAGTTGCCAATCTGATTTACACCTTCACCAGCGAAGGCAAGGTCACCGCCGAACAGATGCGTGCGTTTATCGAGCGCGCAGACGGTACCAAGTCGAAACGGGCGACTGAGCTACTTTCCCAGATTAGCCGGGTTAGGAAACCTGACACTGAGAATAAGACTCAAAGTGCGTGAGGAGGCGAATTAACCGTGGGCAGAAAGCTCCTGGTGCTCTTCTTTGGGATGATCCTCTCCATGTTCGGGATCGGGCTCGACATGGGGTTGCACTGGACGCCCCTCCAGACTCACTACTTCGGCGCCTATGTCGAAAGCGTCCTCAACACCGGAAAGGGAAGCTATTCACTGCTTTTTGTGCGGTACCCGGACGGCTGGCGCATGGCTCAGAACAAAGATGTCGTCCGTGCGGCAGTCAGTCGAGACCAAGCGCGGGCCGGTTTATTTACGCTTTCCGACGAGGCCCGGCGCACAGGAGGGAACGCTCTTGAGTGGCGGTTCGTCCCTGAACTGGAGAATGCAACGGCCGCTCAGTGGCTGCGGCAGGGAATCTATGACAACAGAGGTCCGTGGGACTTTGTCCGCTGGCCGGTCCTCACTGGCCTTATCTTCGTGACGCTGCTCTTGACTTGGATCATCCGCCGCGACGGCAAAGCGAAGCGGGAAGCCAAAGAGGGCCGCATCCTTCGTGGCCCCCATCTAGTTACTCGGGCTCAGTTTAATGGATGGAAACACTCAGACGGCATCGGGTTTGAGACACTAGAACCGCTCACAGGGTTGGAGCGGCTATTCCTGCGAGGTTCAAAATCGCGCATGGTATGCATTCCTCGGCATGAGGAGAATAGCCACTTTGTTTTGGCTGGAGATTCCGGTACGGGCAAATCCTCTCTCATGCGCCAAATGCTCATTCAGATCCGGGCACGCGGCGAGACCGCAGTTGTGTACGACCCGGCTCTGGAATTCACGCCGCAGTTTTTCGATCCCGCCTCCGATGTCCTATTAAATCCCACGGATCAGCGCATGCCGTTCTGGACACCAAGCGACGAAGTCCAATATCCCGCCGAAGCGCTCGCCCTAGCAGGCTCCCTTTTTCCAGACAAGCCCCACGAGAATACGTTCTTCACCGAGTCGGCGAGAAAAATCTTCGCGCACTTGCTTCGGTATCGACCCACGCCGCAGGACCTCACCGCATGGATGAAAAACATGGATGAGGTAGACCGGCGAATTGCGGGGACGGAACTTGAGGCTATGATCCCGACTAGCGCCGGAGGCCAGCGCGCCGCAGTGCAGGGCACTTTCAACCAAGCTGCGGCCGCTTTTCAGCTCTTACCTAGTGAGTCCGAAGCGAAGGGGCGGTGGAGCGCGGCAGCCTGGGCAAAGGAGCGCAAGGGCTGGCTCTTTCTACCTAGCACGCCGACACAGCGAGAGAGTTTGCGGCCGCTGATCAGCATGTGGCTCGACTCCCTGATTCTTCGATTGATGGAATTCGGCGAAAAAGGCGTGCCGCCAGTCTGGTTCATGCTGGACGAATTGGCGAGCCTTCAGCAGCTCCCCCAATTGCCGACAGTCATAACGGAAAGTCGAAAAGCGAACGTTTGCCTGGTCCTTGGCTTCCAAGGGCGGAGCCAATTGGAGGGACTGTACGGCGTTCAAGCTGAGGCAATGCTTTCGCAGCCGATGACTAAAGTTTTTCTCCGAACGAGCGAACCTCATGCTGCGGAATGGATCAGCAAGTCTATCGGCGATGTGGAAGTGATGCGTTTGGAAGAGAGCCGCACGGAAGGTATCCCCGCCATCTTGATGCCAATGCAGAACAGTAAGACTTCATCCTGGCTCCGCCGCACTGAACCGCTCGTAATGGCTTCAACTATCGCCGGGCTACGGAATTTGACGGGGTATTTGAAATCGCAGGACCTCGTGGTTCCAATGAGTTTCCCTTACGTGAAACCTGACCTCCAGCAGCCGCGCTTTCTTCCACGGCCACTTCCCGAACTCGAGACGCTGTCCGCGCCGAAGAAGGCTGTCGCAGCAGCCGCGAGCGCGGCGACGCCCACTACCGGTAGGGACAAGAGTCTCGGGCAAAGCCCTCAGCGCAACCTAGAGATTTTCGAATGAGCAAGGAATGACACGCTGTGCTGACCATTTCCAAACCGCTGAGTGCTAGCCAGGCCCAGGCTTATCACTCAAAGGAATTCACAAGTACGGAACAAGCGTATTACAGCCAGAAGGGCGAAATACGCGGTGAGTGGCAGGGTAGACTTGCCGAGCAGTGGGGACTGCACGGTGATGTGACGGCGGAACAGTTCCAGCGCCTAAGCGAAGGCCAGCACCCGATTACCGGCGAACAATTGGTCCGATATCAAACGCCTCGTGAGTATACGAACAATCGCGGCGAGCACATAAGAACTATGGAGCATCGTGCCGGATGGGATGCGACATTCAGCGCCCCAAAGAGCGTATCCCTCACTGCCTTAGTTGGTGGCGATGATAGAGTACGCGAGGCCCACGAGGCCAGCGTTCGCACCGCACTGGATGAATTGGAGAATTACGTCCAGGCACGCATCGGTGGTAATCATCCGGCACAGACAACGGGCAAATGGGTAGCCGCGAAGTTCGAGCACGATAGTGCGAGGCCCGTAGATGGATACTCGGCACCACAGCTACACACTCACGTTCTGTTCTTTAATCTCACGGAAATGCAAAACGGCGAGACGCGCGCTCTTCAACCAAAAGAACTCTATCGGACACAACAATACGCGACTGCGGTCTACCGGGCTGAGTTAGCTGCCCGCCTGCAAGAACTCGGCTACGAAATCATCCGCGGGAGAAGCGGCCAGCCCGAAATCAAAGGCTACTCAAAGGAATACATGGATGCTTCGAGTCCTCGCCGCCAGCAAATCACAGAACATCTTGCCGGTGAAGGCGTAAGAGGGGCAGGCGCAGCGCAAATCGCTGCGCATCGGACTAGGGATGCGAAGAGCCCTTTGAGCGCGGAAGAGATGTTCGGGCGGCATCGCACCTTAGCCGACCAGTTCGGTAATCAGGCCGAGCGTGTGGTCCGGGAAGCGAAAGAAAGAGCACATCAGGTTGAGCGGGGGCCTGTGCAAGGGACGGCGCAATCAGCGATGACCTTTTCAAAGGAGCGAAATCTGGAGCGCGAGGCAATTGCAGACGAGCGCGAATTGCTGAGAGATGCTCTAAAGCGTTCAATGGGACAAATGACACTACATGAGGTCAGAGCGGATTTTGAGAAGCGCGTCGCGGAGGGCGAGTTTATAAAAGCGCACCAACAAGAGGGCGCGCCGGGCCGCGCATTCACGACGAGAGAGATGTTGGCGTACGAGCGCGATGTAATTAACGCGATGCGCCGGGGGCAGGACCAGCACGAGGTAATCGCCAGTATCCAGGTTCGCTCGGCGACCGAAGAAAACCATTCACGCTTGAGCGAAAGCCAGCGGAAAGCGGTTGACCAGGTCCTATCGAGTCACGACCAAATCATCGCGCTTGATGGTGTCGCGGGAGCCGGCAAAACAACTTCTTTAGCCGCGATACGCGAAGCCGCCGAGCGCGAAGGCTACCAGGTGCGGGGATTCGCGCCGACTTCCCGCGCCGCGCAGAAACTTGGAGAAGCAGGGATTGAATCGAGCACATTGCAGCGGCACCTTGTTCGCGGCAAGCAGTCGGAAGAAGGGGAAAGACATCTCTACGTGCTCGACGAATCGAGTCTCGCCAGCACAAAGCAGATGCATGAATTCCTGCATCGCCTGAAAGACGCTGACCGAGTGTTGCTCGTAGGTGACGTACGCCAGCACCAGGGGGTTGAAGCAGGACGGCCTTTCGAGCAGCTCCAGGAAGCTGGAATGCGGACCGCTCATCTGGATGAAATCGTGCGCCAAAGAGATCCTGCACTCAAACATGCGGTGGACCAGCTCGCACGCGGCGAGGTTCACGAGGCCTTGGCTGACTTGCAAAAGCAGGGCCGCGTCCATGAGATAGCCGACCGTCAGGAACGTATAGCTGCGGTGGCGAAGGCCTTCGTCGAACGACCTGAGGAAACGCTGGTCGTCTCCCCGGACAACAAATCGCGCCGCGAGCTCAATGAGGTGATTCATCGTGAGCTACAAACCGCGGGCAAAGTCGCGGACGAAGAACATAGACTTAGAGTGCTCGTTTCGCGCCAAGAAATGACCGGAGCGGATCGGCAGTGGGCCGCGCAGTACGATGTTGGCGATATCGTGCGCTACAGCCGAGGAAGCGAAGCCGTAGGAATCGACACCGGAGAATATGCTACGGTTCGCGGTGTTGACGCAGACCAAAACCGTCTTACCGTCGAAAAGTCAGACGGTGAGCAACTCACCTATGACCCCAGACGGCTATACGGAGTCAGCGTGTACAAGGAAGATTCACGCGACTTTTCAGAAGGGGATCGGGTCCAATTCACGGCCCCATATCGCGAAGAGGGTGTTGCCAACCGGGAACTAGGAACGGTGAGACAGATCGATTCGGAGGGAAATCTTCAGATTCATCTTGATTCAGGTCGCGATGTTCAATTCAGCATGGAGGACCACCCACACTTGGATTACGGCTATGCGGTTACGAGCCACAGCAGCCAGGGACTCACAGCAGACAGCGTATTGGTTCATGTAGATACTGAGGCCGCGCACGAAAACCTCGTCAACGCCCGTCTCGGGTATGTTGCCGTTTCACGCGCACGCGATGACGCACAAATATATACAAATGACGCAGCTAGTCTCAGCGAAGCTCTTAGCAGAGAAGTCTCGAAACTGAGCGCTCTAGATGCCGAAGCAAATGGCGACGCCAACCAAATCAGGGAACACGCCAATGAAGAGCAGCGCGGCCGGCATGAGTCCGAATTTTCTCACGTGGAACGGGAGCAGGCAGATGCACACGCCAATGAAGAGCAGCGCGCCCCGCATGAGTCCGAATCTTCTCAAGGGGAGCAAGCGCAGGAAGGGGAGCAGGCGCAAGAACAAGGCGCGGGATTTTGAAATGGAATTGCGCTAGGTTCTTCACAGCAGCGGATTACGCAGCCCATTTAGGGCAGGCTATGAAACAAGGTGTTAATCAATCGAGCGGCGAATCGCAGTTTATTGGATGAAGGGATGTCCGTCGAAGAGTGCTCGACATGAGAAAGTGCGTTACGCTCGTTCAATCCGATTGTTAAACCTCTTCTTTCCCATTTGGTGACGATCCGCTCGCGTTCGAGCCAGTCCAGCAGCATAGTCATAGAAACAGGGAAAGGTTTGCCATCAACCAACGTCTTGTTGCGATCCCATTTTTCTCTCTTACAAAAGTGCAATATCTTTGTGTGGGACGGGAAAGCCATATCATTCGTTTTGTTGCCGAATGAAAGAGTTACATTTTGCCGAAGACTCGCGGTCCACCTTGCTTTGATCGCTGCCTCAATCGCTAGAGCAGCGTAGTGCACGGCAACTGTGTAGAAGTCGTATCGGAAATAGCCCGTGACGTAAATATCTTTAGCCCTTTGAAAAGTGAGTTGTATGTCCTCGGGAACTTTCGGAATCAATTGAATGTCACAGACGGCCTCCTGCCTATCCTGAAAAGTCGGCGGCTTACCATCCGAAAGATTCACAAACATAGCGGTCCTTGGGTCGATTTTTGTCCAATCTTCCAAACTCAAAATAGGGTCGGTTTGTAGGCCGTAAACAGCGTTGTATTCGATCTCCTTCTTAAACTTGAGGATCAGCATTTCTGAACTGTCCATCAATAGCAATTCCCCAAAGTATTTGGCATAGGCTTCGGGCCGTTCACGAATATCGAAGGGAATGAAATCGACGATGTCCAGAGATTGATGATCCCGAAATCCAGTATTCTTTAAGCTCCTGATTATTTCTAGTGATCCGTCGTCGTCGCGAAACGCAAACCGTTCTTTCAAGAGAGAGCAATATGTGTCGAGTTCCGCCAGAGGTCGGGTTCCGTGAAATGTGATTCCCCGGCCTGGGGCTTCTCCTGCATGGTGTGCGATGAGTGTCCAAATAGGCCCGCCCTCTTCTATGTTGTCCAGGAAAAGTCTTGGTTCCACGGGTTGGACTTTACCCGAATCGATTAGCAGCACATCTGTCGGAACTGGGAAGGCATAGAACGCATCTCGAAGAGCAACGATAGTTGGCGAAACATCGCCGTCATCTTTGAACGGCGGGAAGCTACGGTGAAACACCTCACGCACGTAGCTTGAAACTACTGTGAGCGTTTCGTTCCAAGTCGTCCTGACTCTAGCCGATGAATTGCTCATCATTATGACGCCCTCTTGCAAAACAAAAAATCAGCATGCTTGCAACTCTGAAGTGCCGGTGCCGGACTCTGTGGAAACACTCTTGACTTCGCGTTTGGTGTCAATCAAGTATTGAGCGAAAAGGGGGTGAGGACAAGATGCGACATAAGAGTGACTTCGACCTTTCACACTTGCTTGCCGGACTAGCTGGAGCAGCAGTTGGGGTCTCTGTAGTGAACAGCCAAATCGAGGAAGCGAAGAAAAGCAGGGCAGAACGGGATAATCCGGAAGAAGTGCGGGAGGTCTGCACGGAAGTAGGGTATGCGCTGGAAAGGTGGGAGCCGGAGGAGTACGAGACAGAGGACGATTTTGTGAGTGCTTTGGCGAGCTACTTAAACGACGAAACCGGATTCGAAATCGAGGAACACCCGGATACACACGAGGGCCAGCCGGACGTTCTGGTCGAGGATTGCCTTGCTATAGAGGTCAAAATCAGTCTGCGGAAGAGTGAACGTGATCGATGCGTGGGGCAGTGTGCGGCCTATTCGAGAGAATGGGTGACGTGGATTGTAGTCCTTGACGAAGCTGCAAGCGTAACCGGTGATTTGGAGAATTTACTAGCTGACAAGGGACTCGAACACATCAGAGTGTTTCCCTTCGACTTCGATTAGGGGTCAGGCAGAAAGACCTAGGGAACACCTGGACCTACGTTAGAAAACGCCGTTTTACCTCATCAACCCGTAAAGCAGCCGCCAGAGGTGGATTCGTCATGCCCCGCGCGATCCTAGCGCGAATCTGTTCCTCTGGCACCCCATAGCGGCGAGCACTTTTGTACTGGCCGTAAACCTGCGACATTGTAGCGCCGCGCTTACGTCCTCGCGGACCCCTAACGAAGCTGTTGACCATTCCTTCGAGCCTATCGAGGGCCGCATCTGCTGCTGTAAATACAATCATGGTTCACCTTCCACTCCTAAACAAACTGAATTCTGCCGACCGGTTTGTGGTCCGTAAAGCCGATTTCCAAGAACACAGCAAAGTGGTACTGAAGTTGCCATTTATAAGCATTCAGCTTTTCAAAGTCCTTCGACCGACCGAGCTTATTTTCTGCCTTCTTTATTTCAATGGCAACGAAGTTGTCCATCTTTTGCCGCCGATGAACGATTATGTCAGGAATCGCGCCGCGTTCCTTGCCGTCCAAGCCGATGTACTTCTTCTGGTGCGGAATGCCGTCCACATGCATCTTGTCGTATTCAGCATCTACGTCGAATCCATCAAATTCAACAGCTAGGTGCTCGGCGATCTTGTGCGCAAGACTGTCTTCTCTAACACCGCTCTCCAATAATTTCCGGTCCTTCTCAAAAAAGTGAGCCAGACCTTTCTCAAGTCTTAGTCGAACCTCATTCGCACTCATATCGAAGGCAGGATCTTCAGGCACTTCTCGCATCTCAACACTTCGTTTGCATGGTGACTACCTTCACGTTGTCGTGAAGAGGGCCGAACCTGAGCAGGGGGACGAATTCATAACTGGCTCGCTGCGATAGGACTCACGAGGGTAATGCGGGTTAACTGGCTGTGGAGGGGGAACGCTTGTTTGCACTCGATTGACTTGCTCCATTGCTCGTGCAGCATCTCTTTCGAGGGCCGATCCAACTGGATTTTGAGGGGCCGCACAATTGCACGGTTCGTATCGCTGCGGTTGAGCACTCGGAGGCGTCGGTGCAAACCAGTTCATTCTTAAGTTCCTCTCCTAATTCTAACACCGAAGCAAGGCAAGTCACAGATTTCAGTCTGCCTGCCTCAAAAGAGTTTCCTAGAGCGCCGCTCTCGCCGTAAGCGAATCTGCTTCCAACCAGCCGCGTTCTGGCCCTTTCCACATATAATTTTGCGTTGAGTGAGCCGGATGTTCGTTGTCCGCTATGTCAGTCGCCAATCGGCGCATCTTATCCACGTTCAATTCGCTGCCGCCCATGTAGTATTCGTCATCCGTATATGAAAGCGTGTACGAAATTCCACAGCCAGCGTGGGAGCAACGAATTACTTCCTTCGGCGGAATGTTGCTCGGCGTTGGCTTTCCATCTTTCCCGTTCCGTTCAAGCATTGCTGCCATCACGCCCTCCTATGATGTAGCCCACGCTAAAGGTGGGCCACCACGCCCAATTCAGATACTTCACCGTCGAAATCGTCTCGCTGCTCTGGCGGATAGTACGCAAAAAAGTCCCCATAAGCCTCCGAGTAGTGGATTGGGGAAGGGTTCTTACCAAGCTGAACGGTGAACACGGTCGAACGGTTCTCCGGTCCCGCAAACAATTGAACCTTGGCGCGGAAACCAGAGTAGTTAGCGTCCACGCCAATCAAATGGCCCCACACGCTCAACCTGTCACCGGCGCGAAGCTGATAGGCAAACTGTTCCCGGCTTTGCGTTACAAATCTCCCGATTTGATCAATGGGACAACCGCTCATGATGAAATTCCGAATCTCCGCGAAGCAGGCTTCGTCACCGCGAAACCTAGGGAACTTCGTCAGGAAGTAGTGAAATCCAATCTTTGCGATGGCACGGAAATACCGGTCGTTGACCGTGAACTTGATGGTCAAAGGTCCGTAAATGATTGGCCCCGTGGGTTGGACCCATTCGGTCTTTCCCTGCATCGTGAATCCCTCAAAGAGGGATTCCACCCACGGAATTTCCTCAGAGGCCGCAGAAATGTTGGCGTGTTTGAATGACTTGAAACCAAGCGCAGTTACCTTTTTCCGAAACTCCTCCGTCGTCATCCCGTCTAGGATCGGGATGGTGTGGATGGAGTCATCTTCAGCAACAAGCTTCACGCACCGTAGCTCCCGCACACTATTTGGCCCCATGAGTTCCAGTTCTTTTTCTTCGCCGGTTTCATGGTTGATTCCGACCATTTCCAAGCGTCCGCCACGAGAACTGCCCCGGTAGAACGAGTTCACGTCATCGTGTCCCGAGCGTCCCGAAATACCAAGGAACTTGCGAAAGAAAGCTTCGCTGCCGCATCTGCATAGCTGCTCGTCAAGCTGGCCACAGACACCGTTGCACCGGCTGCACAACCCATCGGTCAGCGGCACGTAGTCTTTGAATTTTCCGAGGCCACGCGGTAACGGGTGTTCAGTGGTTACGTCGGCGGCCCCGCAATAAATGCAATTCGGCATGAAAGTGTTCCCTACCTGTTCCCTCCAATTCTACCGCTCGCGGAATTCCAATACTAGGTGGGTCGTAGAGTCCGGCGCGTTGGCCAGTTCCGGCAGAATCCTTCAAGCAGTCGACATGATCGTCGAGCAAATTCTTGAACTCGATTCAAGAAACGAACTCACGAGTTGGGTCATTCGCGATTTTGGCGAAGAGAATGGAGGCGGAACAGCGCACGAACACGGAACTCCGCCGAGCTGATTGGCAGTCCTAAAACTAGTCCCAGAATCGGTCCCAAAACCCGTACCGACATGCCCACAAAACTCCAGACAGCCCCAGAAACGTCCAGCTAAGTTATTGACAAACCGAGAAGGCAAGTGCTCCCTCAAGGATTATGAGTCCGCTGCTCTAACCGCTGAGCTACGGGCCCGCTCCCACCAACATACCATATGGTAGCAGCGACCGGGGCAAAACCAACATCCCACGATCATAGGGAACGAATCAAAAACTGTGCTGGATACCCCAAAGAGCTGGATAGAGCTTGCGATACTCATTGTATTGAAGGCTCATCAGCTCGACGGTTTTTGGATTGGGGTGTATCCGCTTTGCAACACGAACTACGGTCTCGCAAGCAGCCTCCACAGACGGCCAGCTTTCAATTCCTACTCCCGCGAGCAACGCAGCCCCGTAGGCGGCGCCTTCATCCGTTTCGATTAATTCCACCGGCATGCCATAAATGTCCGCCTGAATCTGTTGCCACAGCGGAGAGCGCGCTCCGCCTCCACCCAAACGGATGGGACCAATCGGGACACCAATTTCCTGGAACAAGGTGAGAGAATCCCGAAGACTGAACGCCACTCCTTCCAGAATCGCTCGAATGATATGTGCTCGCGTGTGTTGCGCGGTTATTCCCACCAATGCTCCTCGGGCCTTGGGATCAAGATGCGGCGTGCGCTCGCCCATCAGGTAAGGTGCCCACAGAAGCCCATCTGCTCCGGACGGCGTTTTTGCGGCCTCTTCCGTCAGCCGCTCATACGGATCACGGCCATCCTCTTTTCCCGCTCCGAATTGATCGCGGAACCACCGCAAGGAAAGACCCGCGCCTTGTGTCACTCCCATCACATGCCACCGATCCGGAATCGCATGACAAAAGGTGTGGATGCGGCCTTTCGGCTCGAGCACAGGTGTGCTTGTCGCCGCGAAGACAACACCGGAAGTGCCAATTGTGGCGCTGACGGCCCCCGGTTTGACGATCCCCATTCCCACAGCGCCTGCGGCCTGGTCGCCTGCACCGGCCACGACGGGAATGCCCGGCCGCAATCCTGACGACCGTGCACCGTCCTCGTTAACATGGCCGCTAATTTCCTGCGATTCGAACACTCTTGGCAGACACCCTTCGTCCACCCGTGAAATCTCAAGCATGGGTTGCGACCAGCGGCGGTGTACGACGTCGAACAGGAGTGTGCCGGACGCGTCTGCCATATCGATCGCGCGCGAGCCAGTGAGGCGAAATCGGATGTAGTCCTTCGGCAGCATTAGCGAACGCACGCGCGCCCAGATTTGCGGCTCGTGGTGGCGCACCCACCAGATTTTTGGCAAAGTGAATCCGGTGAGTGCGGGGTTCGCTGTCAACTCGATCAGCCGTTGAGCACCAACCTGGGTGGTTATCTCACGGCATTCCTCCTCCGTGCGCTGATCGCACCAGATGATCGCGGGCCGCAGAACCTGGTCCTGCGCGTCCAGCAGCACGAGTCCGTGCATCTGGCCTGTCAGTCCAATGGCAGCAACTTCCTGAAGCGGTACGGAGCTTTTCGCCAAGCATTCCTTGATTGCCTGGCACGCGGCCCGCCACCAATCCTCTGGGGATTGTTCCGCCCACCCAATATGCGGCGAGCTCATGGGAGCATGCTCGGCCGTGGCGGCGCTGACCACTCGACCATGCGAATCGAGCAGGACAGCACGCGTCCCGCTGGTGCCGACGTCGATTCCTAAAAGATGCATCTTTTTGAGTTGCTTTCCTTGGGACCTGCTTGGCAGCCTATCGAACAGAGAATCGAAAAATCGTTGTGGAATGGAATTCGCTGCCCGGCCTCAGAACTGTCGTTGGAAAATCCGGGTGATTGGGCGAGTCTGGAAAGTGTTGCGTCTCCAGACAAAGCGCACCATTCCTCGGGTAAGCCACGCCGCCCTTGCCCTTAATCGAGCCGTCTAGAAAATTGCTAGTATAGAACTGAACGGCGGGTTCGGTCGTCAGCACCTCAAGTACACGGCCGCTTGCAGGGTCGTAAACCTCGGCAGCCTGCGTTAATTCCTTGCCACCGCCATCGATCACGAAATTATGGTCATAGCCGTGACCGAGGCGAATCTGCTCATCATCGGCGTTGATGCTCTCACCAACTGCGTGGATCTTCAGAAAATCAAACGGCGTCCCAGCAACCGATTTCAATTGCCCCGTCGGAATCAGCCCCGAATCCACCGGCGTGAAACGTGAAGCATTGAGCTTCAGTTGTTCAGTGAGGATTGTGCCATGTCCCTGTCCGGAAAGATTGAAATAGGAATGGTTCGTGAGATTCAGAACCGTGGGCTTATCGGTATTCGCGGAATATTCGATTTTCAGATCATCGCCACTGAGCGTGTAGCGCACCGTGACCGACAAATTACCAGGAAACCCCTCTTCGCCGTCTTTGCTTATGTACTTTAGCTCGACGCCGTCGGAGATCGCTTTGCCGGTCCACATGCGGCTGTGAAAGCCGCCCGGCCCCCCGTGAAGCGTGTTGTCCCCGTTGTTTTTCGGGAGCGTATATTCTTTTCCATCCAGCGCGAATTTTCCGTGCGCGATGCGGTTCGCGTACCGGCCAACAATGGGGCCGAAGAAAGCGGCGCTCGTCGAGTGATTGTTCTCGTAGTACCCCGAGGGAGCGTCAAAACCGAGGACCACGTCCTCAACCTTGCCCGTGCGATCCGGCACCTTTACGGAAAGAACAAATCCGCCATAGGTCATGATCTGAACTTCAATTTTTTCGTCTTTGAGCGTGTAGATTTCGACGGACGCCCCGTCTGGCAATTTCCCACCACTCTGCGTGCTCACCTGAGTTTTTGCCATTACCGCATTCACAATTCCTGCAAATACAGCCGCCATTACTACAATCCGTAGGAAGTGTCTCATGAATTTCCTCGCACACATTCTATGGCCCCCGCGAAAGACGTACAACTTGCAGGAGCTCAAAACATTGGGCGACCCTGTCGACGTCGTGTGCGAAATTCGCACGTTGTATCTAGTCCGCGGCATGCGCCTCTCGTATCACAAGAGAATTGGCAACCGAATGCGATTCTGACGCGGAATCATGCACCCTCCAGAGGGACCCGCGGATGTTTGGTTGGTGGATTTGCGCTCTCCAGTTACGGCAAAACGATAGCACAAAAACGATTTAGTAGAAAGTGTACCGGACGCTAACGCCGGTTCGATTGCTCGCAAATTGGCGCAGCTCACCCCGGCCAGATTTATCCACCAGAAGGTCTCTGTTCTTGGCTTGTGAGGAGTGCCGATCGCTTTGCACTTGAGAAGGTTTCCCCCGACCGGGTTTGCTATTTCTGTGGTACCGCACCGGGGCGGCTTGTGGGCAGGATTTTTTCTGCCGGGACTATTCCCTGTCCTTCAAGAACGTTGTAAAACTTGTCCGCCTCCAGATCCTTCAGTGTCTCCACTTGGCCCGATGGCCAGTGAATTTCCAGGCTGTCGATCTTCGTTGCTTTTCCCAAACCAAAGTGGACTCGAAGGTCATTCTGCGAAAGATAACTTGCCCCGCTGTGAATCTCGTCCGTTTGCGTCATCCCACCAGCCACCAGTTTCAGCCTGGCGCCAATCGCCAGCCGGTTGCTCTTCGTGCCCGCAAGTTCAAAACTCACCCAGTGATTGCCAGGGATGCCATGGTTTCTCAAAATCATGGGCGCTCCGTCCATGTTGTTGATCACCACGTCCATCTGCCCCTCGTTGAACAAATCTCCGACCGCGAGACCACGCGAAGCTTGCGGTTCCATGAGAGCCGGGCCCGCTTGTGTGCTGGCGTCACAGAATGTTCCGTCCTTCTGGTTCATCTGAAGGATTTTCGGTTCGCGATAACGCGCTCCGGACGGCAGGGCATCCACCTGAGGATATACATGGCCCGTCACCGCGATCAGATCCAACCAGCCATCGTTGTCAAAATCCACAAAGGCAGTTCCCCATTTCACATACGGCAACGAAGGAACTGCCACGCCCGATTTGTACGAAACATCAGTGAAATTCCAATTTCCGTCGTTCCGGAATAGCACGCTATACTCGTCCGTAAAATTCGTGACATAGAGAGAGGGACGGCCCGTGTGGTTATAGTCTCCAATGGCGATGCCCATGGAGGCCTGTTCCGATCCGTCCTCATCCACGGCTGTCCCTGATTCCAAACCAATCTCAGTGAATTTCCCGTTCCCCTCATTCTTATAAAGGAACTTTGGTGTGGAATCGTTGGTCACATAGATGTCGGGCCGGCCCACGTTATTGAAATCCGCCCAGACCACCTGCATGCCGTAATAACCGTTTGGGTCAGATACTCCCGCTTCCTTCGAAACGTCTGTGAACGTCCCATTGCCATTATTATGGAAAAGAGAATCTCCCGCGCCCTTCAATCCTCTGGGGCCGCACTGCACGTCGATGCCGCGATACTTGCAGTTGGGCGCTGAGCCGAATCCGGGCAGATCGCTGAGATGGAAATCGACGTAATTCACCACCATCAAATCCAGGTACCCATCGCCATCGTAGTCGCCAAATGCCGCCCCCGCGGACCAGCGCCCATCGGTCACGCCCGCGCTCTTGGCCACATCGGTAAAGGTTCCGTCGCCGTTGTTGTGGTAGAGGACGTTTCCACCCAGGCAAGTCACGTATAGGTCTGGCCAGCCATCGTTGTCGTAATCGCCCACGGCTCCGCCCATTGCTAGACACGGCGTTCCGACTCCGGCCTTATCCGTCACGTCTGTGAATGTGCCGTCGTGATTGTTGTGGTAGAGCGCACCAGGGCTCTTTTCCCCCCTCAACGCTGCTGCCACACTCGGTGCATTCGTAAAATAGATATCCAGCCAGCCATCACGGTCGTAATCGAAGAGAATGACTCCACCGGTCATGGATTCGAAGATGTATTTTTTGGCAGGGTCAGAGACATGTCGAAAGGTGATGCCCGTTTTTGCGGTTATGTCTTCAAGTTGTGGGATAGCTCGCCCGGCGCATACAGCGGCTTTCGCACCGGGTCGTGGCGGCGGTGGGGTAGGATGGCCCCCTTGACCAAAGGTGACGCTCGCACCACAAAAGAACAGCAGGCTCGCTTCCAATATCCTGAAACTAGTTCTCCTCTTCAATAGCCCATCCTTTGTCCGGTTTTATGGAGTCTGCTGCGAGATTGCTTCGCTCGCCCGTCCCCGCTTTTTTGCTTTTATCTGTTTGTAGATTTCCAGCTCGCGATCTGCATCCGCAACCCTTCCGTCCTTTCGGTACGCCGCCTGCAATTGGTAATGGACGTAGTCTGCCTCTGGACTCAGCCGGGCCGCTATTTCCAGGTGCGCGATTGCGTTTTGCAGCTCCCCTCGATCCATCAAGATTTTGCCGATTTCATACTGCGCATTTGCATGCTCCGGATGTGCGGCAATCACTTCCTGAAACAACTTTTCGGCCTCGGCAACGTGCGATTGCTGAAGATACACAAACCCAAGATTGTATCTCGCCTCCGTATCCTCCGGCACGCGAGCAAGTTCCGCCCGAAACTCCTCCGCCGCCTCCTCCCAGTGTTCCCAGTGAAGATAAGCCTCTCCGGCGAAGTAATGCGCCTTGAGCAGTGCAGGATCTTTCTGCAGCGCGCGGCCGAACGCAGCAACCGCCTTGGCATAGTCCGCCATTTCGAGCCATAACTGGCCCACCAGCATCAACGTGTCGTTCGGGCGATCTTCCTTTTCAAATTCCTGGAGCACTTCCGTTCCTCGCCGCAGTTCTCCCAATCGAGCTAACGACGCTGCCCACGCATATCCCACGGTGCTATCCTGCATTCCCTTTTTCCCCAGAGGCTCAAAGGTTTTCGCGGCTTCTTTGTACTTGTCCTCTCCGAAATAAGCCATCCCTAGTATCGCGCGCGCGGTGGCATCATCCGCGTGCGAGGCCAACTGGGCGGACAATCCGCGAATTGCCTCGGGGTAGTTTTGCGCGCGGAACGCAGCCATTCCCAAGTTCCGCATAAGCCCAGGAACGGCTGGATCCCAGTGTTCCGCATCCTGATAGTGACTCAATGCAGCCACATAGTCTCTGCGAATGGCGTCCGAAGTTGCCAGATCGCTAAAGCTCTGCGCCAGCACGGCTCGCAGTTGTTTCTCTTGCGAGGCTGCTTCCTGTTTCAGCTCGGTTGTAAGATTTGCCTGTGCTAGAACAGCGGGATCCACTTGTGCAAAGGGATCGACATTTTCGGCAGAGGCGATTTGGAATTTGCCTTCTGGCGCCTCCGGAGGCATAACTACGGCGGCGGAAAGGGCCGAATCGGCTCCTTCTTCGATGAAGTGTGAGGCCATGCCTTGTTGGCTGGATTGCAAGACCTTGTTTTGCAGCTCGCGCGCTTTCTCCAGATATTTCGCCGCTTCCTCTTTTCTTCCAGACACTGTAAGGATGCGCCCTAAATCAATGTAGGCTCTGCGAATCTGATAGTTCGTTCGCGAATCATCCGAACCCGTGAGCAGAATCGCCTTGCGAAAGCACTCTTCCGCCTGGCTCATGTCGTTCTCCGCATAGGCGTCCAGGCCCATGTACAGCCACGGTTCCGGCGCTTCCGGATTGAGGGTCGCTGCCACCTTCAAGTATTTCGCTGCTTCCTCATATTTTCTTTCCGCCGAGGCGAGGAATCCCATCATGTAGTTGGCCAGATAGTCGTGCGGATAAAACTCCAGTTCCTTCAGGAATTCGGTCTTCACCTCGGGGGTAGCAACCCACTCATTTACGGCAAGGTGCGCCAGTCCAAGGAAATAGTGCGCGTGCGGAGTCCGGGTATCGAGTTTGATGGCCGTTTCGAATTCGCGTATGGCCGCTGGCATATCGCCTGCGTCACGATACGCCCGGCCAAACATGACGTGCAGCGACCCGCTATCGCCCGCCAGCTTCGCTATTTCTCCAAAGGCGTGTTCCGCGCGCGGCCGGTCAGCCGGATCCTTGCTCGCTAACAGACAGATGGCCAGCGAATAGAGGTTTTCGACGTTCGGTGAAATCTCCGCGACACGAGCCAGCGCGTGCGAAGCTCTCGCATTGTCATTCTTCACTGTCCAGGCGCGGCCAAGGAGCTCAAATGCACGCACATTGTTCGGGTCGTCCAGCAACGCCCGGTCCGCCTCTTCGATGGCCTTGTCGGGTTGGCTAGCCTGCAGATCCGCGATAGCCAAATCGATGCGCGTATCCGGGATGTTTTCGAAATCAAGAGAACGGCCGTACAATTCCGCGGCTTGCGGATAGGCGGATTCCAAAAGCCGGACCTGCCCCAG
>Ga0187818_10000027_pt1 | contig 36384 bp, 23 predicted proteins | sample NC_wetland_sal_i_14_FD_130581 | JGI IMG/M metagenome (GOLD analysis project Ga0187818, IMG submission 130581) | Wetland sediment microbial communities from Neuse River Estuary, North Carolina, USA - SO4_3 | ecosystem: Environmental > Aquatic > Freshwater > Wetlands > Sediment | place: USA... | reverse complement strand
CCGCTGCGGCCTACTCCGCCGATACCCCAGCCACCGATACCTCAGCCAATGGCACCCCAGCCGTGGACACCACCCAGTTGGCAGCCTGGCTGACCGGAGGCGTCTCCAGCAGCCGGTTGGCTCGTCTGGTCGAGGAGCGCGGCGTTGCTACCCTCCCTACCCGGAATGAGCTGCGCCAGATCGAGTCAACCGGAGCCGATCAGGACCTGATCCGAGTTCTGAGCTCGGGAAACGCTCGGTCCGCCCGTGTGGGCCCCGACATTCCCGCAGCCTTACTGAAGGCAGCGGCAGAGGCCCGGCAGCAGCACTACCATGAGGCCGAACTTCAATTACGCGAAGCCTTGCATGCCGACGACGGAAACTCCGCCCTGCACTTTGCTTTGAGCACCATGCTTCGCCAGCAAGAGAAATGGGACGACGCCTTTGACGAGATAACCCAGGCCACGCGGCTCATGCCCGACCTTCCCGAAAACCACAGCGCTCTGGCCTATATCTTCTACCGCATTGACGATGGCCAGAACGCGGTGGCTGAGGCGCGCACCGCGCTCAGCATCGACCCGAAGAACGCCGAGGCTTATCAATACCTCGGTCTCGGCCTGTACTCGAATGGCCAGTATCAGGCGGCGGTGCATGCCTACGCCGAGGCGCTGGCCCGTGATCACAATAACGCCGACACCTACTACGACATGGGAATCGCCCTGCACGCAGACGGCAACCTTCCCGCAGCCATCACGGCCTACGAGCAGGCCATCCGCCTGCGACCCGCTTTCTGGGAGGCGCACTCCAACCTGGGGCTGGTTCTGCACGAAGAAGGCAACTTGGACCGAGCCGTGGCCGAATATCGCCGGGCCAAGCAGATCGCCCCTGAAGAAGCTTCCATCCGCAATAATCTGGGCAATACCTATTGCGATCAGGGAAACTTCGACGCCGCCATGGACGAAATGCACGAACTCTACCGCCAGCATCCGGAGTGGCAGCAGGGACACGCCTGCCTGGCCAGCGCCTACATGGCGAAGAAGAATTACGATGCGGCGGTGGAAGAACTGCGCGTGGCCCTGCGCCAGAATCCGACCGGATCGGCCGAACACCGCATCCTTGGCCAGGTCCTGCTGCTCGATAACCAGCCGGAAGAAGCTCTGCGCGAACTGCGCCTCGCGGTCTCACTCAACCCTGATTCCGACCTCGCGCATCACTTCCTGGGCACGGCTCTTTTTGAACAGCAGCAGGTCACAGCCGCCGAGAAGGAATTCCGCGAAGCGCTCCGGCTGAACCCATCCGCCGACAACCACTACTCCCTGGCGGCCTGCCTGATGAGTCTGGACCGCTATGACGAAGCCCTGTCGGAACTGGAAATAGCCGCGCGGCTCGATCCCGAGCGCTCGCTCTACCGCGCCCGCCGCGAAGAACTGCTCAAGCTGATGAAGGAGTCCGGACGCACCCAATAAGGCGAACATGACGCGATCGCATCAAGCCACGAAGCCGGCGCCCGAATCCCCGGTGGACGCGGCACGCAAGTCCTCTGCCTATGGCCTGCCGTGCTCTAAGTGCCGGCTGTACTATCCTGCCGGCCTCGACGCGTGCCCGCACTGCCATCACCCTGAGCGCGTCTCACCCGTCGCGCCCAAGACTCCGTCAAGGACCAGAATCACCCCTGAACCCGTACCCGCAGTCGCTGTCGACCAGGAGCGCGAGGAATTCCTTCGCCAGTTCAAGGCCCAGCTTCTGGAGGCACAGAGCGAAACCGTGGAGACGGGCGTGTCCACGTGCAAACTGGCGGACCACCATCCCGGGGAAGCTGTGGGGGCGGAGATCTGCCGCCCCTGCTACGACCGCCTGCAGGAACGTCTGGATGTGTGCGAAGGGGCCCTGCACATGGACCTGAAAGAAGCCGCGCAGATCGTCTACAACGCCGTGTGGTCCGATCCTTCCGACATCGGCCAGACGTATCAGAACGCGGCCAGCGCCCTGCTGACTGAGTTACGCAAGCGCGCCGGCATGAGCAACCTGCTCGGCCCGTTCCAGCCGCTTTCGCACTAGGGACGGCGATCTACTCTGCCTTGATTCCCACCCACTTCTTGCCGGCGTAAAGCTTGTAGCCTGCGCCATCCTCGATCAGCTTCAGCGGGACCGGGCGTTTCAGTTCCTGGTCGGTTTGAAATGGCGCCGTGAGCATGTCGTTGTTGGCCACGTCCATCACCACAAATTTGCCTTCTGAGGTGAAGCCGAAGCCATATTGGCCCGGCCCCAGTTCCGATCCCCCGATATTGAGTTTCACTTCGGTGATCAGCATGCCCTGGTACTTCTGCTGGATCGAGGTTGAATAACCCGACGAGTCCACCAGCGCGGCCAGCGCCATTTTGCTGTCCGCCAATTGAAATCCGACCGCATTGCGCAGCTGCACCGTAGCTTTCTGCCCCGCGAAGAAGAATTCCGCCGGGACTGCCTTCTTCAATTCGTCGCTGCCGAGCATGTGCTTCGACGCCTGCTGCCCTGCCGCTGATAACAGCATGACGAAGCTGAGAACGCCAAGAAGAGCCAAACCAGCGTTTTTCATGACCATGTTTCTCATAACAATGGAACCTCGAGTTTGAGAGTGAAAGGAGCTCACCGGAACTCTACTCATTCTCAGTGTCAGGCGCAACCCGAAGCGTAAGTTGGCCTGACCCCCGACTTCTAACCCTGACCCCTAGCCCCTGCTTTTCGCTTTGCCCGCAAGATTCGGATAGTCCGCGACAGTCCCCTTGCCGTACGCTTTCCTTGCCATGACTACCAGTGCCATACTCGCAATGGAAGGTTTGAAAGCAATGCCCGTTCCTCAACCCAGCCCCGCCGACGACGAGCGCTGGAACGCGGTGGTGAAGCGCGACGCGTCCCGCGACGGCGAATTCGTGTTCGCCGTCTCGACCACCGGAGTTTACTGTCGCCCATCGTGTGCGGCGCGCCGCCCCCGGCGCGAAAACGTCCAGTTCTTCCTGGGGCCCGTGCCGGCCGAGTTGGCCGGATATCGCGCCTGCCTGCGCTGCCGTCCGAAGTCCGCGAGCCGCACTCCGTCTGATGGCGTGAAAGCGATCTGCCGTTACATCGAACAGCATCTCGACGAGCCGCTGACCCTCGCTCGTCTGGGCAGGGAGTTTCGCCAGAGCCCGTTTCACCTGCAACGCCGATTCAAGGCGATTCTGGGCATCACGCCGCGCGAGTATGCCGACTCCTGCCGCCTCCGCATGTTGAAGCGCCAGTTGCAGGCCGGAGACTCGGTTACGCGCGCCATGTACGACGCCGGATATGGCTCCAGCAGCCGCCTCTACGAGCGCACGGCGTCACAACTCGGCATGACGCCCGACAAGTACCGCCGGGGCGCCATCGCCGCCCTCATCCGCTATACCTGCGCTGACTCGCCGCTGGGGCGCATGCTCATCGCGGCCACCGAGCGCGGCGTTTGCACCATCCAGTTTGGGAGCTCGGACGGCGAACTCATCGAAGGGCTGAAGCGTGAATTCCCATTCGCGGCCCGCAAGCAGGACGATGGCGGACTCGCATCCTGGGCCAGCACCCTGCTTCGGCACCTGCGTGGGCAGGATCTCGATTCCTCGCTTCCCCTCGACATCCGCGCGACGGCGTTCCAGCGGCGCGTTTGGACGTACTTGCAATCCATTCCTTTCGGCGGCACACGATCCTATCGCCAGGTCGCCAAGGCCATTGGACGGCCTCGCGCCGCCCGCGCGGTCGCGCGCGCCTGCGCTACCAACCCCGTCGCCGTCGCCATCCCGTGCCACCGCGTGGTTCGCGAAGATGGAAGCATGGGTGGTTATCGCTGGGGCATCGAGCGGAAAAAGGCATTGCTGGAGATCGAGCGCGGCGTCGGAATCTAGTACTGCGACTCGTGCCCGCGAGAAAGCGGCAGCGGGAACATCGCGTGTAACACGCCCCTGCGAAGAACTGTTTGACCGCGAGGCTGCGCGGCGGTCTAATGAAGCAGGAGTGTCTTTTGTGCGCTCCGACGGGAGCCGAGTCATGCGGATAGAAGCAAGGATACCGGCAGTCTTAGTAGCAGTCTTAATATCGGGCGCATTGATGTGCGGATGTGGAGGCGGGAATGCAACCTTTGGCGGGGGCGGGAATTCGACGGCGGCGCCCACGGTCGCAACCACAGCTGCACAAAATGGAGCCGTAATCGTGAGCCTGGCGTCAACCACAACTGGCGCCGCCATCTACTACACCGTCGACGGAAGCACCCCGAGTTCATCTTCGCAGCAGTACCAGGCGCCCTTTCTGGTGGCATCGAACTTGACCCTCAATGCGATTGCCATCGCAGGAGGCACATCCAGTACAGTTACCAGCCAGACGTTCTCGCCCAACATCCCATCGGGAACGCTGGTCTGGAGCGACGAGTTTTCGAATTCCACTGGCGCGAACGCGCAGCCCAATCCCGCGATCTGGACCTACGACACCGGCAACAGCGGGTTTGGCAATAACGAACTGGAGACCTACTGTGCCTGGGGTTCCTCGACCGCTCCGTGCAGCACCACCAATCCCAGCGAGTACGTGGGCACAGACGGTTATCTGCATATTGAGGCGCAGCAGCCTTCGTCGGGCGTCTACACCTCGGCACGGCTGAAGACACAAGGTTTGTTCAGTTTTCAGTACGGAAGGCTTGAATTTCGGACTCTTGTTCCGGAGGCTCAGGGATTCTGGCCGGCGAACTGGCTGCTGGGTAATAACATCGCCACTGTCAACTGGCCGGCATGCGGCGAACAGGACGTACAGGAACGCATCAACGCAGCCGGGTCGCCGGACTGGAACGCAGGATCCATTCACGGGACGGGCTTTACTGGCGCGACGGGGCTCGGCACGCAGTATTCTTTTCCGAGCGGTCAGACGGCGGGGACGTTCCATACGTATGGCATGATCTGGTCCAAAGGAGTTGTGAAGTATTACATAGATGATCCATCGAACATCTACGCGACGTTCACGCCAGCGAACCTTCCGGCCGGCGCGGTCTGGCCATTCGACGCGGGGCAGAGCAACTTCATCATTCTGAACCTGGCGATTGGCGGGAGTTGGCCCGGGCCGCCCGATAACACCACGCCGTTCCCCTCGGAGATGCTGATCGACTACGTGCGGATCTACACGAACTAAGCGCAGCCGATCCGGAAGCCGACTCCCGCAACCGGGACGAAACCAGCTCGACTCGGCGTAGTGACCTTAGAACGGATCGCGCTTGCACCAACGGTTGCCGCCGGCAAATTCGTCCCAGCGGCATGCACTCGGAACAGCTCAAAATGAGCTTCGCATCGCGAAAAGCCTTGCCAATCAAGGCGTCTGACCGTGGTGACTATTTTGTAACCTAAGGTAATGCGCGAATTACCAAAGCCTATGCCCGTGGGACATCTGTTCCCTTGTCTTTACCGATGAGATGTTGGAACGGCGAACAGAATGGCCAAAGAAGATATGAACGACATACATCTCCGCATCGCGCGAGTCACCGAGGATCTGCGCACGATCCAGCGGGAGCTTAATTGCGCGGCCATGCAGGCTCCCAGCGACCCCGAACTCATGGAAGCGCTCAACTCTCTTTCCGAGACCGAGCCCATTGACACGCTGCGGATGGCGCTCGATCAGATGCGCCATTTCCTGTGGTTCTACTCGCAGGTGATGAATAACGAAGCGGAATTTGGCGAGAAGTTGAAGCAGTCCGCCCCCGCCAAAACGGCAACGGATGAGAAGCCCAAAGCGGAGAGCACTTTCCTGGACCAGCTTTCCCGCGCCGACGAACTCCTGCTGCTGCAGCATCTGGCCGAGGCCAAGCAGCGCAAGCCCAACTAGCCAGGATTCCCTAGACGCCCTGCCCGCGCACCACCGTTTTCAGCACTTCCCCCGCGGGGCTGAGCACAATAAAATCCGCGTGTGCGCCGCTGGCCAGGACTCCATGGTCCGTCAAACCCGCAGCCCGTGCCGGATTCAACGTGGCTGCCCGCACCGCATCTTTCAGACTCCAGCGGGCAAATTGCGTCACATTGCGTACCGCGCGATCCATGGTAAGCACGCTTCCGGCGAGGCTGCCGTTGGCTGTGCAGGTGCCGTCTTTCACTTCCACTTCGATCGGTCCCAATTGATAGCGTCCGTCTGGCATGCCGGTCGCCGAAATGGAGTCCGTGATCAGTACCGCCCGCTCGATTCCCTTTGCCCGCAGGAAGAGCTTCACCACCGGGGGCGAAACGTGAATCCCATCGGCGATGATGTCGGCAGTGAGCCGGTCATCGGTCAGCACTTCGGCGAGGATTCCCGGATCGCGATGGTCCAGCGGACGCATGGCGTTGAACGTGTGCGTGGCGTGCCGGGCGCCGGCATTCACCCCACTCTGCGCCACTGCCAATTCAGCATCCGAATGGCCAATGCTCACGCAGACGTGCCGCCGGGCCGCTTCCGTTATCACATCCAGCGCTCCCGGAACCTCGGGAGCGATCGTCATCATGCGCACGTGCCCTCGCGCCGCCTGCCAAAGACGATCGAAAACCTCTACGGTGGGCGAGACCAGGAACTCTGGCGGATGTACTCCGCGGCGCTTGTGGCTCAGAAACGGGCCCTCCAGATGAATGCCCAACGGCCGCGCCTGCACCGAATCGCCGTTCGTGGACGATCGAGTCTCGTCCGCTTCGATGGCGTCGGCCAGTTGTCCCAGTGCCGCGCAGGTCGCGGCAAGCGGAGCGGCCACCGTGGTTGGAAAATATCCCGCCACGCCATGGGTCGTCAGAAAGCGGCCCAGACGCGGCAGATCAGATGCCGATGCCCGCATGAGATCCAGTCCGGCTCCGCCGTGCATATGAATATCGAGAAAGGCGGGCGCCAGCACGGCATCGCCGAAATCCACAAGCGAAGCGTTGCCGGGAACTTCCTTTCCGGAGCGCGAGGAAACCTCGGTGATCCGTCCGTCTTCCACAACGAGCAGCGGGTGCGCGATCTCCTCAGCCGGAGTGTAGAGGCAGCTTGCAGTGAATGCGGTTCTCATAGACAGGAGTGAAGTGAAGAACTATCGTAGTCGCACGCCGTTTTTCGCACAACAGCGCTGACCGCGAAGTCGGGGAGTTCATCTGGCTTCGGTAGTGTCCTAATTTCAGAATTTCAGACAGCACCTGGGCTTTCGATCACTGGCGTAGCTGGCGAATCCTGCTCCGTGAGAGAATCCAACGGCAGAAAACCACGCGGGCGCTGAGCAGAATGCTATAATTTTTTGATACTTAGTATTCCGGTTCAGGGGCGCAGCAACTTTTCTCGCGCCTGACCGCACACGTCGGGGAGTGGCTCAGCCTGGTAGAGCACCTGGTTCGGGACCAGGGGGTCGGAGGTTCAAATCCTCTCTCCCCGACCAATTCTAATGAGAGCCTGAGCTGCGACTTAAAATCGCTCGAAATTAGCCGATCAGCGCGGTTGCTACGACCTCCTGAATTCGTTTGGAACTCAGAACGTTTCGTCGAATTCTGGCTCATCCCAGTTGGTCGTGTAGGCTGCGCCTAACTCAATTTGAGTTTGATATTTCGCCGGCGCAAGTGTTTTGATCCAGAGGAGTTTGCACATCCTGTTCACTGCGCTTTTCATGATCAGCTTCATCTCGTCGTTCGTGAGGTGCGAATACCCTGCTTGCCTGCACATCGTGGGCGGTCTACCCCAGCGTGAAGGTCTTCGATGGGCCCGTTACGGAGAGCCAGCGCGATGATACTCTTAAGCTTCCCTGGCTAGAATCGGGTCGATGGCCAAGTTGCGTTTTCGCATTCCGAGATCATAGACCGGGACGTATCGTTCGGCGACAATCCGAGGAAAAGCGATGCCTTCGCTCATCAGTCGCAGACAAAGCGGGCACCTTTCTACTGTGAATGCGGCTGCAGGAGCGGTTTCTGCTCCGGTGATCAGAGCTGATCTCGCCGTTGTTCCAGAATATTGTTCCCGATCGGCCTCGTGCCGGTGTGTAGCACACAATTTCTTAACTTGGACACCGCTTGAGCAGTTCATGGCGCCGCCGCTGAATAAGGATAATGAAGCGCTGTTCCATATCCAGGTGAAAACGATGACTCTCAAAATCTTCTCATCTCTCTTCCTATCGTCGCTGATGGCCGCGGCCCAGGTTCGTGTATGGCAAGGCACGTTGACATTACCGACGTATGAGGAAAGCGCACCGGATCTCAACCCGCCATTTGATCAGTATGCGAACAGCCGCTTCAACTATCCGTACACGCTTCGCGACAACTTGATGGATCGGCGCACCGAGCATGCCTGGCGTGCGGTCTTTCTGGAAAATGAATACTTGAAGTGTTCAGTGCTGCCCGATCTCGGAGGTCACGTTTACACATGCACCGACAAGATCAGCGCCCAGCCGATGTTTTACGCGAACCCGTCCATTAAGAAGGCGGCGATTTCCTATCGCGGTGCATGGGCTGCGTTCGGAATCGAATTCAACTTTCCTGTTTCCCACAATTGGGTCAGTCTTTCTCCCGTGGACTTTGCTTTCGGCACAAGAGACGACGGCAGCGCTTCCGTTACGGTGAGCAACGTCGATCGCGTCTACGGGATGCAATGGTCGGTCGACCTCGTGCTGCGGCCGCATTCTACGGTTCTGGAAGAGCGAGTCACGCTGAACAATCGGAGCGATGTTCGGCACCGGTTTTACTGGTGGAATAACGCCGGAGTTCAGGTGTGGGACGATTCGCGAATCCAATACCCAATGCGCTTTACCGCGAGCCATGGTTTTCGAGAGGTGACGACTTGGCCGGTTGAAGCGGATGGTACTGATCTCAGCATTATCAAGAATCAGACAAAAGGGCCTGTGTCTTTATTTGTGCATGGCAGTCGCGAGCCTTTCATGGGGGTCTGGCACCCGCACACTAGCACGGGAACGGCCCACTACGCAGATTATGCTCAACTTCCCGCAAAGAAGATCTGGTCATGGGGAACCGATCCAGACGGGCTGGATTGGCGCAAAACACTCTCAGATAACAATAGCGCCTACGTAGAAATCCAAGCGGGACTCTTTCGTAATCAGGAGAGCTATGCCTTCCTTGAGCCTCGACAGACGATCAGGTTCTCTGAGTTCTGGATGCCGGTGCGAGGCATTGGCGGAATTTCGCGGGCTAACCTGACAGGTGTGGTCCACGTGAGCCGGAAACAGGCCGCTCTGCTCACTGGCCTCAACGTGAATCAGTCTGTTCCCGGCGCCACGCTGCGCATTGCGCTTGGAGATAAGACTATCTTCCAGGAGAAAGCTGACCTAGTTCCGCAACACACCTGGACGCACGAAGTGACGAATGCAGATCCGCAGCGGAAGTACACATTTGAACTTCGCGACGCAAACGGAGCTGTTCTGCTCGGTCAGACGGAAGGCGAGTACGATTGGACTCCCCTCGAAGAGGTGCATATTGGGCCGCAACCCGTTTATCAGATTCCTGAACCGGAGCGCCGCACCGAAGACGACTGGCGTCAACTGGGGAATGAAGAGGAGCTTGATGGCAATCTGCTGGGAGCTTTGCAAACCTATCAGGGCGGATTGGGTAAGTTTCCAGAGAGCTTTGAGCTGAGCAAGGCGGCAGGGCGACTGTGTGCGAGTTTGCTGCGCTTCCAGGAGGCGAAGCAGAGTCTCGAACCCGCTCACGCCCGCGATACATCGGATTCCGAAATTTCGTATTACCTGGGAATTGCGTACGAAGGGATCGGCCAGAACCGACAAGCCCGTGAATCGTACGAAGCTGCTGGACGCATGCCGCAGTTCCGCGCGGCGGCCGGAATGCGGCTGGCTGAGCTCTCGGCGCGCGAAGGAAATTTGAGACTGGCAGAGTCCTACCTCCAACTGGCGACGGACGCAGCTCCGGATGATCTTCGTTCTGCTGAAGAGCTAGTTGCAGTATTAGGTGCGGAGGGGCAGAGGGAAAAATCGCAGAAGCTCGCACGGGAATGGCTGGCGCGATTTCCACAAAGCTACTTTCTGCTCGAGCAGTTGGGCAAGCCGGACCTGCATCATCTTGGCGACGATGCTAATCGCGTATTGAACGTCGCGTCGGAGTACATGCGTCTGGGAATTTATTCGCAGGCGCTGGAGGTGCTCTCACGCGATTATCCTGCGGCGGTTGCAGATGAGAGCGAGCCGGGCCAGCTCCCACCCGACAAACACCCATTGATTGCCTACTACCGCGGCTATTGCCGGGAGAGATTGGGGCGTTCCGGGGCCGGCGATTTCAACGCGGCGGCGAAGCTCGCGACGGACTACGTGTTCCCCAGTCACTCGGAGGATCTGCAGGTATTGACCGCTGCCTTGAACTCCAATGCGCAGGATGCGAGCGCACACTACCTGCTTGGAACGCTCTATTTCTCAAAGGGAGTCACGGATCAGGCGCTCGCCGAGTGGGATCAGGCTCGGAAGTTGAATCCACAGATTCGGGTGCTCCACGCCAGCCTGGGGCGCGCTCTGCTGCATGGAAAGAACGATCCGGAGCAAGCTTTAATCGTGTTCCAGGAGGGCCTGCATAACGATCCTCAAAACCTCGCACTCTACACAGGAATCGATCAGGCATTGAGCATTTTGCAGCATCCAGCAAAGGAACGCGTTGCGGCGTTAGAGCGGTATCCGGACCTTTCCAACATGCCGACTTCTCTCGTCTACGAACTGATTTTGAATTTGGCCGAAGCTGGAGAGTTCGAGAAGGCAGCCGCGTTGTTCCACGATCGATTCTTTCAAAGGGAAGAGGGTGGAACCAACGTGCGGCAAGTGTGGCTTGAAGTACAAATCCAGCGCGCTTTATCAATGGCGCAGCAGGGACAATGTTCGGAGGCGATCAAGGCCGTCGCCGATCTGGCCCAACCGGTGCCGGATCTCGCATTTACGCGTGATGGACTTGAGCCGTTCCTACAGTCCGCCAGGTTTAGCTGTCTGATTGGGAACGTATACAAGAGCTGCAAAATCCCCGACAAGGCTCTGAGCAGCTTTAAGCAGGCGGCCGAGAAGTCGAGTTTTGGAGATGCAGCTTGGGCGTGGAAGGCGTTTCAGCAACTTCCAGATTTCGATCACAGCTCCGCGAAGCAGAAATTGCAGAGCATTCTCGAGCGCGTCAAGAAATCTGATAGTAGCGAGTCCCCGGGTGGCTGGTGGTTTTACAATGCCGGCATGCTCGATGCCGGCTCGGGGAATACCCAGCAGGCATCGAGGGAATTTCGCGAAGCGCTTTTATCTCCTGACACATTGATGACGTATCACCTGACGCGGCTTGCGATGTCGGGCAACAACCCCTGAGGCGCTCCGATTGAGTGGTGGAAGGAATCTTCCATGAATAATCTTTTTCGAGTGCTGCTTGTGCTTATCTCCTGTTGTGGTTCCATCTTCGCGGCGGATGGTGTCATTCACAGCCGGTGGGCCGATTCTGATCCGCGGCTCGACACGAATCCGATGTCTTCGTTTTGGCGCGGGTCGGAACCCATCTACATGGATTCGGATTCGCTCGGTAAAACTGAGCCGAAATATCGGACTGAGATCCGGACGCGCTGGACGAAGCAGAACCTCTACTTTCTCTTCGTGTGTCCCTACGAAGAACTCAATCTGACTCCGAATCCAAATACGTCGGGGGAGACGAACGAGCTTTGGAATTGGGATGTCGCGGAAGCGTTCATCGGCGCGGATTTCAAGAACATAAAACGGTACAAAGAATTCGAGATTTCGCCGCAAGGAGAGTGGGTCGATCTGGATATCGATCTCGATCGGCAACATGATGACAGCGGTTGGAAATGGAATTCGAATTTCGAAGTCTCGTCGCGGATCGATAAGGCTGCTCACGTGTGGTATGGAGCGATGCGAATTCCATATGCTGCAATCGACAGTCGCCCGGCCGCTGCTGGCAATACTCTCCGAATCAATCTCTTTCGTTGTCAGGGACCGGCCTCCAGTCGGCACTACATTGCCTGGCAGGCCCCGATGCGGGATAGCTTTCACGTGCCAGAGCGGTTTGGCACTCTGGAGCTTGTGAAATGAGGGTAGTTGACGAGCACGAGGGACGAGCGCGAAGTTGCAGCCCTCGGCCTTGAGCAGGGCGCCAAGCTTAAAACCGCCCGAGCTGAACGCGGATGACCTGCGTTCTAGCCCGTTATAGCTGCCTGTAGAACTTCCTTGAGTCGCTTTCCAACGATCGTTTCTTCCCCGGGCTGTAACATCCAGACTCCGACGACAATCGTGTTTGCTCCGCCGGGCAATCCGGCACTGGCTGGAGCGCCTCCGGTCGACGGATTCAGCTCAACGCGCGGCTTTCCTTCTCTCATCTTCTGCATCACTTCAGTACCAGTGATCTTCAATCGGTTCTGGTCATAGGTGATGAGCAGGTGAGGAACGTGATTGGCAACTTCAGGAACAAAGATTTGTGTTTGCAACGTCGGAATTGAATTTAGTTGTTGCACGATCACATCTGCCCTACGTCGGTACTCCGCCTCCATTGCGGCATCGTCCTGTTTCAAGAACCAATCTACGGCGGCGACAAGGCCAACGACTTCTTCTTTGGCCACTTTCATGCCACGGCCGACGGTATTGGAGTTTGGCGAATTGTTCTTCTTTGCCGCTTCGATCAGGTCCTTTCGACCCAGCAGCAAGCCCGTACACTGCGGTCCGCGAAGCCCCTTCCCGCCAGAAAATGTGAGCAAGTCAAACCCCATCTGCGTGTATTTCCATAAATTCGAGACGGGTGGAACATCCGCGGCAGCGTCATTAAAACAAGGAACTCCATGCTGATGGGCTACTCGCACCCAATCTTCTCGACTGATCTTGCCTTCAGCCGCGTTGAAGAAATGAGCCATCACCGTGCGCTCATTGAAGGCTTGTTCGTATTCTTGAAGAGTCTCCACCTCCACAAAGCGAATTCCGCAATTGCGCAGCGCATGGTCGTACCCATAGCGATGAGATTTCTGGATAAGCACTTCATTCTTAAGCCCAGCTGTGTCGGTAGGAATGCGGAGAATAGCCTGCTCATTTCCCATGGTGACGCAGGCCGCCGTCCCTACCACGAGCGCCGCGGCAGCACCGGAGGTGACAAGAGCAGCTTCGCAATGCAACTGCTTCGCCAGATATGCGCCCGAGGCATCGAGCAGTTCGCTGAGATTTACAGGTTTCTTGGCGGCCAGCGCAATCGCCGCTTGAACTTCATCGGGCATTGTGGAAGCTGAAAGAACCGTATACGTACCCGCAGCGTTGATGAAAGGAGTTACACCGAGTTTCTGATAGTAGTCCACCCCTGCAGCAGATTCTTTGCAAACCGCTCGGGTTGCCAAAGTCGGGACTGCAGCGAGCACGGCGCCTCCTGCGGCAATGGCTTGTGCTCCCTTGCCTAAGAGTTTCCGTCGAGTAATCCGGGTCACGGTTGAACCTCCAGCACGCTTGTTGGCCTTGCAACAATTAGTCTCGTGGGTAATCATCGGCCCGCGATGGCAGAGATTCGCCTTTATCGGGAGTATTGAAATATTGTGAACGGGCTTTCTCCCACTCCACCATGCTGAGACCTGAGGGATCGTACAAAATACGGCCTGCGCGAATCGTCATGCGAGCCGACAAGTTAACATCCCCATCCATTCGGGCGACGCCACAATCGATGTAACTGAAATGACCTTTCGATAGTTCGAGGACCGCGATATCGGCGTCCTTGCCTACAGCCAGAGTGCCCAATTCGGGCCGATGAATCTCGGCCGCTGGATTGACGGTTGATCGGCGGATGACGTCGTCCAGAGGCACACCCATTGCCAGGAATTTTGACATCACGTTGGTCATGCTGACTACGTTGTAGTCGCCTGTGTGTAAGTCGGTGGACATGGAATCAGGAATGAATCCTTGTTTCTCGGCAGGAACCGCGTTTCGAAACCAGAAGCTGCCGGCTCCATGTCCAACGTCAAAGATCACACCACGCGCGCGCGCTTCCGCCAACGCGGGATTGATTTTGCCGTCGGCAAGAATTATGGGGAATTGCTGGGCAAAGACGTGGGTGTGAATATCACCGGGCCGCATCTTCTTCAGCAGATCTTCATACGTTCTTTCGGGACGAGGCCAAAAGTCGTACATCACCGGAACATTCGCGAGCGTCGCACATTCAATAGCACGATCGACCGCAGCCCACGGCACGTGCTCCGCATCCCAAGGCTCTTTCGTCCAGTAGTGCGCAGTCTTCACTCCCACGATGATGTCCCGATATTTCGTGATCGTCGCGGCGCAAAGTTTCGGGTCCATTTCATCCAGACTTTGTTCCAGCCCGCCTCCCATCCCGTTCCCGACGATATTCAGGAAAGCCAGAACGCGCACTTTGGCGCGGTCGATAACTTCCTCCTTCTCTTGCAGGAAGGTTTCTGCGCCGGCCGTACCCGCATCGACGATAGTGGTTACGCCAGATTGCAGCGCCATATCCGCCGGGATGCCAAGTGGGAGAGCGTGCGCTCGGGCTTCAGGAGTGAACCAGTTGAGTGGCGCTCCTCCGTGACCGACATGGTAGTGAATATCGATCAGTCCGGGCGTGACGAAGAGCTTCGAAACATCCACGACCTTTTCGGCCTGATCGGCGGGAATATTTTTTTCGACCGCAGCTATCCTGCCCTGAAATACGGCAACATCGCGTACGTCGTCGATGTGATTGGCAGGATCGATAACGTGGCCGCCTTTTAACAGCAGATCATAACGAGGTGGAGATTGCGCAAATGTGACGAGAGGAGATCCGATGACGATCGCTAGTGCTGTGATGATTGCAAGTGATGTTTTCATCCGCATCTGCCTGGCCTCTGTGTGGTTTGTGTTGAAGCGAAAGTGTACCCACATGAGACAAGATTGTCATCATTGAGGAAGAGCGGCGCAGCCCAGGACGGGTTGTAAACCAGAGACCCCCTGGCGTAATCTGATCGGCTCCGTCGAAGTTCAGTCCAGCAAAATTGGAGCGATCAATCCGGAAGGAATCATGGATCGTCGTACTTTTGTAAAGGCTGGTTGCATCGGAAGCGCTTCGCTGCTGATGCAAGTTCTGGATCCGATGGTGCGGGCAGATTCTCTTCCTTCCCTCCCCCTCATTGAACTGCACGGTCTGCCCGATTATGCGCTGTCGCCACTGGGGATGCCGGGGTTGTTTCGCGGGCGTGTTATCGAAATCCGCGAACCCAAGGCTATCGTGGGGAATCGCGTGACGCAGTCGATCGTGCGCCGCATGCTGGAACGGGCGATGACCGAACTGACGGGCGAGAAATCGGTTCACGACGCGTGGGCGAGATTCATCGATCCGAGGGACATCGTTGGCATCAAGATCAATCCGTCGGGTGCGCCTGCTTGTTGTTCGTCTCCCGAGATCATACGAGAGATCATTGACGCAGTCCGGTCGGTTGGAGTGCCTCTGCGAAATATCGTCGTCTACGATCGATATTCGTATGAGATTGATATCGGCAGCTATCAGGCGCTGTTGCCGACTGGAGTTCGCATCGTGGGCATCCAGGACGCCTTCGCCAGCGGCGCAGTCGGCTACGAGCCGAATGTTTATTGCGATGCCAATTTCTTCGGCGAGTGGGAAACCCGATCCTACATGGCTAGGATTGTGGCCCACGAAGTAACGAAGATCATCAACGTACCCACCATGAAGGACCACTCGGCATCCGGAGTTACCGGAGCTCTCAAGAACCTGGCCTACGGTACTTTCAATAACGTTGCGCGCACCCATCAAGCGCCGCATTCTTTTACGAATCCTCTGATCGGATTGCTGTGCACGGTCGAACCGCTGCGCTCGAAGGCCGTGCTGCATATCATGGATGGAATGCGCCAAGTATGGCACGGGGGCCCGCTCACACAGGTCCAGGATTTTATCGAGCAGCCAGGGATTCTAATGGTGGCTACCGACCCAGTGGCGATGGACACCCTTGAACTGGAGGCGATCGAGAAGAAACGACGCGAACACGGTGCTCCGTCCGTCTGGGAGCACGAGGCAAGCAGCATCACGCCAGACATAAACGTGTTCTTTCACGATGCCACCAAGAATCTGTTCTTCCGGCAGCCGGCACATATTGCAGCGGCGGGGAAACTTGGACTCGGAATCTCTGATCTGAAGCAGATCGATCATCGTCTTATCTCAGTCTGATGGTGATGACGGAAACAGCTAGGCCTAAATCCCCACGCGACTGGCCAACCTTGCTTGGCGACAATGCCCGTACCGGTGGCCAGGGAGAAATTAAACTACATTTTCCAGAGAAAGTGGCTTGGCAATATCGTGCTGGCAGCTCGGTGCGGTCCGCTCCAGTGCTTCGAGAAGGAATTCTTTATGTTGCTTCGGTCAGCGGAGTGCTGCACGCAATCGACGTCGGCACGGGAACATCCAAGTGGAAGTTTCAGGCAGAGGGCCAGGTGCATGCCGCGCCTTCTCTCTCCGGGGACATAGTTCTTTTTGGTTGTGACGACGGCAAGATCTACGCCGTCGATCAGCATTCGGGGAAAAAACTTTGGGAGGCGGCAAGCCAGGCCGAGGTGTGGTCATCGGCGGTCGTCCGCGAGGGAGTCGTTTACTTTGGGAGCGCGGACGGGAAAGTCTATGCTGTCGACGCCGGGAGTGGTCACCAAAAATGGTCCCAAAGCCTTGGCGGAAGGATTTATTCCACGCCGTATGCCGCTGAGCATCAGCTTTACGTGGGTTGCGGAGACGGCAGGGTTTACTGTCTCGCAGCCGATTCCGGAAAGATATTGTGGGGAACGCCTACAGGCAACGGTATTGATTCATCTCCCGCAGTGGCCAATGGCCTCGTCCTTATCGGCTCCGAGGACTTTTCTGTCTATGCGCTGAACGCGAGCACCGGAGAAGTGCGCTGGAAATATGAAACGGGCCTCGGCATCGCATCTTCACCAGCAGTATTGGGAGATCTTGCTGCGATTGGCAGCAAAGATGGATTCCTGTACGCCTTTGACGTTCAAACAGGCCAGTTGCGCTGGAAGACAGAGGTGGGGGAAGTGGTTACGGCATCACCCGTGATTGCAGACCGGGCGGTCTGTATTCAGGCGGGAGGCTTGTTTGCCCTGGATCCCGCCAACGGAAAAATTGTGTGGAGAGCCGCCCTGGGGACGGCAATCCAGTCCGTTCCCGTACTGGCGGGTGATGGTATTTATACAGCGTGTTTGAGCGGTGAGATTTATGCGCTTCGATAAGCGATGGGCGGCAGCGCTCGCCATAGTAATTCTGTCCGTCGGTTCGAGCGCCCAGACCTCGGATAAGCCAATTCTCGTTTACAAGGAAAAGTACATCATGGGCACGGTCTTCGAGATCGCTGCCTATGCTGAATCTCCCGAAAAGGCTTCCGCCGCGATCGACAAGGCTTTGCAAGAGATCGTCCGAATGGACGATCTGATGAGCAACTATAAGCCTGAGAGCGCATTGAGCAGGCTGAACCGTTCCGCTCATTTCCACACTCAGAAGGTTCCGCCCGACTTGTATCGCGTGATTGAACAAGCGGTGCAGTTTTCCAGACTCTCGGGCGGGAAGTTCGACATTACCGTCGCGCCCCTCGTAAACCTGTGGAAAGCTGCCTTGGCGGGCGACTCGATGCCTTCGCTTTCACAGCGACAACAAGCAGAGGATTGTGTTGGCTACGAGAAGATCGAATTAACTCCGCCGGACCAAATTACATTTCGATCTTCATGTATGCAGTTAGATTTGGGCGCGATCGGTAAGGGATATGCCGTTGACCGCGCTGGTGAGATGCTGCATTCCTCCGGCATTCGCAACGCGTTAATCAATTCCGGAGGAAGTACGATTTTGGCGATGGGATCTCCTCCCGGACAGCCTGGCTGGCTCGTGCACCTGCGCGATCCTTCTCACAAGATTGATCCCTACGTGATGCTGAAGGACCAAAGTGTTTCCACATCAGAGCAAACGGCGGTTTCTTTGCTTGCTCCCGAGTCGGCAGGGCATATTATTGACCCAGCCACCGGAAGTCCCATCGATACTCAATTCGCGGTCAGCGTCATCACCTCTTCTGGAACCCCTTCTGACGGGCTTTCGACAACATTACTGCTGCTTGGCCCGAAGGTTGGGAAGTCTTTGGTCGATGGCATGAGCAACGTCTCTGCAATCTGGCTTTCTCCGAAAGGAGAAATCGAAACAGTAACAAATGGCCCCCAGATTGTTTTCGGGAAACGGTTGTGATTACTCAGGGCTCGAGAACGGATCGCATGAGTTTCAGGAACATGGTTGTATTGTGCCTTTGCGTCATATTTTCTCCGTCTGCATGGAGTACGGTCTTTGTGCAGTGGAGCGACGCCACGTTACCTCCGGCGAGTTCGCTCGGAGTGAACGAGATCGTTGTTGCCTGGGAACGCGGCGCACCTGCCGCGCTGTTGGCGACTGCGCGCAAACAAGGATATCGGGTATATGTTGAGACGCCGCTGAACCAGGCGACCTCCGCAGCAAAAGGATGCGCGGAAAAGAGCTGCGCAGGAATTATTCTGAACGTTCTCGGATCAGAGAGCGCGGAAACCGAGAAATCCATTGCAAGCCTGCGATCGGCTTACCCGAAACTGCGAGTTCTGGTGCTAAGCCCCACTGGCAAGCAGCCCAAGATGAGGGGCAGCCTCATCATCAAGCGCGATTCAGTGCTCGAAGTGTCAAGCCCGACCGCCCAACCGTGGATTGATACGAATCTTGCACTAATCACAATTGAGCGGCGGTCTCGCCGCCAGCAGATTCCGCTCTATACGTTTTCATGGCCCGATCAAGGGCCACAAACAATCCTGACGGCTGATGATTATTCCCTGGCTGTCGCCGAGGCCGGCGCATTTCATGCTGATTTGGTTCTACAGCTGGATGAACATCTGCAGCAGGGCCTGACCAAGCGTGATGGCGAGGCTTGGGCACTCTGGAATCAAGTGCGCTCGACGTTGAGGTTTTCTGCCGATGCGAGTGCAGGCGTATTGGAACCTGCCGCCAATGTGGCGGTGATCGTTGATCAGCTTGATACAAGTGATGAAGTTGCGAATCTGCTGAGTCGCCACAATATTCCATTCCGGGTATTTGTCGCCGCGGACTTGAAGACAGAGGAACTCAAGGGCTTTGACATTGTGATCGTGTTTGCAAAACCGGACGCCGAAACTGCGGAACGGATTAAGAATTTGGCAACGGGCGGCGCAACTGTTGTAGCAGTGGATGCGCACGGCAAGTATTCGTGGCAGAGCAGCCAACCAGTCCAACTGAACGAGCACACGACTTCGTATTCCGTAGGAAACGGAAAGGTACTCGAATTGGCAGAGCCTGTTTCGGATCCCGAGACTTTCGCACAGGATATTCGTCGGCTTCTGGGCAGACGGAATGCGCTGCTAAGCCTTTGGAATGGACTGACTACCATCGCTGTGCCTTACAAAGACCGCGGCGCAAGGATGGCTCTGCTGGAATTGGTGAATTATGCCGGAGAGCCGCTTCGTTTACAGGTGCAAGTCAAGGGATCGTTTCCGACTATCCGTTACGAGACGCCCGAACATGGGTGTTGCGAGTCTCTTGAGTCCGTACTACATGACGGATTCACCGAATTTGTGATTCCGGAACTACGCATCACCGGACGGGTTCACTTGAAATCGCAATAAGTCCGCTTTCGACAACCCTGGAAAACACCGCTACCGGAACCTGCGGATAAACAGAGTGTGGCGGTCTGAACGATAAAGACCCAACACATAGAGTGTGGGCTTTGCCTGCGCGGAATAAATCTGCTGGCGAATTCTAAGTACTGCAGCTCCGACAGGAATGGCGAGAAGCCGGGCTGTGTGGGCATCGGCAGTTGTCGCGTCGATTTCTTCGTCGGCGTGGGCAATCTGGAGTCCATAGTCGTGCTCCAGGATAGAGAACAACGACGCCCGGTCCAGCCTAGCCCGAGTCAGATCACCGAACTCATCTGCAGATAAGTAGCAAGTCTCGATAGCGAATGGTTCCCCTCCGCCCAGCCTAAGCCGTTCGATCTTGATCAGTCGGCTCGTGGACGGCAGCGACAAACGCGCGGCAATTTCCTGTTCGTTTTCAATGATTCCACGAGAAAAGAGCTTAGAAGAGACAGCCAAGCCACGGCGTGACATCTCCTCCGTATAACTCATCAGCTTGTTGAAGTGGATCTTGGGTGGCGCAACAAACGTACCCGCACCGCGCCGGCGCACCACCAAACCCTCGCGTTCCAGAGCGGTGAGCGCGTGGCGTGCCGTCATGAGACTCACGCGGTGAATTCGCGCAAGCTCCCGTTCCGAGTCCACAAGATCACCCGCTTTCAACAGACCCGACTCTAGCCGTTTAACGATCGTTCCCTGGATCCGCTGGTACGCGGGCAGCCCGTTATTCCGGACATGTGGCATTTCACACGTTCTCCTACACATGTGCACCATACTACAAAGCGCTCTAGAGCTCCAATACTAAATCTTGGTCACATATTCGCCGAACAAGACATGCATTCGACACCAGAGCAGAGAAATCCGGCATGAAGGAACAGCGTTCCCGACCGCCACTCATGAATTGGGTCTTGAATGTAAGTATTTGAGTCTACAATACCTTAGCGCCAAGTCGTGCTCCAGATGCCAAGATGGTTACAGTAGGCACGCAGAGTTAAGAGATTTACACTGAGTCGGAACCGTCCAAACGACGTAATGGAATCGTCTTAAATTCTTGCACTTTCGTCCATTTTTTTCTTGACGACGGATGGTCACCCGCTATATAGCATGACCTGATCATCGTATTTGCTCGGTGAAGAACTTGTGATGAGACGGTCAAGTGCGCTTTTCTGCTCAGCATGGGCGCGCCCGGCCCCATCGCAGGTGAGATTCAAGGAGGGTTTTGTTATGAAATGGCTCTCGGCCGGCTTTTGCTTCTCGCTACTGCTGTTGTGCTCCGTGGTTGTCCCCACAACGGGGATCTTGCAACGTGCCTGGGCTCAGGAAGTCACCGCTTCGATCACCGGCACTGTAACGGATCCAAGTGGTGCTGCGGTCACAGGTGCAAAGGTGACGACTACGTCACAAGAACGCGGCGTTACGTACACGGCGGTAACGAACGATTCCGGCCTGTACCGAATATCTCAGTTGCCGGTTGGCACTTACGAACTCAAAGTCGAAAAGAGTGGGTTCGCTGTGGCGTCCTTCCCCGCGTTCGTTCTTACGCTCAACCAAGTCGCGCGTATCGACATTGCGTTGAAAGTTGGACAGACGAGTGAAACCATAGAGGTGACTGCGGCCGCTCCCATCTTGGAAAGGGAGACGACGGAAGTAGGCACCATCATCAACGCGGCGACTAACGATAATATGCCTCTCGCCTCGCGCAACTACGTGCAGTTGACCCTCCTTGTGCCCGGCTCGGTATCAACCGATCCCAGTAGCTTCGTGAGTGGCAATAACACTGCCGGTTACGGTTCCCGTCCGCTGATCAACGGCAACCGCGAGCAGGCCAACAACTTCCTGCTCGACGGCATGGATAACAACCAGGTATCCGATAACCTGCTCGGTTACACCCCGGCTCCCGATGCGATCGAAGAGTTTAACCTGATCACCAACAACGCCCCGGCGGAATTTGGCAATTTCGAAGGCGGCATCGTCAATGCCACCATCAAGTCCGGCACCAACAAATATCACGGCGATATTTGGGAGTTCTTCCGCAACGACGTTTTGAATGCGAACGACTGGGCGAATAAGATATCTACCCCAAACCTGCCCAGGGGGAAGGTACGCTGGAATATGTACGGCGGGACCTTTGGCGGCCCGATTATCAAGAACAGGCTCTTCTTCTTCGCCGATTATCAGGCGCAGCGTTTCGACTACCCCAGTTCATCGAGCTACGATACAGTCTTTACCGCCGCTGAGCGCACCGGCGACTTTGGCATTCTTTGCACAAACTATGGCGGATCGTTCGTGGGAGGCGTCTGCCAGGGAGGTAACAACGCCGTTCAGTTGTACAGTCCTTGCGTAATCCAAACGCCCGCCGTGCCGTGTACTCCCTCATCCCCGACAGCACCCACACGGCAGCCTTTCCCCAACAACGTAATTCCGAGCGGCATGCTCAGTCCGGTAGCGAGTGCGCTTTTCGCCTCCTCGCTTTATCCCCAGGCGGTCAACACGGCCATCCAGCGCAATGCCATCAATACAAGCGTTTCCAAATTGGATGTAGATCAGGGCGACCTGAAGGTGGACTTCAAGGCCACTCAAAAGGATAGTATTTTCTTCCGTTACACCCGGGCTTATCAGAACAACCCATCGATCAATTCCCAGGTACTGTTGTCCAACTCCTATTCGACGACGCCGATTTACAACACCGTCGGTGACTGGAGCCGCACCATCGGCAACAACCTGGTGAATGACGCCCGATTCGGCTGGAGCCATATCACGGTGAACACCGGCAATAGCTGGGCATCGAGCGTCGGGGATTTCGGCAACACGCTGGGCATTGGGAACGGCAATCCCGCAAACGTCCCCGGACTGCTTGCTCTGAATTTCTCCAATTCGCTGGTCGGTAACATAGGTGCCGGGGAGAGTACCCAGAGTTTCGACGACCACGTTTGGCAAGCCGAAGATAATCTGAGCTGGAATCATGGTCGCCACACCTTCAAGTTCGGTGGCCAATGGTGGCGTCAGATCATCAAGACCTTCTACGCCGGTAACAACGGCGAGCTGGGTTACATGACCTTCAATGGAACGTTCACGGCAGCCTCACCCACGGCAACAGGCTCGGGCGACGGGGGCGCGGACTTTTTCCTTGGTCTGGATCAATCCTACGGTCGCGGCGTGAGCACCGGCAAAACGTGGCAGCAATCCAGCAACATCATCGGGATCTACGTCCAGGATACGTGGCGCTTCACGGATCGTCTGACGTTGAATCTGGGCCTCCGTTACGATGCGCATTCACCCTGGGTGGAAGCAAACAATGAACAGGCCAACTACAACTTTGCCACCGGCAATATGGATCTGGCTGGGCAGGGCGGCGCCAGCCGGGCGCTTTACGACGGAACCTACGGCGGCAAAGATTTCCAGCCGCGCATCGGCTTCGCATGGACTCCGGCGGCGCTGGGCGATAAGACGGTGATTCGCGGCGCTTTCACCATCTCGTCCTATCTGGAAGGGACGGGTACGAACTTGCGCTTGCCGCTGAACCCACCGTTCACTCCGGCGGAAATCAACTCGGTCACGGCCGCGGGCGCTCTACTCCCGCCGACCGACTCGACCGATGGAATCGCTGGTGGCCCCACCTCAGCCTCCTGCGACGCCCCGGCTTACGCGTGCTACCAATCGGCGTACATGCGGATCTGGGATCCTAAAGTGCAGCCTGCCATAGCGGATCAATGGAATGTGACTGTCCAGCACCAATTTGCCGGCAATGCCACCATCCAGGTTGGATACGTAGGACAGAAAGGAACTCACTTGATGGTGCCCTTCGACTATGCCCAGAGAGTGCTGCTGCCGAGTACGGCTTGCGCCACTCCGCCGTGCACGGCGCCGAGTCCCTATTTCGCTGCGAATCCAGGACTTTACAGCGTTCTCGGCGGGGGCACTCCGACATCTGACACCCCGGGAGCCACGATTTCCGGCACCAAGTCCAACGGCAACATGAAATACAACTCCCTGCAAGCCGTGCTGCAGAAGCAGATGAGTCACGGTTTGCAATATCAAGTCGCCTACACTTTGTCAAAGTGCATGTCCGATAGCACCGGTTACTACGGCGCGTGGAACAACGCGTTGAGTGCCTCAGCCTACTGGCAGAACGTGTATGACCAGAAAGCGGAGTGGGCGCCGTGTTACTACGATGCTACTAACGTCATTTCAGCCTATGCCATTTACGATCTGCCCTTCGGGCGCGGCAAAATGTTGGCCAAGAATGTCAACGGTGCCGTCAACCAGGTCATTGGAGGGTGGGCGCTGAGTCCCATCCTCTCCTGGCGCACCGGCTGGCCATTGCCGATTTATGCAAATGATAATTCCGGTACTTTCGGTCGCGGCGGCCGCGCCGACTGCGTCTCCACTCCTTCCATTGCCGACACGACAATTCCGGGAGTGGGCATCCAGTGGTTCAACAACAACGGCAACTTCACGCAACCAGCGCTTGGCACCTTCGGCAACTGCTCCCCGCAGCTCGCAAGTCTGCGCACGCCGCACTACGCCGACGTTGACCTGAGTTTGCACAAGAACTTCCCGCTTACCGAGAGGTTCCAGCTGCAGTTCCGAAGCGACTTCGTCAACGCTTTTAACCACGTCAACTTCAACGCGCCGAGCACGGGCGTGGGGACCGGGATGGGACAGATCACCAGTGCCCAGCCGATGAGAAACATACAGCTGGCGCTGAAACTCTATTTTTGAAAACCAAAGACGTATAATGATGCAGGCGGGAATTCCGCCTGCATCTTTCTTTTATCCGTAGAGCGTGTTTCAGGAGTGGTTTCGATGGACTGGCTGCCGTCCCTCAGCGGCTAAAGCCGGGTCAATCGCGGCTCCTGGCGGCACGGCTAAAGCCGTGCCCTTCCCAAACCTATTCTTGAGACAAGCTCCAGGAACTTTTTGAGAGGGGTCCTCGCAATCTCACTCCAGATGGGTAGATTTTCCTGGAAGGCCGCCTTATTTCTTGCCGCAGCAGTGTGTTTCTGGCCGTGGACGATCGTAGTCGCGCAAACCTCGAAAGCGGGTCCTGGCTCACAGGGGCCTTTATCTCCCGAAAAAGCAATTAGCCTGGCCGAGCAAGGACGATGTCGGGAGAGCATCTCTGGTCTCAAGCACGCGATGGCCAGTACCGTCGCTCCCGACACTCGGAAAGAGTCCGGCGTTCTCGGGGTTCGATGTTCGCTGGCTTTGGACGACCGGCCTGCAACGGACGAGTTTATCCGGTTGTTAAGCCAGCAATTTCCTAGAGACCCGGACGTACTATTTGTAATCGTCCACGCCTATTCCGATCTATCCACCCGCACGGCGCAGGACTTGGGCCATTACGCCCCAGATTCGTTTGCCGCTCACAAGTTGAATGCGGAGGCTCTTGAAATGCAGGGGAAGTGGGAGCCAGCTCAGCTCGAATACGAGACCATGATTAAGAAAGACCCCAATGCCCGGGGCATCCACTTCTTACTGGGCAGGCTGCTCCTGTCCCGGCCAGATGCTGGAGCAGATGTTGCGGAACGTGCCAAGCAGGAGTTCCTGAAGGAAATCCAGATTGACCCGAGCAATGCGGGTGCGCACTATGTTTTAGGAGAGCTTGCCCGGCGTGATGATAAATGCGACGAGGCCGTTCCGAGATTCACCCAGGCGACGACCCTGGATCCCAATTTCGCGGAGGCTTACCTGGGCCGAGGACTTTGTCTCGTTACGATGAAGAAATATGAAGAGGCCATTCCGCCACTTCGCAGTGCGGAACGGATGATGCCTGAAAATCCGGAGGTCCACCACGCGCTAGGAACAGCGCTGGAGAGATCCGGGCACAAGGATGAGGCACAGAAAGAGTTTGCGATTCATGAGACACTGCGTTCCGGAGCCGGAACCCAGAAGCCGGAATAGTCGTGTCCTTCCGCTGATTCGTTCCAAGTACTCGGAATTCCGAAATTTCGATCACTCCTCAACTCAATCCAAATGAACGCGGCCCTCTTGCCGCTAAAATCCGGGCAACGACGCTACCTCTCCGAACTGAATCAACGCTGGGGCTCTTCCACCGTGAGAATCTGATCGGCGGCGACCTCGTGCAACACTTGTTTAATGCCGCTCGGCCAGCGAATTTCCACATCTTTGATGAGCCGGTTCTTTCCCAGGCCGAAATGTACTCGGCTGTCGCTCGACGCGGTGTATCCGACTGCCGTTGTTACCTCGTTCCATTGCGACGCGCCATCTTCCGTGGTGACGTGAATCTGCGCGCCGATACCCATCCGATTGCTTTTCGTTCCTATGAGCTTGAGGAGAATCCAATGGTTGCCGGTTTCGGAGACGTTGCGCAGGATTTCAACCGGCCCGCCAAGAACTGTGACCACCGCGTCAATGCGACCGTCGTTAAAAAGGTCCCCAAAGGCCACGCCGCGATGTGCGGCCTCTTCCTGAAAGTCCGGTCCGGCTGACGGGCCAACTTCAGCGAACTTACCGTTGCCCAGATTGCGAAACAGGGAATTTGGCTCGGGATATCTGCGAACGCCCAGTTCGCTGATGTTATCGAGCACATTGGCGCGCGCCACAAACAGGTCTTTCCACCCGTCATTGTCAAAATCAAAGATGCCGTTACCCCAGCCGGACATTTCCTTTGTGGCACGCAGTCCGCTCGCCTGCGTGAGATCGTCGAACTCCCCATTGCCTTGATTGATGAGCAGCGGAAAGGTCTCGTGTTCCACGGCGGTGTACCAGATGTCGGGGCGCCCGTCGTTGTTGACATCCCGGAAATCGGAGCCCATTCCCGACAAGGCCACACCGTCCGGAGCATAAGCTACTCCCGCTTGCGTGCCGACTTCTTCAAACTTCTTTCCGCCTAAATTGTGAAAGAGGAAGCCCGGAGTAGTATCGTTCGCGACGAACGCGTCCAGGAAGCCATCTCCGTCGTAGTCGGCAAAAGACACGCTCATCCCCTTGCCCATGTGCGATGAAATCCCGGTTTCTTTGGAGACATCCGTGAACGTGCCATCGCCGTTGTTGCGGTACAGGGTATTGTGCAGCGACGCGTAAACCTTAGGATCGCAGTAGCCGCGAACTCCGCTTTTCAAGTGACAGGAGGGATCCTCGTTGACTTCCCAAACGCAGTAGTTGACCACAAACAAATCCAGCTTGCCGTCATTGTTGTAATCGAACCAACCTGCGCCGACTGACCACATCTTTTTTCCGTTCATCTCGGCGCCAGCGAGGCCTGCCTTTGCAGTCACATCGGTGAACGTGCCATCGCCGTTGTTATGGAAGAGTTGATTGCCGGTCACGTTGGCCAGAAAGATGTCCGGTCGTCCATCGTTGTCGTAGTCCCCGACGGCAACGCCCATGCCGTAGCCCGCCCCGGCGACTCCGGCGCGCTCGGTTACATCGGTGAACGTGCCGTCGTGATTGTTGTGATAGAGCCGGTTCCAGTAAGCCGGCGATTCCTTCTGCAGGGAGGGAATTGCTGCTCCGTTTACAAGATAAATATCCAGCCAGCCGTCGCCGTCATAGTCGAGCAATGCAACTCCTGCGACCATAGTCTCGATCTGATTCTTGTTCGGTGTCGGCGAATTCCGGGTGATGAAGTTGACGCCCGCTTTTGCAGCTATGTTTTCGAATCGGATGGCCGATGGAGCGGGCGTGCTGGCCAATCGCAGAGCGCTCAATCCGAGAGCGACAATGATGATGAAATAACGCATGAATACGAATTATGCCTCAGAGTGAAGGCGAAACCATTGTGTTCCTAGCGGCGAGGTGCGCTGGCTCCGGTGACCTCGACCCGCTTGCTTAGTTCGCCGTCTGGGATTACCAATGCTACCCAAGGTGTTTCCGTCGAGATGACGTGTGCATGCCAGATAATTTCCTTTTGAGTTCCCCCCGACAGGTTGACGTTCTGCGTCATCGCACCCGACAGCACGAGATTATCGCTGCGTATCGAGAATGTGTGATCTCCAGCACCGTTGGCCAGGGTACGTATCACGATTCCATTGTGCTCGGTAGCGTCGGAGGAAACCTTGAAATCCAGAACCTGGTTGGCGCGCAGATCCAGTGAGTAAGTGGTTCCGGGAAGCACTACGAGACTGGTGCGGTCAGATCCGTGTTGAACGACGTAACGCCCCTCAGGCAGGCGTACGCTGAATTCACTGCCTGCCGAGCTGGGCACAGCGATCAACTGCCCGCTTTGCTCTTCGCGGAATTGGATCGGTTCACGGTTTGCCGGATCGATGAGGCCTCGAACGGTGGCAGGAATGCTGAGGTCGTCCATCAGCCAGATCCATTGTCCAACGGGAGCGGTCCAGACTTCCTTATAAGTCCAGCAGATCTGCGTCGGCCAGTAGGGATCATCGTTATAGCCCTTAGTCTCGATGCCCACTGGAAGTGCGCCCACCATCTGGCCGGAGCGAACGCTATAAAGGGGTGTCCAGTCGTAGCCCTCGCCGTACATCAGACTTGACGAGAAAGGATTTCTGCCAACAAACCACTGCGCTTGTCTCTGGGCCAAGTCTTCTGCATCCAGATCTCGACGCAGTCTCGCGGCTGCGGATAGCGCCTTGGCCTGAGACAGCAGGACGCTGGAATTGCCGCGAAAGTCGAACCAAACCGGAAAGCGGCGGAGGTACGAATCGTCACCCAGGCGAACTCCGCGATGGACCTCCTCGATATAAGCGGCGCGATCGGCGGCGCGCAGAGGAGTCCAATTCTTCGCTTCAGGGATGAGTCCCGCTTCACTTTCGCGATAGACTCCGGCGGGCAGGACTGCATACGGCAGATCAAAAGCAGAGGCCGGCTTAAGGTAGTACTGCGAATGGAGGACAACAGCGGAATACCACTTCATCCAGTCGGCATGGTCCGGAAATGCCTCGCACAACTTGGTCAGAGCAACAATCGGTTCCTGCTCCTGCCCCACGTGGAAACGATGAAACAGATTTTCACGCTTCGGCCCAGTGTAGAAATATCCGGTTAGGGGAGTGGTCCAAGGCTGGAGTTTGCGCTCCTGCGATGCCAGCACCAATGCTCCAAGGGCAACGGCTTCATCTTTGTACTGTCGATCACCGGTCGCTTCGAAAAGTTCGACGGATGCAACTATGCCAAAGGAAATCCGCTCCAGATCGTCCGATGCGCCGTAGACTTCGGGAAGAGGAGCAGCCATTTTCAGTCCTTCTACCGCATACTTCCAATCCTCCTCGGCAATGACCAGGCTGCGATTCGCGAGTTCCGGATCGCTCTCTTTCAATACCCGTGATGCCAGCGCCTCCAGCGCGCTTACGCGAAAATTCCACTCCGGATTATTCACCGCCTCACCATGACGATCATCCGCCGTACCCATGATTCCGTCTGTCCAGTAACTCACCAGTTGACCGGTGCTCCGATAACCATCGCCAAACCGCGTTTTCAGAACCCAGTTCAAGCCCCATCGGGCTTCCTCAAGCAGACGATCGGTCAAGTCGGGATCTTCACCTTGACGCTTCAGACTCTCGGCCATAGAGAACGCTGCATACGCCATCGCCGGAGTGTGGCCCGTCGCGCTTAAGTCTCCAGCATCGTGGTATCCCCCGTTTACAACGATTCGCTGGTCGCCATGCGAGGTGTAGATGTCCTGGTGACATCTGCCGTGGATACCTGGAACCTCCGTCCCGCAGCGCTCGCTGTACATGAAATTAATCGCCTTCCAGATGCTGCTCTTCCACGCGTCCTCGCCGATGCGGAACGGGCGAGTCAGAGTGTCCCCAGCGCGGATCGCGTAGCTGCCGGCCTGCCGGATTTCCGAGAAATCGAGAATCTGAAATTTCCCGAGGGCTGTGGTCACTTGCTGGATTGCTTTGGTGAGAACTATTTGTCCAGTTTGTTGATCGATAAGAGAGAACTGCGATGCTGCGAGACCGCTTGCAATCGCCGATTTTGAACTTCCTGTCGCGTATCCGCTGTGGCTGAATGCGATCCTGCCAGGAGCGACATCCCAACCTTCGACGTGATCGGCCATCACGCTCTGCAGTTCCAGATGTGCGACATCGAGGATCGTCCGATCCCCAGGATCCGGCAACATCTTGGGCAAGCTGTACGCGAACTCAAGCGCCGTCACGCGATCGCGGTCGAGAGGAGCGATCTCCCAGACAATCTGATTCCACGTATGGTTTTTGAGAATGATCGACTCGTGGCGTCCTTCGTTGTAGTGATCGGGCAACTTGTGGACTCCATCGTTATGCAGCACCAGAGAGCAGGAGATGGCCGGTGCTCCGATGACATCAGGGTAGACCCACAGCGAAATACGGTTGAATTTGCCCCAGTCCTCGCCGTCGAATTTCCGAGTTGCGACTAGATCCTCCCACTCGCCGCTACCATCGACTCGAGCAATGTTGGAAGTTGAATGGATCCGCAGCACGTGATTCGGCGCGGTGTCGTCCGTTATGGTCCATGGCTTGCTTGTACGGACTTCGACCAACGTCATCTCTCCCGCGCCCGCGAACGACCACGCCGATAGATTCTCCATATCGTCCAGTAGACGCGAATCGAGAACTGTCTTGTGCAACCAGCGATATTCGGCTCCGTCTTCATATCGCGCCACCATTGGCATGGTGGGAGCCGTCCGCTGGGCTACCAGTGTGGTGGGGAGAAGTAAACCGAAACAAATGAAAGTTTGCAGAGTACCCCAAAGCAAAGGCGTCTTAAGCATTGAATTAGTACTGCAATCTCGTGGCATTCGAATGATACCGCACTGCGGTTCCAGGCGGGAGGAGAGCATTTGAATGTGACCGCCTGACGGGGCGTTTGTATCTTCGTTCCTCCTGAACCTGAGGTAGCTGTTGCCGGAGCCCTGAATAGGTAACTGCGGGTGCTGGGTGGCAGGAGTGAGCGACCCGCACTTCCTGCTGCGCTCAACGGTGTGGCTTCGTTTGCAGGGCGAAGATCTCTTCGACGCGCTCAATGGTGTCGGCATCTTCCGCCGACTTGTCCGGGCGCAGGCGGAGAATTCTCGGAAAGCGCAGCGCATAGCCGCTGTCGTGCCGGTCGGAACGCATCATGTTGTTGAAGGCTACTTCGAGCACGATCTTCGGCTCGACCAGGCGCCGGAAACCCTGATCTTCGATCGTGTGTTCCAGAAACCATCTGGTCATCTCGGCGATCTCGGCGTCAGTCAGGCCGGAATAGGCCTTGCCGATGTTGACCAGCCGACTCTTGTCCCACACGGCGAACGTGTAGTCGCTGAGCACACCGACGCGTTTGCCGTGGCCGTATTCGGCCGCGGTGACCACTACATCGAGCGTGGCCAGTTCACGCTTCATCTTCAGCCAGGATTTGCCCCGCTTGCCGGGCGTGTAAGCGGAGTCGAGATCCTTGATCATCAGGCCTTCGTTGCCGCGCTCCTGCGCGGCGGCGAAGAGTTCCTCCAGTTGTCCGGGCGATGATGCGCGAAAGACGGGCGCGCGGAAGAGGAAGAATGCAGCATTTCTATTCAGGTCCTCATCTTCCAGGTCTTCATCTTTGAAGACCAGCTTCGCCTGCCCCGTTTTTCTCCATGACTCTGTGTCCCTGTGGTGACTGATCTTTCTTTCTGCGGCAAGCAACTCGTCCAAAATCCGCATCCGTTCGCGCAGCGGACGGTCAATCATCAACTCACCCCCGGCATAAAGCACATCGAAGGCTAAGAACGCGACTGGAATCTCGCGCAGCATTTTGTCACTGACTTTCTTTCGTCCCAGACGCTGCTGCAAAATACTGAACGGGCGCGCCCGCCCCGCCGGCCATTCCCAGGCCACAATCTCTCCATCGAGAATGGCGTCTTGCGGCAGGCCGACCAGGGCGTCGGGCAATTCAGGGAACGATTCGGTGATCTCATCGCGGGTGCGCGAAAAAATCTTTACCTCGCCTCCGGAGACGTGCGCCTGGCCCCGAATGCCGTCGTACTTGTCTTCGACCGACGCCTCCGGAAAATAGCTCAGCCCTTCTTCCGGGGAGGCGATCGGGCTTGCCAGCATGAAGCCCAGCGGATGAAACAGGCGCATCTTGGCCTCGGCCAGCGTGCCCTTGATTGCAAGGCGGACGGTCTCGCCGATGTCGCCCAGGAGCATGTTGGCCCGCTGCACTTCGGCAAGAGTGGCGCCGTAGGCCTTCCCTGCAGCTTCTTCGACTAGGCTCTCTTTCAGCCCAATCCGCAAATCGCCGGTCATGATTTTGATGATGTATTTGGCTTCCAGCGGCGTCGCGCGCGCCAGAAGATCGCGCACCAACGCATTCTTAGCGGCTGCGCCTCGCGCTGCGGCGATCTGGCGAAATACGCTCTCAACTTCCAGCACGGTCAGGCCCTGACCAGCGCGTTCGGGAAGCACCTCACGCGCGACCGCTCCCAGGTCGCCGTGACGGCGGTAGGCCGCGGTCAGTTCGTGTTCACCTTCCCCGGACAATTCCAGCACGATCTGCCAGAGTGATCGCCCGCCGACCTGCAACGTGGTTTCTTCCCAGGCGGGGAACGCCCGCCCTGAGAAAAACACGGCCGACACAGCTGCTTCGTCGGCAGAGCGCGAGCGCAGGTAGTCGGCGACGATCGCCGTCTTTTGCAGCTTCTTGGTGGTCGCTGCTATGGATTCGCAAGTTGTGGCTAGTCGCCGCATTCATTTTCCGCCATCGGGCAGAACATCCCCCGAACACCCCAACCCTAGGCTTCTGACTGCGCACACATTCCCAGCGCGGCAGCGCCACTCGGACGCGGCCGTTACCTGTGATACCCTACTCTTTGATCCCTGTCCCCCGGAAGGGCCATCTAACATCCATGGGTTTTGTACGAAATCAACTGCGATTTCTCGCCGCTCTGCAGCTTCTTCCCACGCTGGAGAGCGGGGAGGAGACGCTCGTCGGCGGGCAAGCCGTGCTGGAGGGCGTGATGATGCGCTCCCCGCACGCCTGGGCAATCGCCTGCCGCAAGCCTTCTGGCGAAGTTGTCACCATGAGCGAACCGCTGGATCGGCCGTCGGAGAAGCATAAATGGATGGCCTGGCCCGTCATCCGGGGGATCATGACGCTCGGCTACGCCATGAATCTGGGTTACCGCGCCCTGCGCTTTTCCGCCAATGTCGCGATCGAAGACGTGATGCAGAACCAAGACGACATGCCGGTTAGGAAAGACGCCCAAAAAGAAACCCACAGAGACACCACCTCCTCGACTGTCCAGTCGGAAGCGAGCCGGGCCAGTTCGCATGCCCATGAGAAAGCGGCCACCATCAGCAACTGGCTGGCCGTGGTCAACATTCTGCTCTCGCTGGCCTTCTTCATCTTCATGTACAAGTACATTCCGCTGCTGGCCGCGACCGAATTGAAGAAGATCGACCCCGCTCTGGGCGGGCGAATCGTTTTCAACCTGGTGGACGGCGCCATCCGCCTGGGCCTGTTTCTGCTGTTTATTTGGGGGGTGTCGCTGTGGAAGGATATACGGCGCGTGTACGAGTATCACGGCGCGGAGCACAAGACGGTGTTCGCTTTCGAAAATGGAGATCCACTTACGACCGCGGCTGTGCAGAAATATTCAACCTACCATCCGCGCTGCGGCACCAGTTTTCTGATGACCGTGATGCTGATCTCAATCGGGTTCTACATGCTGATCCCGTTTACTACGTTCTGGGCGCGGTTTGCGTCACGCATCGTGCTGCTGCCGCTGATCGCTGGCGTTTCCTACGAGATCATCCGCTTCGCCGCCAAGCACCGCGGATCGCTCTTCGCGATGATGACGGCGCCCGGCCTCTGGTTGCAGCGCATCACCACCAAGCCGCCGTCCGATGATCAAACCGAGTGCGCCATCTTAGCCCTAAACCGCGCTATGGCGCTGGAGAAGGAACGAGGCGGCGAATTGGTGATTGCGTAGTGTCGCTGCCGCGAATACTTTCTCTCCACCTGCGTACAAACACTACAATGCCGTAGGGGCGTAACTTTTACGTCTCGGCCCATACACGAACCGGGCCCGCGGCCCGAACCGAGGTGCAGCAAGCGACGCCTCCACGAACGACCAACAACCACCATGTTTGAACGACTTGACCAAATCGAAGCCCGCTACGACGAGTTGACCCAGGCTCTGGCGTCGCCGGAGATCATCGGCGACTCGGCGAAATTCCAGAAGACTGCCAAGGCGCACAGTGAAATCGCGGCGGTGGTCGAGAAGTACCGCGAATACAAAGATCTGAAAAAAGGGATTGCCGAGAGCAAGGCGCTGCTGGCCGAAGAAAAAGATCCCGAGATGCGCGCCTATGCGCAAGAGGAACTCGAAAAGCTGGAAGGGCGCGTCGGCGGCGTTGAAGAAGAACTGAAGGTCCTGCTCCTGCCCAAGGACCCGAACGACGAGAAGAACGTCATCCTCGAAATTCGTGCCGGCACTGGCGGAGACGAAGCCACGCTTTTTGCTGCAGAAATCTTCCGCATGTACACGCGTTACGCGGAGACTCAGCGCTGGAAGGTCGAGGTGCTCTCGACTTCGGAGTCGTCGGTCGGCGGGCTAAAAGAAGTTATCGCCATCATTGAAGGCAATCGCGTTTACTCACAGCTCAAGTACGAGAGCGGTGTGCACCGCGTGCAGCGCGTGCCCCAGACCGAGCAGCAGGGTCGCGTGCACACATCGGCGGTCACGGTCGCGGTTCTGCCCGAGGCGGAAGAAGTGGACATCAGGATCGAAGCCAAAGACCTGCGCATTGATACGTTCTGCTCCTCCGGTCCGGGCGGACAGTCGGTGAATACGACGTATTCCGCGGTGCGCATTACGCACATCCCGACCAACACGGTGGTGAGTTGCCAGGATGAGAAGTCGCAGATCAAGAACCGCGAAAAAGGCATGCGCGTTCTGCGCGCCCGCCTCTACGAGATCGAAATGGAGAAGCAGCAGGAAGCTCTGGCCAAGGAACGCAAGGCCATGGTGAAATCCGGCGATCGCAGCGAGAAAATCCGCACTTACAACTTTCCGCAGAACCGGCTCACCGACCACCGCATCGGCTTCACCATCCACCAGCTTGACGCCGTAATGGACGGCAAACTCCAGCCAATTATCGAGGCTCTGGTCACGCACTACCAAGCTGAAAAGCTGAAGAACGAAGGCGGGACCGTGATGTGAGAGTGCAGAAGCGCCGTGTCTCTGTGGTGAAATAGATCTGTGCAACTGAAAGAGTCCCTCACCTCCGCCATCGCCCGCCTCACCGCAGAGAACGTTCCTTCTCCCCACATGAATGCCGAGTTGCTGCTGATGTTTACCCTTGGTTGCGACCGCGCCTATTTTTACGCTCATCCCGAGCGCGCACTCACTGCGGATGAACAGTCACGTTACGAATCAGCGCTGGCCGAGCGCGCCCGCGGTGTACCCGCACAGTACATTACCGGACATCAGGAATTCTGGGGGATGGATTTCATCGTCTCACCGGCAGTCCTGATCCCGCGGCCCGAGACTGAGCATGTCATTGAGACCGTGCGGGAACTTGAGACTTCAGACCTCCGACCTCAGACCTCAGGCAAAACGCGGGGTCCCGAGGTCCGACGTCTGAGGTCCGACGTCCGCGTTGTCGACGTTGGCACCGGCTCAGGCTGCATTGCTTTGGCGTTGGGCAGGGAACTACCGGACGCGGAAATCCACGCGACCGACATTTCTGCTGCGGCGCTGGAAATTGCCCGCGCCAATGCCGCGCGCCATCAACTCGAAAACCGCATCCAGTTTCATCAAACTGACCTGATCGAGGGCCTGAAGCCGGATTTCGATTTCATTGTTTCGAATCCTCCCTATGTGGGGGAATCCGAGGAAGATCAGGTTCAGCTTGAGGTTCGGAAATTTGAGCCGCGAGTCGCTGTCTTCGCCGGACCCAGCGGGATCGAGGTCATTATCCGCCTGATCTCTCAGGCCCAGGCTGCACTGCGCCCTGGCGGTTGGCTGGTGATGGAGATCAGCGGAACGATCGCGAATGAGGTGAGCAGGCTTCTCAAGGGCTGGGAAGAGGTTCGCATCACCTCTGACCTGCAAGGCATCCCGCGTGTGGCGCGAGCACGAAAACCGCAGCGCTGATGCCTGCTAACGCCGCACTACCGCCGGCAGGACATCCTCCACGTCAATCAGTTCCGTCGGATAGTTGCCGGTGTAGCACGCCGTGCAGTACGACGTCTGTTCGCCTTCGCCGCACGCCCGCTTAAGGCCTTCGAGCGAAAGGTAAGCCAGCGAGTCGGCGCCGATGTATTCCCGAATCTCCTCGACCGACTTGTTGGCCGCGATGAGCTGCTTCCGCGAAGGTGTGTCCACACCGTAAAAACACGACGAAATGGTGGGGGGGCAGGAAATGCGCATGTGCACTTCCTTCGCGCCGGCGTTGCGGATCATGCGCACGATCTTGCGGCTGGTCGTTCCCCTCACGATGGAGTCGTCAATCAGCACCACGCGCTTGCCTTGCAGCAGGGAGCGCACGGGATTCAGTTTCAGCTTGACGCCGAAATCGCGCACGCTCTGGCTCGGCTCAATGAATGTGCGGCCAACGTAATGGTTACGAATGAGCGCGAAACGAAACGGGATGCCGCTCTCGGCAGCGTATCCCACGGCGGCCGTGACTCCCGAATCCGGCACCGGCACGACCAGATCGGCTTCCACCGGAGATTCTTGTGCCAGCTGGCGTCCCAGATTTTCGCGGCTGGTTTGCACCGCACGGCCAAACACCATGCTGTCAGGACGCGAGAAGTACACGTGCTCGAAAATGCAGCTCGACTGCGCAGCGCTGGTGGAGTAGAAACGCGAAGTGATCTTATCGGGTCCGACTACGATGAGTTCCCCCGGCTTG
>Ga0187818_10000026_pt1 | contig 36414 bp, 19 predicted proteins | sample NC_wetland_sal_i_14_FD_130581 | JGI IMG/M metagenome (GOLD analysis project Ga0187818, IMG submission 130581) | Wetland sediment microbial communities from Neuse River Estuary, North Carolina, USA - SO4_3 | ecosystem: Environmental > Aquatic > Freshwater > Wetlands > Sediment | place: USA... | reverse complement strand
GACCGCTGGTTTTGTTGAAGCGTACGCACCGGCCGGTAACAGCATTCCGTTTTATCTCCAGCCGACGATTGGAGGAACCGACATCAATAATGCAGACGTGCTACGCAGCTACGCCGACTACCGTTTTCGTGCGCCCAACTTGCTGACTCTCCAGACTGAGTACGAGCACACAATCTGGGGACCACTCGCGGTCCTGGGATTTCACGATGTGGGCAGGGTGTTCGACCAGCGTTCCGATATCGAGATCGCCCACATGCGGCACAGCTTCGGCGCAGGCTTGATCTTACAGGTAGGAAATCTTCCTATGGTGAAGTTCTATTATGCATGGGGGGGCAGCGAAGGAACGCATACGACCTACACTCTCAACACGAATAACTTCACTTTTTCGACACCAGCGGGCGTGTTCTAGCTGGTCGGGCATGAGGAAACCATGGCGCGATCTCTGCTATGTCTAATGACTCTCGTTTTGGGGATAGCCATTCTATCTCCTGGGCCACTAGGAGCTTCGAACCCGCAGATGCGAATCCTGGTCGTGGATCAGGATAGCGGGAGCTCCCTCGAACAGGTTGCGGTCACTCGCCGTTCAATCGGCGCTAGCGCTGAAGTCAAGTTCAGAACAACGGACGGCGGAGGAATCGCAAATTTCGGGCGCTTGGCGGGGCAAGACTTCGAGATTGCAGCGTGTCGACCTGACTATGTCCCCTCAGATTGGAAACGCTGGAGTGAATTGACAGAAGTAGACCCAGTAGGAACCAGAGTGCTCAAGCTAAAGCGCAGCACAACTCGTCAGAGTTGTACATATGGGGACCGCAGCCTTCGAAGGCGCACGGGTAGCACCACGGCAAGATCCCGCTGACGTTGGGCAGCTATTCTGCGACTACGAATACGCCCGCAGAATTCTCTCAATGGCTTTCGTCGTTTCGGGGTCTTTCTTCAGTTTGAGGCGGCAGGGAGCACACAGCTTCAGCTCGCCAGCAATGGATTCGATAGCACACTCGTCGTTGTAGTAGAAGGGACAATCTTTGGGTCCGCGTTTGTGTGCCTCCAACCCGCCGATCAGGAAGGCAACCGTGTCGGCGATCATGTGTTCAACATCGAGAGGAGGTCTTAGTTGTTCGAGGAAGCCATGCGTTGACACCACGGAAATTCGATGGTTCGCATCGTCATCCCAGACATAGAGATCGGGGGTCTTGTCGTCGCAAACCGGGAAGCTGGTGATCGCGACCAAGCGCTGCAAACCCAATTCCTTCGGTTTGTCGTGCAGACGCCGGGCGACTTGTGGAGCGTTCAGATAAGCCACTCCTTCGCTCTTCTGCCGTTGCCAGGTTCCCAGTGGAGCAACGAAAGAGACTGTTCTGAAAAGGTATTTATCTTGAACAGCGGTCAGTCGCGCGGCGATCGCGTCCAGCCTGGGAAGAGCGTGATGAACGTCCCACAATCCCATGATGATGCGGCTGTCAGGAGCCGCCAGGGCACTCCGACGGGCGCGGGTGTCGGCAACCCGGTCCTTCTGTGCCGTGATCACCTGCTCACCGGCGGTCGCCTTGCATGTGGCGAGCTGGTCTGCGGGGTTGCGCGCAAAGACTACGGGAACGGCCCAGTCGATGGCCTCGCCAGAAATCGAGTAGTTGACCGCCACGCGGGCTTCGCGCGCAGCATCTCCGACGCTTCGTCCCTGTGCCAGGGCCCAATAGAAATGCTGGGCGAACGCAGTCGCCGAGACATCGAGCACGCTGAATTGATTGGCAACGACAACCGGTACTCCGGCGGCAACCAGCGCCGGCGCTACTCCACGATTAAAGTCAGCTCTGCCCCCTTTCCCGGTTTCGCAGGCGTTGAGAAACATGAGCCGCACGCCGCGCCGGCAGACGATTTGTTGCAGGACTTGAGAGTCGACCGTTTGGACTCCCTGGTTCTCATTTTCAAAAACTAAATAGCCCACGCCGGTCTCTTCATTGAATTCGCCATGTCCAATGAAATGCAGAATGTCATAGGGACGGGAGACCTCTAGAGTTTGATGAAGCAGAGCTGGCGTCGCATCGAGGAGCACGTCGACCTCAGCCAGTCCCGCCGCAATGAGGTCCTGGAAGCCACTTTTGACCCTTGCGATCTCCTCGTCCACGGAGAGATGCGCCAGACCGAGCGGCTGAGCGACCACTACGAGGATTCGCAAACGGTCGCGCGCAGGAATGCGATCCGCAGGAATGGCTGTGTCGACGTTGCGTGTGAAGTTCACCTCGGAGGTGGCCAGAAAATTCTTGCGCTCCGGATCGTAGGCGAACTCCCACGGCAAGTCTGCGATCCAACTGATCATCGATGTGAAAATGAGATGGAGGCGGCCGTTGGGCTGTGCGGTGCGGGCGGCATCATAGAGACGCCGCACTTCACCGTGAAAAAGAGTTTCGAAGATGTCTTTCCCTAACTCTTTAAGCCCTGCTTCGTTGGGCAGTGGTTTGGCGTTTGGTTCTCCGTTTACGAACGCATGCATCCCGCGCTGTTTCGCGATGATGTTACGAAACCGCTGGCCAGCCTCGTCGCCGTGAGTGCGCATCTGTACCAATGCACGCGCGTTGCGGAACGTGGCAAGCAAGGTTGCGGTCTTCGTCTCTTGGTATTCCTGATCCGAACCCAGCACAGAAAAGTAAAACACTTCATCTGCATATTCGCCCGGGGCTGCGAGTTCCACCGGCACGTAAGGGGGAACCCGAGCAGGAGGCGGGGTGACCAAGGCGGGAGCAGTTTGCTGCGGGGCAGGAACCGTAGCCGCGGGAGGAGGGATTGGCGCCGGAGCTGGCGGCAACGCCGCCATCGCAGCACGGCGCAGCAGGTATCTCAGGCGGGTTCCAGGATCGAGAACCGGAATTCCATGGGCTTTGCCCTGCAGGGATTGCACCAGAAAATCCACGCTGTGCGGATGAGAGAAGAAGCTGATGTGAGTTACGCCACCGTCGGGCGGGTCGGGAAGATTGCCGTCCTGCCCGTAGCAGCCAATCTGATCTCCGGGAATGACGTGACCGGCGGGCTGATCTACCAGCCATCCACCTTCTGTGGGTACGACGAGATCGTTGGCAGTTTGAAAGACGAGATCAACCCCAACATCCAGCATGCGCGTCAGAGTTTTCTTCTCTGGTCGAAAGTTGGAAACCAGCGAGGAGTAAGCTTTCGGCGGTGGGCCGGAGGAGGATTGCAATTGTTGGATGACTGTACCTTGACTGTTCATGGCAGCCAGGCCCGGAATATCGACCTGCACGGCATGTGCCAGCCAGGCTAGCCCTTCGGCAACAAAACCGGCGGCAGATGTGAACGGGTTGTCGGGGAACAAGTCGATGAGATTCGACAACCAGTTCAAGAACTGCTCGAATCGGTTAGGCGATGCTAAGGGGGTTCCATCATTTGGAGACGCGACCAGGACCGCCCGTCCCAATTGAAAGCGCGCTGCACTTGGGCCGAGCGATTTGGCCATCTCTACCAAAGTGCGTAGTACCAATCCTCCTCGTGAATGCGTGATGACGTCAAAGACGCAAGGGTCTTTGGGAAGTTGGTCGAGCAGGGCGCGCGCATTTTCTTCTAAAGTGCGGCTGACAGTAAAGTGATCAAAAGCGAAGATGCGGTTTTCATACAGCGCTCGAACGCCGTCGAAGAAGGTCTTTCCGTCGGAGCCCCGCGCGCTAGCCAGTGCCGAAAAGGCGGAGGAGGCGTGGGAGAACGTTCCATGAATGAAAAGCAGATTGCGTTTCGCGGGATCTGCAGTGACCGCGCCGGGCAGGTTGGCATCGGGCAGCTGGGCGGCGAGCAGTGCCTGCGCTGAAACGGTCTTCCAACCCTCGTGTAACCCTTTCAGTTTCCAAATACTGGCCTCGCCGAGCCTGGCTAGTACTGGCATGGATTTCGACGCGAGCTTACCTACAACTTTTAAGACAGCCACCTTGATGAGTTTTCCGACAGCCCCTCGGCGTTCCTGAACCTCCGGCGTGGATGGGGGGATGGGGATGGAGAATCGGATGGTAGTTGGAGCGCCTCGTGCTGCGCTGCGTCGCTCGATCACAGACGGCTTGACGAATACAATCGCACCAGACTCGTGTCGCACCATCGTGATGTAGACAGCCTCGGGATCGGCGTCCATCTCGAAATCGAGGGTGGGTGGAATACCACGTCTTGGCTGAGAACGAAGGGTTTTCACATCCACCGCAGCCAGACGCCGCGAGGCCACCAGTTGTGCGAGGAATGGGTCTGCGCCATTAGTCGCGCCACGCCGCGCCATCCCTTGCTTAGTATCGAGTACGTCCCAATTCTGGTCAGAGGGTAGATGAATTTCTTCGCGCTTGCGGGGGGACATAATGCACTCCTTCACTTAACGCGCGTGGAAAGTCGCGTGCGATGGACTTTGGAACAACGCGAAGCGGGAAAGCGACCGTATTTTACCTCATTCCTCAGGGGGGCAACCTTGCTCCGGTGCTCGGTATCGACACGGCGATCTGGTTAAGATCGTTGATCTTGCCAGCGGGGTAGGTGTTGATGGATTCGCGGACCCAACGCCTGCCGCCCCAAAACAAGGGGCTTGCGTCGTTAGGCTACGCCGCTGAAGCTTGGATCGACGCTGATGCCCCACTCCTGAAGCAGCCATTCCGGGACATAGCACCGATTCCTATTGTGCTCACACCAGGCTCGGAGCTCGGCGGACGAGGTATACATCTCTGCCGTGAGTTGCAGTTGCCTGACCCGCAGTTCGAATTCAGTAGCGAGAGCGGGACCAGGCGGGACGAGACGCCCCCAATTGGGATTCCCACGTTTGCGAGTGACAGCGGTCGGAATCGCCATAGGCTCGATCATACTCCGCCATGGGCGGGCCCGCCGCCGGAATCCTCGCATAGTGGCACGGGAAGGTTTGCTGTCGCCGGAAGCGGAGTGATATTTTCAGGGAGTATGGCGGTCTTAGTGGAGATGCAGCACACGGGAGATCCCGGTCTACAGGCTGAGGTTCGAGCGATCATCGAACATGTGCTTGCCGACAGGCCGGGGGTTTGGACGGTTTCGATCCTTGGCTCCCAGGCCAACGATCGGTGGGAGATGAGGATTCTGGGCCCTAATGCCTTCGAGCGGTCATATACGCTGGAGGGCTCTGCCGGCGAGCATCGCCCGGAAGTGATTCATGTAATTCTCAGCAAGATGTTGCCTGGAAAGAAAAGTTGATTGGAGACAGAAATTTCCGTTGCTGGACTCGTGTCCAGGCCTGGCTACGGAAACGCTGGCAACAACGGAAACTACCTCATTTACTTTATGGCCAATCAGTCGGTTTATCGCCCGTTCGCAGGCTCAAGGCTGAAATACCTAGCGCTTGGCTAGTTTTGGGGACGAATTGCCGACGAGTTTTGACGAGATTATCGCTAGCTTGCTCCCACCACGAACTGAGCCGTCAGTTGGTAGTCATCATAACCACAGATGGTCCCCTTCAGAATGTACGTGCCGGGCGTGGGAGCTCCCTTTTCTGGCAGCGTCGTTGACTTCGAGAAGGTTTCTCCAGTCTTCACGGTCACCTTCGACACGACGTCGCTTGACACATCAGGGTATCGCCAAAGATCTTTTCTTGTGTTAGCGTCCCGCGTCGAGAAGCAAATCTGAGCACTAGTACGAAAGTCAAATACCAGATCAGTTTTACTGTCGTTCTTCACGCTAAATGTCAACTTAGGTTGTACACCCGAACTTTGACCGGTGATAGTCTTCCAAACTATCACCGCCGGCTGGATGCTGATTGAGACGGTCTTCTGGACCAGGTTTGCTTGGGCTTTGCCGTCCGCTCGCGCTTCCTGCAAGTCGCTCACCTTTAGCACGGGTCGTCTCGGTATTGCAACACCAGTGTAGTAAACAATCGTGCCCGAGGCCTGCACGTACTTGTCCACAAAATTCGGGGACTTGTCACTGTCAATCTCAAGTTGATTAACTTCTGCTCCGTCTATTTTTATGGGCGCATCCAGTAGGACAGCAAATCCAGTGGTCTCTCCGCCGGGCCCAACCACGTGCTTCAAAACACCTCGCACCGTCATGTATCCGGATGTCGCGGTTGTGGCAAATGCCACGATGCACAAAACCGAACAGACACAGACGGCAATGGATAATAATGCTGACCCTTCATTAGTCATTGTCAATCCCTCCGATTGTTTCTTCTCAACTTCTTTCGTTTGCGCCATTGCAACCTCCTTCTTGGGGGCATGCTGGACTTCATCTCAGATCTGCGGCAGAGGATAAGCTCCCACAACGAAATGCCTGTGTCGTGCTGCAAGCGGGGCGTCCAGGATAACTACAATACCGGCTTTCAAAGAGTGAGCCATTAGTGAAGTAGTTCGAACCCCGACACCCTGCACGGCATATGCTTCCCTTGTCGCAGACGGCGCATGCTCCGCTAAGCATACTTATGTCGAAGTTCCGGTTATAGGCAAAGCTCCCTTCCTTGGTCCAGATCTCTTGCAACGACTCCTTACGCAGGTTCCCCTCTATGAATCTGTCCGAATAGATCGATTCGCATCCCTTGACGTTGCCGACGCTATCGATACCAACCACCCGCATTCCCGCTTGGCAGCCGTTCCAGACAGAGATGGTCCCTGGGCGACTCCGAATGTACGCCTCGTGCTCATCGAAATATCCGATGTCGTCCCCGGCATAGACCCGAAGTAGACCCCTCCGATATTTTTCGCGGATAAACTCGGTAATCTGCCCGACCTTCGCCGGATTAAGCAGATACCCTTCTTGCCCGGCTATGTTGCCCATGCCAGTAACGATCTGGAGTTGCCAGATGTCCACTTCGTTCGCGACGAGGAGGCCGTACATCTCCTCAAGGTCGGCCACATTAAAATCAAGCAGACTTGTGACGACCGCGATGGAGATACCCGCCTGCCGAAGCATCGCAAAGGCGGCGAGAACCTTTCTATAGGAACCTTTCTTCCTTCTTATCCGGTCGTGGTTTTCCTCCATGCCGTCGAGGGAGATGCCAACGTTGCTCAGCTTCGCATCCTTAATCTGGGCTATCTGTTCGGCACCCATGAGATAGCCATTGGTAATGATGTTCACCTTTGCTCCGCCATCGGACATCCGCCGTGCCACCTTTTCCCATCCTCGATACAGGAATATCTCCCCTCCTATGAATGTGATCTGCCGGCAACCAAGTCCGAGGAGTTCGTCCGCCACGTGCAGGCATTCCTCAACTGTCAGTTCGTTCGCTCGGGCTCTCCCCGCGGATGAGCCGCAGTGGAGACATCTCATGTTGCAGCGGAGCGTCAACTCCCAGACGGCATTTTCAGGCACGTATTTGGTCGATTTCATCGGCTCCTCCCCGTGGGAAAAGTGTCCGGGAAAGCTCGGAGAGATCTCCTCCTCCGCCGCTGAATTTCAGTTCTTGGGAGGTACACCGTACAACATTGTGCACACATCTTTGTGGAGTTGGATGAATTCGCACGAAACGCCTGTTATGTCTTTCATCTCACGCAATTGCCACTCCGTGAAATACATCCGCTTCGACTCCGGGTGGGTGAGGATTGCGTATTTGCTAATAACCGGATGCTCGATTGGCACCTCAAAGGTATTGCAATCGATACCGAGGCAATCTTTGACCATCCGCTTCTGCCAGTCCTCAAGGTAAAGAACAATTGTCTTGACGCCTTTCGCAGGCATATCCGCCTCCTTTGGAATAATTTGCGCGGCACTTAACCTACATAACCGAACTACCTACAAGACCCATGTCTTTCCACAACTGGCATGGGGTTTGGCTTTATGAACGCGTCACCAATAGATAAACGCATACTGTTTTGCCGGGTTCTGTCAGCATGCTCAGTCGCATAGTAATGTGATTGAAGATCCTCCTGCCCTATAGTCGTACATTAGCGCCGGGCGCGGGCGGTGCGACCCGGCCTCAAAAGCCCACCGAACGTCAGCCGGCACATGCACTGCAGAGTCCCGGCTCAAGAAACAGCTTTCGTTCGAATCGATTCTGTACGCCAATTGCTGCTAGTCCGCTGTTGCCTGCATCCAGAACTTCAGTTGTGCGTTCTTAATGTTTCCGCTGTCATCGAAGTACCGGTTCAGCCAATCATCGGGAGTCGACTGCAGGTTGGCATCCATTGTTTTCGCATCCCTGCGTGTGGCCCAGCGCCAGGAGAAATGGTCATACACGTCGAGCACATGAGTGGCGTAGGCAAGCGCCAGCTTCTTGTTGCCTTGAATCATCACAAGGTTTTCGTCGTTGTTATAGGAAGCCTGGTAGCCAAGGTTGTGGCTTCCGGTGACGACCACGCAGTCATCCGCAAATGGATCGATGACTACAATCTTGTCATGTGTGATGGCGAAACCAGCCTTTAGGAGTTCCGGGAGCCATCCCGTGGGTGCATCTGCCTTACTAAGAGCATCGGCGGCGATGACGCGCGGGTCTTGCTGCGCGGGCTTCTTGGGAGCCTTGGGCTGTCCTTTGACTGCCCGCGGTTGTTTCGGCGGCGAGCTGCCACGAAGGGCGTAGTAGAACGTGCCGGCAGCATCTGGCGCGGTGACGCATCCGCGCACAAACAGATCCTTGTTGGCGCGCTGCGCCTCGGCGGCGAACTTGGTGATGCTCGGCGTACCCGGGATAAACGCCAGGAACAACACGGCGTGCTTCGCGGCATTCACCCGGCTCTCGAGGTCTTTCATATCGATCGGCTCAACTTCGGTACCTTTCGTCTTGGACCGCTGACGGGGAGTATTGGGAGAGAAATAGCTAGTCAGAGAGCTCGGCGTTGTGGGGTTGCCTTTGGGGACCTTTGTGTCGAGCTGGAACGCCGGCTTTAGCTTGCCATCGAAAGCGCGCATAGCGGGGCCCTGGAACACTTTCGGATTCTTTGCGTGTGCCACTTGGTCGGCCTTCAGGACGTTCCAGTAGTCGAGATACCGTTGCGCGACGTTGGGATCAACAATCACAAGCGCGTTATTGGTCTGAGCGCAGAGGCCGGTTGCAGTCCAGTTGGTCGAGCCGGTTAGAACAGCTTGTGGTTTCCCCCTAGCGTCAACATAGATCAGAAACTTGTTGTGAACGATATGGCCGCTTGGCGGCGGGCGATAGAAGAATTGGCGACTAGTGGCGGAAACCGAGATTTGGTTTCGTGCTTCTTCGTTCTCTGCTACAGGGGCTTGCGAAGCCGACCCCGGTTCGCCCGCTTTTATTGCGGCTTTGTTAGCCCCCCTCTTATTCGCGATAGGCGAAGGTGTCTTCTCGATCACGCCCGTGAGACCTTGCTTGTTCTTTGCCGGCTTCGCCACGATGTCGGCCAACACGATATTCAGCTTGTTCTTGACCGCAACCAAGGACGCGATGAGCTGTGCATCGGTGAGCTCGTAGAGGGCAGCATAAATCTTCCCGCCTTTCTGGGTGCGCTTGAGGAAGTTCGTGAGGGTGCTGATCATGTCCCCGCTTAGATCTTTTCTAAGTGGATCCGCCTGGCCGGTGATCTTCTTTACAAATTGGTCCTTGTTGAGATTGCCTTTTTTCAGGGCCCTCGAGACATGCTGGGTAGAGATCAAACCACGATTGAAGGTGGCAAAAAGGCTTGGCGAGCATTCCGAAGTCAGTTCCACTTCGTTCGTGGTTAGGAATGGGAGCGAGCTCATTGGGGCCAAACTGCCGGGCTTGCCTTCGAGCGGGACGATCTTGTAACGGAAGGTGAAACTATTGGTTTGCTCCGCGATCGGACGCGCGTAGGGGTCCTTCCAATAGAATTTCTGCACGGGAAATTGTGCCGTGGTTTGGCCGGGCTGAATCGATTGACCTTTGAAGACAGCATGACTGGGCAAAACGGTCTCTTTTCCTTTGGCATCGATTCGATAGAGAGCAAAACCCATACAGCCGTCGGGACGTTTCCCATAGCTCCACGCGATCGTGATCACGTCATTATTGGCAAAGGCCACTGCGTTACGCATTTCTCCTCCTCCTTCCTATTAGAGATTAAGAAACGTGATCGGGCCTCCACGAAGGGGCTCCGACTCGAACCGACACCAATCTGAACATTTGTCCCCGTGGTATTCACGGACTTGACCGTGGTGAGGTCATAACTGGGGTCATTGAAATTCATGAACGTGACGTTCATGCCTACACCCGGTCCCAGTGCACGTAAGAATTTGTCGCAACCATTTTGCCCGCGCTTGAAGTACGCTACCCCCGAAGGTCATCCCGGGTGAAGGCGTTGCGTCTGGGACGGCGCGCAAAAAAGAAAAGAACCGACCCACCGCCGGCGGTGTGACGTCCCGCTCGCGGCAACTCGGCTATCTCTAAGCCCCCTCGGATTGTTTTTTGTCCGCCTAAAGACGCAAAGCTTTCCGTCCCCTACTCACGCAGGGTTTGGCTTTGATCAATTGTCCGACGTCATTGAGACCACTTTCCACCATCGTTGTCAGTGCGCGGAATCACTTAATGACGTGATTCAAGTCATGCGACAAATTGCAAACATGTTGGGGAGCGACGGGGACACACCGTCGACGAGAGCGGCAGGTCCGGTTTTATGTCCGCCCCAGGTCTGGGCCGTAGACATTGTGATTGGGTCAAACCCCAATATTCCTGTTGGTAAGGGAGTTACCCAGTTTATAACCGGGTCGAGACTCCATCGGATGAATCCGTCAGATTCCGCTAACCTCGATGGATTCCTGAGACGATTCAGACGTGTGCGAGCGTACGGCCTCGCTCCAGCACGTTTTATCGAAGGTCAATCTCTAGAATTGTTTGTTGATCTCTGTATTGTTAAGACAGAATTGCGGGTTGGTGAGGCCTGGAAGCTTGGGAAGAATGACCCGGATAGCGCAGCAATCCAGCCGGATGACGACCCAATAATCCCACTGGGAATTAGGAATGCCCCGGTTCTCGCTGTGCTGGAGAAGCGAAGGTCCAAAAAGGCAGACGACTACAACGAATCGCGGTAAGAAGATGTCCCCCGGAGCCAGGCACACCGGGCCCGATCCAGACTAACGTTGCAAGTCAGGCGACACACACGTGAGTTTCGCCGGCGCCTCGATGCTCGGTAGCCCTCGCGGATGCGGCCAGCGTACCAGCGCGAAACTGAGATTCGTCGTGCTAGGCCGACGCTGATATTGCGGCGAGAACCGGCTGCACTTTCTCGGAATAGTCGTGTCAGTGAGCGCTGCGGGCTGGTCCGACGGCGTCCACGAATGCTGCGCTATTGGCACTGCGTCCGACCATGCTTGGCTGGAAAACTCAGATGAGGATTGTACAGATCTCGCCCGGAGCCTCCCACGCTGATACCACTGATACCGTCTTGCGTGGAAATCTAGCCGTTAGCAGAAACTATAGAAAATCCACGCTGTCCGTCCGTCACAAGGGAAGGAATCGTCGTGAATTCCCCCTCCCCGGGTTCGGAAATCGGACCGATGGATTCAGGGACTGAACGGCGACGCGGGTTGCTCCGCGGTCGATGAATCCCCGTTGGCTCCTAGAGGTATTCCAAGTTGCTCAGCCAGATAGGTCGTCACTTGGTTCGCAGTCGTGATCTTGAGCAGATGTTGACGGAATTCTTCATTCATCAGCTTCCGGGCCAGTGTGGAAAAGACCTGCATGTGGGTCGTGTTGGCGAATTCCGAATTGCGCAGCGCGAGGAGGACAACCATGCTCACGCTTTCGCCGTTGACCGAGTCCCAATTGACAGGCTCTTTGAGTCTTAGGACACAGATCGAGTCGGCATTGACCGCGTCGGTCTTGCAATGTGGAGTGGCAAAGCCGTGGCCCAGACCGGTGGAATAGTCGGCTTCGCGGCTCCACAACGCTTCTTCTAAGAGACTACGATCGTCCGTTCGGCTGGCGATGTACAGGGCATCTACCATTTCCTGGATTACCTCTTCCTTGCTCTGGCTCGTGCTTCCAAGCAGGACCAGTTCTTCGGTGAGCAAAGGTTCCCGGTGCAGGGGTTGGTGTGTGGCCAGCAGGTTATCCACTTCGCTTGTGTCTTTGCACGCGAGGGCTCGGTCGAGAAGGCTGACACAGTCGGAAGTGCGCAACCTCGCGAGGCTGCGCTTGAATTCATGGACCTCCGCGGCGGGAACGCTGATCTCGTCGAGGCCGAGACCAAGCAGGAGAGGAAGATTTCGAAGGTCGCCCGCCATCTCTCCGCACATTCCAACCCACTTGCCGGCTCGATGGATATCCTGTACCAGCTGCTCCAAGAAGCGCAGGAACGCGGGATGGCGAGCAGGGAAGCGGGACGCGATTCGGGGATTGCTTCGATCGGCGGCGAAGAAATACTGGACGAGGTCGTTTGTCCCGATACTGAAAAAATCTACTTGTGGACTCAGTTCATCGAGAAAGAACGCCAGCGATGGCACCTCAACCATGATGCCGATTTTGATGTCAGGCCGAAACGCGATGCCGTTCTGAGCGAGGTGTTGCTTCGCCTGCTCCACCTCAGCCTTGAACTGCACGACCTCTTCCAGCGACGAGATCATGGGCGCCATGATCTGAACGCAGCCCTCTGTCGAGACGCGCAAAATGGCCCGCAACTGAGCCTGCAACAGCTCGCGATGGTCGGCGTAAATCCGCGCGCCACGATAGCCGAGGAAGGGATTATCCTCGCGGGGAAGATTCAGATACGGCACGTTCTTGTCGCCGCCGATGTCGAAGGTGCGAATGATCAGGGGCCGATCGGCAGCGGCACGCACGGCTTCTGAGTAAATCGCGAACTGTTCCTGTTCCGATGGCGCCCGGTCACGGCCGAGGTACATCATCTCCGTCCGGAACAGTCCAATGCCGTCGGCACCGTTTTCCAGAGCCAGGATCAATTCCTCTCCAGACGAAGCATTGGCTGCGACTTCGACGCGAGTTCCATCCAAAGTCATTGCAGACTGGTCGGCATGGCGGGACCACCCATCTTTCCGGCGTTTCAGTGTTTGCTGCTCGCGCTGGTAGAAACGGCGGGCGGCCGGTGAAAACTGCGGAACCACAAGGCCACGATTCGCATCCACCACGACTTCAGATCCGGGTGTCAGCGCCAGGCGCGCTTTCTGCACGCCTGCCAGCGTAGGGATGCCGAGGGAGCGCGCCAGAATGGCGGCATGGGACGTCGCTGCAGAATGCTCCAGCACGAGCCCCTTGAGCCAATGGCGATCGAGCTCCAGAAGTTGTTGCGGGGCCAGTGCCTCAGCCACCACCACGGAGGGTTCGCGCAATTCGACAACCGCTGCCGCGGGACTGGTCCCGCACACCTGTTCGAGCAGCTGCAGACAGATCTCCTCAATGTCGGCTGAACGCTGGCGGATGTATTCGTTCTCGGAATGTCCCAAGAGATCAATGAAGAATTCTCCTGTTTCCACAACCGCCTGAGCCGCAGACTTACCGCCCAAGACCTGTTCCTTGAGCTTCTGCACCAGCAACGCATCGCTCGCCATCGCGAGATCAGCCTGGAGCACAGCCGCGCCGGTAGGGGTAAGCGAGTACTTTAGCTTCTCGCTGATTCGGTGACGAACGGCGGTCACTGCTTCTTTGATCCTCTCCACTTCCCGCTGCGAGTCCGTTCCGGCCTGCGTGCCCAGATTGCCCGGCAGTGTCATCTTCTGCAGAATGACCACCTTGCCGTAGCCAATGCCCCCGCTCACGGGTGTTCCCGAGATGCAGGTCACATTCCCAGCGCGCAGTTGCTTGGGAGGAACGGTACTACGACTGGACTCGGCAATACCGGCGAGAGGAACATCGCACTGCGGTAGGGCATCCTCAACAAAGCGGCGCAGCGCGGCGTGGGCGGCACTCTCGTCCGGTCCGCTTACCTGTACGGCGCAGCGATCATTGTGACGAATGTCTGACGCGATGATGCCCAACACACTCTTGCCATTTGCCACCAGACCATTGCGCAGGTTGGTCAGCGTACAGTCGGAGGAGAACTGGTTCGCCACCTCTGCCAGATGACTTGCGGGCCGGGCATGCAAGCCGCTGGACAGCGGGCAGGAGAAAACGAACTGCGAAGTGCGGGATTTCTGCGTCATCGTTAGCGTTGGAGCTTGGCGAAAATACTCTCCGGGTTCTTTAGGGCTTCCTGCAGCGGCACCTGAATTACCTTCACACCGTGGAATCTTTCCTTGCCTTCCACTTCAATATCAACCGCGAAAATGGCAAATTGTGCCTGACGGATATCGTTCTCGGTCAGCTTGTTTTCAATTCCCATGGCACCCTGGGTCTCCACTTTGATTTCATAGCCGAAGTTCTTCGCCACTTTCTCCAGGCGAGCTGCGGCCATGTAAGTGTGAGCGATGCCCGTTGGACAAGCGGTGACAGCGACAATCTTCATTCGGGCTCCCTCCTTAGTTCTTCCTCCAGACTTGTTCGTTTCAGCAAAATCATCAGAATCGCAGTGACGAGTGTCCCAGCCACAATGGCTGCCACGTAGGCCACCCGGTGGTCGACAACAAAAAGGACGATAGGACCGCCATGTGGCGCGTGATCTCCGACGCGGCCCACCATCGCGATGACCGCCGCCACTGCCGAACCTGCAATGATGCTGGGAAGCACGCGCACCGGATCTGCGGCGGCAAAAGGAATAGCGCCCTCAGTGATCCCCACCAACCCCATGGCAATCGCGGCGAGGCCAGCTTCGCGTTCCTCTGCACTCCAGAGCTTCTTGCGAACGAGCGTGGCCAATCCCATTCCCAGTGGAGGCGTGCAAATGGCTGCGGCACACGCTCCCATAATCTGGCAGTTACCCTGGCTGATCATGGCCGCGCCAAAGAAAAACGCGGTCTTGTTCACCGGTCCGCCCATATCGAAGGCGATCATCGCACCCAGGATAAGCGCCAGAAGCACATCGTTGCCGGTGCTCATCGACTGCAGCGCAAGCTTGGCGTGGTCCATGAGAACTGCAATGGGCGCGCCCAGGACTTTGATCATCAACACGCCGACGATTGCGCCGGAAATTATTGGGATTACAAGGATCGGCATGACCGGGCGCAGATATTTGGAGACCGGCACCTTCTTGAGAGCTTCGACCACGTATCCGGCTACGAGGCCGATGAGAATCGCCCCAAGAAACCCGGCCTTGACCTCGCCAGAAAGATAGCCGCCCAGAAATCCGGGAAGAAGGCCAGGCTTGCCGGCGATGGAGTACGAAATGAAGCCAGCGAGTACGGGCAGCATCAGGGCGAGTGAAGCCGTCCCGATCTCGTGAATGAGTCTCAAACCCGGAGCGTTGGAGAAATCCGGACCGGTGGCAGTCATCGGAGCAAAAGCGATGGCGAAGGCGATGAGGATTCCCCCGCACGCGATAAAAGGAATGGCGTACGAGACCCCGGTCAACAGATGCTGCCTTAGCTTTCGGAGAGATTCAAGCATTTCAAAGCCCGCTATTTGTCAGAGAAACGTGCCGCACTGTAAGCAAAACCTGGTCACCGGCCGGGAAGAAAGCCGAACATTTAGGATCGAAATCAGGCGTTCGGGTTGCATCCTTTATGATTTGGCCTATCTCTACTCGTGGTTCGATTTTCGAGGTCGGTTGGGTGCTTACAACCCCGAGTTTTCGTGAAGTGCACAGACGTAGCCTCGTAGTATGTGTGATTCGTCCTAGCCCTGGAAACAGGAGAGATGGAACGTTTATTGCACTGGAGTAACCTTTCATAAATCTCGATCTCACGATGCTCGCTCAAGGAACCTGTGTGGCATTGTTGGAGCGGTACTCGGTGGGTGTGACTTTACAGATCTTCTTGAAAACCCGGCAGAAGTAAGCCGGGTCGCTGTAGCAACAACTGGCGGCAATTTCCTTCAGCGTCATGTTGTAGTTTTGCAGCATGAATTTGGCTCGGTTCACGCGCACCAGGTTCAGGTAATCGTTGAATCGCATGAAACCTTCTTTGCGAAACAGGCGTGAAACGTGGTTGGCAGCCAGGCCAAAATGATGCGCGACACTCTCCCTTGTAATCGAGCTGTGAAAGTTCTCCTGCACATACAGACAAATAGATTCATAGGTGCGGATCGCCTTGCGTGGGCTCTGCTTCTGCGGCGACTTCAGCAGCCGCAGGCAGGCGTGCATCAAGGATTCGGCCAGCAGACGTGCCAATGGTCCCCGGGAATGATCTGCCGCCAGCACCGAGAGGGCAGCGAGGATGCTGCGGGTTGGCACATCATAGCCGCCGTGGACGCTGGCTTTCACAGCGGTGGGCGTCACCTGGGAGCCGCCGGGATGGCGCACCAGGCTAATCCCGATCTGCTTCACCCCAAATAGAAAGGTTAGAACCTCAGTGTGCCTCGACCAGTCAGGTTTGTTCCAGGCGTGATCGGGCACAAGAACGGCGTGGCCGCGAACCGGTTTGATCGTCTCCGTGCGGCCACTCCGCGCCACCTGCATGATGTGGCACCCCGCCACAGGAAGCGAAAGACGGGGAAAATTCGTGACATAGGCGAGGGGAGGAGGCGCCGTAGTGGCATCGCAAAAATGCACATGACGGATTCGGGTCTCGCGCAGGTACTCCTCCAGTTCGTGAACGATGATCTGATTTGGGGTCATGGACCGAGCTCCCGCGGGCAGCGTCGACGCAACAGAGAAAAGTTACGTTAGTGCAATTAATGTTAAATGTCTACTATTTCCTTTCAGCCCCGCAACGAGGATACTTCCCAGCCAGGTCAAGCATGAGTTACAAGCGTAAACACTGCATGCAAGAGATTCGGAGTGGTCGAGTACGCATGTGACTCGGACTTCCCGACAATATCGTTATTGTGAAGGAAAGCTGCTCGCTGGTACGTAGTGGACGCCGATAGCAGGACTCCCGAAGGAGACCACAATGAATCGGAAGTCCAGTCCGATGGGGCAGATGGGGCAAGGGGCATGGATACCCCTGCGCAGCATGCCTTGCGATCCTGGCATCTCGATCAGTTCTGCCCTGGAAATCAAGGGCGCCAGTAGCTTGCGAGTTGCTGTCTCAGTTCCCCCCAGCGGTTGCGGAGTCTGTCCGCCCACTCCAATCCGAGGTGAACAATGAACCGCAGAGCTTTGCTGTTGTCCTTTCTGATATTCGCTTTGGCCATCCTCTCTGCCTGTGGGAACGGTATCGGCAAACTTCCCGGCAGTACGAGTGGAGCTCTCACGGTGCAGTTGGTTCAGCCTCCGCCAGCGACGTTGATCGCCGGAGGAGCAGTCGGACTCGTCGCCAACGTGCTGAACGACAGCAAGAATGGCGGAGTGACCTGGAGTTGCACGCCGGTGGGAGCGTGTGGTTCGTTCAACCCCACGACGACCTTGTATCAAATAGGAACGCTCTACACGGCGCCCACCAATGTCAACGGACCGGTTACACCCAGCCTGGGGCACAGCGTCACGATTACGGCCACTTCGGTCACGGACAGCTCGAAAAGCGCGAGCGTTGTGGTCCCGATTTGGCAGCAGTACGCGTTTGTGCAGGCAGGCAATGGATCGTGGGGCGTGATTGGCAGCGTAACGGTGGACGGAAACGGAAACGTCGTCGCCGGGGAGGTGGACTATTCCGTCAATGGGGGTGGTGGGAATTTCGCGGTCAATCCAAGCGGCAGCAGTTACATCCTGGATTCGACTGGCCACGGCAAGGTAACCCTCAACTTAACCAATTGCTGCGTGCAGACCAGCTCCATCACGGCCATCTCGAATTCACACTTTCTAATTGCCGAGGATGATCAGTTCAGCGGCCTCACAATCGGCGGAGTAGGCAGCCTGGATCTGCAGACTGCGGGGCCGAGCTTTTCCATTCTGCAGCTTTCGGGCGGCTATTCCTTCACGCTGGCTGGATATAGTCACGCGATGGGGGCCAACGCGAGCTGGGGCGGCATCTTCACTGCCGATGGCGCCGGCAACCTAACAGCCGGCGTGTTCGACGAGAACTTTGGCGGCGGCGCCGGCTACATCTCCGTTCCCTTCACCGGCACGTATACGGCGCCCGATGCAAATGGACGGGGCACGATGACGCTGAACGCTACACCCGACAACCCATCTGCCCCGACCGAGTATGCCTACTACATGGTGACGCCCCAGGTGCTTCGGCTCACTACGGTTTCACCCACGGGCAAGGCCGCCACCACCGGCAGCGCCATTGGACAAGGCTCCCTGGCTGGCGCTGCGGGCACGAACGCGGCTCTTACCGGAAGCTTCATCTTCAGCGATTTCGGCTTCACCAGCGACCTCAACGGTGGGGAACCGGGCGCGGCGGCGGGCCAGTTCACCACGGACGGCGGTGGGCACATCAACGCCGGCATCATGGACCTGAACGCTTTCGGGACTCCGTCGTCCATTGACCTTGCCGGTTCGACATACTCCATTTCCGGCAGCCCTCGCGGCACCATCACCGGCCCTGCCGGACAAACCTACAACGTCTACCTGACCGATCCGACTCTGAATCTGCTCGATCCTAATAACACCAGCGGAACTGGCGGTGCATTGCTGTTGGAGACCGACGCCGCGGACACCATCGGCGTCGTGATTCCCCAGACTGATGTCTCTGCGACTCTCGCCGGAGGGAACGCCATTATGCTCTCGGATCAGAGCAGCCCTCCGAATTCCGACGGTGGCTTCACCGGGCAATTCACCGTAAGTACATCTGTCGCCGGGACATTCAGCGGTGAGGGAGACTTCCAAGGCATGGGGACAAACAGCGCAACGCCGATCGTGGGACCTCTGACCGGCACGTTCTCGGCAGACACCGCAAATCCGGGCCGGTTTACGGGCACGATTACAACGGAGCCTGCCTTCCCCAACGATACGCCACCAGCTTCTCCCGACTCTCCCGGTACGGAAAACGTCGCCTTCTACCTGGCGAACGGCTCGCAAGGGTTCGTGGTGGAAACCGATTCCATCGCGCCGATATTCGGCGTGATCGAAGCCCAAGGCACGGTCCAGTCGGGAGCTCAGAAACGTCAACGCGCCCTGCAGCAAGGTCGCAATTCCACAGCGCCCGGGGCGGTCAGCACCAAGCAGCACGCTGAAATCTTGAGGAGGTCTCAATGAAGACTCTGGCGAGCTTTAGACTTCGCGATCGTCGCGGGATGTACCGGCTCGGGATTGCGCTTGGCTTGGCCGCGTGCCTACTGTTGCTGGCGTTTCCGCCGAGGTCGCTCGCGCAGGAGTTCCGCGCCACGCTGACCGGACAGGTGACCGACCCTGATGGCAGAGTGGTTGCAGGGGCCAAGGTCGTCGCCACCAACGACGAGACCGGCTCAACTTACACGGCCGAGACCAGCGGTGCGGGTGTTTACTACATTCCTTACATCTTGCCCGGCACGTACACCGTGAAGGCGAGTGCCCAGGGCTTTAAGACCGCGGTTCAGGACAAAGTCCTGCTGCTGGCGGACAAGTACTTCGGTCAGAACTTCAAGCTGCAGGTCGGCGCCATCCGGGAGACGATGGAAGTGACCGCTGCCCCGCCCATGCTGGAGACCGAGAACGCCTCGGGGGGAACGATTCTGGACGAGAAGGTTCTGGAGAATGTGCCCGTCGCCGGCAACCAGGTCTTCATGCTGATTGGCACCACGCCGGGTTCGCAGTTTACGCAAACCACGTTTGGTCCGGGCGGGTTTTCCGGAACCCGAGGTTGGGACGTCACCAATCAATACATTATCGGCGGCGGAGTCAATCCGGCGGACACCTCGGGCGGGTTCAATCAATTCACGCTCAACGGCACCAACATCACGCAGCAGACCACCTATGGCGCGATGGGCGCTGGAACTTGGAATGTCTCGCCCAATATTGATTCGATTCAGGAAGTCAACGTGATGACGACCACTTATGATGCGCGCTACGGCCGCACCACCGGAGGTACCGTCAGTCTCGTCACCAAGAACGGCACCAACGATTTCCATGGCGAGGTATTCGAGAACTACAAGGATGGTAGTCTGTTCGACGCCAATACCACCACCAACGTCTTTATCACCGGTGAGCGCACACAGCAGCAGGTGGAAAACCAATTCGGCGGCAACTTTGGCGGTCCCATCAAGAAGGAAAAGCTGTGGTTTTTCTTTAGCTTTGAAGGCTACCGGCAGTCCATTTACAACACGGTAACGGCGGACGTGCCGCCAGCCTATCTGCGCCCCGGCTACAACGGCAATCCCTATGTAGATTTCGGTTTGGTCTCCACCATGGATCTGGGCTTTAAAAGCAATGGGCAACAGGCTGATCCCTACGTTTTGTACGGTCTGACGTTGTTTCAACCGGGCGACAGCACCACTACCAGCAATCCGGATAATGCGCAATGTGTGGGCGGTTCGTTCAACACCGCAGGCTTCTATACATTTACCGGCGCATCCTCTACGTGCGGCGTGGCGGCCAATTCGATCGGATATCCCACGGCTTATGCCGGCGGCACAGTGAATCCCATAACCAAGGTGGCGGGCAGCCTGATTCCGGCCGCCCAGATCAATAACACCGCCCTGCTCATGTTGAAGGGGAACTACGTCCCGCTGCCCAACATCAAAGGTGCCGAGGACTACGTGGGCGGATATGGCGAGCCGGTGAATTATTTCGCCGTCGCTCCGGATTACTACCGCTACAACCAACCCATGATCCGGGTGGACTATAACACCAGCGACAAGACTAAGTGGTACAGCTTCTTCGAGTGGCAAAAAGGTCACGAGTACCGCAGTACGAATGGCTTCACCGGACTTGAGGCCAACGGCAATATCAACTGGCTGCGCGAGAGTTGGGCTGCGTCGCAGGACATGACCCACACTTTCTCACCCACCTTCCTGGGCGACTTCAAACTTTCGTTCTCCCGATTCGCGGTCAACTATCCCGACGGGAACCTGGCGGCGGCGAAACCAGGTTCCATCCTTGGCCTCAATATCGCCACCCCTCCCATTACTACGTTGAAGGATGTGCCGGAGATGAACATCAATGGGATACCGACGCTGTTCGGCAACTCCAACGATGTGGAAGCGTCCACGCTGATCACGTTAGATGTGGACTTTACTAAGTCCGCGACCTCCAACATCAAGTTCATCAAAGGAGCCCACAATCTTCACTTCGGAGGCGGACTCGGGTACTCGACCTACGGCAACCCGATCAACGGTAGCGTTGCCAACAATGCCAACGGAGCGTTCGCATTCAGCGGACAGTGGACCCAGTTCGATCCGCTCAACTCCAGTTGCTACCAGCCCTTCGGCTTGGGGGTCACGGACAGCAATGGCAAGCCTATCTCTCCGGGGACGTGCAGCGGCACCGTTGCCCCTAACGGTTCAGGGTGGGCAGACTTTCTGCTGGGTTTGCCGGGTACCTATTCAGCCAACGGCACGACCTACACTCCTCACGTTAACTGGAATGATTCATTATTCGACTACCAGCCTATTTGGAATCTTTACGTGCAGGATGACTGGAAGGTTACACATCGGCTCACGCTCAATCTCGGTGTGCGTTATGACGTGCAGGTAGGACTGAAAGAGCGCTTCAACGAACTTCCCCGCGGATTCTGCCAGACCTGCGTAAACCCCGTCGGCGTGGACGGGGTCTACCAGGCCAACGTCGCCAACGCGGGCAACGTCGCTGCGTGGAAGGCCGCTGGGTTCACGGTGCCTTCTCAGGTTCTGGGCGACATCGTGCAAGCGGGCGTAAAAGGTCAGCCGCGCAACGCCTATGACACGGATTGGAAGAACATCGCGCCCCGGTTCGGCTTTGCATTTGCGCTTAACCCCACAACGGTGTTTCGCGGCGGTTGGGGATACATGTACAGCGCAGGCCTGGAGGGTGGAGCTCCCATCGGCTACCAGCAGACGACGAATTATCTGGAGTCCACGGACGCAGGCGCTGATCCGGTTCAGGGCGGTGCGGCACCGGGGGCTGTTTCGGCTGGCCCCTATGGCCTGGGCACACCATTTCCCGCCACGGCCGCATATCCGCTGGGTTTGCTACCACCGGTGGGTGCGGCGGGCGTTGCGTTGGCCGGGGTAGGTAGTGGCGGCCTGGCGGTCGATAATCCCAAGCGATTGATTCCTCGCACCCAGGTGGCGTCGTTTGGGGTACAACACGAGTTCCCCGGCAAGTTCGTTCTGGATGCGAGATGGGCGGCAAACTACGCCGGTCGATTGCGCGCACTTCTTTGGTACAACGGAACCATCACCTACCCAGAACTGCAGTACGCACTGGCCCAAGGCAGTGACGTTTACAGCAAAGAACTGCCCAACCCGTACTATGGTGTTTTCTCGGAATCGTTCCCGGGCGGCTGTGGGCAGTCGCCTACGATCCCGGCCCTTGCCCTGGCGCTGCCCTTCTCACAGTATTGCGGGTTTCAAAGCGCTCCGCCGGTGGGCGAATACAACGGCGCGGTCGGCCGGAACTGGTACAACGGCCTGGAGACAAAACTCACTAAGCGCACAAGTCACGGCCTGACCTTCAACGTGGCTTACACGTGGTCAAAGATCATCAACGGCGACGGCTATCAGAACGGCTATCCCTATCAGGACGCGAATGAGATTCACTGGATTTCGCAGTATGACCGCACCCACGTTTTTACCATGACTGGCGTATATGACTTGCCGGTCGGACAGGGCAGAACGTTCCTTTCGACTGCTCCTCGTGCACTGGACTATGCTCTCGGGGGATGGACTGTGGGCTGGACCTTCGCCGCCCAGAGTGGCACGCCGGTGGGTCTCAACCAGGGCTACGACTATTCGTGCCGCACGTTTGCGCCGCCGAATGGGACCAGAACTTCGGAGTGGTTTAACCCGTTGGCGAACACTATCGTCCCCGCGGGTGAAACCAGTTGCGCGTCGGCCGTCCCCCATATCGGTGGCACCGGGTTTACGTATAACCTGACGCCGGACCACACGTCGCAGGTGCGCAACCCAACCGTTCCGAACCTCGACCTTTCACTGGAGAAGAACTTTAAGGTGACGGAACGGGTGCGTTTTCAGCTGCGCGGAGAGGCCTTCAACGCCTTCAACTCCGCCCTGATGGGAGGGCCCGACACCAGTCCCGGCGACCTGCCCGGCAGCCTGTTCTACAACCAAACGACGCAACACAGTTACTGGACCGGCTTCGGCAACATTAGCCCGAACCAGCAGAATTTGCCCAGGAACCTGCGGGTTTCGTGAAAGATCATTTTCTGATACGGCGAGTCACGGAACGGAGCGTTACCCTATGCGCCACTTAGACGTTCGAGCGAGGGGGGAGGGGAAGAGGATGATCACACGAGGAAGCTTTGCAAACGTGGTCTTTCTGCCGGCGGCGGCGTTCGTCACCGCGCTTCTGTTCCTGGCAACGACTGCCCGCGCGCAAAATGCGCCGGTGGACTTGACGACTACATGCGGCGGACAGTCATGCTTCAACGCCGCCGGCCTCTATTCCACCGGGACGACATTTATCGGGACATTCGGCATGGACGGGGGGGGCGATGGTTGCTCGCTGTCGACCGCCTGCTCGGATGCGTACTCGTCGGACCAGTTGGGATTATCCTCGGCCACGCCTCCGGCACTTACGCCGCCATCGTTGAACGTCCCGTTCATCTTTGGTCCGGTGAACACGCAACCCTGCAGTCCCACCGTCGCGTGCATCCCAGACATGGTGCGGCTCCCGGCGACGCCGATGACGATTAGCCTTCCTTCCGGTCAGCAGACTGTGTATTCCACGCTGATCATGCTCGGTACCGCGGTGCAGGGCTCTCACACAGGAACGGTCACGGTTAATTACACCGACAGCACAGCCGACGTCTTCACCCAGACTTTCAGTGATTGGTGCGGTTTCTCAGGCAACAAGTACGAGTCGGTTGCCGTGTCGCAGAACCCCGCCGGTAAGTCAATGAACCGCATCAACAGCGACGGAACCCTTAACGGCGCGGGCTGCAACCTCTACGCCTATAGCTACCCGGTTAATTTCAACAAGACTGTGGCCAGCATAGCCCTCGCCAACACTGATGGCACCCAATACACATATGTCCTGGCCATCACTTTGAAGCCGCCGACCTACACGATTGAAGGAGGAGTAGCCAATCCCACGACGGTACCGGCCGGGACCACGAGCACGGCGACCATAACCTTGACCCCGCAGCCCGGCTACATTGGCACCGTGCAACTGAGCTGCAACATATCCCCCAATATCGTGACGTCCTCCGCGGCAACGGCACCGACGTGCACTCTAAACCCGACTTCGGTGGACGTAACTGCCGACGAAACATCGCCGCCAACTACGATGCTCACCTTCACAGCCTCCAAGCCATCGAAGGCCGTGCTGGAGCGGCAAACGAGCAACTTCTATGCCTTCTGGCTGGTCCCAGGACTGGCGCTTTCCGGACTCGGCTTCGGCTCACGGAGTTCACTGAGGAAAAGGCTTTTTGGTCTGTTGCTGCCTGGAATTCTGCTGGCCGGAGTGCTCGTCACACCGAGTTGCGTGACCTACAAGCACCTGGGCAACGTCGGAACTCCTCCGGGACAGTACACGCTCTCGGTCACCGGTGTGGATCAGAAGGGCCTCTCGCAGGCCAGCAATCCTCCGGGAACGTCGAACGCGGTAGTCGTGACTGTGACCGATTAGTGGAGAAATCTGGATTCGCCAAGCCTGGGCGAGGTCACCGCCCCACTTGCAGTCTGACGTGAGTTTAGATTCCACCCGCGCGGAGGCATGCACAGTGGAGTCCTCCCGAGACACAGTTCCCGGAAACGAAATGGAGCACCAAACATGCGCCGAGCCCTGAAGTCCGGACTCTTTCTGATCGTCGCCACGTGGGCGGTCGTACTCCTGCTGACCAAAACTGCCGAGGCACAACAGCGACGGGCATTGCAAACGCAAGTGGCGGCGCCGGAGGGTATCCAGCCGATCGGGCGGATGCCCGCCTCGCAGCGGTTGAGCCTGGCCATCTCGCTGCCGCTGCGCAATGAGGATCAACTCCATGCGCTCCTCGCGCAACTCTACGACCCGGCCAGCCCGAACTATCGGCATTTCCTGACGACCGAACAATTCACAGAACAGTTTGGTCCCACAGTCGCGGACTACCAGCGGGTAATCGGGTTCGCCGAGTCGCATGGCTTAAAAGTGACGCACACATTTGCCAATCGGCTCGTGGTCGACGTGAAGGGAACAGTCGCCAACATCGAGCAGGCCTTTCAAGTAAAGATGCAGGTCTACCAACATCCGACGGAAAACCGCACGTTCTACGCTCCGGACGTCGAGCCTACGGTCGACGCGGGGTTGCCGATTCTGAGCGTCGTCGGTCTGAACACATTCAGCCTGCCCCATCCCATGCTGAAGAGAGCTCTGCCGAACCAGGGGGTGCACAGCAATCAGACCGGCTCCGGGCCCGCCGGCCAATTTCTGGGAAGCGATATGAGGACTGCCTATGGCGGCGGCACGGCTCTCGACGGCTCCGGCCAGGTGGTCGGCCTGATTGAATTGGGACCGTACCGGCTCGCCGACGTTTTCAGCTACTTCAGCACTCTCAGCCAGCCGCTGAATGTTCCTATTAGTAATGTGCTCGTGGGCGTTGACGGAGTGTGCGGAATCGGCTGTGATGACGGCGAGGAGGCAATTGACATCCAGCAGGCTATCGCCATGGCTCCCAATCTCTCCGCGCTGCTCGTCTACGAAACCAACGGCCCCAGCACGGACGCACTGAGCGCCTACTCCCAGGCAGCTTCGGACAACATTGCCAAGCAGCTGAGCATATCGTTTGGCTGGGGAGATACTCCCGGTTCAGCCACAGGCAAAGCCTATGAACAGGTGTTCGAAGAATTGGAGGCCCAGGGGACCAGTTCGTTCGTGGCTTCGGGCGATGCCGGAGCGTGCCTTCCCGGGCTTGGAGATCCGTCGTGTGGCACAGGCGGAGGAGGATACCCTGGAAACAGCCCGAACATCACAGACGCGGGCGGAACAGACTTAACTACAAATGGAGCGGGAGGAGCTTGGCTATCGGAAATAGGATGGATCGGCAGCGGCGGCGGGTGGAACAACCAGTCTCCAATTCCGACTACACTCACCGATTCCTGGAACCAGGGACCTGCGATTAACTCGTCGAACGGCGGCAGTCCGACCTACCGCAATATTCCTGACGTCGCCGCGGAGGCGAACACCGACAATTACTTCTGTGCCAACGGTTCGTGCCAGGGAGGAATCGGAGGGACCAGTCTGGCTGCACCGCGCTGGGCAGCGTTTGTGGCGCTGATCAATCAGCAGGCTGTTTCCAATGCCACGAACACGGGCGCGAATGCGACCCTGGGCTTCCTCAACCCGACCATCTACGCGTTGAATAGCGCGGCCTATGCCAGCGATTTTCACGACATCACCAGCGGCAACAACGAGAGCGGAGTATCTTGCACGCCCGGCACGCTGGGCTGTTTTCCCGACGGGCACCAGGGTTTCAACGCCGTCGCGGGATTCGATCTGGTCACGGGATGGGGCACTCCGAATGGAACAACCGCATTCAACGCTCTTTTCCCCACCACGACCAACCCCAACTTTTCGATGTCCGCCACGCCCAGCAAGCTACCGCTCACGGCCGGGGGTGGTGGAACCAGTTCGATTGCGATCAATCCACTGAACGGCTTCAACGCCGCCACCAACTTGACCGTCGTGATCCCCGGCACAGGCTCGCCAAGCTATGCCCCGACAGGCTTGACGGCGAACTTGAGCGTATCGTCGATCCCCGCCGGAGGAGGTTCGGTAAACCTGATGGTCTCGACGACGGGCTCGACGCCCGGCGGAACTTACGTGATCGCCGTTGTGGGAACCAGCGGGAATCTGACCCAAACTACCTATGTGACTGTCGAACTGCCCGCTTTCGTGGGAGTGAGCGCAGCACCGGCGGCGGGCATATCGCTGAACCAGGGTGGGATGGCAAATGCAACAGTCACGAGTACCGTCATCAACGGATTCAACAGCTCGATCACGTTTGCGGCGTCCGCCTTGCCGAGCGGAGTAACCGCGTCGTTCACCTCGGTCAACGCCACCACCACAACAGTCACGTTCTCGGCCAGTGCCACAGCCACGCTCACCGCAGCGAATCAGCCCGCCGCCATCACCATCACCGGCACAGCGGTAGGCTCTAGTTCGCAGTCGACCGCCATCAACCTGTTTGTCAATCCAGCAGCCAGCGGCGGCGCCGGCACCCAGGTCGATCTCTCCTCCGCCTACAACGTGTATGCCTTCTACACCGATGCCGACGAATCGGCGATTACCGATGCTCATAGTCTGGACGGAGTCGGCTTCACGTACTCGGCTGACTTGCTCAACTCCGGTCTGGATTTCCTGGGAACGCAGTTCAACTTCGGACCGGCAAATCAAGCAAATGCCGTCTACGGTACAGGCACACCCATAGCTTTGCCCGGGGGCACATACGCCGCTCTCCAACTGCTTGCAACGGGAATTGAAGGCAACCAGGCATCACAGACGGTTACCGTCACCTATACCGACAGCACGACATCGCAGTTTACGCAGAGTTTCAGCGACTGGTGCAGCGCTCTGAACGGCAACGGCTGCGTCAGCACCGGTAGTAATTCCGGGGAGTCGGTAGCTGTGGCGATGCCTTACCGTATCAGCGCCGCTGGCCCCGACAATCGTGTCTTCTATCTTTACCGATATTCCTTTGCCCTCAACTCCACAAAAACTGTGCAGAGCATGACGCTTCCCAACAACCGGGACGTGGTTGTGCTGGCTGCAAGCCTGACTGCTCCGCCGCCCGCTTATTCGCTCTCCGCCCCCCAGACGACAACGCCGTCCTCAGTCAACGCGGGCAGTTCGTCAACTGCAACCGTAACGCTGACTCCGGCCAACGGCTACACCGGCAGCGTCACCCTCACTTGTAGCATCTCGCCGGTCGTGAGCGGAAGTTCGGCGCCGACATGCAGCTTCGGCTCCAATCCAGTCTCGATTACGAACGGCACCGCCTCAGCGACCCTGATTTTCTCTACCGTAGCTCCACCGGGACGAGTGGCTGCCCACGGTTTTGCGGATCTTCGCTCGCTCCGGCATCCCGCGCCAGTTGTCGCGCGTCACGGGACTCTGTTGCACGCATCGTGGATCGTTTTTCCCGGACTCGCTTTGATTGGCCTCGGTTTTGGTTCCCGCGGTTCGCGGCGCCGAGAGCTGCTGGGCTGCTCGCTTTTCTGGATGACGTCCGCGAGCCTGCTTCTACTGCCAGCCTGTGGCGGCGGGTCGTCAACGCCACCTCCGCCTAGCTGTTCGGCCGCGCCCGGAGTGCCCACAGCACTGGCGGCCTCTGCCACTACCAGCTCCGGCACGACCCTAACCTGGTCGGCGCCCTCAACCGTTCCTTCGGGGTGCACTGTGACCGGATACACGGTCTATCGGAGTGGCACCTCAATCGCCACTACTACGACCCCTACTTACAATGTGAGCGGTCTGTCGGCGTCCACGCAGTACAGTTTTTCAGTAGCCGCGAGTGACTCCTTTGGAGCGTCCGCACAGAGTACGGCGATCAACGTAACGACTCTTTCCAACGGAACACCCTCGGGAACCTATACGATTACGGTCACGGGCAAAGACGCGAACGGCATGGCTCAGACGGGAAATGCCCCCGTCGTAACGGCAGTGGTCAACTGAGGAGTACTCGTATGAGGAGTTACCTCTCGGAAACGGCCACTCCTCTGCAGGAAGCGAATACACTCTTGAGTGTCCCTCATACGCGTGGATAACTTTCAGAACCCGCTCGGAGAATCAACAATGCTGCGACGCTGCCTGTCTCTGTTGCTATTTGCCATCGTCAGTTTAGTTCTCGCCGGGGCGGCGCGTGCGCAATCCGCTGAGAAGCCCGACCTCAGCAAGCAGCCCACCCTCTACGTGGTCGGCTACGCCCACCTCGATACGGAATGGCGATGGGAGTATCCCCAGGTCATCGACGAATACATCCGCAAGACGATGGAGGATAACTTCAAGCTGTTCGACAAGTATCCGCACTATGTCTTCAATTTCAGTGGCGCGAATCGTTACCGCTTCATGAAGGAGTACTTCCCGGCCGATTTCGCGAAACTGAAAAAATATGTGGAGGAGGGCCGCTGGTTCCCGGCGGGCTCTTCGATGGAAGAAGGCGACGTGAACGCGCCCAGCGCTGAAGCCATTATCCGGCAGATTCTGTACGGGAATGACTGGTTCCGCAAAGAGTTCGGCAAGGCCAGTGCCGAATACATGCTGCCCGACTGTTTCGGGTTTCCCGCATCGTTGCCGACCATCCTCGCACACTCTGGCGTGAAAGGTTTTTCCACACAAAAGCTGGTCTGGGGTTCATCGGCCCCGGGCGGTGGCCCGCAGTCGCTCGAAAAAACGCCGGAAGGAACTCCGTTCAATGTCGGCGTCTGGGTCGGACCCGATGGCGAGAGCGTGCTCGCGGGCATCAATCCTGGAAGCTATGGCTCCGACATTGAGACCGATCTCAGCAAGCCGTTGCCGCCCGGGCCGCCGAAACCGGCTTTCGAAGACCTGCAGAAGAGAATCGGTGAACTACAAGGGAAACTGCAGCAGGCCCAGCAGAGCCACCAACCGTTTGATCAGAAGGACATCCAGGAATACTTCCGCCTAACCAGCGAACAGAGGGCACTTGCCCGCGCGCAGCGGGACAACGAGTTCGAGCGCTACCAGGATGATTGGGCTGCGCGCGTTTTACAGAACGGCAAAGTCAGCGGCGTGTTCACGGACTATCACTATTACGGCACGGGCGACATCGGCGGAACTCCGAACGAAGAATCGGTCAAGCGGCTCGAAGCCATTGTGACGAAGGGAACGGCGAGCCTGCCGCCCGAAGGCCAGTTCTTCGAGGGACGACACAATCCCGAGTGGCCTGCTGTTAAGGTGGGCGACGGCCCGGTTCATGTGATTTCCGCGGCAGCGGATCAGCTGTTCCTTGATATCACGCCCGCCGAAGCTGCTGGCCTCCCGCGCTTCACGGGCGAGATGGAGTTGACGAATCACTCGGCGGGGTCGCTGACCTCACAGGCGTATCAAAAACGTTGGCTGAGGAAGGAAGAACTGCTGGCTGACGCTGCGGAGAAGTCGTCGATTGCCGCGGAATGGCTGGGTGCGCGCCCTTATCCGCTTGAGCGTTTGAATGATGCCTGGACGCTGGTGATGGGCGGACATTTTCACGACATAGCAGCCGGCACAGCCACTCCCAGGTCGTACGAGTTCGCATGGAACGACGATGTGATTGCAATGAATCAGTTCGCGGGCGTGCTGAGCAACGGCACCGAAGCGGTCGCTGGTGCGCTCAGCACGGAGGTCAAGGGAGTGCCGTTAGTCGTCTTCAATCCGCTCAATATCCAACGCGAGGACATCGTGGAGGCAAGTGTGGACTTCCCCGGCGGCATGCCAAAGACGGTTCACGTGACTGCTCCCGACGGAAAGGATGTGCCCGCACAGATTTCAGGTGGCAAGGTCATCTTCCTGGCCAGTGTGCCATCGGTGGGCTATGCGGTTTATGACGTCGAGCCCGGTGCGAGTACATCTCAGAGCCAATCGCCGCTGCGAGTGTCGAACGAGGGACTGGAAAACCAGTATTACCGCGTCAAACTGAATGCGGATGGGGATGTCGCCAGCATCTTCGATAAAACGATCGGACGAGAACTACTCTCGGCTCCTGCCCGCCTCGCCATTTCCTATGACAATCCCCGGCAGTGGCCCGCGTGGAATATGGACTGGGACCAGGAACAGGCAACGCCGAAGGCATACGCCGCGGGCCCGGCGCAGATTCAAGTCGTCGAAAACGGCCCAGCCCGTGTGGCCGTGGAAGTCTCGAGGGAGACGGCAGGATCTCGTTTTGTTCAGACGATCAGCCTTTCAGCGGGCGACGCGGGAAAGCGTGTCGAATTCGGGAACGTGATCGACTGGAATACCCGCGAGTCGAATCTCAAGGCAACATTTCCGCTCACTGCGTCGAACCGCATGGCCACCTACAACTGGGACATTGGCACCATCGAGCGGCCCACGGCAGACGCCAAGAAATTTGAAGTGCCTTCGCATCAGTGGATCGACCTGACCGACATGAGCGGTGAATTCGGCGCCACCATCCTCACCGACTGCAAGAATGGATCCGATAAACCAAACGACAGCACCATCCGCCTCACCCTGATCCGCACGCCCGGCACCGCCGGGGGCTATGCGGATCAAGGCACGCAGGATATTGGACACCACGAGTTTGTTTACGGCATCGCCGGGCATGCGGCCGGCTGGCGCGACGCGCAGACGGACTGGCAGGCGCAGCGATTGAACGCTCCGCTGATCGCGTTTGAGACTGCAAAGCACACAGGTGCGCTGGGGCGTACGTTCTCCCTGCTGAAAGTCAGCAGCCCACGGATACGAGTCCTGGCCGTGAAAAAGGCCGAACAAAGCGACGAAATCGTTGTGCGCCTTGTGGAACTCGATGGCAAACCGCAGCACAATGTTCGAATCTCGTTGGCTACGCCGATCACTGCTGCGCGCGAAGTGAACGGTCAGGAGCAACTGGTCGGACCGGCGACAGTAACCGGCGGCGCCCTGGTGACCTCGTTCAGCGCGTACCAGCCGCGCACGTTTGCAGTTAAGCTAGCAGCAGCTCCAACTCGGGTTGCGCGCGTGCTATCTGCGTCAGTGCCACTGCGATATGACCTGGCTACCGCCAGTAATGACGGCACGAAATCAGAAAGTGGATTTGACGGCAAAGGCAACACACTTCCAGCGGAGATGCTGCCCGACCATATTGTGTTCGACGGAGTGCAGTTCCAGTTGGGCCGGGCCAAGACCGGAGCGCTCAATGCGATCGTCGCAAAGGGCCAGACGATTGACCTGCCGACGGGCCACTACAATCGTGTATACCTGCTCGCGGCATCTGCCGATGGCGATCAGAAAGCGACGTTCGACGCTGGCGCCAACAAAGTCGAAGTCACGATTCAGGACTGGGGTGGATTCATTGGCCAGTGGGACGACCGGCAATGGACTTCGACCGATGTCTCACATGACAATTACGGTGACATGATCGGCCTCAAGCCCGCCTACATCAAGCGCGCCGATCTGGCCTGGTACTGCAATCATCATCACAACGCCGCGGGAGAGAACGTCGCCTACGCCTATTCGTATCTGTTCGGATATGGGATCGACCTACCATCCGGAGCAAAAACGCTCAAGCTGCCAAACAACGACAAGATCCGCGTTCTGGCAGTCTCGGTGGCTGACGAGAATCCGAAAGTAATGCCGTCACAGCCCTTGTACGATGCGCTGCCGTCACCCAATGCTGGACCCGCCGATTTCACACTCTCCGCATCATCGAGCAACATGGCAGTTTCGCAGGGCCGGAGCGCTGCAAGCCGAATCATCGTCATGCCCAGGGGCAGTTTCACCGGAAGCGTCAGGCTGACGGCGTCGGGATTGCCTCAGGGGGTAACGGCGTCCTTCAGTCCGGCAGAAACCAACAGCGCGAGCACGATGACGCTCAGCGCAAGCGCGTCCGCGCCTCCCACAACCGCAGCGCTGAGCATCACGGGGGACTCCCCCGGTATGTCTCACGCCATCACAACCTCGGTGACCGTCACTGCGATCATCACCGGGACTGTGCCAGTCGATCTCTCATCGGGCTACAACGTTACTGGTATTTATAACGACGGTTCCAAGTTCGATCCGGACGCCAGTTTGGACGGCGACGGGTATTCTTTTTCTGAACAGCTTCTCGGTTCCGAGCAGGTTGGAGAAGGCGTCGTGTTCAAGCTCGGGCCGGCCAACGCCCCGAACGCCCTCACTGGCAAGACTGTGGCCCTCCCGGCCGGAAAGTTCAGCAGCCTCAAGATTCTCGCCATCGGAGTTAACGGCGCCCAGGAAATGCAGACTTTCACAGTCACCTACGCCGACGGCACATCCTCTTCCTTTACGCAGAGCCTCAGCGACTGGGCGTATCCCCGGAATTTCACTGGCGAGTCCGAAGCGGTCACCATGCCGTATCGCCTGACTGCTGACGGCGAAAAGGATAGCCGCACATTTTATGCCTTCGGCTACTCTTTCAGTCTCGACCCGAATAAGGTGGTGCGCAGCATGAGTCTGCCGAGCAACCGGGACGTGCTGATCTTTGCCATGACCGCCGTACCGGCCACGAGGTAGCCGGCAAACTTCTGGTCCTTTGTTCAGGGGCTGCCAGAAGATCCGCAATATACAAAGTAAAGTTGGTGTACATTTGTAGGATGTCGCGCGCCCTCGGCCGAACAAGATTGTCGTCGTTGCGCAAGTCTGGTATGTGTGGCACCTCCAGTCGCTTAGCGGTCCAGAGGAGCCAAAATCGGGAGGCCAAGCGGTACGTCTAGCGGCAAGGGAGCACAATGGCTATGGCGTCAATTTCTAGTTCATCGTCCCTAGAGATCAGGCTTCTTCCACCTTCCACTTAGGTACAGAACCAGATGCGAAAGCAGCTGCCTCACACCGGGCCTTTGGCATTGTGCGACACCGAGAATCGGTTGCCGGAGGTGTGGCTGTGATTGTGGCTGTACGTTGCCAAATATCGTGAACTTTTCAAGCACTTGGAGCGAATTCTCTGTGCGCGCAAGACTTTTGTAAGTTACTGGTTTATTGTGAGTTGCCACCGTCTGGATGGACGAGCCTTACGTGACTCTTAATCAGTAGGTTGAAGGTTCGATTCCTTCCGCGCTCACCAGCTCAACCTATAGAGGGGGTGACGCCGCGTGGGATTGCTTCGGTGAAGTTCATGCGGATTCCGTGTTCCGGTCGCAAGATGACCATCGGGCGTGCTTCGATGGTCTGGCCTGGAACCAGACGAAAATCGTATTTTCTGAGCAGAACATTCAGAATCATGAGGATCTGCAACATGGCGTAATTGCCACCGATACAGCCTCGAGGCCCAGCCCCGAAGGGCAAATGAGCGAAGGGCGTGAGAAGCTTCTCCTTTACTTTGGCGAAGCGTTCGTGATCGAAACTCTCCGGGTTCTCCCAGTACTGCGGCGAATGGTGCACGCCGTAAATGAACACAACCACCGTCGAGCCCCGCGGTATAGCGATATCCCCTGCGCGGTCGTCTGCGAGAGCCATTCGGTCGACCATCCAAAACGGCGGATAAAGCCGCAGCGCCTCCAGTATCACCTGAGTCGTAAACTCGAACTTCGGAACGTCTGAGTAACTCAGGGGCTTTTCGCCCAGCACAGAATCGAACTCCTCGCGTACCCGGTCGACACAATCCGGACGCGAGCTGAGCAGGTAGAGAAGCCACGATAAGGCATTCGATGAGGTTTCGTGGCCGGCGACCAGCAGTTGCATGCTCTCGCTGAGTATCAGGTCATCGCTCATGCCCTGGCCGTCGCTGTAGCGAGCATCCATCAGGATCTGCAGCAGATCGTGGCCGGGGGCCTCCTCGCGCCGCTTCCGGATGTAGTCGAGTAGAACGCCGAAGGCGCGGTTTCGCAGGTCCTCGTGCCTGCGCAACTCACCCGAGACGGCGAACCAGGGATTCAGGTAGGGCTGGATGGTTTGCCGAACCATAAATTCCTGGACGGTCGAGATGGCCAGGCTGATGAGGTCGATGTCTTCGTCTTTCAAGCGGGCGCCAAACAGAGATCTGCCGACCATCGCGAAGGTAATCTTCATCATGAGGGGGTAGATATCGACAGGGCCGATGTGGGCTTGCCTGTGGAAGTCCCGCAGCGAGTCGCTGAGGGAGTCCTGCATGATCGAAGACAGAACTTCGAGTTGCTTACGTTCAAAACCCGTCTGGATGAGGCGCCGCTGCGTGCGCCAGGCTTCCCCCTCAGTGGTGAGAAGACCCTTGCCCAGGAAATGTCCCATGCGCTTCTTTTGGATGTCGGACTTGTGGTAGTTGTCCGAATTCGTCTTCAGCACGTGCTGAATGACGACGGGATTGGTGGTGACAATGGCTTCTTTGACGCCGCCAAAATAGAACCGGAAGGTGTCGCCATGGAGTGCGGTGTACTTCGAGAGAACCTGTACCGGATTGTGGGCCATCGCTCGGGAATCCAGGAAAGAGCGGGCGCGGGAGACGGCAGGCACGCTTTGCGGCAAGGTCACGCCTCCCTATCCAGGCGTTTCGGGAGAGAAACACGCATGAAGTTGCCATCCGGCCGCTGGTGCGGAACTGCGGGACATCCCGCGTGATCTTTGGATAGCGTTGTCATATGGATGAATCTAGGTACTCGAAAATTGATCCTGGTTTCCCAGTTGCTTCAAAAGTATCAGATGGTGTTTGATCGCCCGACTCATGGTGGGATGTTGCCGATAGGGAACGCCATACTCTTCGGCGGTCTCCTTCACAATCCGGGTCAGCGGAGCATAGTGAGTGTGGCACACAAAAGGGCACAGATGATGGACGATATGGTGGTTGAGCCCGCCAACCAGCCAACCGACGAGCGGGTTGGTGGTCGCGTAGTCGGCCGTGGTCGCGAAGATGTGATAGATCCCGTTGTCAAACTCGCTGCGGCTCGAGGGAAAGTAAGTGCTGTCGACTGAGTGCGTGGTCTGGAATACGAGGGCTACGCTCAAGCCGATGATTAAATGGGCAAGCACGAACGACAAAGCGACCAGCAGAAGCGATTTCCCCAGCACCACGACCGGCAAGACGAGCATGTAGGTGAGGTAGAAAGCCTTCCCCGCGAAGAGGATGACGTATTCCCGCACCGGATGTCTCGTCTGTTTCAGATAGGCGTGGGTGGGGAAGAAAAAGCACTCAAAGTCCCTCACAAACACATAGTCGAGAGAAAACACCGCGTAAAGGAAGAGCGCATAGATGTGCTGGAACCGCTGCAGAGGCGCCCGGGGTTCGTGCGGCGTAAACCGAAGGACGCCGCGTCCGGTAAGCGCGTCGTCTTCCCCGTGGAGATTGATGCAAGAGTGGTGGCCCCGATGATGGAGGATGCGCCACATGTAGGAGCTGATTCCACAAAGATCGAAAACGTAGTTGAGGGCTTTGTTGACAGACCGCACGGACGAGATGGCGTTGTGATTGCTGTCGTGTGCGATGTTCAGCAAAAGGAATGTCTGAGCGATTGCATTTACAAGGTAGAGGCCGACAAACCTCCATGAATCCGGCTTGAGCGCGTAAAGAGCAATCCAGCTGCCAGCCAGCACTGCCATCCCCACCGCGATTTTGACCCACATGGTGCGGTCGGCTTTGGGAGAAATATTCCCGTCGGAAAAGAAATCGTCGAGGCGGTGGCGCAAGACTTTCGGGAAAGAAGACGCACCCGCCAAGTCGTCAACGGAATGCCGTAGCGAGGCCTCCGTTGGCACAAGATCATCAATCTCCGGGTTCAGACTAATAACCGCCTCGTCTCGGACGTCACCGGCGCACAATAATGCTTCTGGCGCAAGCATTAGGGTTTGATGTTAGCCCGAAAACTCGAGGAAGATCAAGGAATTTCGGGTCATTCGGGTCATCTTTGGCCGGCGTAGAGCGTATGTTCTCAATGTGACAAGGGGTGGAACTCCTTCCCAGCTTTCCAAATCTCTGGTACCATAGAGCAATTTCCAGCGAAGGAAACAAGGCCTGGGATGGTTG
>Ga0187818_10000025_pt1 | contig 36613 bp, 31 predicted proteins | sample NC_wetland_sal_i_14_FD_130581 | JGI IMG/M metagenome (GOLD analysis project Ga0187818, IMG submission 130581) | Wetland sediment microbial communities from Neuse River Estuary, North Carolina, USA - SO4_3 | ecosystem: Environmental > Aquatic > Freshwater > Wetlands > Sediment | place: USA... | reverse complement strand
CTCAAGAGCAGCTCGACCAGGTCGAGCTGCTCTTGAATCAACGTCCCAGAAAAACCTTAGGCTTCGAGACTCCTGCGAGTAAACTCCAAGCAAGTGTTGCGTCGACCGTTTGAGCCGGCGCGATCAATGAGGCTGCGTTTGTACTGGAGAGGATTGACAAGCGGTGGCGTTGTGGTCCTTGAGGATAGTGTCTGAGCCGAGTGTACAAACGGGACGTCCAAATTTGAACTGCCACACGCCAGAGCACTAAGGGACAGTAGCTGACACTTCATTGGAATAGACGCTCTCGATGCCGATAGAATCTACAGCTGTGCCCACGTAATAGTACGTCGTCCCGCTTTGGACCGTCGAATCGGTGTAATTGAGACCGGCAACCAGCGAGGAGTTGATCTTTGTGTAGGAACTCCCGCTTACCGTACTGCGGTAGACGTTGTACCCGGCCACTGTCGAAGTACTTGCGTTCCAGGTCAGCGCCACCGAATGCTGGACTGGGGCAACGCCCGTTCCCGACAATGAGACCGTCGCAGGGGACCCGCTCGCGTTGCTCACAACCGAGATGCTGCCATTTACGCTTCCGGCAGCCGTGGGAGTGAATTGGACGGAAAGGATGAGGTTCTGCGATGGAGAAAGAGCCACGGGCGCACTTCCACCCGTCATCGAGTAGCCTGATCCGCTCAAGGTTATCTGCGAAATCGTGACATTCGAATTGCCGGTACTCGTGATGGTCACATTTTGCGAGGCAGAGGAAGTGCTCGTTGTTACGTTGCCAAAACTCAGGCTCGTTGGGCTGATGTCCAAAGTAAAGGTTGCGGCGATGCCCGTGCCGGTGAGACCAACAGTTGTTGGCGAATTGGGCGCGTTGCTCACAATGGAGATGCTGGCGGATACTGCGCCGGCCGCAGTCGGCTGAAAGGCAACTGTAATTGTGGTCTGTTGCCCGAGGCCTACATTCAAGGGCAACGAAATTCCACTGACGCTAAATGCTGAACCGATTTCGGTTACTTGAGTGATGGTCAACGCAGCTGTGCCGGTATTGGTGATGATCAGGGCTTGGGACGAATTACTTCCGACCACATCATTCCCGAAGTTGATGGCGCTAGAACTCACCTGAATAGCGGGTTGCAGGGATGGCGATGATTTGGATGCATTCGTGTTCATCCCACCCCCGCAACCGGTGAACCCTACCACGGTTGCCAACACGAAGATGACAGGGAGTGCGCCGGCGATTTTGAGGATCATATCGTGGGCCATGCCTTTCGCGCTCGCCTTCGTATTGGGTGACTAACCTGTAGCCTTTTTCCGTCTGAAAGCCAGCGAGGCAATAAAGGGGACAGGAAAGCGATACTACTGTTCCATGTTGTACTCGTCAATATGGAGTCGACGCGCACGGTCTATCCAACAGAAAGCGGCCTGGACCTATAGGCAAATTCAAAAGACTTAGGAGGAAAGATAGGCCAGGTACCTGGCGCCTCCCATCGATTGCGCCGTGCGATTTTGCTCCGTAACAACTGCGAGGCAAAACACACGAGGGTGTGAAAGAGCCTAAACCCTTTCTGCACGCGCGCATTGGTGTATGCGTGTGCTGAGTCGCGGGGCCCCATTCAACCGGAGAGAATAGAAGGGCTTGAGGGGAGTTTCAGCCAGGTCAGGTGTCACTTATCGCGATGAAGTAGGGTTTGTCGCCGTTGGAGTTTGCGCTCAGTGGCCCTTCTTAATAAAATCAGTGCGCAAGATTATCTCGACTGCACATGGACCCCACCTCGACACCATTTCGAAAAAAAGCTGATCAATGACGAATTGAAAGGATCGCGTGCAAAACGACTCTCCGCCCGCAATGCCGGTATTTTGAGGAGCTCCTGCGCCGGTCCGGCCTCTATGTAAGAAACGAAATCGGCTTTGAACACACTGATGGATTCCGTGTTGCGGCCAGGCTCTGGGCTGATGCATCATGGAAATAATGATTCTTTATCTCACGTTGGCGACGATTCTTGTCATTGGTCTGTTACTTATAATCGCGAGCTATTACCGATTGAGAGCAAAACAGCCGCGAAAACTTCCCGTCGCTATTGCTGCTGTTGTCGCATTGGGAATTATAGTTTCGGTAGCTCTAATGTTTAAATCAGGAAACTCGCTAACTTCCGGCACAAAAGAATGGACCTGGAACAAGGTACTATGGCGCGCCCGGCTCTTTGCGCTCAAAGCAGAAGGCAGCGTCCCTGACTTGTCCTGGCGCGAGCTATGGTTCATGACGCACGCTCGCGGTGGTTTCGGTTTAGAAGGCTTTGTGCACCAGGGATTTAGCGTGGAAGGTACGGTCATCAATCCGTACGTTACCCCTGAGGATTACCAAGTCGGTAAACGGATCTTTCGGGAACGCTGTTCGGTCTGCCATGGTAACGAAGCAACCGGCGGGCTGGCTCCGGCGCTGAATCATTCGGTACTCAAGCATGGTGATAGCGACCTCGCGATGTACAAAGTTGTGAGAGACGGTATTCCTCAGACGGGTATGGCTCCCGTCGCAATGTCGATTCAGGAACAATGGCAGGTGATCGGCTACATCAGGGCTCTCCAGTTGACTGCCTCCAGCCAATACGCGACCTCACTTGCGCCTATAGACATCCATGTGGGCGGCGAACAGATTCGCAATGCTGGGAGTGCGCAGGATCAGTGGTTGACCTACTCAGGGACGCTCGATGGACGGCGGTATACGCCCCTAAACGAGATCACTCCAGAGAATGTTTCGCGACTGCGACTTCGATGGATTCAGCAATTCGGCATATCGACAGGCAAGATTGAATCAACACCGATCGTTGTGGGTGGATTCATTTTCACAACCGAGCCGCCTTCCGATGTCGTCGCCTTAGATGTTAGGTCTGGAAACATCAGGTGGACCTACAAAGGAAACGTCCCGGATAACCTACCGATAGACACCGCTGCGTCTAACAGAGGCCTTGCTATTTTGGGAAACGTGTTGTTCCTGCAAAAGCTCGACTGTGTTCTGGTCGCCATCAATGCAACGAATGGGAACGTGCTTTGGCAAACCAGGGTGTGCAACCCATCTGACTACTACACCATGACGGGAGCGCCGCTCATCGCAAACGGGTCTGTCGTGGTTGGCGTTTCAGGTGCCGAATATGGAATCCGTGGTTTCGTCGCGGCCTACGACGCAGAAACTGGGCAACAACAGTGGAAGTTCAACACGATCCCCGGTCCGGGTGAATTTGGACACGACACGTGGAAAAATGATGGGTGGCAATCCGGTGGGGGCTCAACCTGGGTCACGGGGAGCTACGACTCATCGCTGGACCTCATTTATTGGGGCGTAGGCAATCCGGCCCCTGCCTTCAACGGAGACGTTCGCCCAGGCGACAACCTGTTCACCGACAGCCTGGTCGCAATACATGCCAGCTCGGGAAAACTGGCATGGTATTTCCAATTCACTCCTCACGACGAACACGACTGGGATGCAACCCAAACTCCTATCTTGGCCGACCTCAAGATCAAGGGCGTCTTGCGTCGAGTGCTCTGCGTTCCAGACAGAAATGGATTTTATTATGTGCTCGACCGAACAACAGGTGAGTTTCTGGTTGGTGTGCCTTTTGTCGAACAGAATTGGGCGAAAGGTCTTGATCCGGGGGGGCGTCCGATCCTCACGTCCCACGGCGACCTTACGTCCTCGGGGCGACTAACGAGGCCTGGGAGTGGGGGTGGCATTAACTGGCAAAACCCTGCGTTTGACGAGAAGAGCGGGCTAGTTTTCGTCCCGGCCACTGAAGGGGCATCGATATTTACGAAGTCCCCGAACCCCAGGCGCGGGAACCTCGGATTCTATCCGGGCAGCTCGGGTTCCGCAGGCGACTATGAGCAAGTGTCGGTAGTGCGAGCCTTGGATGCCGCAACAGGGGTGAAGAAATGGGAGCATTTCCCACCACCAGGCGGGAAGCAGCTTGGTTATAGTGGTCTCTTAGCGACAGGCGGCCGCCTTGTATTTGGGGAATCAGGAGGGTTCGCTTTTGCGATAGACTCGGCGACTGGAAAAGAGCTGTGGCGCGTCTCTTTGGGAGGTTTCACCTATGCAGCGCCGATCTCATTTACTGTGGATGGGCACCAGGTTATCTTGTTGTCAGCAGGTCAATCCCTATTCCTGTTCGGACTGTAATCCACTCGCTACCTCCGGCCCGCCCTCTAGCAGCTAAATCCTTGTCAGTAAAACGCTTACAGGGCAGGCGTTCCCTTCCTGGGGGACAGGCCATGGTTCCTGTCCTTTCTTTGTCCGTACGTCCAGTAGAAAGCGATTCCAGTAGCCGCCTATATTGTGAATGCGACTGGAGCCACAAGGTCGCCAAGTTGGGTTCAGGCCATACCCGTTGTCGGATCCGGTGTAGACTCCGGCGACAGTAGTTCTTTCTCGGAAGAGGCTTCAGCGCAGATTCGAACGCAGTAGATTTTGCGCAATACGGTGGCTTACCATTTGAATTGGGGCGAAAAAACCGGCCAGCGTAAAGAATCTAATAATGGTTCTGGCTTCTGGTGCCTCTTTATGGACCAAGAGACAAAACGTATGGATGTCTGTCCCACAAAAAAGATATCTCGAATTCGCCTCTTGTTTCCTGTGTACGTTGAAACGTCAAAGACCACTTCTGCCAAGACCTTAGGAACCCCCGCCTCAGCTATCGCTTTTAAAGCGGCAACAGCAACAGTGTTTTCTAGCTTTATTAATCATATGGGGGCTGGATCTCCATGAAACGAAAAGTGTCCATATTGAAAAAGATTATCGTAGCCTTAGGGGTAGTCTTTCTTGGCTGTGCTACAGGATACGCACAAAATACACCAACTTTGTCCCTCGCTGCTGGCAAAGTCGGCATCACCAGTGGCGAAGCAGGGAGTGCAAGTAATTTCGAGTTCTACATGGAGCCGTCTGGCTATCCACGCGCGGTAACGGCAGGTGAGACGGTATTTATGATGGGTTCGTGGCCGAACGGGAACAACCCGACGATCGCGGACAACAAGGCGAACACGTGGGCGGCGGTAGCTTCTTGTAACGACAGCACCAACACAAACCATGGAATTTTTTACGCGGTCAACGCTGCGGCAGGCACGTCAGTAATCACCGAGAGCCATAGCTCCGCAATTAGCAATGGCGTCTTCGACTGGGCGCATTTCTATAATATGTCCACCACTTCAAGCGGGTTCGTGGACGGTTCGTCGTGCAAGACGGGCGTGACGCCGTCGAATAACACCGTTCCAAATATCAGCGGCACGGCGTACACGATGGCGACAAACGGAGATCTGATTCTCATCTGCGTCTACGTCGAGCAGGGTACGCTGGGTCCCCCGAACGCCATTTCGTCAATTACGTGGCCGAGTGGTTTCACTGGATTGAGTGAAGATACGACGTACGGCCATGCTTGCGCCTATGGAGTGCAGACGGCAGCGGGGTCGTTTACTCCAACTTTTACCGTCGCGCAGAGCACGCACAACAGTTTCACAATTATGTCCGCTGCCTTCAAGTCTGGGTCTGGAGGCTCAACCCCTGCGAGTGGCGCTTCGATAGTGCTCTCCGAGATGCATTACGTTGGCGCACAGGGGCAAACGGATACCGTCAACCTACCATGTCCAGCTGGTGTTAGTGCCGTCGTAGTGTCAGACGATGCGGCCAGCTTAACTTCGGTAACGGACAACAATTCCAACAGCTGGTCGCACGTGCCGGCTCCAGGCAACGACTACGGGCCTATTTATTATGTGAACAATCCTACCATCGGCAACACGAATACGTACACCGTTACCATGCACTTCGGCAGTACCGGGAATTACGATTTGGTGGGTTTGTTCTGCGTGGCTGGTACGAGCGGAATAGATACGGCGGCCACGGCACAGAATGGCTCAACGCTGAACGGAGCAGGTTCCGGCTCAGTGTACGGAACTGGAAACGTATCCGGAGGCACGGTAGACAACGCGCCAAGCACGGGTACGTCAGTCGCGGGGGATCTAGTCTTCGACGTTGGAGCAATGGGCGTCGGTCCGGCGACGGGATGTATTGCTGGGCAATGCGTGTTCGACTACGTGGGGGCGAACTGGTCGAACGGTGACAACGAATCCTACGCCAACGGCGACATTATGGCGCACGCATACGCCGCCACTCCCAGCACAGTCAGTTTCGACTTCAACGTCGGGAGTGGAGCATCATCGACGACGTCAGGTGTATCCTTGGCGCTGTCCGGCGGCGGTGGCGGAGGCCAGAGTTTACCCGCTCCTCCGACAGGCCTAAAGGCTACGGTGCAGTAACTTTTGCTTTAATCCGTATCCCCCGATCCAAGTCCGTCACATACATCAGGCCGGTCACTGGACTGTAGAATGGGAACTTCCGGTTACTGGCCCCGCCAACACCTGGATAAATAGCTTGTTCCCTTTTCCGTTAGCTGTGCCCTGGGACGGATTTTCGGCTGACACGGGTTGTCAACGGCATCGGCCTACGTCTGTTTCGCAAAAGGCTTTGCCAAGAGAAGCTTTCTTCCCGACAAAGATTTGCATGGCCAGCGAGCTAGTTTGGGCCGTCGCTGCAGTGACGTTTTGATCTCAACCTAACTGGGATTCTGCACAAGCAACCGCAAACTCAGCCCAAGGGTTCGTAGCAAAAAGCCGGTCCGATCACAGAGTGAATTTTTCCTCACTCCTGCTGGTACAAAAATTGCCGGTCACGTCGGTCAAGCATCCCACGGGTTGCCTTGGCGTGCGCGATGGCAAGCGGCAGGCAGCGCTTTGGATTCAAACCTATGCTTCCTTCCTCGCAGAGTGAGAATAGCAAGTCCGCTTACCATAACCAGGATGGAAGCTAAACTAACTATGGTCCCCAATCGTTCGGGTAAACCTCCCCCGAATACTAACCAGAACTCATGGTGTCCAGGAGTCAGAGATACTTCCATAAGATCCTCAGCCGAAGCACCCAGGGCCTCGCCGTCACTCGGAGACCCTGCGGCCGGCACAAGTCGCCAAAGAGGAAAATATAATTGCCCAATTTGTATCTTGGCATTCTCTTCGCACTGCGCCGAGACCAACAGCTTCTCAGGTGTGACGCGACTGACGGAGAGGCTACCTTTTCCTGCCGTATATTCTGCGCTTACACCCGGCTGGACCGGCGTTGACTCTACATAGTCGTTGTCAGGCGAGGCAGCTAAACGGCTTGCAAATGCGTATATCTTGGATGGAGGAACAAAAGCGAAATACATTGGATCCAACCACCGGGTTATATCCACGCGTGGACTACTGAGGCGGTAATTAAGATCTATTCGCCAGATAATGCCCCCGGCCACAATCGTGATAATCGCGGCCAATGCCATTATACGCAGCGATGGCCGTTTCTTGCTGCTGGAGTCTTGACGCAAACAATCATCCATTCCTGCGGCGAAAAGACCAGCAACCGCGACCGTAAGAATGGAAGAGAGGCGCCAGGGAAACTGAAGTATCTCGGTTTTCGGAATGACCTTCCAGATAATCGCGGCCCACGGGAGCATAAGGACAAACGCGCAACAGCAGACCACTAGAAGTACGCGCTCTTGGGGACGTGGCCGTCGAACAGAAATTCGGCAGTACGCAAGACACCCCAATCCCACAGTGAATAACTCACTGAATAAAATATCCATCGAATAATATTTGTAGCTGTCATAACCAGTTACTTTTAACCGGCTCAATGCAATTAGCTTTGGCCCAAGATCCGGTATCAGCAGCGCTAATCCAAGTCCAAGGGTCAGCACCATACCTATGCGTGCGGTAAAGTCTGCAGCGCTACGTGTGATCTGATGTGCAACGAAAGATAACAGACATATTATACAGGCGATTACTAGGACAGCGATTCTACGCGAGTGTAGTTCGCCTGAACTCACATACAACAAATTGCGGCCTAGTTCCGCGACGGGTTGATGTACGATCTTAGCACCGGGAGTAAACAATCCCTGATAAGAAAAAGCAGGCAATATATAAACAGCGGCGAGACAAATTCCAAACATGAGAGCGGAAAGAACCGAAAACGTCGTGCGCCGACCCGAGGCAAATGCATATAGTACCAGAACTGGAACGAATAAGATGGCGGTCAAAATATTGCTCATCAACATAAGAGCAAAGGTCACGGAGATTGCGCTCAAAATGACTAGCCGCTGAGTGTCGACACGATCGCACAAGGCCAAGAGTAGGGGCATCCACACGAAGGTAGCCAATTCTCCGATTGCCATCCTATCGTACAGGACCACGCCCCATAGATAAGGAAGCAGCATATACGCTATGGCTGAAATTGTGGAAGCCATTGGACTGCAGCGATGGCGAAACCAAGAATAGGCAGCAAGACCTGCGCCAGCGAACATAAGAAAACAATAGACGCCAAGTTCATGCGACTCACGCGTATCATTCGGCGCGAACGAAAGAATGGGACGAAGTAAAGCGGTCACAAAGTAGGGAAACGGGTATTGCACGAGGAAGATTGGGCTGCCATACCCTTTGTTAGCTTCTGCAAGCCAGCGCGGATAAAGGTCTCCGCTCCAGATCTGCCGACTGAAATTAAATTGGTACATGACATGGTCTAACGCATCGCCGTTCGCTGGAACACCGACGATCAAAAACTGAAAACAAAAAACCGCGGCGGCTGCAATGATTAACAGCACTGCAGGGACTTGCGCAGTCATTCTGCCGCGAATAATTTCAGATTCGAGCTTTTCCATCGGATATTTCCTTTAAGGATAGCCATTCCGAGCCCCGAAAATTTCTCCACTGAATCACTTCCACTTGACTTGACGCAGATTCTCGCGATGGGTCGATAAAATCGACTTGACAAAATTTCATCGCACATTCAAATATTCACGCCAGTTCAGCATCTTGGATTCCCGGGGGTACATTTGACCTGCACTGCATTTTGACCCACTCATAAGTCAGCATTCCGAGGTTCTTGCACGTCCATTTGGGCCCAAACTAGCGTGACCGAGACGACCGGCATGGAGGACACGCCGGTCGGGCTCTTCTCAAGACTATAACCACGGTAAACGACGATGCAATGTAAGGGGAGACCACTTCAAAAGCGTATAAGTAAATGGCACCCATCACCTCTTGCGTGGCGTCCCCGGTGCCGCCAGTTATCAGTCACGTTGAAAGGGTCTCGTCGAGCGAAAAAGAATACAGTTGGAGAAGACCAAGGCCCGAGAGGCAAGGCCAGCCAGGGCGAAAAAAGACCCCAGTGATCGCGCGAGATCGATTCGGCAGCCGGGGAACAACCCAAACGGCTCAAGGGGATCGAGTATTTACCGGTTTAGTTACAACACAAGTTTGCGGCTATGGAAAGCCTCTGCGTAGCCGCTGGCAGCGACACACTCCATCCCGCGCAAGCGCATGAGCGCAAGAAAAGTGTCTTTTCCAAACCATTGCTTGGACCGTTGGGTTTCAAACGCTTCCATGAGGTACCGAACTTTTTTCTCGTAGATCTCCTGATCCAGCGGTACGAATACATTCGGCTGCCCCAAGTCACCGTCATATTTCGGGATCTCGTACTCCAAAATGAAATGATTTCGGAAAGTGTTCCACGTGAGCTGCTCGATCAGCCGATGATCTTGATGCGCATCCTTGCGGTAATGAGTGAAAATCAGGTCAGGCGAGGTTGATTTTAATTCTTCGAAAAAATCCTTAATCTGCGCCCCTTCAAACGGAAAGAAGCTATCGCGGAAATTCTTGATGATAATATTTTTGTTTTTGGCCTGACCAAGAAAGAGCGTGGCACTGGCGCGTGCTTCTTGCTCGCGTTTGCTACCGGCTCCAAAAACTACCCAGACGATGTCGATCTCTTGCTGTCTGGCGAGCAGGCGCAAAATGGTGCCACCACACCCGATTTCAATATCGTCGGAGTGTGCTCCCAAACAGAGGACTTTGAGAGGACCCGCGGATTTCCGAGGAAAATCTAGAGCAAGCATGTGGGTTGGTTCGCTATCCCGCCGGCCTCAGTAATGTCCGCCATTGTCATTGAGCTTCCAGACCTCCCAAGGCGCGGTACCACCGGAGCAAAGGCTCTCGAGTTGCTGCTTGTCCTTAAAAGTGTCCATGCTGGCCCAGAAGCCATCGTAGGGATAGCCGATCAATTGCTTCTCCGCGACCAATCTTTGAAATGGCTCAATAACCAACTCTTCTTTCGTGCGAATGTATTCGAAAATCTTCTTTTTGAAGATGAAAAATCCACCATTGATCCGGACGTTGCCATCGTTAATGGCGTGGATTTCGGAAACCAAGCTGCCGTTGCCCTGCTGCAGTGACACCAGGTGATAGCTTAGGTTCGGCCGCACGCAGAGAAAGCTGGCGATCTTGTCCTGCTCGTGAAAGTGTTGAATTTGCTCGGGCAGCGGCATGTCCGTCAGGCCATCGCTATAGTTCGCCAGGAATTCTTCTTCTCCCTCCAGGTACTTCTCAACGGCTTTCAGGCGCTGACCGATATTGGAATTGATCCCGGTATCCGCGAAAGTAATCCGCCAATCATGGATATCGCTGTTCAGCAGATCCACCTTTTTGCCACCGCCCGAAAGGACAAAATCGTTGGAAGTGCACTCGTTGTAAGTGAGAAAGTAATTTTTCACGGCTTCCGCCCGATGTCCCAGACACAGAATGAAGTCCTTGTGCCCAAAGTGGGCGTAGTATTTCATGACGTGCCAGAGGATTGGCCGTTGGCCGATATGCACCATTGGCTTGGGGACGTCTTCCGCATCGCGAATACGCAACCCAAGCCCGCCGCAGAAAAGAACCACTTTCATAGGAATCGCCTCCCTTCGCGAAGCGCCCAGAACTCAGGCCTCGAATACCCTTCCTGCGAAATCACGGATACACCGTTACTTCGGGAACCGGAACCACGAACTGGCCTCCCCAATCACGGATGTACGCATTCTGTTTCATGATTTCATCCTTGAGATTCCAAGGGAGAATCAAGAGATAATCCGGGCGAGTTTGTCTGATGTGGTCCGGGGAGTAGATTGGAATGTGCGTGCCAGGCAGGAACTTCCCCTGCTTGTGGGGACTGCGATCCACGGTGTAGTCGAGAAAATCGGTTCGAATTCCGCAGAAATTCAGCAGCGTATTCCCCTTGCCGGGAGCCCCATAGCCCGCAATCTGCTTGCCGGCGCGTTTGGCCTGAATCAAAAATTCCAGGAGTTTGCGCTTGGTCTCATTTACCTGCTCGGCGAACGAATGATACCGCTCGAGGGTGGCGAACCCGGCAGACTCTTCGCGGGTGCGAAGTTCATGAACCCGGTCACTAACGGCTTTAGCGGTATCTTCTGCGTGACAAGCATAGATGCGCAGAGACCCACCGTGCGTGCTCAATTCTTCGACATCGAATAGGGTCAGGCCGTGCGCGGCGAATATTTTCTCTGCCGTCAGGAATGAAAAATAGCAGAAATGCTCGTGATAGATCGTATCGAACTGATTTTCTTCCATCAGCCGCATCAAGTGAGGGAATTCAATGGTGATGACGCCGGTAGGCGCGAGCAGGATTTTCATCCCGGTGACAAAGTCATTCAAATTAGGTACCTGGGCGAGCACATTGTTTCCAAGCAACAAATCGGCTCGTTTGCCCTGCGCAACCAACTCGCGGGCAGTAGCCGTCCCAAAGAACTCGACCAAAGTGGGAACCCCCAGATTAACCGCAACGGCGGCGACATTGCCGGCAGGCTCGATTCCGAGCACTGGAATTTTCTTTGCGACGAAGTATTGGAGTAGATAGCCATCGTTGCTGGCCACTTCCACGACCAGGTTTTTTGAGCCTAGGTTAAAACGAGTGGCCATTTTTTCGGTGTATGCCTTGGCGTGTGCGAGCCAGGAGTCCGAATAAGATGAGAAGTAAGCGTAGTCGGAGAAGATACTCTCGGGACTCACGTACTCTTCGAGCTGCACGAGGAAACAGCTGCCGCATACTCGAACGTGCAAAGGGTAGAACGGCTCCATCTGGTTGAGCTGGCTGTCGCTGAGATAGCTTTCGCAGAGCGGCGACATCCCCAGATCGACAACAGTCTGCTGGAGCGGCGCTTCGCAAAAGCGGCAGCGCGCAAGGTCTTTAGCCGCATCCTTGCGCGGGGCCGCTTGATCCTTTGCGTTGAAAGAATCATTTGCCATCGCAATTTTGCTTTTTGTGTCCATGATTGTTTCCATTTCCCTCGCTAAGTCTTTCGCATCGGACGGATGCTGATATCGGTAACTTCGGCGGTGCGGTTCACTTTCAGAGCATCGACGATGATGCGGGCCACATCCGCTGGTTGCATTAAGAGTTGAGGAGAATACGTTTTGCCCTCAGCCTTGTGAATGGCAGCTTGTTGAGGACTTGCGGTCCGGCCCGGATAAACAGTTAAGACCCGGATGCCGTCTGGATTCACTTCCGCGCGAAAACTGTCGGCCACCGCTTTGAGGGCGTGCTTGGTCGCGGAATACTGGGAGATGTTGGCACGGGTATTTATGCCTGCACTAGAGTTGATGAAAACGACAGAACCTTGATGCGCCCGCAGCATCGGGAGCAAGGCCTGCGTCAGAGCGTAGGGTGCGCGCACATTGGTCCGGAATTGTCGATCGAAATCTTCAAGCGAGGCCGATTCGAGCGGCCCCAAGGCGATGATTCCAGCGCTGTGAACTAAGATGTCGATCCCATCGCAGTCGTGCTGCAGGTCCGCTTGCAGTTTTGTGAGGTCCTCATCTACGGCCAAGTCAGCTCGGTACGTGAGAACCTGCGGCGAATTCTTGCGGGCCCCTTGTGCGATGGCATCAAGTGCATCCGCATTGCGGCCGATCAGGCGCAACTTTACGCCTTCGGCTGACAGACACAGCGCGATCGCCGCACCAATCCCGCTGCTTGCTCCCGTAACCACTGCGGTTTGAATTTTTAGGGGCTGCATATCGAGAGTCTAGACGTACGCCTTATTGGTAACGGGCAGAGAGTTTTCCAAACTCTCCTTTAGCAAACCATGCTCCTGCAAAGCCACGGCAGCTTGATAAATGGAATCAAAACTGAGTTGAGCGCGCTCCGCGATGTCCAACAAACTGTGTTCGCCATCAGACAGATTCAGGACCCACAACATGGCGAGTTCCATCGCACTGGAGTCTGTGGGTCCTCCTATAACCCGATAAAGGCCTCTCTTTCCGAGTTGCGGCTCACATTTCGGGTTCGTATTCAGGTACGTCCGATTTCGTTCCAGAATGGAAAAAATCGACTGACAGGAGGAATATGACTCACTGAGCGAATGCGGGTGGACGAAACTCATGTTATCAGCTGATGTGTGGTATTCAGGGAAAGTGCCGTGAGGCGTGCGCGACAATCGACCTACGGCAAGATTGAAACCCGCTGAACAATATTGCCGCTCATCATAACCATAGGGTGAAAAATCAAATACCTTAACGTTCGGACCGAATTGGCGAAGAACGTGAATCGCCACGCGATCGATCTCCGTATTGCCGCGGCGGCTCTTTTTGTAGGACAGAGGGCCTGCATCTCCGACTCCGGCGAGGACAAGTCCATGCTTGATATTGCAAACCTTCGGTTCATTCAGGCACAACCAAGTGATTGCGCCGATCGTGCCGGGAATGAAGAGGAAACGATAGGAAAATCGCCGCGGCAGATTCGAGAGATGGCGAGCCAAAATGCAAGCCACAGCCACACCGGAAAGATTATCATTGGCCAAGGACGGGTGGCAAACGTGGCAGGAGATCAGGATTTCGTCTGAGGTTTCGCCGGGCAGCAGTAGCTCACCATAAGTCAAATGGCCGTCTTTCAGAGACGAATCAATTACGATTTCGTATTCATCTTCAGAAAGTTCCAAGAGCTGCTTATGGCTCAGGCAGAATCCCCAGTTCTCTTTGTAGTAGCTGGTGCGGTACGGAATCCAGTCAGGATGGTCAGGCAGGGTGACAAGGTGAGCTTTTAGCTCTTGCAGGGACATCCGTTTGTGGATGGGAACGCTATAGTTCAAGACGTGTAGATTGGATTTCTGGAAATCAATGATTCGCTCACCATCAGAGTTCTTTACGTAAGCATCACGAATGTTCCACTCACGGGGAACGGTCCAATCGAAGACCTGGGTTCCCGAGGGGACTTCGTGAACGGTGAGGGAAATGAAGCGCTGCAGGCGTCGCAGCGTTTCACGAACACCGTCACCTGTGATGCTCCGGCAGATGGGATAGAGCTCGGCTATCAAAGCATGCATACTTTGCCCGAGGCTTTCGAGGTCGGAGCTGTAGGATGTAGTAGTGCTCATATTTTCGGACGTTTCGCTTTAACCTGTGAAATCGGCGTAAGACTGATCCCGCTCGAGGATTGTGCGTTCCGCGGCGGGCCATGCAATCCCAAAGGCAGGGTCGTTCCATCGAACGCCTCGCGCATATTGGGGTGCGTAGAATTGAGAGATCTGGTAGAAGACTTCGGTGTTGTCTTCCAGGGTTTGAAACCCATGGGCGAAGCCTTCGGGAACATACAAAGTTTTTCCGTTTTCCGCGGAGAGTTCAACCGCAAAGTGTTGCTTAAATGTAGGGGATGCCGGACGAAGGTCTATGATGACGTCGTAAATTGACCCGCGGCTGCACCGCACGAGCTTTACTTCCTGGTACGGTTCCGCCTGAAAATGCATGCCGCGCAATGTGCCCTTGCGCAGGTTGAAAGAGACGCTGCACTGCACGTAGCGGGAGTTGAGTTCGTGGGATGCAAATTCTCGCTCACAAAAGGTGCGTGCGAAAAATCCGCGGTGATCCGCGTGTTTTTCCAACTCGATGACAAATGCACCCGCAAGCTTTGCGCCCGTAAAGATGATGGAAGTAAATCTCCTCTTGGCAAGAACCAGCGCGTTTCTTTCAATCTGACTGGGGCTGTGTCTTTCTAGACCGATGCGGTTGCGGTCCAGTGCAGGGAACCATCCAGCTGGCCGGCTTTCAGCAGACGCTGGATGCGGTTGATCCTGAGATATCGGTCGCCCTTGAGATCTTCTTTGGTTAGCCCGCTGGCGCGATAGGCGTCATAGAGTTCCCGGGCGCCCTTGCGGGCGGTCCACTGCGGCTGAAAATCTGGGAGCATACGTCCAATCTTGTCGCAACTAATCCGATAGCAGCGCTTATCTGGACCACCCCCTGGAGCGAATTCGATGCGTGACCCCGGAACAGTATCGGCAACGATGGAGGCCAACTCCGCGATACGATAATTCTCTGCTGTTCTCCCTATGTTAAATGTCTGGTTGTGAATGATCTCTTTAGGCGCTTTGAGGACAGTCAGCACGGCGGCGATGATGTCACGGATGTGCACAATGGGACGCCAAGGAGAACCGTCGCTTTTGATGTACACCAGGCCGGTGGTATATGCCGATGCCACCAGGTCGTTCAGGACGATGTCCAGCCGGAGTCGAGGAGAGACACCATAAGCGGTCGCATTCCTCATGTAGGTCGGACTGAAATTCTCATCAGCCAGGGGCGCAACGTCTCGTTCGACGAAGACCTTTGATTCACCATATGCTGTGACGGGGTTGAGTGGCGCCGTTTCATCAAGGAAATCATCTCCGGCCGCACCGTAGGTGCTGCATGACGACGAAAACACAAAACGCTTCACTCCCGCCGCTTTTGCCAATTTGGCCAGGTGGACCGAAGCATGGTGGTTGATATCATAGGTAAGGCCCGCATTGAGGTTGCCCAGAGGATCATTCGACAATGCGGCGAGATGCACTACTGTATCGAAGCCTTCCAGATCCGCTTTCGTTAAGTCGCGGATGTCTTTGCGAATCTCAGGGATTTTCGGGGCGGGCGTGCCAAAATCGCAACCCGCGAAGAGGTCGGTGTCCAAACCGACCGTGTCGTGCCCGGCAGCGGTCAACATCTGGCTCGCTACTGAGCCAATGTATCCTTGATGCCCCGTCAATAACACTTTCATTTCGCATGACTCCTAATGAAAACTGGAATAGAGGATTGAATGAATCTTGGTGGCATTAAAGCCTAACTCGGGTTCCGACAATAACTCAAATAGGCCGATTCATGCCTAAACCCACATGAAGAGGGCGGGCAGGCTACCGCCTTGACGAACACAGAAGCACTATCGCGCATTCTTGTCTATACTTCGCAATCAGCCTACCAAATTCGAACTTTTTCAAAGCCCAATTCTCGCCAGCTCAAGTTCCGTTAACTAATTGAGTTTAAATGAGTTGCCATAAATCTCGCAGCCAGCATAGCTAATACACTTACAGGAGTATGGAAGGCGTTTTATAAGCCGTGGGAAAAACTCTTCCGTCAGGAGATCCCGATCCCAAGCGCGCTCCTCCGGGCGCGCTGTGTCGCGCCGGCACAATTCCAGGCATACGCGATTGGCCGTAGAGAGCCCGGTTAACCTGCGGTGGCAATCAGGCAAAGGAATTTCCAAAAATGCGATTGTACTGATCATCCAGCGCTAGGCGGCAAGCAGCAGCCTTTCGGTTAAGCTGCTGCTTGATTTCGTTCGACTGCTCTTCGAGAGTCGTGAATTGGCGAATCATTTTCTCGACCTCAATCGATTCGATGTCCTGGCGGAAGGCCGCAAGGCCAGCCTCCTCCATCAGAGCATCCACTTTTTCGTGGTACGAAATCGCCAGCACCGGTTTGCCGAGCATCAAAGCTAACAGGACGTTGTGAAACCTGCTCGCGACAACGAGATCCGTTGCCGCGAGTTGCGATAATACCTCTTCCACAGAAGAGGCCGGCTCATCGATGATACGGCCATTCTCGCAACCGAACCCGCGTTCTTCGAGTAAGGTTCTCAGGTCCTGTCTAGCACGCTGGTCATAGGTCACGTCGCCAATAAGCAGCCGCACGGTGTATTCCCGTTCGAGCAACCAGGTCACACAATTTCCGAGCTTAGACAAGTAATCGCGATAGATAGTCTCATCTTCCGGTGCGACGCAGCGCCGGTTGAAGTAAGTCATCAGGCCAACGCCAATGACCGCTTTAGTTCGGGCGTGATCGGAACTCTGCGGGAGCCTAGCCGTCGGGTAACTGAATGCCAGGTCTGGATACACATGATCGCGGTCGCGGTCGAAGCCTATACTCTTCAAATAATCCTTCGAGAAATCATCGCGATAGGACCGATAGTCGGCGCATGCCAGCGCTGCTTTCACGAAGAGCCTGCTCAGTGACTGACGAAGCGGGCCCGCACCAACACTAAGAAATATGACTTCGCACCGGCACAGTTTTGCAGCGACCGTCCACTTCAGTATTTCGTAGTGTAAGCCGAGTGGAGCAATGCCGAAATCTCCGAGCATTCCTGTTCCAGTCATTACGAGCATGTCGACATTTTTTAGCCTAGCAATCGCCTTAAGCCATCGAAGCAACTCCATCGGAATGCTAACAAAAAGTCTTCTTAGCAATCGCAGAACGCGATTATTGACCGGCGGGAGTGGCAGTTCTTCGATGAGTGAGCTAGAGATCTTATAATGCGATTGTGTCGCTTCTGGGCCCGGACAAATACAGCTTATTTCCGCATCCGGAACATACGTTCGAATGTTGTGTAGGAGAGCTTGTAATGTGCATTCATTGCCCAAGTTTCCTACGCCAAACGCTCCGAAGAGAGCAATCCTCCGTCGTGTCGAGTCCATGCTCATCTGCCACACCTCTAAGGAATCCTTTAGAACAAAAATTCATGCACATGCTTCCAAATCTTGTGAAGGTCAATGGCAAGAGATTTCATCCGTAACTCATTCGCCGGGCTTGCGGCTCTCTTTCGGCGCTGTGTTGGCTTCTGAAGAGATAAAACGAAGAAGATTTCGTCTAGCGGCGCCTATGGTGAGAGTTTCTAGGGTTACTCAAGAATTGGCAACTGCAAGCATATCTGCTCGCAATATTTGAGGCTCTGCATTACAGCTGCTACATCAATCTGCGACCCTCTGGTCATGCACAAAGGAATCACTACTACTTGACATGGGTACCTCCCCTATCTGAAATGCAGCGGCATAACGGACGATCCAGTTGTGACGTCTCTTATCGAGAGGTTCCAGTCCCCAATAATTCATTGGCCAATCTCGTCGTAAGCTAGGATCGCCATCGTGAGACTCTTCCAACAACTCCCTTACAGGTTTCCATCTCAGATCCGTCGCGACCTTTGTTCGAACATCCAGATCGATTCCGGATACGACAAGAAAGCCTCCCTGCTTCACAAAACGTGCAATCCCACGCAGACATGCCTCAGCAACGGGTGGACTCATGTGACAGAGGAAGTTATTTGCCACCAGGATATCCTGGGGTCCCAACAATTTAAGCAGTTCTGGGTCGCGAACGTCGCCCAAATGCCAGATAATGCCTTCTCTGATCCACGGCTGCACCATTACTTGGTCCGCCGTCCTATCGAACATCTTGTTTATTTCCACTTCACTCAAGCGTTGAAAAATTCGCTCTCCGACAAACTCGGGAGATGTGAGGGAGTAAGCTCCCTTCTGGGCAATCTCCAAAACCTCTTTTGAAATATCCACCGCATGCAAAACGACCTTCAACTCTGGCCGAGATGACCGGAGTGTCGCGAGGATGGAATAAACCTCAGCGCCATTGCTACATCCGAAGACTGCGATACGAAGGGTGGATGCGTTTTGAGCCTGACATGAAAGTCGGCGTATTAGTTCGAGCTGAGGGCGATTCCGAAGAAAAAAAGTCCCAAAATACTGTCTGCGATTGTCCCACCGGCGAACGAGGGCATGCAAAAAATGACCGTACGAACGCACCGGGCGAAGATCCTTTAACGACGGGGGGAGGTGATTCCAGATCCACTCATTCAGGCGGAAGTATGGCCCGATCGGAGACTTTCCAAAGATTCTTAACTGCAAAATTCTATCTGCAGAGAATTGAATCATTCTTTTCAACTCGAAGACATTCAATCAACAGTAGCCAGTAGCTGAATTCATCGGTACTTTTCAAAAGCAGAAAGCACGTCCACTTCACCTGCGCCATCACGTTGTAGTCATCATGGCTTTAGCTATGCCTCCTGCGTCAAAACCGGTTGCTCCGGCTCGACGGCCTGCCGATTCAACAATCCCCGGAGCAGGTTCATGTAAAACGTCTTCTGCCCCATTCCATAGAGCAACATGCCCGAATAAGCCCCGAGAAGAACAGTGACTCCTAGGATCAATCGTAAGAAAGGTAACCACTGGCTGCAAAGGAATTGAATGGCCAGGGCTAGTGCAACAGCCACAGCGCCGGAGAGTAAGGGCCCGATCATGACCTTCATCACGTCCCCGAATGAAATGGGTGTCCCGTGGACACCCCAGGCGATGTGCGGCAGGACCCACAGCGTCATCGCTGCCGAAAAGCCAAGAGCCACTCCGTTCGCTCCGTAAGGCAGACCCAGTGAGTAGCCCGCGATCACAACCGGAGCCAGAACCAGCGCAACTCTCAAGCTACGTTTGACCATCCCCATTGCGAACAGGAGCCATCCCAATGGGTTAATGATGGCAAAGATAAGAATTGTTGGAGTCAGGAATTGCAAAATTCTGGCCGCGGCGCCCCATTTCGATCCGAGGATCAACATCACCAAATCATGCGGGAAGATCCCAATGATGCACGTCATCGGTACCGTCAGTGCCAATACCAGTGAATATCCCTTCAGGAAGTAGCTCCTCAGACGGATCGGATCGTCCTGCAGCCGAGACAGTGCCGCGAACGCCACTTCCCCAACCGCCGAATTCAAATTATCGGTCGGGATGCTGATGATCTGAAACGAGCGCCCATAGATACCCAGCGCCTCCGCCCCCCAAAGCCGCCCCAGCAGCACCTTGTCCAGGTTATAGGCCACGTACACGATCAGGCTGATCAGTGTCACCGACCCACCAAAATGGATCATCGGCCGAATTCCAACTTTTTTCCGTGGCTTCCCAGGTAACCACGACGTCGCCATCCAAAACGCGATCGTCGAAACCAGCGGCAGCGTCACCGAAAACCCCACCAGCGACCAGTACCCATAGCCCAGCAGCGCCATCCCGATCCCTACTACCGTACTCACAACTAGGGCAACAATCTGGATTATGGCCAAGCTTGTGAAACGCATCTCCCGCTGCAGAATTGCCGAGTGTTGCACCCCTGCGGCGTTGATCACAAACCCGGTTGCCAACGCGATTGTCACCCAAAACAGCCGCGGTTCGTGATAAAAGCGAACCACCATCGGCGCCGCGGCTGACACCAGAACCGTCAGGATTACGCCCACCAGCAGGTTGATCCAAAAGAGCGTGGAAATCTGCTCGTCGGTGATATCCACGCGCTGGATCGTCGCCGTGGAAAGCCCGAAATCCCGGAACAAGAAGAACACGCTGGTGAACGCGGTGACCATGCCAACCAATCCAAAGTCTTTCGGGTCGAGCAACCTGGCCAAGATCATCAGGGCGCCAATGCGAGTAGCGAAAGAAATTGTCTGCGCGCCAACTCTGGCGACACCACCTCGGATTACCTTTTCCTTGAGGTCTTTCATCAGCGCGTCACCTGTTCAAGGGATGATGATTCGGTCCCGCGCTGACACTGAGAAATAGGACTTTGCGCCAGCACGGTTTTTCAATGACTGTCCACTTCAGTATTTGATGGGTGCAAGTCGAGAGGAGCAATGCCGTAGTCTTCCAGCGTTGCTCTTTCCGTCATCAGATGCATGTTGACATCCTTCTGCGTGGCGATCGGCTTCTGTGCACTGCTGAGATGAACGCGAAAATTTTCTTGGACTCAATGAGAATTATCGCGCTAGGTGCTCCCGAGAAGGAACTTCAGCAAGTTCGTAGAAGAGCCTGCCTTTATCCAAGATTGCATACGCCAGCCGAGCCCTCTCCTTTCCGGGACCCGTGATCTCCCATTCATTGTCTTTACGTACCAGCTTCATCTGACTTCTTGCCCTCCACCAGGAATCCACCTCTCCGGGCAGGGCGGCCCAGATTTTCTCTCGATCAATCATTGTCCGCAGATGCTCAAGCAGAGACGAGTAAACGCGACGCGCGCGCTCTTCGACAAGATAATCGGGGTGAGTAAGAATGCTTATAAGTCCGTTTTTCCCTCGCGCGAGAGCTATCTGTTGCTTCCACAGATCAATCGAGTAATCGTTTAAAATCTGGAAAAGCGTATAGTCCTGCGACGTCGTCACAGGCAGTTCAACGATTCTACCCACAAAATAAGGCATTACGGTGCAACAGCCGCCACGCATAGGGTCTAAATGCGCAACATTTGGCACGGACATATCGTAGGAAAATTCGAAGGCATCGTACCAATCCTGGTTGCGGTACATCGATCCAGCGCGGAAACCCCGAGATCCGTACCGATGAATGTAAGCATTGATGCGAGCTACCCGGCGCAAGAATTCCCGGCGTTCCAAATAGAGGCCCCCGTCATGATTCAGGTCGTGCACATTGAATTCAAGCCCGCGGCTCCGAATTTCATGGACATACTCATCCGGGACCTCGTAGCGCTGTTCGGGAATTACCTGAAACGAGGCCTTAAATCCGTACGAATCGTCCAGATCTATTAGCTGTGAAGTAAAGTCGCGGCCTATGGAAGTTTCCACGTCGTGGGTTAAGATCAGGCAACTAGGCGCCCCCTCCGGCCAAAACCAGATGAATGGAACCTTCTTCGTGCCAGTGAGTTCCATGAACAGCCGCAAGTAGGCCTCATGAAGATTGTCCACAGTGAAGTCCACTGGCCAGGCAGGAAATGGCAATTCCTTCCAGTCGCGAAAATAAATCTTTTGCAGCCAGCAGCGGATCGAAGACGGGAGATAATCTCGGAAAAAGTAGTAGAACCTGCGAGAGGAATCGCTCTCAAAGAACAGGTTGCCATTGCCGAACTTCTTCTGTTGATATCGTTCACGGCGGAGATTCTCCACCACCTCGGTAAAGGCAAAAGGGAGTTGAACAGTTTGGCCGTCGAACTGAACGTGCATCAAAGCATCAAATGCTCCGGAGTCTTTCAGATCCGTTGCAACGCCTGTCTGGCATTGGCCGTAACAGATATTGCCGGGACCTAGTTGAAAGAATCCAATGTCCCCCGACGCGCTGTTGTCGGCCGTAATCGATGAGAGGAACGAGTCTGTGGAAAGACGATAATAGTCCAGAAGAGTCTGATTCACGTTTGGTCCAGCTTCACCTTTCCCGGCGTAATCGTCGCTCTCAAAAAATAGCATAATTTATACTATCATTTCTCGTTAACGTCGCGATCAATTCGCAAGTGACAACTCCGTCTCCTGTGTTCACGGAGTTCCTTAAAGTTCTGAAGATTCTTACCGCGGCGGGGCCCGCTGAGGTCTCTATCCGATATGTCGGTAGATTAATTTGCCAGCGATCGTCCGTAAACTGCCGGGCATCGACGAAAACAAGTTCTTAGCTACCTTTAATTTCCAGTTATTGACTGAGCCAAGCGAGGGTATTCCAGGAAACCTCCAATAAATCATGCGCAGAGGCTCGGACACCCAATGATTTTTGAATACGAGAAGGCCCGTGTTTTCCTCCTCCGTCCTTCCCATATCAAATCTACTTGCACCATTGCGTTTGGCCGCGGAGATTGCTCTCCATAGGAGCCATGGGATCGCCCCGAATCGATTGTAGTGCGCGTCGGAGCATCCGTACTTGTAATAGACTGCATCTTTGCACTGCAAGGTCAGAATTGCGGAAATTGGTGTGTTGTCTTTATACGCCAGGCGAATTTCCAAGGCTTGGCCGTGGAACTGGATCAGATTCCGAAACCATTTGTAGGGGCTCGGGGGAAGGTAATGCCGGCCCCTTGTCATTACAAATAGGGTATAAAATTCCTTCAGCAAGTCCTCAGAGTTGCCAGATTTTTCGGCAAGGCCAGCCCGCTCTGCGTGTTGAATGCGTCGTTGGACAGAATCCCTGTCGAGATTCCGGAACACTTCATCCAGCTCACGGCTCAGGTCGAGAACGTGCAGATAATAGTTTGCAGCGGGGCGAAAGCCGTTTGCTTCGCTTACCTGACCGAAATTTCCATTGACGGGACGAACTTCCAGATATCTCAGCTTCTGGCGATCCATCGTAGTCTGCAGATAGTCAATGAGAAAGTTCAGGTCCTCTCCCGGATCACAAAGAGGCTCGCAATGATCTGAAAAGGGCAGCGATACTAAACGATGCCCGGTCAGCCAGCTTTCAATCCGACAAAAAAGCAATCCATTCTTCAATTCACTGGTCGGCGAGGACGTTGTGAAAACCACCGGTTCATATCGATATGTTTGTCGCAGCGCCTTGAGCCAGTTCACGGTATGAAATACCGACGCTTTGGGGTGCCGCTCTACGAGTTTCGGCCAGCGCTCATCGCTTGTGGGATCAATTTGGTAAATTCTCATCAGCCAATTCCCGGTTTTCGCGCTGCCTCGGATTCGAGCGGTTTGTTTGAGGAATTCGAACGAATGGCGACAATTCCGAATTCAGCAGCAGCTTGCCGCTCTAGCATCATGATGGAGATGGGGTGTGGCTAGATCAATCTGACAGAGATAAGCTCGAGGCATCCTGCGAACTGCCGGCTCTGCCTCGAAGTAAACCTGCGTAAATGCCCGTGGTCAGTTCGCTGACCAATTCCCAAGAGTGTCGCTTCATGGCGAACTTGCGGATCTCGCTCCGATGCTGCTCCAGGTCTGCGAAGAGATTACTTGCGAAGTACCGCTCAATAGCCCTCGCTAAGTCAATCGGGTCTTCGGGCCTGAATACAAAGCCGGTCGCCCCTTCGACGATGTCTTCGTTCAGCGAACCCACATCGGCCGCCAGAACAGGGAGGCCGAAGTTGTATCCTAGAAAGATCACGCCACTCTGAAATATTTCCTTATAAGGCAAAACCAGAACATCCGCAGCTTTAAAGTAAACCTCAATTTCGCAGTCCGGAATGAACTCGATCCTCGTAATGATTTGTCCAGTCTCGACGTATTGTTGGATTTCTTTCTGGATTGCTTCCCAATATCTATCGGAGGGCATCTCGAGTTGGCCAGCGATAATCAGTCGATAATCGCTGTGCCCGCGACCAACTTTTTGGAATGCGGGAATTAGGTATTCGAGCCCTTTGTACGGTTTGATTCTGCCAAAAAACAAAATGGTCTTGTGATTCTCGAGGATGCCGAGCCGCTTTTTTGCTTCTTTTGTCGACAGATTAGTGTCTGGAACGGAATTGTTAATCCCGAATGGGATCACAGTGATCCGGCCTGGTGGGACGCCAAATTCCTCTATGAGTTCGCTCTTCATTTTAGGCGTATGAACGAAAATGTGGTCGGCCAATCGATATTGGATTCTCAATGTTAACCGATTGAGAGCAGTATCCGCAGAATCGCGTTTTAGCTTGTTAACGTTGTGAGCCGTGAGCACTACAGTCTTCCCCAACAGCCGGTAATACAGCGTGAGAAGTGTGCGATCGAACATCTCAAACTTATTGTTCCACAGGATGTGGAAGATTCTTGGCTTTGCTTTAGCAGCGTAGAGAATCAACCTCGAATAATAAGCCAATATTCTGTAAATCTTTGCTACGAGGCCGGCATTTGGCCGCTGGTCGCCTCGCAGGTTCAAAAACCTCACGCCGGGTTTGTTGTGGAGATCGGGTTCGTCCAATTCATCACTGCCAATGAGGTCAACGGTCACCCCTATTGAGTTAAGGGCGTTGGTCAGGCCGAATACGTAGGGTCTGTCACTGCCACCGGTAAGCAAGGTAACCGAGTATTCCGTCTGGGTAGGCATGGCCAACTCCGGCAACTCTTTGGGGTCTGGCTGGTCCGTATGATCAGCATGAATCTGAGAAACGTACTTCATGCCTTTGCTAATCTCTCTTCCAGCAGTTCACAAATGGCGTGGCCGATCGTGATGTGCATCTCCTGAATGCGCGCTGTGGACTTTGTGGGAACGCAAAGACAAAGGTCACATGCGTTTTGCATCTGGCCGCCCGAGCCGCCCGTCAGTCCGATTACGCTAACATTGGTTTTACGAGCTGCCTCAATCGCATGAAGAATATTTCGACTGTTGCCGCTGGTGGAGATGGCCATTAGTACATCCCCTGGCCGAGCATGGGCTGAAAGTTCGCGGGCAAAGACATGTTCATATCCATAATCGTTTCCGATTGCAGTAAGAGACGATGTGTTGACATGCAGAGCCAGCGCGCGAAACGGTTGGCGTTCCAGCAAAAAGCGGCCCGTAAGTTCTGCGGCTATGTGCTGCGCGTCCGCCGCAGACCCACCGTTCCCCGCGATGAGCAGTTGTCCGCCCGCGGCCAGCGATTTGCCGATTATGTCAACCGCCTCTGATACATGGGACGAAAGCCCGTGAAGCGCCTTCGCAACCTCCAGATGCTCGTTCCAGATCGATTTGATCTTTTCCACTTGTTGGGCCGCGCTTGACACGTTCCTACGTCCTCCATTCCGAATCTTCGTGAGCGATGGACTCCGGTTTAAGGATATGCCTGAGGAACGTCCGACCAGCCTCGAGACTATAAATTGCTTTGTCCCAACACCTGACCATCGAGGCCTTCATCCGTGGGAGCACAATCTGAGCCGATTTCGCCACTTTCGCACCAAAGAGTAATTCTATCCACGCGTATTTGGGACGCAGCCGAGGTATCTCCCGAGCGCCTCCAAGCTGCGCGGCCAGTGCTTGTAACTCCGCTATAAGATCGGGCCGTTCGGGATAAAATTCGCCGAGACGGTTCTTTAGACAGATCAAACAAGACTTCCGGACACAATCGCTATCCTCCACCGAGCGGACGTGCTGAATTTGCAACTTCAGCGACAGAACCAGGGCGTCTTTCTTCTTGTCCGATGTACCGACGTAGCTCAGCCGACTCGATGGAGTAATTCTGTAAAACACTCTCGCAGCGGACACGAAGCGAATTCGGTCAGACGCCAGAAGAACACGGCAAAAATATTCGACGTCGTCATCGCTGAGAAGACGTGTGTCCCATGGGCCGGCAGCTTGCGTGAGTTCGCGGCTCGTTAGCCAAGTCGCAGTTTGCATATACAGGTTCTCACTCATTTTTTTGACAAACCACTCGACGGGAGAAAGATCTTGCCACAATGAAGTTGCAACAAAACGTGCGTGGCTGGTGCGATAACTAAAAGTGGCCCACGCGGAAGAAAGAAGAGTCCGCTTGCCGTCGATTTCCCTCAGGGCTGTAAGCTGACGCTCGATCTTGTCCTGCGCTAGGATATCGTCTGCGTCCAGCCACTGGATGTAGTCCCCTTGGCAAAGTTGCAAGGCATGGTTGCGCGCTGCGGCAGCGCCCCGGTTCTCCGTAGAGACAACCACAACCTTTTTTGAGGCAAACCCTCGCCCAATTTCGGCCGTGCGGTCAGTGGATCCGTCGTCCACGATAATGATTTCTTTGCGCGGCCAGGTTTGGGCGACCGCAGACCGGATCGTGTCCGCGATCCAAATCTCTGCGTTGTGGGCGGGAATCAAAATTGAAACTAGCGGGTTCATAACAAGGTCCAGCAGCTATCAATCGCCGCGGACAACATCGAGGCCACCGCGTTCCCGCCCCATACGGGATAAATTGTACTTCCCCAAAAATGAAATGCGATGCGGAGTGTGAGTAATAGCCATGTATCTTTGTTTCCGATATTGGTTTCAGCCAGCGCGCAATAGCTTAGCCATGAGAGTGTTCCGTACTGTTCTCCAGATCATAGATTCTGTGCAGTGACAATATGATCCGCCAACTCTCTCAATCGTTGCTCACGTGCCGCCGTTGCCGGCGCAGGATCAAGGCCGGCAAGCTGAAGGAGTTCTTTCCACCGGTACACCCAGTCATGACGCAAAAGGGCCTCAGCAGCATTCCTTTGACTTATTGCAAGAACCCGCTCCGGCATTCTTTCCAGCCTCGCGATCACATCCAATACATCCGAACCATCGGGTTGAATGTTGATCACCGCGTCGGGCCAAGGAAACATTTTACGAAATGAATCACAATTTGGAGCCTGTCCGATCATAACGGTGCCTGCAGCTGCTCCTTCGTAGTACCGACGCCCGATCTCCTCCTGCCCTCGTGTCTCGCCCGGGGAGGTTACCTTTCCAGGTGCCACCATGAAGTATTTGGACCGCTTGGCGATGTTGGAAAGAAGGTTGCGGTGTTGCTTATAGTCGTACACATCCGAAAGAGAACCTGCGAAGGTGTCGTAGAGGTAGAATATCGATCCGTTCTCCGCCGCCCTGAATAGCTCTTTGTGAATTGCTTCGATTCTGCGCCCAATGCTATACAGAGCGACAACGCGCGAGGGCACGCCCGGATACGGGCTGAACCGAAGAGCATCGACAGCACCAGGAAGCCAGCGGCAAGGCTTATCGATGACCTTTGATAAGGTCTCGACAGTGTCCAGACAGCTGACAAATACGTAATCGAACTTTTTTAGGGCATGAATCCAGTATTTGTGATCCGGGAGCTCGGCCAGCCACAACTCGTCAATCCAGCACACACTGACTTTGCATTTGTCTTTCCAGCCCTCGATAGCATTGATATGCACAAAATCATGCGCGTGCTGGCACACGGCAAGAAATAGATCGTATTCTTGCGCCAGCCGGACCTTTTTGAACCCCGGATTCTGGTAGATGAGCCTGCGAGAAAAATCATGGAAAAGCAGGCGTCTCTGCCACTTTTCCTTCTGCTCGCATCCCGGACCTGGCTCAAGGCAGATTAAATCCACATCGTCAATTTCTTGAAGTACGTCCTGCGCTTCGTAATGGCCGGCCAGAAAAGCATTCTTCTTGAAGAGTCTTCCCGACGGCATGCAGATGCGCGGTTTCCGGACCTCTGTCCCAGATAGCATAGAGTTTCTTTGAGAAGTGGAGAATTTTGACGAAATTATTCTTTATCCGGCGGATCTGACGTCAGGTGTAATGGCTACAACAGCTTCGGCACCTTGTGCATGGGACGATAAAAGGGGAGACTCTCCGACTCGCTAGTGTTATCAATCGGATACCCCTCGCAAAAGACCGACTCGCAGGCTACCGCCATTAATACGCCATGATTGCCACAACCAAATTCGCAATCAACCTGCCAGAGGCTTCGGGGAGGGCGCCAAAGCCGACTTGATAGAAAGCCCATAATACGTTGAAAATACAAAGGTTAACTACCGTGAAGGCAACAAGCGCAATAGCAGCACGGCACCATGCTGCTACGAAGACCATCAAAGTGGAAAACCTTTGCCACAATTTGCCCACGGTTTCCCCAAACCATCTCGGTTTCTGGTACGACACAGCTTTGGCGCCCTGTGCTGCGGGAGCGGGTGATTGCGCTTGAACGAAAGCATTCGCTACGGTTCTGCGACTCCAATTCGTCTGCCCCTTCTTGCCCAGAAAGGGCTAAATGGTACCCTGTGCGAACACTACCCAACAGTACAGTAGACTTTATTGTTGCTTCTACAGATCATGGATACTCAGGGAAAGTTCTCGTTGCCTTTATTAGCTAATTGCCTTTTCTTGTGTACTTTGCGTTTGGATTTAGAATGGTGTTGGGATGGATATGGGGAAATACCGCCAGTACGGGATCGTGGTTCGACAACTATGCGGACGTTATGACCGAGAGGCACTACGGGCCAGCGGTTTGAGGATCTTTGTCCGGGAGGAACGGCATCTATGACGAAAACCGTGAGATGGCCTGTATTCGAGATTATTCGGTTCGCACTCGCCAGGGACCTTCGCGGGATTGGCGGTGTATTGATGACGAAGTGGTTTATTTTCATAGCGTGTTTATGGGCTTTTCCAGCCTCCGCCCAAGGAACCTACACGGCTGCGACCTGCGGTTATAGCGACGTAGCTGCGGCGGTTGCAGCCGAACAGGCGCATCCCGTGGATGGCGACATTATTTCGATTCCTGCGGGGTCTGGAAGTGCTTGTACTTGGTCGTCCACGTTGACACAAACGTTCAACAATTCGGTCACGATTCAGGGAGCCGGAGCGACATATTCGACTACCGGCGGAGCATCTACCGCTGGTTCTGACGTGACTATCATCACCTTGAATGGTGGCGGTCCGACCATGGACCTGACTACCGTCGCGGGGAAATCCTTCCGCATCACTGGAATCGCATTCGTGACCAGCGTAGCGTCGAACACACTGCTCACTCTCGAAGGAACATCGACTGCTTTGCGCGTGGACCACTGCCATTTTCGCGTTACTAACATCGCGCTATGGGTCAGTGGGTCAATGCTCGGAGTTGCGGATCACATTTGGGTTGAGTCACCCGGTTCCAACGTTGATACCCCTATAGCCTTTCATAACGGCATAGGTTGGAACGGGTCGACCGAAGGAGGCACCTCAAACGCAAAAGGCGATCATTCTTGGGCGGATACGGAACACTGGGGCACGAATCAGTTTTTCTTCGTTGAAGACAGCCGATGGACTGGAGGGGACATAGGCGACGGTAGCGATGCAGCTCGGTACGTGCTGCGCTACAACACCATAGCGAGTCCTAGCGGGCAAATGTATAACCATGGAACGACAGACTCTCGCGGTCGCGGTCTAAGAGCCGCAGAAGTTTATCATAACAATTACAATCGAACCGCCCAAGCCAGCAATCCGGCTCATTCAACCAACAGTGGTGCACTGCTTTATTGGGGGAACACGAGTACGAACTATCGGTATATGCTCCAAATGGACTACACGCGCAAGGATAACTCAACGTATAACTACGGAACTCCTCCGAGTGGCTGGGGAAACTGCAATGGTACTGGCACATTTACTGGATGGGACGGCCCATCGCCCGGCTATCCCTGTCTGGACCAGCCCGGACGCGGAGCAGGCGATTTGTTGGTGAACGATTTCCCAACTGTCTGCGACAGTACAACCTTTCCTGGCGGCTGCTCAAGTTTTACTGGCAGTTTCGTGCATCAGGCGCTGAGTCCTGTGTATATTTGGGCCAATACTTATAACGATGCGGGTTATTCACCTGAAGGAATCCTGACTGTATCTGGCCCCACGGCTTTGCTTACGGACAACAGGGAATACTACCAGCAATTCGGCACTTACGGTGAATCCGGTAGTTTCAATGGCACAGCGGGAGTGGGTCAAGGTCTATTGTCAGCTCGTCCTTCCACATGCACGGCTGGTCCTGGCGGGAATACTCCGGGCGTCGGCTACTGGGCCACGGACACAAACACGCTCTACGTCTGCAACCCGACGAACACTTGGACGGTCTACTACACGCCTTATGTCTACCCGCATCCTCTCCAGTCCTCTACCGGAACAGCAGTTGCCGCTCCGACGGGCCTGGTGGCAACCGTTCAGTAAGCCGATATAGCTTCGTGCAATAGGGGCAGGACACCAGCAGCCCGACTCAGAATGATTGCTGGCCCGCAGGTACTGCATCGTATTCGAGCTGGGATTAAGAGCCGTGAATTCCCAAAACGGGGACGAGACCATGTGGCGCAGTAGCAGGTGACGGCACCCTCAAAGGAGCAGGTGCTAGACTCGCTTGGCGGAGGAGCATCGAAGCAGAGAACGTGGGGAACGTACTCTCCTTCATGATGATTCATCTTAGAAAGCGGCGCTGCAAGGCTTTGGCAGCCGCCAACACATGCTGATTCTTACTGAGGTAATTGTCGCGTACTTCGGAAAGCCTTCTCCGCAGAAACACCTGGGCATCCCACATGAAGCCCGGTTTTCCAAGGGCGGCGTGATCATTCCGATACACGACTGAAAATATCTGCGAAGCGCCGGGAGGCAATTCCGCCGAGACGCGAATCCCGGTATCATCAAATTCAACGCCAGGGAACCGAGTCCCGTCCCGAAGCACTTGTTCAATGGGGGAGCATAGACCAGACTGGCCCCATTCAATGGAAAACCGCTCCACGGAAGCGGAATCGTTCGCAACGAACACGTTACTCGAGTAAGACCGAACCTGCACCGTTCCATCTGGGCTTCGCCGCTTGAGAGTTGAGTTGTCCACGACGCTCTCGAGATTGGACCAAGATATTCCAGGCGCAATGGAGTTGATCTTCTGGACGACCTCCAGCAACGATCCAGGGTGCTTGAAGGTATTATGGTGTTCGCCGATCAGAATGGGCCTTCCGAAGAAGAGATTGAACGCGATGTCTTGACTTTGGGTATCCGTGATGAAGTTTCGTATGAATAAAGGGATCCCCCCATACCGAAGCACCGCAGGCTGGGCGAGATCAGCGAGTTTGAGGGGGACTGGCTTACCCACGGGATTAGGGCTCGAACTCGCAGCATGGAAGTTTCGAGATTTGAGAACCTCCATGGCTTCAACGGAATAATTGTCTTGCGGAAACACCATCACTCTGTCGCAATGCAGTCCCGTCACTTGTTCATGCAGCTTCATCCGCTCTTCGGCGATACCAAGTATCCTGTTGAGAAGGGCGGTGTCGGTCGACGCAAGTTCCGCCTCGGTGTGATCATTTCCGTGATAGCAAATCGAGAGGCGATGGGCGTTCTCTCGGAACATCCCAATGATTCGCGCCGTATTCCTCCTGTAGTTGTGAGGGATGAACGAGATAGTCGTATGAAAATTGTACTCTTCCATAAGGCGGAGCAAGGATTCGAAATTCAGATAACCATAGTCCCGCCACAGTAGAGGATCATCAATGATGATTGAAGCGCTTTGTTTAGATGGGCGCCAGCATTCTTCTCCGAAGAAGTGCCGCAGCGCCATGGCGTGTGGCATTAATCGGGAAAAACAGTTGCGCACGGGCTCGCGACCGATTTCAGCGTTGACATCCACAGTGTCTTCGCTTGCGAGGAAAAGAATTTCCGTCTTATCCCGCTTCACGACTGCCATATTAGGACGTCCGCCGATGGAGATCAGTGTTCGTACAGTCGGGTCGTCAGAGCTGACGGCAAGCACACGGTCGTTAGCAGCATTGATGGGGCCGAACAAGAGTCCCGCAAAAGGGCCGCAGATATCTTTCGAGTTCGAGCTAATCTCATAGGGCTGCCCCATATCCGCGATCGGCTGTACCGATTGCAATTTGCCACCTGACACTGCGGCAACCATGCCTGCGACGAAGGGATCCAGCGTGAGGGCGTGCATGAGCACGTGCGAAAAGCGCACCACGAGAGAGGAAACCACTTCAGCCGAAAGCGCATCTCCTCCTACCCATTCCCGCATGACTTGCGGGTTTATCACCAGGCAAGAGTTCTGGTCGGGGACCGCTTTTCCAATATAGTCCGCGCATTGTTGAACCTCTTTGGCCAGACGAAGTGGCTCACAACGCACTCCAAGCAACTCGGCCAAACGGATCAAGCGAGCGTCTGCTGCCTGCACTTCACCAGTATGGGGGACGACGAGCTTCATATCGAATCTTTTGGTCCGTGGGCTCTGCCTCTGCGTGAGCTTCAGTCCTGCCGCTTTGGTCCTGCCGCACGAACGGCAAGTGGCTTGAGTTGCCGGGAAAACTCTTTCTGAGTGACATCGGGTCCGAGCGGGACGCCGCATCTGGCTACTGGGACGGCGGGGTTCCCCTGGACGACCGTCATGGGCAGCACCGACCGTGTCACTACACTTCCCGCCGCGACGACCGCACCGCGGCCGATGACTACATTCGGCAGTATGATCACACCTGGTCCAACAAAAACATCACTTTCAATCCTGACGCCCTCATTCAATTCTCGGAAGTGGCCGATGATTATCGTTCGGATGCCGATCGACACGCGGTCCTCAATTGTAATTAGGTGGGGGCACGCCGTTTCAAGAATCACATCCTCACTGATGAAGACATTCCTCCCGATGTGCACTCCGCGCGTACGGTGTAACATGATTCGTATTGATTCGCCACCCGGGAGGATCCTCGCCAGTAATTGAAGTAGACGGTTTATTGATCCCCGCAAAAAGGATTCTTCGCGCCATTCTCTCATTCGTGCACCTCAGAAGGGCTCCGCTTTCGCAGAAATTGCGAAATCGCTTCAAAGGATCCCAGGTCCAACAAGTCTGGAAGCTCTACATTCACACCAAACTCTTGATCGATGAGCGTAACGAGCGTTACCCCCGCTAACGAATCAAGGTTGAACAATGGGACGACATTAGACGCGCGAATTTCTCCTTCACTCAAGGTCGGGAATACGGATGCAAAACACCGTACCAACCGATCGTCCTGTTCAGACATTAGCAACCTCCACGATGCGGTGAAACAAAGCTGGAGCCTTGGCGTTAAAACAAGTATTCCGAACGGACAAAGCTGGCTCAGGCGCCCCTTCCAGCAATTCGGTAAAGAAATCTTGAATCGGACCATTCCGAGGAGTCGCTATATAGTCGAAGATAATCTCGTCAGCGTCGAGTTTCTCAAACAAGTACTTCAGGCACTGATGCTCAATGCGGCGGGAGAATGCCCGGCAGCTCATGACCCAGGCACTCACATAGACCTTGCGGCCAGCTATTTTCCCCATGATAACCGCGATCTTGCCGAGCGGGCCATATTTGTCCTCATATGAGGCGGTAAGGACAAAACCAGAGGGGGCTTGAAGAAAACTTAGCCAATCCGACTCGCTGAATCGCTTTCCGTTCAGATTAAATTGGTTCGTCTTATTGATTAACTCGAGAGCCCTATTGTCACGCGGGTCATTCCCCAAGTTGAAGGTAATAACCGCTTCGGCCTTATGAAGGAAATCGTCAGCGCCAAGCCCACCCTCTGGCGTGGAGCTTCTCAATGTCGATGCGGCGCGGATGCTGCGTAGCCGGATCATGTCCTCGGACGAGACGATCCCTTTGCCGAAGCAGTCCCGCAATCTCTTAAGAAGGTCCCAGATGGCCTGATAATTACCCTTCGGAAATACAATGCATTCCATTTGTGGGAAAGCGGCATGTACCTCGGCCACCTCCATGGGACTGTCGTCGATGAAGACAACATCGGCCGACCCTATGTTCCACGTCTCTAAGATGCGCCCCACCGACTCAGACTTTGGTTTCCAATGCACCTCCAGGGGAAACATGCTTTCCTTCCCAAGAAGGAGATCACTGCGATCCAGCGCCTGTTCCACCAAGGCACGATCATTTTTGCTCGCGACTGCGAGGAGCACGCCAGCACTGGCTAATGAGCCGAGGAATTGCTGATAGAGGCCGTGCATATGAGCGTGACCCACCATATCCCACGAGATCCTATCCACACCGATTTCACCCAGAATTCCTGCCCAGAGGGTGTCGTCAAGATCGGTGATGAGCCCCTTTTTCGGCGGCGAATCCTGAATGAGTGCTGCCAGGGATTCTGCGAACCTAGATGCGTGTTCGAGACTGTACGGAAAACCAGTGGTGATTTCCGCCTTCACATCGAAGCGCCGTGCAAGAGGCGAGAGTTCGTCAAGGCGCCGGGAGCTTAGCAATCGCACCCGTTCATGTGCTGAAACTGAGGTCGCAAGTGACGCAGCGATATTCCAAAGCTGGCACTCATAGTGATGGGCTTGCCCGCCTCGCGTCGTGAAAATGGGAGGCAAAGGAAGCGTTGGCGTGCTCACGTAAATCGGCGCCTTGTCCGCTAACTGTTTAATGAGATCAGGTAGCCGCTCACTTTGCCGACGCGCTGACTCCACAATGTCGGGGATGTCCGCTGAACGCCATCCCCCTAGCGACCGAATGCCCAATCGGGGATCGAGATCCGCCCACTCGACCACAACACACACCATCAATCCACCTGAAGGTCGCAGCCGTTCGAGATTGCCAATCAGGTCACCATATAAACCTGTTCCGATCTCGATGCGATCTTTAGGGAAACACAGGCGCAGGTGAGCCGCCAGAAATGTCTTGAGATGAAGAGGAGTGAACCCGCACGCAAGGAAAAACTCCCGGTTGGACGCCGGTTCGGAAATGGGTTGCTTCAGAAGTTCTAGTGCCTCTAATAGGTTCATCGAATGCCCTCTGCCGACCCGTCGGAAATCGACGGCTTATGAAGTAGGCCGCAGCATTTGCACATTCCGGATGATCGCTAGCATGACTTCCAAGGGCTCGGCATTCTTGACAGGGTTACGGAATCCACACCGCGGGAGATCCGAGAGATGGAAGTCGAGGCCGTTTCCTTGTTCTGCTGCGAGTCCCTCGGATGTCTTGCTGTTAGCAGCAGTCTTCGGGACGCTGTGCCGAGCCAAGTACACGCCTTCAGGACAACTCAAAACGAAGCCCTTACAGGGAAGCTTGTACCTCTTCGAAAAACGGTCTACCCGTACACTGGGCTCTGGCATACGGCACGGCTTTTTACCGGGTAGAAGCAACACCGGCCGCTAGCATCTTTGGCGGGGGAAAGTCCGGCTTCGGACCTTGCCTTACAGCCCAATGCAGAATCCGAGTAGTGGCCTGCGCCTTCGCCTCCCAGGTTAAGCATTCCCGTACATAAGCCATACCTTGACGCCGTAACCGCTCGAGACGGTCCCGATTGTGGGCCAATTCCGTCAGAATTTTTCCCATCTGTGAGACGAATTCGCTCTCATTCGTAAGAGGCACCTTGTACCCCACCTCTGGATGAACGATATCTCCGGGCCCGCCGAAGTCCGCGACCACCGGCACGGCGCCAGTCGCGAGCGCTTCAAAGACCACGCCTGCACCGAAGTCGCGAACCGATGGAAACACCATGACATCCGCGGATCGTAGCCTGTTAAGTACCTCGGCATGGCTAACCCAACCACAGAAGGAAACAGCCTTCTCGATCCCAAGGGATTTCACAAGCCGCTCAAGTCGGTTCCGCTCTGGACCGTCGCCAAGCACAGTAAAGCGTGCCAATTCACTTCGCAAGAGGGGGGCAGCTGCGCGCAGCCCGAGATCACAAGCCTTGCAGGGGATTAGCCCCCCGACGAAGATCAAGTCAAGCTTGGTGCCAGGCTCCGGACTGCGCCTGTCGTCGGAACACAGAGAACGCCCGACGCCGGGTTCCGGGACAAAAAATAGTTTGTCGCGATACTCGGCAAACTCAGCATACGTTTGCGACGAAGCGGCTATGATCGCTGCCGCGTTGCGGTAAGTCGATCGAGCAAAAGGCAGGAATCGGTATAGACCCCTCAAACTTGAGATCCATTCCCGCTGGTTATCGGCCTGACTGAAACCCTCCACAAAAGGGAGTCCGCCATTGATCGGCCCGATCACGAAGGGTATGGGTCCCTTTCGCAGGAAGAAAGCGAAAGGACTCGGCAACACCGCCGTCATCGGCACCAAGCGCAGAACGACATCGAATTCGCCAGCAAAGATCCGGTGCCGCAACTGCCGCCAGGCACGCCATTCGAAGGCAAGAGCAAAGGGATACCCGAAAGCGGTCACCGCCTGGCTGGCAAAGTTAGATTTGAAGATCCGTCGGAAACCCCAGGCATACATTCGCTCGAGCCAAGGCATCCGGATCACCTCGATGGCGCGAAACGACGCCTTTGCGCGGCGCAGTGCGTCCTTGTTGGGCGATCTAGCGAGCAAGGTGACATCATGGAGTTCGGCGAGCGCTGCCGCATGGGAATAGGTGACTAAGGGAATGCTGACGCCCTCCGGATTACAGTCCGGTCCCAGCAGCAAAATACGTAATCGACCCATAAATTCTCCTAGTGCATCGCTCTTCTTAGGGATAGAAGAAAGGCATAATCAGTGCTGGATTCTGGACCCGAATCCCTAACCATCGGCTCCCCGCCAGAGCAGTAGAAATATCGGCTCCCAGATAAAGCAGAGGAGAAAATGCCGCGAGCTGGCTTGTTGTTCGTCATGCGAAAAGGGTGTGAGG
>Ga0187818_10000024_pt1 | contig 36613 bp, 35 predicted proteins | sample NC_wetland_sal_i_14_FD_130581 | JGI IMG/M metagenome (GOLD analysis project Ga0187818, IMG submission 130581) | Wetland sediment microbial communities from Neuse River Estuary, North Carolina, USA - SO4_3 | ecosystem: Environmental > Aquatic > Freshwater > Wetlands > Sediment | place: USA... | reverse complement strand
TTCTTTCCACCAACCGCTTCCAAAGTACGGGCGGCGAAAAAGAGCTGCTGGCTTCAGCTCTGTTCATCGCTGCCTCGATTACCGACGGCATTGACGGGTACCTTGCGCGCAAGCGCGGACAGATCACGACCATGGGTGTGCTGCTCGATCCGCTGGCCGACAAGTTGCTGATTGCCGCCGCGTTCGTCACCTTGGTGCAGTTCAATCCCAGCCTGGTTCCGGCGTGGATTGCCGTGGTCATCATTGGCCGCGAGTTTCTGGTGAGCGGCTTGCGTTCGATCGCGGCCTCTGAGGGATTCGCCATCGAGGCCAGCGAGTTGGGCAAGTTCAAAATGCTGGTGCAGATTGTTTCCGTGGTGGCCGTTATCCTCGACCATCGCTGGAAGGAATGGCCGGTTTACGGCCCTTACTTCTTCCCGGTGCATTGGATCGCGCGGCTGGCCATCTGGTTTATGGTGCTGTTGTCGCTGGTTTCGGCCGGCGATTACTTCATTGCGTTCTGGTCGAAGATTGACCGTCAAGTCGTGAAGCGCCGCCGCCGCGCCTTCGTTCTCAGCCGGCGGAGGAAGCGCGATGTCGCCGCCACCTGAAAATCCGTCTTCCCATTCTCACGTAAGCTGCGCTCCCAGCAGCCTTGTGGCGAATGAATTTACTCCTGAAGAACGCACCGTCTTGTTGAAGCTGGCTCATGAGTCGATTGAGTCGGCTTTTGATCAGCGCGAGATTTCTTTAGCCGCACCTTCGCCACACCTGGCCGAACCGCGCGGCGCGTTCACGACCATCTATTGCCAAGGCGCATTGCGCGGCTGCGTGGGGTATGTGCTGCCGGTTGCATCGCTGTATCGCACAGTGGCAGAAACGGCTCGGGCCGCGGCTTTCGAAGACACGCGCTTCTGGCCGGTGACGCGCGAGGAAGCTCCACAACTGGAAGTCTCGCTCAGCATCCTTTCGCCGCTGACGCCGATCAAGCCGGAAGAAGTGGAAGTCGGGCGGCATGGCCTGGTGGTCAGCCATCACGGCCGGCGCGGCCTGCTCCTGCCGCAAGTGCCCACCGAGCACGGATGGGATCGCGTAACCTTTCTCGAACAAACCTGCCGCAAAGCCGGCCTGCCGCTCGACGCCTGGCAAAAAGGCGCCACGCTGGAAGCGTTCACGGCGGAAGTGTTCGGGGACCGGGACGGGAAAGAATAGGAAGCCCCAGGGCCGACCAGGATCAGTTCGAGGGGCTCGTGAAGAACCTGCTTCACTTCGAACCCGTGAGGCAGGAAGATGTGAAGGTCAGCAAGACCCGAGCAATCCTCTATATGGGAGCGATCGTGGACCCGTGATTCCCAACAATCGCAATGCAGTCGCTCGCCTCGGGCAGCACTTTCAGCACCACCGCAGTAATATCATCGTGCGGCGCGTTGCCATGGGAGAAGGCCAACTGGCGGTCGAAGACGAAGTCCATCGATTCGGTTGCCGATTTGTGCCGGCATTGTGCCCAAACCTCTTCTATTTCGGAGGTGCAGAACTCGACTCCCTGCCCGTTGCGCGATTCATGAAGACCGTCGGTTGCGAACAGAACGCAGTCTCCCGGGCTGAGTTGCACGACGTGCCGTCCGTAAGTGGCACCCGCGAGAATTCCCGAAGGGAAGCCACCTTCCCCGATCTGCCGACACGTGGTTCGTGAGACCAGCAGGGGCAGTGGCATCCCAGCATTGGAGAAGATGAGTTCGCGCGTGGCTGGATTGAAAAGAGCGTACAAGGTCGAGCAAAAGCGGCCTCTGATGGGTCGCTGCAACAAGCGCTCGTTCAACAGGGCAAGGACTTTCGGGGTATCCGTCCCGCTCTTGTGAATCCCGCGCAGAGTTCCCATCACGAGGGCGCCGTACATGGCCGCCGGCAACCCCTTCCCGACTACGTCCCCGAGATAGAGGCCGATGAAACCGTCCGGTAAGAGGAAGAGGTCGGCAAAGTCGCCCCCCACATCGGAGAAGGGTATGAAGCGGGACACGATCTCGACGGACTCGTGGCAGAGCCCCTTTGGGGGCAGCAGCGAAGACTGGATAAGTTTCGCTTCCCGTGCGTGCTCGTCACAAATGCGATCACACGTGAAACCTTCTCTTACGGACTCCGATCCCACCAGGCTAACCAGTTCAGACATGCGCGACATCGTCCTAGTAGTCAGATCGGCAAAAAGAGTCGATCGATTAGTTACAATTCTCGAGTCAGCCAATAACCACTTGCCCGAACCATTACCTACCGGAGAAGAGCCGCACGACCCAAATCCCGGCGCAGAACACACTTCCCTGCTCACGCTTGCCCGGCTTTTCCTGAAGTTGGGAACGATCGCGTTCGGCGGGCCGGCAGCGCATATTGCCATGATGGAGGACGAAGTTGTCTCCCGGCGGCGCTGGCTCACGCGGGAACAATTTCTTGATTTTATCGGCGCGGCCAATCTTATCCCTGGACCGACTTCCACCGAGATGGCCATCCATGTGGGCCGGGTGCAGGCAGGTTGGCCGGGATTGCTCGTGGCCGGGAGCAGCTTCATTCTCCCATCGGCCATCATGGTTACGGTGCTGGCGTGGGCCTACGTACGCTTTGGATCTCTGCCGCAAGTTGTGGGGGTGCTCTACGGCGTCAAGCCGGTGGTGATTGCGGTGATTGTGCAAGCGGTCCTCAAGCTGGCAAAAACCGCCGTAAAGTCCGCGCGGCTGGCTGTCGTGGGAACGCTTGCAGTGGTTGCTACTGCTCTTGGAGTGGATCAACTTGCGGTGCTCGCGGGTGGCGGACTGCTGGCGGGCTTGGCTTATTGGCTGCGTTCGGGCAAGGCCAGACCGCCTTCCGCTCCCTTGATCGCGACCACTGGAACTGCACTGACCGGCATCACCGGTGCGACAGCTACCTTCAGCTTCAGTTCTCTCTTCCTGATCTTTCTGAAGATCGGCGCCATCCTTTTTGGCGGCGGCTACGTCCTGGTTGCGCTCATTCGCGCCGACCTGGTGGCCAGACTAGGCTGGATCAGCGAACGGCAGTTGCTCGACGCCATCGCCATGGGACAGGTGACGCCCGGCCCGATCTCCACGGCCGCGACGTTTATTGGGTATGTGCTGGGAGGTTTCCCAGGAGCGGTCCTGGCGACGATCGCCATCTTCCTGCCTGCTTTTTTCCTGGTGGCGATCAGCGGGCCTCTGGTTCCCCGCTTACGCCAGTCGCCGGTTGCCGGCGCCGTGCTGGACGGAGTGAATGTTGCAGCGCTGGCTTTGATCGCGGTCGTGACCTGGCAACTTTTTCGCTCAGCTGTGGTGGACTGGATGACGCTGGTTTTGGCTGTGTTGAGCGTCCTCCTGCTCCTGCGCTTTCGCGTCAATTCAGTGTGGCTGGTGTTGGGCGGAGCAGTGGTTGGTGGCGGAACAACATTGCTTCAATTCTACCGTTGAAGCTAACACCGCGTCAGAGGCTGGCATACAGTTTCACTGGCAGCACTTTGCCATAGTGGTTGAAAGCAAAAAGGGAGAAGATTTTCGCTTCTCCCCGATGAGTTCCACTGAGTTGTACAACAAGCGGAAGCAAAAACTATTGCGGGTCCAGCTCGACGCCATCGCCCACATGGATGTCTTCCATCGCGAATACGACCATACCGGTTGAACCCGTGGGAGTGGTGTTGAGGACGACGACTTCGCCCACGGCACGACGCGGCAGGTCACGCACGTGAACTACTGGACCATTGCCTTTGGTGAGCATGTGCTGGTCGATCGATGCGGGCTTGGCCTGCGTATCTTCAGCAGTTGATGCCTTGAAGGATATCGAATCGACCGGGTTGTGCAGGTCGGCCTCGTAGGTACGGAAGGCGCGGAAATAATCGCCGGGCTTAACTCCCTGATTGGCGCCCACGTTCATATAGACCTTCATGCCATTTCCGATTTCGGTATCAAAGTCCCTAGCCATCACGATCCGCCCGCTGGCCTTCCCGTTGCTGGGCAGGAAGCGATCAAAGCGCAGCGGAGGATGGAAGGAAACCGCGGGCTTCTCAACATAAGGGATAGCAATGTCTCCGGGAACCACCGGCTCACAGCTAAATTCCACCTGCGCCACGGCCATTTTGCTGCGCGTGTCGACGACGCGCACTGTCGCCAGTTCGGAGTAAGGCTGCCCTGTCGCCTTCAACAGAGCGAATTGTCCGGCGAACATTTCGAAGCGGTTGGGATCGCGCAGCTCGCGCACGATGGTGTACTTCTGGCCCAGCTGATAGCCTTGCCCCGACAAATAAACAATGTCATTGCCGGCAAATTTGGTGGTGTTGGGGGTCTGCAGGCCGCCGGCTACAAAATTTGCGTTGGGCAGGAGCTGTTTGCTGATGAATCCTGCGCAAGCCAGATCGGCATAGGTCGGGGTCTCCATTCGCTCCATGGGAAAGGTCGCGGTGGTGGGCTGCGTGCCTGCGGGAGCGGCCTGGTCTGCCGGGTTAGGGGCTGGGGTCGAGTCCGATTGCTGGGCGGAAGCGGCAACCACCAAGCATAAGATCAGCAACAATCCTGTTTTCTTCATGTTACCTCCAAGGTCCGAGCCGGGGGCTGGCAGCGGCCTGATCTCCTCATAAGTGCAGAAAATGAAAGGGCTTCCAGCTTGGACAGTAACAACGGTGGTAAGGCCGGTCAAGGTTACGCTGGTGTCATGCGGGGTACGTTAAAAAGTTTAGGCGTTAAAAAAATCATAATCCGTGGTTGCATCTGCAATTACAGGCTTGTAATATCGCGCCACTCTTAGAATAAAGATGACAGCGGCATCGAACAGCTACATTCCCCGTCTCCGCCCCTTGCGTCTGCCGCGGGTTTGCGTCGCGGTGATTGGATCCGACGCCTCGGAGTTGATGGAGAAAGCCGAGGGCTTGGTTCGGGATAACACCTTTCTGGAGTTCAGGTTAGACTACCTACCCCGCCCTGCCCTGGCGCTTCCTAAGATCAAGCAGTTCATGGAGTACCATCCCCACGTGGTCGCCATTGCCACCTGCCGACGAGCGGCGAGCGGAGGCAAGTTCCGGGGTTCGATCGTCTCCCAATTAGACATCCTGACGAAAGCCGCCGCGTCCGGTTGCCAGTTGGTGGATCTGGAACTGCAGAGCGCTGCGAAGTGCAAGCGGGAGCAACTGCAGCGCTTGCGGACTCGGGTTGCTCTCATCCTCTCGTACCATGATTTCCGGGCAACCAAGAAGCTGGAAGAAACGCTGCAAAAGATGGTGGCGCTCTCCGCCGACTTCTACAAGATTGTCGCCACCGCCACCATGCTGCACGACAACGTCACGATGATGAAGTTCCTGGAGAAGAACAGCGACAAACACTCGCTGATCGGTCTCTGCATGGGCGAACAGGGCATCATCAGCCGCGTGCTGGGCGTGCGCGCCGGCAGCGTTTTTACCTTTGGCTCCGTGAGCGAGGTCGAGAAGACCGCACCGGGCCAAGTGACGGCCCAGGAGTTGCGCAGCACGTACCGCATCGAGCAAGTCGACGCCGCCACGCGAGTGTACGGCGTTGCGGGCGATCCGGTGGCGCACTCGCTTTCGCCCGCCATCATGAACGCGGCCTTGCGGCGGGAGACGGTCAACGGCGTCTACCTGGCGCTGCACGCCAAAACCCTCAAGGATTTGCTGGCCTGCGTGCGCGATATCCCGATTCACGGGCTTTCCATCACCATGCCATATAAAGAGGTGATTCTCTCTCACCTCGACAACACCGATTCCCACACCACCAAGATCGGCGCCTGCAACACGGTGGTGCGGGCTCAGGATGGAAATCTCTACGGCTTCAACACGGACACGGCCGGCGTGGTCCGCCCGCTGGAGCGGAGGATTACGATTGAGCAAGCCAAAATACTGGTACTGGGGGCTGGAGGCGCAGCGCGGGCGGCGGTTTACGGACTCAAGGAGCGCGGAGCGGAGGTTTACGTTTTGAACCGCACGCCGGGTCCGGCTCAGAAGCTGGCGCGATCGGCCCGGGCGCGAACCATTAAGCGCGCCGATCTGAAGAAGCTGAGTTTTGACGTAATCATCAACGCCACTCCGGTGGGCATGGGGAACACGCGCGAGTCTCCCTTGAACGAAAACGAAATCAAGGCGCGATACGTTTTTGAGATGGTCTACGATCCGCCGGAGACGCGGCTGATGAAGCTCGCCAAAGCGGCGGGAGCGGAAGTGATTCCGGGCATCGAGATGTTCGTGCAACAGGCCGCGCGGCAGTTCGAGATCTGGACGGGCAAGCCCGCGCCCTGGGACGAAATGCTGTTTGTGGTGACCAAGGCGATGGCGGAACGGGCGGCGAAGAACAGCAACAGCGAGAAGAAGATCGCCAACGAGAAAAAGAAATGACCGCGCCGTATTCGCTGAGTGGGAATCGCGCCACTCAAGCCGCGCCGGTTAAGTCCCGCCGTTCAAGTGCTGCACCTCAGCTCGTTCTGCTCCAATCCTGCTTCCTGAATCGTCGTGTTTGAACCCAGGGGGAAGCGGAGTGGCCAGAGATTCCTTCCGACCACCCTCAAGGCGTCAACTTGAAAAGGGTTCCGAAGTCAAACTCGCCACCGGTCTGTGTAGTGCCGTACAAGTTGCCTTTTGCATCTCGAACCAGGCTGCAATGCGGTTGGGAGCCGTCCGGTCCGTCAGGGCCCTCAAAGGTGTACAGAATGGTTTCGGCGCCGGTTTTGCTCAATTCGAAAACGGTACCGGAGAGGAAGTCGCCGCCGCCGAAAGTGGTGCCGTAAAGATTGCCATCCTTATCTCGGATTACGCCGGCGTACGGATTGGCGCCGTCGCCGTTGGTGCTAGTGAAGGTATGGAGCACTTCCTCCTTGCCCGTTTTGCTCACACGAAACACCACCCCGCAGCCTCCCCCGCAGACGTTGGAGCCGCCGCGGGCCGTGGTGCCGTACAAGTTGCCCCTTGCGTCAATGGCCAAGACCCCGTAGTAAGGGAAAGCACCGTCCCCTTGGCCGGTGAAGCTGTAGAGCACGGTTTCTTTGCCCTCTTTGCTTAACTTGTACACCGTGCCGAAAGCAGCGTCGCCGCCGCCCCAGGTCGTTCCGTAGAAGTTGCCGGAGGCGTCTTGCACCAGGCCGGAAAGGGGAAACGATCCATCTCCGTTAACGCCAGTGAAACTGTAGAGCACGGTTTCTTTTCCCGCTTTATCGATTTTGAAGATCGTTCCGCAGGCGGGACCACCCCCGTTATTGCAGTCAGCCCCGCCGTAAAGGCTCGTACCGTACAGGTTGCCCTTCGCATCTCGCACTAAGCTGGAGTAGGGAAATTTCCCGTCTCCGCTGTTCGCGCCGAAGCTATAAAGCACAGTTTCCTTGCCGCCTTTTCCTACCTTGAAAACCGTTCCCTCGCCAAAAGCGCCGCCGAAGGGAGTAGTACCGTACAAATTGCCCTCGGCGTCGAGGACCAGGCTGGCGTCCGGACCGTCGCCGTCTCCATTGGTCCCGGTAAAAGCGTACAGCGCGGCCTCGTTACCGTCGTTATTCAGTTCGAACACTACGCCGCAGCCAAAGGAGCAGTTGGGAATGCCGCCGGCGTAGGTGGTGCCGTAGAGGTTTCCCTTGGCGTCGCGAATCATCCCTACGGCGGGAAGCCCGCCATCTGCGTGATCGCTGAATGAAACCAGGGTGTCGAGGGTCTGTGCTTGCGCCAGCGGCATGCCGATCACCGAGGATGCAAGCATAATCGTCAGGGCGATTCCGAGGGTGCGCAGGCAGATTCGCAAAGGCTGGATTGTCGTCATCATTTCCTTCTCCTTGCTTTTCGTCATGGTTGTGGCGCTCGTGCTGCAAGCTGAAGTGGCAGCGAATTAGTTATGGTGCTGCTCCCAGCTCGTCAGCCGGGAAGTCTATCCCTGTCTGAGTTAGGTTTGTCAGGAGAATATCTCCGCGCGGTAAAGAAAAAGTCAAAAATGACGGCGGAGCTTGTCTACAAGGGGTGAAGGACTTTTTCAGCCGATGCACTTGTTGGTGATCGGCTTCATTGCTTTACTGGTATTTGGGCCAAAAAAACTTCCGGAACTTGGAAAAGGGCTGGGCGACGGGATCCGCGCGTTCAAAGAAGGCATGCGCGATCCGGAGAAGCCAACCTCCGGAGAGGCTAAGGACACAAAAACTCAGGGTTGACCGGTAATCCAGAAATCCCCACCCAAGCAAGAGAAAGCTTGGGCGGCACGCTCGGAGAGTTATGGCTGGGCAGCCACTCCGCCCGCAGTTTCGTGCGACCCTGGGTCACTTACCCATACTTTTGGCGATTTCTTCCATTCGGCGATGCCCTATGCCACAAAATGGTTGCATTTTCTGAGTACTTAAGTAATATGGTTACTGGACGCAGTAGTAGGCGTTCAGTCTCGTCGTAGTACCGCCCTAACTTCCAAAGGTTCAAGAGCCGTAACTAACTGTCTCGTCACGAGGTGGACATTTCCGCCCGGACTAGGTACGGAGAAACCGATATGGCGTGGTACGCTTATTGCCTCACCGAGCAACAGCCCCTATTCAACGGAACCCGCAGCCGGCGCCCTTCTGTACTGGAAGGGATTCAAGGCGTCAACGGAGCCCCAGTCCTTAACTATCCCAGCGGCGAGTTTGCCGTGGTGGTCAGCGAGTACATGCGCGCAGACGACGGCGGGAAGCTAGAGGAAAAGAACATTCTGGAGCATGCTCGAGTGGTGAGCGTGTGCTTCCGCAGCGGCACCGTGCTGCCTTTCCGTTTTGGCACGATCTTTGACGGTGACGAGGCGCTGCGCCAAGCCGTGCGGACCAATCGCCGGGCCTTCGGGCTGAGCGTGGCCAAGCTGCGCGGCAAAGCCGAGATGCACCTGAAGCTGCTGGTCCGGGACGGATCGTTGCGGGAGGCCATGGCCGACGTCGTGTTGCCGGATACGGTAGGCGGCGAGTACCTGGTCAAGCTGCGGGAAAAGGCCTCCAAGGACCGCGAACGCCAGACCAAGGCGCGCGCCTTGTCGGTGCAGGTCCACAAGATGTTTAACCCTCTGGAAGAAGAGATTAGTTGCAAGAGAGTAAATACCGACGGAATGCTGATTGATATTGCCCACCTGATCGACTCCAAGTCCGTGGAAAAATATCAGAACCGCTACAGCACGGCTGCCAAGCAGCTAAAGAATTGCGAGCTGGCCATCAGCGGACCGTGGCCCCCGTATCACTTCCTACCCGGCAAACTGCGCACCGTGGCGGGCAGTTCGCAGGCGTAACCTGTTACCGGACGCGGTTGTCGCATTTCCACTAGCGACCCAGTGCCTGCAGCGAATGTGCAGGAATGTTCATTTCTTTGCCCTAGAACGGGCTTGGTGGCCGGGTGTCGGCAAAGCCCGAAATCATTGCAAGTCCTTGATTTTACGAGTCCACATGTGATGTTCATCACAATGGCCTGTGAGCAGGGGTTTTGGCCGGGCAAGTGCTTCTTGGCAGAGGTATGAAAAGAGGCCGCTGACGAATGACCTTCACTCTCTGTTCTCGACATCTCTCTTTGAGCCGTTCCGGCTGGCGGAGCGGCGCCTTGCATCGCCTTCCCTGACGTTTCCTTCCTATCGCCTCTTTTGAATTGTGGCCCCAGAAATGGGGCCGCTCTTTTTTGGCCAGGCTTCGGGCTGTGCAGCCCGCACGGGCGAGGGCGCCCGCGCTCACATTGGGGACTCGTTTCTATTCCAGTCTTGCTTTCTGGCACTCCATAGAGCAAAAAGCCCAATGAACCACAAAGGACGCGAAGGATCACGAAGGTCTCGGCTTCTGGCTCCTTCGTGTGACTTCGTGTCCCTTGTGGTTGAAACCTCTTCCCCTCCACAAGACATCCAAATACACTTACGACCAACATGCGCCTTCCAATTGCCGCCATCCTCCTGTTGAGTACGGCTGTTGCCGTTCACTCTCAGACTCAACCGTCTCCGGTTCAACCCTCAGGCTACGACCAGGAAACACAAAAGCCGACGGTCCCGGCAGACAACGCGTATTCGTCCCAACTGAAAAGTGAGCTTGCCGCACTACGGGACGCCGCTCTCGCCGACGACTACGCCTATCAGCAGGTGGAACACTTAACCGACAATATTGGCCCGCGACCGGCGGGTTCGCCGCAGGCGGAGGCTGCCGTGGAGTATGTGGCCGGTGAGTTGCGCAAACTTGGACTCGAGGTGCGGTTAGAGGAAGTCAAAGTCCCGCGCTGGATTCGCGGAGTCGAGACGGCGGAGCTGGTTCAGTATCCGGGCGAAGCCCAGGGAACAACCCAGAAAGTTGTGCTCACTGCATTGGGTGGAAACGCCCCCACTTCGCCCGATGGGCTGACTGCGGAAGTCGTAGTGGTAAACAGCTTTGCCGAACTGAAAGCTCTGGGGCGCGGGAAGGTTAGCGGAAAAATCGTTTTGTTCAACGTGCCGTTTGACAAGCAGAAAGCGGCCAACGGCCTGGCAGGTGAAGCTTACGGCGAAGCGGTTGCGTATCGTGGAACGGGCGCGAAAGCGGCGGCGGAGTTGGGCGCAGTCGCTTCCCTGGTGCGTTCTGTAGGCGGCGCCGACTACCGGATTGCGCACACCGGATGGAGCTCGCCGGCGGGAATTCCGGCAGGCGCGGTGACCAGCGAAGACGCCGGCCTGATTGCGCGGCTCGCGGCTCAAGGAAAAGTCCGGATGCATCTGACCCTGACCTCCCAGAACGGAGCCGAGGTGCTGAGCCACAACGTGGTCGCGGATCTCAGGGGCTCCGAGCATCCCGAGCAGGTGGTCATTGTCTCCGGCCATCTCGATTCCTGGGACTTGGGGACGGGCGCGATCGATGACGGCGCCGGAGTCGCGGTCGCCATGGAGACGGCGCAACTGGTGCAGCAGTTGCACCTGCATCCCAAGCGGACGATCCGGGTGATCGCGTGGATGGATGAGGAGAACGGCGGACGCGGGCACGACGCGTACGCCAAGGCGCACGAGGCGGAGGTCGGGAACCACGTGGCAGCAATCGAGAGTGACTTGGGAGCGGCGCACCCGCTGGGATTCCAGGCCAAGATCAGCCCCGATGCTTTGGCGCTGCTAAAACCGGTGCAGGATGTTCTGCAGAGCTTCGGAGCTAACCTCATCAAGTTGACCGATCACAGCCCTGGCGCGGACATTGCGCCACTCGGCAAAGCCGGCGTTCCGGTGTTAGGCATCATGCAAGATGGCCGGACCTACTTTAATTATCACCACACCGCCGCCGACACGCTGGATAAGATCGTTCCTCAGGAGTTGCGGGAAAACGCGGCTGCCATGGCGGTGATGGGCTATGCGTTAGCGGACATGGCAGAGCCGTTGCCGCGGTGAGGAGGCGGACGGCTAGGCGGCAACGTGGTACTCGCTGCAGACCAGGCCGCTCGGATAGTGCCGAGTGGCTATGTGACGAAGGCGAATGTCGCGCGGCAGGGTGCCGAATAGAGGGACTCCGTCACCAATGAGCACAGGCACGCGAGTGATGATGAGACGTTGAATGAGCCCCGCGCGCAGGAAGCCTTGAATCGTGATCCCTCCATCGACGTAGAGGTGGTGCGCGCCTCTGGCAGCGAGTTTCGAAACGATCTCAGCCGGAGGCCCGGCCATCTGTTCAACAACGCCTCCGCGCACCGCGGACAAGTCGACGGGCCGGCTGCTCAGGACCACGACCCGCTTGTCACCATAGGGCCAAGCAGGATAGGCCAGAACCGTCTCGAAGGTCTTGCGACCTATCACAATGGCGTCGACAGTGGCTATGAACTCGTTGTAGCCGTGGGGTTCGCCGCCGTCGGGCGGCAGAAAGTCGAGATCGCCGTTCGTCCGCGCAATGAAGCCGTCGAGGCTGGTGCCGATAAAAACAGAAACGGTCATGGTAGATTCCTAGCCTGTGGCCGCCTAACTCTTGATTGTGCTGACCCGCCATGAAGCTGCTTCCCGCCAGCATAGACGAAATCGCCGCCAGCGGTCGAGGTTAGTAGATTCTTAATTTCCCGATTAGGTGAGGAGCGCCGTTAGCGATCCTTGGCGGTTAAGAGCCTTTGACCGCAAAGGACGCAAAGGTTGCGCAAAGATCGCGAAGAAAAACCTGACAATTTGAGGTTTTATTCGAGGACGTCAACAAGCCAACCTCTCAGGAGGGTACAATCAAGAATCACCCCGTATGCAGGACGTCCGTCGTGGTTTGATCATCGTGAATACCGGGCCGGGAAAGGGTAAGACCACGGCTGCCATGGGAACGGCGCTGCGTGCGGTCGGGCAGGGCATGCGGGTGCTCATGCTGCAGTTTCTGAAAGGCTCGTGGCACTACGGCGAACTGGATGCCGTGCAGACCTTTGGCGACAAATTCGTCATGAAGCAGATGGGACGCGGCTTTGTGAAAGTGGGAACCGAGAAGCCCGATCCCGAGGATGTTCGGATGGTGGAGCAGGCGTGGGCGGAGGGTGAGCAGGCGATTCAGTCGGGCGCATGGGATTTGGTTATCCTGGATGAGATCAATTACGCCATCAGCTACGGCATGCTCGATGCGGCGAAGGTGGTCGAAAGCCTGAAGAAAAAGCCGGAAATGGTCCACGTAATCTTGACGGGCAGGAACGCGCATCCGACAATTGTCGAACTAGCCGATACCGTGACGGAGATGCGCCAGGTGAAGCATGCCTACGAGAAAGGGGTCATGGCGCAGAGAGGAATCGAATACTGATTTGTAATTTGGTAATTGAGTAATTTGTAATTGAAAATCGGGCAGGCTGCGGGTGTGCCCGTAGAGTTTTTTCAATTACTAAATTACAAATTACCCAATTACAAATTTCCGATGACCTGGTTCAAGCGACAATCCGGCGAGCTGGACACCTCGGGCGAGAAGAAAGTTCGCACCGAGGGCCTATGGGTGAAGTGTGAACAGTGCCGGCAGATCATCTGGAAAAAGGACCTGGAAGATAACCTGAATGTCTGTCCCAAGTGCGATAAGCACTTCCGCATCGACGCGCGGGCGCGGCTGGCGCAACTCCTGGACGATGACCAGTACGAGATTTTCGACGCCAATCTGGTCTCGACCGATCCCTTGAAGTTTGTCGATCTGAAAGCTTATTCGGCGCGGCTGAAGCAGGCGCAGGCCGACACCGGATTGAAAGACGCCGTCATCAACGCGCGCGGCAGGCTCAACGGCCGCAACGTGATTGTGAGCGCCATGGAGTACGCGTTCATTGGCGGGAGTATGGGCGCGGTGGTTGGCGAGGCCATTACCCGGGCGATTGAGCTGGCGGTCGAGACCAAGGCTCCCATTATTATTGTGTCGGCTTCGGGCGGGGCGCGAATGATGGAAGGCGTTATCAGCCTGATGCAACTGGCGAAGATCTCGGCCGCGCTGGCACGGCTGGACGAAGCCCGGGTGCCGTTCATCTCTTTGCTGACCGACCCAACCACCGGAGGCGTGACTGCCTCTTTCGCCATGCTGGGTGACTTGAATATTGCCGAACCGGGGGCTTTGATCGGATTCGCCGGGCCACGGGTGATCGAGCAGACCATCCGGCAGAAGCTGCCACAAGGCTTTCAGCGTAGTGAATTCCTCCTCCAACATGGAATGCTTGACGCCATCGTGCCTCGCAAGGAGCTGAAAACGTACATCGCGAGGGCGCTGGAGTTTATGGCGGCGCCGGCGGCGTAGCGACGGGCTAGCAGCTTTCAGCCATCAGCTTTCAGCTAACCATCGTGCCCATTAAACGCAGTTCCTGCCAGTTCGCTGAAACATGCTTAATGAACGAAGCCTGGAATGTGAAACTGATAAGCTGAAAGCTGATGGCTGAAAGCTGAGAGCTGTTGAACGACGGCTAACCACTAACGACTGATTCATGTCCTACGAAACCGCAGTTGCGCGCATATATGCCTTAGGCCACGAACTGGCGCACACGCCGTCGCAGAAATTCGACTTGGCCCACATGCGGGTGCTGCTCGCGGCCATGAATCATCCGGAGCGGCGGTTCCCCGCGGTCCTGATTGCGGGGACGAACGGAAAAGGGTCAACGGCGGCAACCCTGGCTTCGATTTTGCGCGCGTCCGGTTTGCGGACTGGACTGTACACATCGCCGCACCTGGTGCGGATCAATGAGCGTATTCGCATCAACGACAGCGAGATTGGCGACAACGATTTTGCTCTGCTGCACGATCTGGTGGACCGGACGGCAGAACGGCTGGTCGAAGATGGCGAGTTGCCGTGGCATCCCAGTTTTTTCGAGATGCTGACGGCAATTGCTTTCGAACACTTTGCGCAGAACAAAGTGGAGATTGCGGTGTTGGAAGTGGGCATGGGTGGGCGGCTGGATGCGACGAACGTAGTTGAGCCGCAAGTCAGCGTGATTACTGATATTTCGCTCGACCACCAGAAATTTCTGGGCAATACGGTGACGGATATCGCGCGGGAAAAGGTGGGGATTATCCGGGCGGGCGGCGTTGTGGTGACGCTGCCGCAACAGCCGCAGGCCAACGATGTGATCGGGAATACGATTCTGGAGTTGGGGGCGCGCGGGGTGAACGCGGTTCCGTATGTGCCTCCGGTTTCGCCAGCCAGCGCACAGTATTTTCAGTCGCGTGCCGCCTCCGGACAAAAGCCTTTAACCGCAAAGGACGCGAAGGACGCAAAGAAAAGATGCACCGTTTCGCGCTATCCGCTGGAGGTGATGGATCAGCAGATTCTGGTGGAGACGCCGCTGGTCGGGCGGCATCAGTTGAGGAATGTCGCTCTGGCAATTGCGGCGGCGGCGGAACTAAGCAAGCAAGGTTTCCCGATCACTCCGGAGTCGATCGAACGCGGCATTCGGGAGACGCGCTGGCCAGGACGCTTTCAGGTTATGCCGGCCGAGGGCCGCGCGCCGGAGTACGTGTTCGATGTAGCGCACAATCCGGCCGGAGCGTGGGCACTGCGGTCTACTTTGTCGGCTTGCTACGAGCACCGACCGCTGACATTTGTGTTTGGCGCGATGCGGGACAAAGAGATTGGAGAGATCGCTGAAATCCTGTTCCCACTGGCAGAGCGGGTCATCGCAACGCGGGCCGACAATCCGCGGTCAGCAACAGCGGACGAGATTCGGCAGGCAGCGGAGCGTGTTTCGGCTGACATCGAGGAGTCAGCAGACGTGGCCTCTGCGCTTGAACGGGCACAAAAGCTGGCGGGTCGCGAAGGCGTGATCGTTGTAACTGGCTCGATTTACGTTGTGGGAGAAGCGATGCGAATCCTGGGCGTGCGGGTTTAGGCCAAATGCAGGAAGTCAATACATCAGTCGTCAATACGTCGGTCAAGGAGGACGCGCAAAGCCAGTCGCCGCAGGCTCGACAGCTGCACGACCTCGGCTCCGCGAACGCGGAGGCCCGTCCCTATATCGATGCCGCGGCCAAAAAGTATGGCTGGCTCAGCCGCCTGCGCTCGTATTTCATTTTCGATCCGCTGATCTGGATGTACACCGTCTTTTTCGGCATCATTTCCATTCCTGTGTCTGTGCTTAGCGAGAGAGCAGGCATCCTGCACCGCTTCGCTCACGCCTGGTCGTGGCTGATCATGAGGACGATCTTTTGCCCTGTGAAAGTGACTGGGATGGAAAAGATCGACACCTCCAAGCCACATGTTTATGCGGTCAATCACGCGTCTGCCATCGACATCCCGATGCTCTACGTTTATTTGCCTTTCCAATTCCGGATCGCGTTCAAGAAGGAGCTGCTTTCGTACCCGGTCATTGGCCGGCACCTGCAACGCTCAGGGCAGGTCTGTATTGATCAGCAGAACCCGGGTCGATCGATCGCCAGCATTCGCTCAGCGGTGAAGAGCCTCCAAGGCGGCATGCCGCTGGTGATTTTTCCGGAAGGCGGCCGCACCCCGGACGGGGAAGTCAAGCCGTTCATGCCGGGAGCATTCTTTCTGGCCATCAAGGCGCAAGTCGATATCGTGCCGGTGGCGCTGGTGGGAACGTTCGAGTTGCTGCCCATGAACACCTATCACATCAAGTGCCGCCCGCTGGAGATGCGGGTGGGCGAGGCGATCTCGACGGCGGGGTATACGTCGCGAGACATGGAAGCGCTGTCGGCGAAGGTGAAAAAATCCATGGAAGATTTGTGTTACCAGGGGCGGTCACCGGCAGGTACCGAATAAGCTAGGGCAACCGATCGCTTCTGCCCGGCTTCGCCCGGCCTGACCGGGTTCCTTCGACTTCGCTCAGGACAGGCTCCGACCCAGTCCCACACCGGGGAAAGTTCGCCCCACCCAGTCATCGCGACGGAACGTCAAACTGCCGAGCTTCGCTCGGCTGGGCGGACCCTTCGGCTTCGCTCAGGGCAGGCTACGGGCGTCCGCCCCTACGTGTTTTATACTGGATGCTTACTCTATGGCAGACAGCATTCATGTCAAGCTCCCTGATGGAAGCACCAAGGAAGTTCCCAAAGGCACCACTGCGCTCGATGTCGCCAGGTCCATCGGCCAGCGGCTGGCCGATGCCGCGCTGGCTGCGAAAACCAATGGCGATCTCATCGATCTCACGCGGCCGCTCGAAAAAGACACCGATCTCCGCATCCTGACCGAGAAAGATCCCGAGGCGCTGGAAGTTTATCGGCATTCGTCGGCCCATCTTCTGGCGGCGGCGGTTCTGGAGTTATTCCCGGAAACCAAGCTCGGCCACGGTCCCGCAACCGACAGCGGATTCTTCTACGATTTTTATCGTCCGACTCCGTTCACTCCGGAGGATTTGGAGAAGATCGAAAAGAAGATGCAGGAGCTGGTGCAGCAGAACATCCCCTACGCACGGGAATTTTTGCCCCGCGACCAGGGCTTGCAGGAGTTCAAGAAGGAAGGCGATTTCATGAAGTGCCATTTCATCGAGCAGTTCACCAAGCCCGATGAAAAGATCTCGATCTACCGCACCGGCAAGTTCACTGACTTCTGCCGCGGGCCGCATATTCCTTCGACCGGCAAGATCAAAGCCTTCAAGCTGTTGAATATTGCCGGAGCGTACTGGCTGGGAGATGAGAAGAACCCGCAACTGCAGCGCATCTATGGGACTTCGTTCTTCTCTAAGAAAGACCTCGACGATTATCTGAACCGGCAAGAAGAGGCCAAGAAACGCGACCATCGCGTACTAGGCCAGCAGCTTGATTTGTTTTCCATTCAGGAACTGGCTGGGCCGGGGCTGATTTTCTGGCATCCCAAGGGCGGGATCATTCGCACCGAGATGGAAAACTGGATGCGCTCCGAGTATGTGAAGCGCGGCTACTCGCTGGTTTATACGCCGCACGTAATGCGCAAGCAGCTGTGGCAGACTTCCGGTCACGAAGGCTACTACGCGCAGAACATGTTCGACGTGATGGAACTCGATGACGCCGAATACCGCCTCAAGCCCATGAACTGCCCCGGCCACATTCTGATTTACAGAGACTCGCTGAAGTCGTATCGCGATCTGCCGGTGCGCCTGGGTGAACTGGGGACGGTGTATCGCTACGAGCGCTCGGGCGTGATGCACGGCTTGATGCGGGTACGAGGCTTTACTCAAGACGATGCTCATATTTTCTGCACGCCTGAACAGATTGAAGGCGAAATCGAAGCCTGCCTCGATTTTGCCTTGGACGTGCTGAAAGATTTTGGCTTCGGCAAGTTCCAAACCGAGCTTTCGACCTGGAACCCTAACGACCGCCAGAGTTTTGTGGGAAGCGAAGGGCAATGGAACAACGCGACCGGATCGCTGGAGAATGTGCTCAAGCGGCGCAATATCGAGTACAAGACCATCCCCGGCGAGGCGGCGTTTTATGGGCCGAAGATCGACATCAAGCTGGTGGACGCGATCGGCCGCCTGTGGCAGCTTTCCACCATCCAGTTTGATTTCAACCTGCCGGCCCGCTTCGGGCTGGAGTATGTGGCTGAAGACGGCAGTCGGAAACAGCCAGTCATGGTGCATCGCGCGCTGTACGGGTCGGAGGAGCGCTTCTTCGGTGTGCTGATCGAACACTATGCCGGAGCGTTTCCGGTGTGGCTGTCGCCGGTGCAGGCGGTGATGATTCCGATCGCCGAGCGTCATGTGGACTACGCGGGGAAAGTCGCTGGTCAACTCAAAGCCGCGGGCGTACGCGTGGAAGTCGATGCACGCAACGAAAAGATGAATGCCAAGATCCGCGAGCACGCCATGCAGAAAGTGCCGTTCCTGTTGGTGGTCGGCGACAAAGAGGCTGAAGCCGGCAAAGTAAACGTCCGCACTCGCGGCAAGGAAAAGACTGATGACATGCCGGCGGCGGAGTTCGTGGAGAAGATCAGGAAGCTGATCGCGGAAAAGAGTGCGGTGCTGTAGGGGCGGTTCCGACTAGTCAGGCGAGGCTTTGGGGCGTCCGGCATTGCGATGCCAGTCAAAGCGCCGGCCCAAGATGCACTTGATGATCAAGTGGTCGGTTGCGCCGGTTACCCCCACGCCGACTCCCAGATTGAATTCCCACTGCGGTCCAAAGTCGACATCAATGGTGGGGAAAAACTGCTGTTGCTGCTGTGCGAACGGAAGCAAATTGTTGATTGGACCCCATGAAGCGTAATACTCCAGTCCCCCTGCGATTCGTTTAGTAAAGTCGTAACTGATTTTGGCATTGGGCGAGAACACCACCCCTTGGTTGACCGTCAAGCCATGCCAGGAGCGATCGAGCGCAGGATTGAATGCCCAATACCAGCGCCCTTTTTTTTGGTCCACGATCGGACGAATCTCCCAGCTCCAGGTGTCCGTAGAGAAGGCGCTGCGCTGGTATCCGATTTCCTGCGACAAGCTGACCCCCACCGGCCAGTGCCAGGACGGGGGAATGCGAAAGCGCGGGCGGATGTGGTCGCCCACCCACTGCCAGCTTCCATCCGGCTGAATAGTCGTGAAAATGTAAAAGCCGGTCTCGAACCAGTCGTTGATGCCTTGCGTGATTTCTATGGTTTCGTGTTCGGCATGGTTCGTGGGCAGGACGCCATCAACCACGGTCTTGCTGCCTTCCGCAGTGAAGTTGGAGTGGAGCTCCAGCATTGTGTTGCCGGGCGCAACTGTTTCCGATCCGTAAACCTGGATTTCGTAGTTGTCCTGGGCGCAGGCGGGGACAAGTGCGGCGAAATGCAGGACCATCGCGAGGATGATCAGCGGAAGAATCGGGAGCCGTCGACGATTCATGCTTGCTCAGCGGCAACCCTTGCGCCGCGACACATGCCCTCCATGATGCACGGCGCTGGCAACCGGTGCAAGGAGCGCGTAGGAGTCCGAACCTGCACCGGGATTAATCCCGCGCCCGGTTCTTGATCCAGATGGGTGTGCCTACGAATCCGAAGGCTTTTCGGAGCTGGTTTTCCAGAAATCGCTGATAAGAAAAATGCAGCTTAACTTTGCGATTGGTGAAGAGCACGAACGTCGGCGGAGACACGCCGGCTTGAGTCATGTAATAAATCTTCACGCGCTGCCGGACAGGAACCGAGGCGCGCTCGAAGTCGACATACGTCAGGAAACGGTTCATTTCGGCGGTCGGAATGCGCTTGCGGCGCTCGGCAGCGACTTCGTCGAGAGTGGGGAAAATCTTCTCGGTGCCTTGGCCATTCGCAGCGGAGATGAACAGCACGGGCGCGTAATTCAAGAATTTCAAATCGTAGCGCAGCCGCTGTTCGTATGCAGCGCGGTCGTCCGGACGTTTGCTTTCCCGCATGCGCGCTGCTTTCGTCTCGCGCCCTGCCGTCTTCTGCCCGCTGGTAATCAGATCCCACTTGTTCACCACGATGATGACGGACCGGCCGCTCTCGTGGGCATAGCCGGCTATGGCGGCGTCGAGCGCGCTCACGCCTTCCGTCGCGTCAATCACCAGCAGCGCGATGTCAGCAGCTTCGAGATGCTTACGCGCCATCACCACAGAAAGTTTTTCGGCCATCAGATGAGTTTTGCCCTTGCGTCGGATTCCCGCAGTGTCGATAAACCGCAAGCGTTGGCCGCCGCGTTCGACGATTTCATCCACCGCATCGCGCGTAGTCCCGGGGATTGGCGAGACAATGGCCCGCGCCGTGCCCGTGAGCCGGTTCAGCAGCGTGGACTTGCCAACATTGGGATGACCGATGATCGCGACTTTCGTCTCTTTCGGTGCCGTGACAACTTCTTCTTGTCCCTCTTCCTGCGTGCCCGCTGTGTCCTCGGCGGTGGGAATTTCTGTCGGCGGAAGAACCTCGAGGATGGCGTCGAGAATGTCGTCCACGCCGCGGCCGTGCTCGGCAGAGACGGGAAACAGCTTTCTAATCCCTAAGCGATGAAATTCGTCAGTGAGCGACTGCTGTTTGTCGCTGTCTACCTTATTCACCGCCAAGAACAACGGCTTGCCGCCGCGGATCAGCAAGCGAGCCAGATCGAGGTCGGGGGCGGTGAGTTCGCTGCGTCCGTCGACCACCATGACGATAGCGTCCGCCTCCTCCAGCGCGACCTTCGCCTGGCGGAAGATCTCAGCAGGGATGAAATCCTTTTCTTCAGGAACAATTCCGCCCGTGTCCACGATGCGCAGAGCGTGCCCGCGCCAGTCGGCTTGTCCGTAAAGCCGGTCGCGGGTTATGCCAGGCTCGTCGCCGACGATGGCCCGTCGTGAACCCACGATGCGATTGAACAGGGTGGACTTGCCTACGTTGGGACGGCCCACGATGGCGATGGTGGGGACGCCAGCCGCGGCCGGGGCGCTCATCGAGTTGGAATTGATTCGGGTCAAACATTCACAAAGATTAATCTGCACTGCTGACTCTTTGAGTCCGCCGGACAGCCGAGGGCGGCTGTCCCCACGCGTGCAGTGACTGGGTCAGACAGCTATTATAGAGACTCCGTGGCTTCGACTTCCCAGCCCGCCGCTTCCGCCGTCCCTGGCGCGAGAAAACAAGAGGTCTCGCTCTATAACTTTTTTGCTCCCGGCGGCCTGCTCTCGCGCACACATCCTGCCTATGAGTTCCGGCGCGGACAGCTTCAGATGGCCCAGGCCGTCGAACAGGCACTGGAAGAAAAACGTCATCTGATCGTCGAAGCAGGCACGGGTACGGGCAAGACGCTGGCCTATCTGGTTCCCGTCATCCGTTCGGGCAAGCGCGTGGTTATTTCCACGGGAACGAAAAATTTGCAGGAACAGCTCTTTTACAAAGATATCCCTTTTCTCGAGCAGGCGCTTTTTCCCAACGGCCAGGGAAAGCTGAACGTCTGCTACATGAAGGGCCGCAACAATTATCTCTGCCGAAAGAAACTGTATGACCTTACCGGCCAACCAGTATTGAGCGGTCTGGATGAGATCGAGCACTATCGCGCAATCGCCGCGTGGGAAAAAGCAACCCAGACCGGAGATCGCGCGGAGCTGGCGGAGCTGCCCGAGGCCAGCGCGCTTTGGCATAAGCTCGATGCCCGCTCCGACACTTGTCTTGGCCAGAAGTGCAGTTCGTGGGACAAGTGCTTCATCACTGAGATGCACCGCCGGGCGATGGAAAGCGACATCATCATCGTCAACCATCATCTGTTCTTCGCTGATCTTTCCATCAAGCAGCAAGCCGAATATGCGCCGGACGCGGGCATTTTGCCGGAAGTGGGAGCCGTCATCTTCGACGAGGCGCACGAACTGGAAGATGTGGCCGGAAGCTACTTCGGGATCTCGGTCAGCAATGCGCGGATGGAGGAGTTGTGCCGCGACGTGGAAGGCTCGCTGCAGCGCAACCACTTGCTTTCGGCGTCACTTTCCGGGGCGGTAAAGAGTTTGCGCGATCGATCGATGTTTTTCTTTGCGTTGTTGCCCCAGGGGGAAGGACGATCTGCGTTTGAAAACCGGCGCGAATTCCTGGAAGAAAACGGAGAGGAGTTCCTGAACCTGCAACAATCGTTGCGACGGCTGGGCTCAGAACTGGAAAATCTCCCGTCCAAACCGGAAGAGGCTTTCAACTTTGCGCGCCGCGCGCAAGAGTTGCAGGTGCAGCTCCAGTTCCTTATGGAATCGGAAGATCCCAATACTGTGTTCTGGATCGAGCGGCGGCGCGGTGGGCGGGATAAACTAAACGTGTTTCTGCAGGCCACCCCGATCGATGTTGCTCCGATCCTCAAGACTTGCCTGTTCGACAAGCTGGAGTGCGCCGTTCTGACCTCCGCCACGCTGGCCGTGGGCGGCGGATTCGAATACGTTCGGCGGCGATTGGGGGTTGAGCATGTGCGGGAGATCGTGCTGCCTTCGCACTTCGATTACGAGAACCAGGCCCTGTTCTATGTGCCTCCCGATTTGCCCGATCCGCGCACGCCGCAGTTTGCGGGTAAAGCCGCGGACTGCATCCGGCGGCTGCTTGAGATATCGCGCGGGAGGGCGTTCGTTCTGTTTACCAGTTACGCGCAGATGAATGACGTCTACCAGCGATTGCTGGGTGAGCTTGAGTTCCCCATGCTTTTGCAAGGCGATGCGCCCAAGAGCGCGCTGCTCGAAGAGTTTCGCCTGACGCCCAACGCGGTGTTGTGCGCGACTTCATCGTTCTGGCAAGGGGTGGACGTGCAGGGCGAGCAGCTCAGTTGCGTGATTATTGATCGCTTACCATTCGCTGTGCCGAGCGACCCGGTGGTAGCGGCGCGAGTGAAGGCCATCGACGCCGAGGGGGGCAATGCGTTCTTCCAATATCAGGTGCCGGCGGCGGTGATCACGCTGAAACAGGGTTTCGGACGGCTGATCCGGTCACTGCACGACCGGGGTCTCCTGGTGCTCCTGGATAATCGGATTCTGAAGAAGCAGTACGGGCGGGTATTTGTGGAGAGCCTGCCGAACTACCGCAAGACGACGGAGATAAGGCAGGTAGAGGAGTTTTTCGGAGGGGGCCCTTCCGACTGATAGCATCTCCGAACATCTCAATCTCTCAGCAGCCGCATGCCAGCGCCAGCCGCATTGCGGTCGAAGGTGACGGTGTACTGGCAGTCAGCGGCGTGGCCGCAGCGTTCGATGAGGCAGTCGGCAAAATCGGCGCGGCTGGCGCTGAATTTCCGCAATGCCTGCGCGACGACCTCCGCTCGTTCAATGACCAGTTCTTTGCTCCGCAGTAACGTCTCAACGACCTGCTCAATCTCGTTCTTCTTGAAACGGTAGGCAGCCTCGAGCACCCAAACCAGCTCAACGATCACGATCAGGGAAAGGAATCCGGGCGAGTCGGAGGTGAGCGAGTCCATCACCCTCACTGCCGCGGTCGTTTGGGCGGGGTCGTCGTGAGTCAGATAACGGACAACAATATTCGTGTCGAGACCGGTCATTTCGAGGCCATCATCGGGACCCGGATGCGCGCCTGGCGATGGCGGCGTTCATCTCGTCAATCGATACCGGCTTGCTTCGCTTGCCACGAAACAACCCTTTCAGTTCCTGCACTGAACGAGTAGCGGCAATGATGGCAAATTGACCCTTTTCCACTTCGACAAATTCAATGCGATCGCCGGAGTCAAGGCCCAGGGCGGCTCGAACCGGTCTGGGTATGGTGACCTGCCCTTTTGACGTCATGGTTGCGGTGGCCAAATCGAACCCCTGTAATATCAGTGTGTTCCTTACTATATAGTAAGGAGACGTGAATGTCAACCGCGCAGCTTTGAACAATCCGGCGGCCTACGGCGGAGGATCCAGCTCTCCCCAAACCTGGGACAGAACTACGTTTGATCTTTGCCGCGATACAATGAAAAATGCAAGCTTAACTAGGCTGAAAGAGTTTCTGGAGTGCGTTGGTCATCATGTTCGAAGTCACTGTAGAAGACTCCTTTGCCGCGGGACACTATCTCCGGAATTACAAGGGGAAGTGCGAGAATCCGCACGGGCACAACTACAAAGTGCGGGTCACGCTGGCCGGCAAGGAACTGGACAAGGCTGGACTGCTGCTCGATTTCAAAGACCTGCGCGACGTCATGAAACACGTGATTGAGCGGCTCGACCACAGGATGATCAATGATCTGGAGCCTTTCACGGTATTGAATCCTTCGGCGGAAAATCTGGCCAAATACTTTTACGAGGAAACCAACACTAGGCTCGACCGCGTAACCGGCGGGCGGGTTCGAGTGAAGAACGTGACAGTGTTTGAAACCGATACGACGACGGCAACCTATTCGGAGTGAGCTCGATTGAAACATTGAGTGATTGAATCATTGAATCATTTACTCGGTTCGGCTCCGAATGACTCAATGGCCCGATGATTCAGTGACTCAATCCTGACGGCTGCTTGCCATGCAGATTACCGAGATCTACAAGTCGATCCAGGGCGAGTCCACTCACGCCGGACTTCCCTGCGTATTCGTGCGTCTGACGGGATGCAATCTTCGCTGCTCGTGGTGCGACAGCGAGTACACCTTCAACGGCGGGCACCGCATGACGCTCGAAGAAGTGATCGAGGAAGTCGAGCACCTGAGTCCCAGCGGGCTGGTGGAAATCACCGGCGGCGAGCCCATGCTGCAGGAACGCGAGCTTGTGCCTCTGATGCAGCGCCTGCTGGACGATGGCTACACCGTGCTGCTGGAGACCAGCGGCGAACGTCCCCTGGGCCGGGTGCCGAAAGGTGTAATCAAGATTGTGGATGTGAAGTGCCCGAACTCAGGCGAGCCTGACAGCTTCGACCTCGAGAACTTGGAGGCTCTCGATTCCCCCGACGAAGTGAAATTTGTGCTGAGCGACCGGGCGGACTACGAGTTCGCGCGCGACTTTGTGGCACGCCACGGCCTGGCTCAACGAGTGAATGCCGTGCTATTCTCGCCGGCATTTAGCAAAGACGGGAGCGGCACCCGGGACACGTCGCACTGCTTACTCGATCCTCGGGAGCTGGCGGAATGGATGCTGGCCGATAACGTCCCGGCACGCCTCGGCCTGCAGATTCACAAGTTCATTTGGGACCCGGCGATGAAAGGCGTGTGAGACTTCTTCACCACCGAGGCACAGAGACTCAGAGTAGAAGCATTATCTCCGGGCTTCGCACGTTTTTCTTTTTCTTGATTTCTCTGTGTCTGTGTGCCTCCGTGGTAACAGCTTGCTGGCCCGATGAGAGGAACCCAATCTCGCGCGGTCGTCCTGCTTAGTGGCGGGATGGATTCGTGCGTATGTGCCACGCTGGCGGCCCGTGACTTCAATCCAGCCGCGGTCCACATCAGTTACGGCCAGCGTACGGAGGAACGCGAGCGGAGGTCGTTTTTCGAGATTTGCGACCACCTGCGAATCCAGGACCGGCTAGTGGTCCGAAACGAGGCTCTGCGGGCGATCGGCGGATCGGCCCTGACCGATCCCGGCATTGCGGTTCCCGAGTCAAACCTGATTGGACACCAGATTCCGGTCACCTACGTGCCCTTCCGCAATGCGCATCTTCTGTCGGTAGCGATAAGCTGGGCTGAAGTTCTGGGGGCGGAAAAGGTGTATATCGGAGCGGTGGAGCAGGACAGCTCGGGCTATCCTGACTGCCGGCCGGCTTACTACCAAGCCTTCAATGAAGTCGTCAAAATGGGGACCAAGGAAGGCCGGATTGAAATCGTGACCCCGCTGATTGCCATGCGAAAAGTTGAGATTGTGAGGCTTGGCCTTGAATTAGGCGCTCCTTTCGATTTAACGTGGTCTTGCTACAGCCGGGAAGACCGCGCCTGCGGAGTGTGCGACAGTTGCGTGCTTCGCCTGCGAGCCTTTCACGAAGCTGGAGCAGCCGACCTGATTCCGTATGTCGGGACATTGGAGAAGGCGTAAGCGTCGCTTTCGATTTTTCAATTGTCGGTTTCACCGCAAGGTACGAGACTGGAAACCCTAAATTGAGGGTCGGAAATGGCAAAACTGGTTTGAGCTGGAGGGAAAGATGAGACAACGTTTCGTAGTGGCAATCCTAATAGTGCTTATGGCATTGACGTCTGTGCCTGCATTCGCTCAAGCCTCGGGTACGGTACGGGGCGTTTGCAAGGATCTGGACGGTAAGCCCATCACCGGCGCGGGGGTGGAATGGCTGAATACGGACAACGGCCGCAAGTATGAACTTAAGACCAATAACAAAGGCGAGTACTTTTCTCTGGGCATCGCTTCGGGCAAATACAAAGTCACGCTCAGCAAAGACGGTAAGGAACTGTTTCACTTTAACGGGCTCAGTGTTGGGACGGATGAAGTAGTTCAGGATTTCGACCTGAAGAAGGAGACGGCCGCGGCCGCGCTGCAGCAAGGCATGACGCCAGAGCAGTTGAAGCAACAGCAAGAGCAACAAGCTAAGGCTGCGAAGGAGGTAAACACGGTCAAGGCGCTCAATGAGAAGCTGGCGGCGGCCAAGCAGGCGTCCGATGCGGGCGATTTTGATGCCGCCGTCGCTCAAATGACGGAAGCCTCTCAGATGGACCCGAACCGGGATTTGATCTGGGCCAAGCTCGGAGAGTATCAACTTGCGTCCGCCGGCAAGCAGACTGACAGCACCGAAAAGACGAAACGCTACGGGGAAGCCGTCGACGATTATCAAAAAGCGATAGATCTCAAACAGAAAGCTTTGGACGCGACCCCCCAGAAAACTCCGGACGCCACGAAACTGCTCGCCCAGTACTACAACAACATGGGTCAAGCCGACTCGAAAGCCGGCAAGACGGATGACGCGGTAAAGGCCTACACCCAGGCAGCCCAGTTGGATCCCTCCGGCGCAGCTCAGTACTACTTCAATCTGGGCGCGATCATGACCAACTCTAACAAAGTGGATGAAGCTATCGCCGCTTTTGATAAAGCCATCGCCGCCGATCCCACCAAGGCCGATGCTTATTATTGGAAGGGTGTAAACCTGATCAGCAAGGCGACAACCGATAAGGACGGCAAAGTCATCCCGGCGCCGGGAACCGAAGAAGCCTTGAATAAGTACCTGGAGCTGCAGCCCACAGGAACTTATGCCGAGGGAGCCAAAGGGCTGCTCCAGTCCCTGGGAGGCACGGTTGAAACCAGCTACGGCAAGCAGAAAAAGCCTCCTGCGAAGAAACAGCAGTGACGGCTTCCGACATCCCTGATTTCTCTGGGCGGCCTAACCGCCGCCCATTGTGTTCCACACTCTGATTACCAAAGTCAGCGAACCTGGCGTTCTTCATAGAACCCTGGGGCCATTTTCGCTACAGTAAAGCTTGGCAAACTCCGGCCGGGACTCAACTCTCCTCCACTCCCGCCGCGACTTTCTCTGAACACCAAGCTATGGCGGCCCCGGGCAGCGCTCCGATTTCGGTCCTTCTTGAATCACCTGCAGGTTCGGGCATGGTGGCTACGCATGATCTTCTAGCCGCCATGTTGCGCGCCACGGCTCAGGTAAGCGATCTGATTTTCTCGCCTGGCAGGCTGCCGCAGGTGGAAGTCAACGGCCAACTCATCGCAGTGCAGGCGCCGGGACAGCGTCCGCTCAGTGCCGATGACACCCGCCGCATCGCCTCCGATCTGATCGGCAACAATAAGCAAGCGATCACCATGCTGCGAGAGCAGGGCTACTGCGATGTCTCCTACGGACTTCCCGGAATCGCTCGTTTTCGGGTGAATGTTTTCATTCAGCGCGGCAGTTGCGCCGTAGTCATGCGCGTAATCCCCACTGTTATTCCTGATTTGGCTTTGCTCGGCCTGCCACCGCATTTGGGAGAGCTGGCGAATCTCCGCGATGGCATTGTGCTGGTCACAGGCCCGAGGGGATCGGGCAAGTCGTCAACCCTGGCTGCGCTCCTGGACCTCATCAACCAACAGCGCACCTGTCACATCATCACTATTGAGGACCCCATTGAATTTCTGCATAACCACAAGCGCGCGACTGTCCATCAGCGCGAATTGCACAGCGATACCCCCAGCCTCGCATTGGCTCTGCGCGCCGCATTGCGCCAGGCCCCGAATGTGATCCTGGTAGGGGAGCTGCGTGATCGTGAAACCATGGAAATGGTGCTGGACGCGGCGGAGACGGGACACCTGGTGCTTTCCAGCCTGAACACCGTGGATGCGGCCAAGACTGTGGAACGCTTTGTAGGGGCGTTCTCCGTTCCGGAACAAGCGGCGGTACGCGACCGGCTGGCGAAGACCCTCCGCTGCATCGTTTCGCAAAGGCTGATTCCGCGTAAGGACACCGCCACCCGCGTCGCTGTCGTGGAGATCTTGAAAGTCAACCCTCTCAGCCTGGGCTGCATGGATGCAAATGGCCTCTCCAGCCAGAGCCTGCTCCAAGCCATGAAGGAGGGCACCTCCGAGGGCATGCAGCATTTCGACAGAGAGATCGAAAAACTGGTGCGTGCCGGAATTGTGGACTTGGACACCGGGATGATGTATGCCACTGACCCGCAGGAATTGCGGCAGACGCTTTCTGATTTCAGATCGTAGATCTCAGAATTAAGATTTCAGGATCAATCTTCAATCTGAAAATCTAGCAGGTTGTCGGAAAACTCTAGGTTGTTGTCATCCCGAGCGGTTCCTGCCGAGACCGAAGGTCGAGCCCCGAGCGAAGCCGAGGGGGAGGGATCGCCGTTCTTCACAATCCAAGGAAAACTGCAGATTCCTCGTCGCTCTTGCTCCTCGGAATGACAAGAGCTTCTTAGCCTGCGTGCGTTAGATTTTCCTCGCCGGGACTCGTATCATCTCGTGGATGCCCTCGTCGCCCACAACCGCTGCTATTTTGCGTTTCGAACAGGCGCGCCTCATGGTGGAGGAACACGCCGCACGCCTGCGTCCCAAGGGCAAAGAGCTGGTCGAACTGCTCGACAGCGCAGGCCAGGTTCTCGCCGAGCCGGTGCTGGCAGATCGCAATTTTCCTCCCTTTCCGCGAGCCACGCGCGACGGTTATGCAGTGCGCTCCTCGGATCTGGCGCAGCTTCCCGCAACGCTGTCGGTGGTTGGTGAAGTCAAAGCTGGTGCTCCCGCGAATGCCGCCCTTCAGTTGAATCCCGGCCAGGCAATAGCCATCATGACGGGCGCGCCTGCACCCCCAGGCGCCGATGCAGTTGTCATGATCGAGTACACCTCACGAAATGGCGATCAGGTCGAGATCACCAAAGGAATCGCTGCCGGAGAGAATATCGTTCCCGTTGGCGCGGAAGCCAAGCGTGCGGAGCGGCTGCTCTCTCCAGGTATGCGATTGGACGCTGCCGCGATCGCAGTGGCAGCATCCGCGGGCAGATCACACCTGCTGGTGTACTCGAAGCCCCGCGTTGCCGTGCTTGCCACCGGAGATGAGTTGGTGGACATCGATGTTCCCCCCGGCCCAAACCAGATCCGCAATTCCAATAGCTATTCGTTAGCTGCACAGGTCCAGGCTGCGGGCGGAGAGCCGGTCTTGCTGCCCATCGCTCCCGATCACCCGGACCGCCTGCGCGAGCTGATCGCGGATGGCTTTGAGATGGACCTGCTACTGCTCACGGGAGGAGTCTCCGTCGGTAAGTACGACCTAGTGGAGCAAGTGCTGGCAGAGTTTCAAGCTGAATTCTTCTTTACTGGGGCGCAGATTCAGCCCGGACGGCCCGTCGTGTTCGGACGCGCACCGTGTCGCGCGGGCAGTTCGTTCGGCGTGAGCACTCGTGCGCGCGAAGGCGAAGAGCACGGCTTTAGCCGTGCCGATAAGGATGCACAGACGAGCGGGGCTTTAGCCCCTGAGGGGCACACCTACTTCTTTGGCCTTCCCGGAAATCCGGTTTCTACGATGGTGACTTTTGAACTTTTTGCCCGGCCAATGCTGGAGGCCCTGGCAGGTCTCACCCCCCGCAAGCTCGTTTTTCTGCATGCCAAGCTGAAATCGGAAATCAAGACCAAGCCAGGACTAAAGCGATTCTTACCGGCGATTCTATCTGGCGAGTTTGAGCATTCCGAGGTAGAGCTGGTGCGTTGGCAGGGATCGGGTGACATGGCGGCGACCGCGCGGGCAAACTGTTACATCGTGATCCCGTCGGACCGCGAACGCATCGAACCGGGCGAATGGGTCCCGGTGCTGATGCGATAAAAAGCTGTCGATGGAGCGACGGGCGTCCCCCGCCCGTCGGCTCTGGCATGGGCGCGAGCATCCGCTGAGCGCAGCCCGCGCTCCGCCAAATGCCCTTCTGAGTTCGCCGCCTACTGCCCAGCGCCCGTTTTTTCAGCCGGTTTCTTGGGGGCAGCCGCAGGCGCTGCCGCCGCTTTCGGCTTCCAGAAATCCGGGTCAGCTTTGATCCATTCGTCTGACACATAGCTCATCTTCGGATTGAACATAAACAAGTTCGACTCACTGGATTCGATTGCCGCCGCTGAGAGCTCCTCCAGCTTTTTCATGCCCTCTTCGCCCATCGCAGCCATGAAGTCCTTATCTTGGGCGAAAGAGCGATCGATTTCGTCTGCCGACTTCCGGGGAGTTATGAAAACATAGGTGCCTTCGGGCGCACCATAGATACCCTCATAGCAGGCCCAGTGGGTTTCCGGTACTGCCTTCTGGTAAGCCGCCAAGACCATCTTGACCGCGTCATCCCAGTCCTTGTGATGCCCGTGTTTGACGTGGAAGACGGAAATATCGAAGTAGCGCATGTGCGGGATGTCCGACGGTGGGCGGAGGCTGTAGTCCTCGCGATAGGCATACGCACCTCCATCCTCCGAATCCAGCAGTTCACCGTCGGCCACGGCGGCGTGATCAAGCGCAGCGGAAAGCACAGCATTCTTCTCGGTTGCCTTCATGTCCTTTTCCCAGGCTTCGAAGGAATCGTAGCCGGTGAAGAACAACGCCCGCGGTTTGCCGGAGAGAGAATTCATGGCCAGATAGTGGGTCGGCCACTTCGCCTTGGCCATCGCCTGCACGAATGCGCTCTCGGCTTTGTCGTGCATCGCTCCCGCCTTACCCGGTTTCACAAACTCCCGCGTAACGGTGAGCACCTTGGGCGGCGACATCGTATGTTCCTGCGCGAATGCCATGCCAATGGTCCCTACTACAAGAGATCCCAACAACAGCAACTCGGTGATTCTTTTCATGAACTGCCTCCTCTATCGCAGATATCGATAAGTCTCGATCAGCAGGATCCCTGCACAATAACAAAATTAGGTTCCTGGAGTCAGCCGGAGACTATGCTTCCGTCCCATCCGAAGTCAAGCCGGGCAGCATCGGCTCACCATGTAATATAGAAACTTGGCGATGCCCAAGAAACTCTCTCACTACGATCGCGCCGGCCGCGCCAAAATGGTGGACGTTTCCGCCAAGGCGACAACCAAACGGCGGGCCGAGGCTAGCGCCTTCGTGACTCTGAAGCCGGAGGTGCTTAAGGCATTGCCGAAAAATCCCAAGGGCGATCCGTTTGAAGTCGCGCGCCTGGCGGGGATCATGGCGGCGAAGCGCACCTCGGAACTCATTCCCATGTGCCATCCTCTGGCTCTTTCCCACGTTGATGTGACCATGCAGCTGTGCGAGAATGGCGTCGCTATTGCCTCACAAGTTACGACCACGGCGGCGACCGGGGTCGAGATGGAAGCCCTGATGGCCGCCAGCGTTGCCGCGCTCACCGTGTACGATATGTGCAAAGCTTTAGACAAGGGCATCGAGATTCGCGAAATCATGCTCGAGCGCAAGTCCGGCGGGAAAAGCGGCGATTACCGCCGCGTCCGGGAAAAGAGCGGCGATTACGTCCGCCGCCGGAAAAAGAAGTAGCGTCCCATGCCGAACAATGTCAAAGTCTTGCTGGTGGATGACAATCCCATGGTGCTGGGGATGCTGCGGGGCGCACTGACGCCGCTGGCCATCGTGACCACGGCGACGGACGCGGCAGACGCGCTACTGAAGGCCGTGGACGATCCCCCTGATCTGCTGGTGTGCGACTACCGCATGCCGGGCATGGATGGCCGCCAGCTGGTCGAAAAACTAAAGAGCCGTCCACGAACCGCCGGAGCCGCCGTAATCTTGCTGGCTACCAAAGCCGACATCACGGAGAAACTGAGCACGCAGGACAATCCGGTAGACGATTTCGTTGAGAAACCATTTTTCTTGAAGGAAGCCACGCAGCGCATCAAACGGGTCATCGACAAGATTGCGCTGGAAAAGATGGCGAAGACCGTCCCGTCCGATGGCGTGCTGCGCGGCAGTTTGTTGCAGATGAACGTCATCGACCTGGTGCAGTCCCTGGAGATGGGCCGCAAGAGCTGTGCCCTTACGCTGACCAACAAAGACGAGAAATGCGAAATGTACTTCAGCGAAGGCCAGGTCACGCACGCCGCGTATGGATCGAAGACCGGAGATGAGGCCGTGTTCAAGGTTCTGCGCTGGACCGACGGCAACTTCCAGGTCAACTTCGAAGGCAAGACCACAAAACAAACCACTACATTGAACACGCAAGGCCTGCTGATGGAGGGGCTGCGTCTGCTCGACGAATCCAAACGCGATTCCGGCGGCGAGGCTGGGGAGGAAGAAGATGTCCTCCTCGACTCCTGAGGCTTTCACCGCGGCCGTGGTTACGGTCAGCGACTCTTGCGCGCGCGGCGAACGCGACGACCTCTCCGGCCCCGCGGTCGCTCAACTTCTTCGCAAGAAGGAGTTTTCCATCGTCGGCACCGAAATTGTTCCCGACGAGCTACCTGCAATTCAGAACGCAATTCTGCTCTGGGTTGAGGAAGCGCGCCTGGTGGTCACGACGGGCGGCACGGGCATCGCGGAACGCGATGTCACGCCCGAAGCCACGCGCGCCGTCTGCAATCGCCTGCTCGATGGGATTGCGGAACGCATGCGGCTTGAAGGCGCGAAGAAGACTCCATTTGCAGCGCTCAGCCGGGGAGTGTGTGGAGTTCGGGCTAAGTCATTGGTCTTAAACTTGCCCGGCAGCCCTAAAGGCGCAGTGGAATCGCTCGAAGCTGTGATTTACCTGCTGCCCCATGCGCTGCAGTTGCTCAGCGGGAATGCGGAGCATGAGCAAGACGCCGCGGAGGCCAAGGGTTAATCAGTTTTCACAGCCCTAGGAGGAACGGTCCACAGAATTACCGCCCCTGCCTCAACTCGCTGACAGAAACGCTGGCTTTGGCGGAAAGCACCGCCGTGCGAACGATGTCCTGCACGTCGTCGTTCTTCAAGATTTCCCGGGCTGCCAGCATCACGACAGCCTCGGCGAAATTTGCTGAATTCCAGGTTTTCAGGTGGACCTCCGACATTTCGCCGTCGCGAACCATCTCGTCAGCTTGGGATCCGAGAACCAGGATGAATTTGGGTTGCAAATGGGGAGGCTTCTCGGGACGGATTGTGCGAGCCACCAGAGCGCAGGCTGAAGTGTAGATTCTGGCGGCTTCATCCACTGGCAGCTTCATGTGCTTCGGGTTTGACACCGCAAAGGGCGGCGAACTCTGCGCCACGCAACCGGAGCATAGAAATACCGCCATGAAGCTTGCGCACGCCGCAGCTGCCACCCGCTTCCTGCACGGAGGCGCTTTTGGGCTTGGTCGGCAAGTGGGATCGGCGGTCAGGGCTCGCGTGATTGGAATTTCTGTTGCAGGGCGGCAGTGCCACCACTTCGTCAGATGGGTCATTTTCGGCTTCTTTAGGGAAGCCTAAACCGGTCTTTCAAACAGACAAGATATCGAAGGTAATGGGATGGTGAATTGCGACGCTTTCCGCCCGCCATGTAACAGGAATCGCCAGCGTGAATTTCCGAATTAAGATTCGGTGCCGTCCGAGTTCCAATTGGTTATCGAGGGCGGCTGGGTTGCGTGAATGTGGGGCGGACACTCCTAGCCGCCGAAGGCTTTCCGTTACGGGAAAAATTCGAGGAGAGTCAAAGTCCAGAGCAACGGACAGGAGTGTCCGCTCTACATGCCCGAGGTTGCCGAAACGATTGGGAGCCTCTACACTGGAAAATTCCAAGTACAAGGGCGTGCTCGCCCCATGGGCGGCCATGAGGGCGGGGAGGATGCATGGGTAGGTCCGGTTCTGTGGTCTCGGTGGTATTTGTTGCAGTTCTTCTTTCTTGCTTGATGATTGGCCTGGCAGGATGCGGCACCAAGAGCGCCGTCACCACCACGACGTATCCCGTCCCTGCCAGCATCAGTATGACTCCCGCAGCAAACTTCTCAATGGAGCTGGGCACAACCCAAATGTTCACGACCACAATTACGAGCTCAGCCAAGCAGACCGTGACCGAACCGGTCTCGTTCGTGTCCAGCAACACGGCAGTGGTGAGCGTTGCGGCCAATGGTACCGCTTGTGCCGGTTCCTGGAATTCGCTGAGCAACCCCCAGATCTGCACGCCGGGACCGGTGGGAGTGGCTCAAGTCACGGCGACGGCCCAGGGAGTCAGCAGTCCTACAACCACGGTGTACGTTCACCAGCACATTGACAAGATTGTGGTAAACCAGTTCCAGCTGCCCAACGAGCCGCCGCCCACAACTCCCTGTCTTTCAGTCGGCCAAACCACTCATTACCGGGCAACGGCGTATAGCCGGGGCGTCAACATCACGTCAACCGTGGGTGTTTTCAGCTGGCAGGCATTGAACGTGAGCGTCGCAACCTTGAGCACCGCCGTCAACAGTGGTAACGGGTTGCTGGCAGGAGACCTGACGGTGACCGCCAAAGTTCCCGGCGTGACTCCAGTTTTTGCCACTATCGGCAATACAAATAGCGTTCCCGTGAATTTCACCACTTGTGCGGTGCAGTCGATAAGAATCGTCGTGGACGGAAACAGCAGCAATAACATCGTCGTTTCGTCAGGGACCGCAGCCAATGCTACCGCGACCGTGATCGACACCCTGGGGACCACCATCACTGGCGTTCCGCTTACCTGGAGTTCGTCGCAACTGGCCTCGGTAACAAGTACTAATGGCGCATTGAGCGGATCGCAGGCCGGCGCCGCGACGGTAATCGCTTCTTGTACACCGCCAACCTGCAATATTGGCTTTCTTCCCACTCTGCCGATCTATCCCGAAAATGTGGTCACTATGTTTGTGAAGCCAACGGGAACGTCTGAGAGCGCCACCGTTTATGTTTCGAGCACGGGTTGTGGAACCATTGACAACTGCGTCAGCACGGTGGTTCCGATAACTGTTTCCACCACAAATACCGTGGGGACCCCAATTAATTTGCCGGCCACTCCCAATTCGCTGGTGTTTTCTCCGAAAGGAGACAAGGCCTACCTGGGGACAAACTCCGCGCTTCTAGGCACCAAGGGATTGGCGGTGCTTAACTCTTCGTCCGTTGCAGAATATGCTTCCACGCCCGGCAAGGTACTGGCCGTGTCTCCGGACGGAAACCTGGTCATCGTTTCGGATACGACCGATACGCCGAACCAGGTTTACGTCTTCAACACAACCAACAACAACAGTACGGCTTTCTCGATCACCGGGGCGACGGCTGCCGGCTTTTCGCCGGACAGCTTAAAGGCGTACATCCTGGCGGGAAGCACTTTGTACGTGTATTCGAAACTGGATGCAATGCAGACTCTTCAGCTGGGCGCTCCCGCAAACGATGTGACATTTCTTGCGGAGGGTGCGTTTGCGTACTTGGCGGGGGGCTCGCCCTCGGGGGTGATGGTGCGAAGAACCTGCGACAACGGACTCGCGGACACAGTGAGCACTCCAACGACGCCAAGTTTCATACAAGCGCTGATAAACCCGACAACAGTACTGGCGGTCGCCCCTCCCTTGGTTGACATCATCACAGTGGACACCGGTCCAAATGGGCCATCCGGCTGTACACCGGGCGTCAGTGACAGCGTGCTCTCCTTCGATCTGGGCCACGGCGACTTCACTGCCAAACAGCTGATCGTCTCCGAAGATGGCTCCGCCGCCTACATCATCGCGACCAAGCCTAGCCCGAGCGCTATCCTGGTGTTCAACATCGCGGCCCTGACCACGAATGCGATCCCGTTGGTCGGGAATGCAACGCCGATCCAAGCCACCCTCACGCCCGATGGCACCCTGCTGTACGTCGCGGCCAGCGATGGGATGGTTCACGTCCTCAATACCATCATTGACAGCGACGTTCAGCAGATTTCGTTTCCCCAAGACTTTTGTTTGAATTCCGCAGGACAACCAGAGCCGTTCACTTGTGCGCCGGATTTGATCGCTGTGAAACCTTAACCGCGCGTCAGGCTCCAGGCATGGGCTGCACGGTTCAGGTTTTTTCCAGCTCGCGGCCAACGCTGTCCAGCACTCCGTTAATGAATTGCACGGATTCCGGGCTGGAGAACTTGCGCGCGATTTCCAGGGCTTCGTTAATGACGACTGCTCGTGGAGTAGTGGGAAATCCCATGAACTCCGCCACTGCAGAGCGCAGGACGTTCCGGTCCACCGCGGCCATGCGGTCCATGCGCCAGTGCTCGGCGTGGCGCTCGATCAGGCTGTCGATCTCGGCGGTGCGATCCGTAGCCACGCGGAACAGATCTTCGGCAAAACCACGCACATCTTCCTGGACCGAGTTGTGCTCGCTCCAGAAGGTGCGGCGAACTTCATCGGGCGCCTGCTGGCCCAGGTCTGCTTGAAATAGCATTTGCAAGACCAGTTCGCGAGATTTGCGGCGGGTGCCCATGGGAACCAGTAGTCAGTGCTCGGTCGTCAGTAGTCAGTTTACTGTAGGTGCTCTACCTGCGTTTTCGCCTTTGAGTGGAAGGTCGCCTTTTGTTGAGTTTGTCATTCCGAGCAAGGCGAGGAATCTGCTTCTTGCTGAAATCTGATGGCTGAGAGCTGACAGTTTTCTTGCTGGCACTGACTCCTGACTCCTGACCACTGACTACCGCCTT
>Ga0187818_10000023_pt1 | contig 36823 bp, 34 predicted proteins | sample NC_wetland_sal_i_14_FD_130581 | JGI IMG/M metagenome (GOLD analysis project Ga0187818, IMG submission 130581) | Wetland sediment microbial communities from Neuse River Estuary, North Carolina, USA - SO4_3 | ecosystem: Environmental > Aquatic > Freshwater > Wetlands > Sediment | place: USA... | reverse complement strand
GTGGCCCATTCCGCGTTGTGCTGGGACGTCTTCCGTGCTTCGGGGCTATCCAGATAGCAGCTCTGTTGCATATGGCGAGAGTGGGCGGAAACGGTCACGTAGGGCACGCCCAGAAAGCGCTTGGCCACGATTTCAGTTATCTCAAGGCCATTAAAGTGGCGCGGCTGCACTTTTCTTAGAATGCGCTTTAGGGCGTTCTGAATCTTCTTCTCCCCAAGAGCGCCAAAGAACATCACCTTGACTTCCGTCGCCATGAAAAAGAAATTCCATTCCGCGGCATGGATCTTGCGATCAAGGGCAAAGCTATCCAGCGCCTTGACCATCCTCCAATTCCCGGAGCAAGGCTCATTCTCCAGGCCGAGGCTCTGTGTAATCCCGGGCCATTCCGTCATCAAGATGGTGCCGACCTGCATGGTTGTTGGCATATTTCCTTTGACCGGCGGTGGTGGGGTTTCCGTCGGTTCGCGAATCTATCTTTGGTCCCAGGGCACAGAAAAACTGCTCAAAAGTGAACACTCTCGCTGCAACTTGCCGGGCGAGGACGACTTTTGCGAAATGAGGGAGTGCGCGATTCGTGTGAACGGGCCCGATCGGGGAACTGTACTTGTGTCGGGGGACTATACTTGTAAAGGATGAGCTCTGCGTTGGCAGCCAAGAAAAACGGCCGGTTCGACCCCAACACGTTCCTGGCGACGATTGGGAATGGCAGGAAAATCCTGTCTGTTCCGAAGAAGCAAATGATATTTGCGCAAGGAGACGGAGCGGACGCGGTTTTTTATGTCCGGAAAGGCAAAGTGAGGCTCACCGTCGTATCCAAGATCGGCAAGGAAGCGACGATCGCGATCGTGGGCGAAGGGAACTTCTTCGGTGAAGGCTCATTGGCAGGTCAGCTCCTGCGAATGGGCTCCGCGGCTGCGATGACCGATTGCGAGATTCTGCGGGTGGAGAAGAAGGCGATGATGGAGGCACTCCACCGCGAACCCGCGTTCTCTGAAATGTTCGTAGCGTATTTGCTGGCGCGCAATATCCGCTACGAAGAGGATCTGGTTGACCAACTGTTTAACTCCAGCGAAAAGAGACTGGCCCGAGTTCTTCTTTTGCTCGCTCATTTTGGCAAGGACGGCATTCCTGAAACCGTGGTCCCCAAGATCAGTCAGGAGACGCTGGCCGAGATGGTTGGGACGACCCGTTCGCGAGTCAGCTTCTTCATGAACCGATTCAGGAAGCTGGGCTTCATTCACTATGCCGGCGGTTCGGAAGGCGCGCTGCAGGTCCACAGCTCGCTGCTCAACGTCGTTTTGCATGACTAGCAGCCCGTGTCTGAATCCGCGATTCTGACCGTTTTTGTCGAACGCATCGTCCGCGATTCGGTACCCGGCTCGACAAGCGAGACAGGCACCGAGGCACGGCGATCACATTGCGAGTCGAGATGCAGCGCATAAGGTGGAAAAATAGATCTATCACCGCGTCCTGAAGAGCCCGAGGCGTACCCGCGCCAATCAGCTTTCGAAGTAGCAGCGCCAGATTGCATGCCGCAGCTTGTAGCAGCAGCCGCTTCTGCACGTTCTGTTTTCCACGCACGTACAATCGCCGCAGAGATCCGGTCTCGTAGGCGTGTGCGAAAGTCCGCTCGACCAGCTCGCCCCGCCGCCTCAGCAACTGCTTGCCTCGATGGCCACCGATCCGCTGCCGATTAGCGTAGACCGTGGCCTGCTCTTCGCGTTTGCCTGCCCACCTCCGCCGCCCGCGATCCGGTTCCGCAATGTAGGACCGCACCCCAGATTCCAGCGCCGACACCAACACGTCCCCAGAGTGGTAGCCTTTATCCGCAACTAACTCCTCCACGCCCTTCGCGTTCACCTGGAACATACCGTCCGCCGTCGGCTCTGCGATCTGTTCGGCAACCGCTTCTCCCGCCGCCGGGAGCGTCTCGCCGACCGATGTGGTGTCGCCCACCGCTCCGCCGTGCGTGGTCACTGCCACAATTGCGCCGGTGTCCATGTCCACGGCGTGCTCGGCCTTGTAGGCCAGCGCGGTGCGACCATTTTTCAGGCGTGTGATCTCGGCCTCCGAATCATGCGGGTTCACCCACTCCTCATTAGAACCCTTCTTCTTGCGTCGTCGATCCATGCGCCGCAGTGCTGCTTCATCGGTGGCTTCCAGCCCGGCGGCCTCCGCCAAACGCTTCAGATACTCGGGGTAACTCTCCTCGGTGTCGCGCCGCACAATCGACTTCATGGCCGCATTGGCTTCCAGCGTGGTCGCATCGATGCCGATCGTCTTGCCCCTCAGTAGTCCCGCTCGTGCCACCTGCCGCAGCACCCAGCCGAACACCTCTTGGTGTGTGGCCTCGTCCGTCAGCCGCCGGGTCCGCGAGATCGTGACATGATCCGGGGTCCGCTCATCCAATCCAATCTGTAAAAACTGTCGTAAACATAACGAATCCGCCACACGCCATGCGATGCCCCGTTCGCTCTCGATCCCCTCAAAGAACCCGATCAGCATGACCCGGAAGTACATCCCCGGTGGGAGCGACGGGCGGCCCAGCTTCTCGTGATAGAACTTGCGGCAGCGTGCCTCGCAGAACTCATCAAAGCTTGCCTGATCCAGCACTTCGTTGAGCCGCCGGTAGAAAGGATGGCCAGGAGCTTCCGCCAGATCCCCGCGGTACCAAAGCTCCTCTTGCCGCTGACGTTGCTTCCGCGTTCCCATCGCCATTCCCCAAACTTAACCGGAGACTGTCTCAGAGCAAAGTGATTAAATTGCAGCGTAGTCCTGTGCGGCAGCCCGGAGGCGGAGGATGGAGGAAGGGCGATCTTTTGCGATTCGCACTTTAAACGTAGTTGCCTTTGGTCTGTTAGCATTTGCCATCACCATTCTCGCCGGCGGTATCTGGAGTGCCCTGCTCGTCACCAATCTTCGTAGCAGCCCTGCAGTACCTTGGTCCGTTCCTGTGATGGCATTTCTGCTGTGGCTGGCGTGGAGCTATCTCAGCGGGAGGGGGTGGCCGCGCAGCACTTCTGAAGCGCGACGCCGCTACCTGAGAGCCAACAGAAAATCCGGGCAGACTTACCTGTGGGCATGGGTCGCGGGTGTTCTATCGGTGGTTGCGCTGGGTGGAATCTGGATCGTGCTGTTCCGATTGGTGAAGATGCCACCCAACGTGCTTTCGGATGTGTCGAGCTATCCGCGAACGACGGTAGCACTCATGATCTTGATGGGATCACTGGTTTCTCCTTTCATGGAGGAAGCTGGCTTTCGCGGATATTTTCAGGTTGCCCTCGAACGCGAGGTTCGCGCCCCACTCGCTGTCGTGATCTCATCGGTTGTGTTCGCGCTTGCCCATGGACCGACACAAGGTTTCCTGTGGCCCAAGCTCCTCTTCTACTTTCTCGTTGGTATAGCATTCGGCGCCACGGCCTACCTCACCAATTCGACCCTGCCAGCAATCCCTGTTCACTTCGTGGGGCTACTAGTCTTCTTCACTCTCATCTGGCCGCGTGACGCCGCGCGTCGGTTAGTTTTGCAGAGTGGGACTGACAACTGGTTTTGGATCCACGCGGCACAAGCGATCGTATTTACGGTGCTGGCAGTCTGGGCCTTTCAACGGCTCGCCAAGCTGAGCAGCCGCACTTTAGACACGGGCTGCTAGGCCGCCCGTGCCGCTGTCGGTAAGCTGAAGCGAGCCACGGCGTGCTGCTCAGTGTGGGTCCGCACGGTTTAGTGCTTCCACAAAAGCGGTCTGTAGATTACGAAAGTCGATCGCATCCGCAGGTTCCCATTCCACTGGCGAAAAATGACGGACACCTACCGTCCCGGCTGCGGTCTGTTGCCGCTGGCCGCACGACAGGCACATTGCTCCCACTTGCCTGATGTCAGTCTCGTTCGAGATTGCATTCTCGCGAACTGCAAGCGAAGCTGAAACCATCGGTCCATGACACTGGTCACACGAATATACGGAAAGGTGAAGGTACTGTCTTCTCATGGGCGTCCCCTCGAAGGAGAAAGCGATCCGGGGCCCATGCTACGGGTCCGAGCGTGACGTGTCTGCTCACAATTGCTCGGATTCAGAATCGCGGGTCAAAGCAGTTTTGGAATCCTTCCCTGAAGTGCGAAAGGACACTGTGGTCAGAATTGACCAGTAATCAAACTGGCTGGGGCCTGATACTGAATATTGACACTCTCGCCGGTTAACGAGATGGCGGGTCTTCCGCGTACAGATCTGTTGCACGCCGATACGCAAGAGCATCAGAACCTGCCTACTACCACGCGAGCTTTGGAGAATTACAGGAGGGATTATGAAATCGTTTAGGACCGTTGCAAGCGCACTCTGCATGACTGTGGTCAGTGTGCTCTTTGTGCCAGAGGCATCAGCCCTGGCGCTGCCAACTGAGGTCCCTAAAGCCAGCAGTTCTCTAACGATACCAATCATGTTAGGAGCAGTTGTGGTGTGCCTGGTGATCGGCGTCATACTGCGGACGTTTTCCAAGCCGCCGGCTGAGCTGAGCCTTAACCAGCGGACAAAGTAGTGTAACCGCCGTTTCCGATGAACCTAAGGGATGGAAGGACCGGGGAAGTGCGCGAAATACCGGGCCGCTTCTGTCCGAGCACGAACAGGTACATTATCAGCCACCCCACCTAGGGGATGCGCTGAAGTGCTCCCGTAAGCTGTGCAGGTGCAACTCTAAGCTGGTTTGAGTACTTTGCCGCACTCCAGGCAACATGTCTCGTAGCGCGGCGTGATGAGTCCACAAAATGGACACATCCGCTGGGACGCGAAATCGCCGACACGTGCTTCCATTCCAATCGACTTCCTCAGTGAAGCAGCTATGAAAGCACGCAGGCTACGAACACGGACAACGATCCGATGCAAGACACTATCCATAGTCACGTCGCGTTTCTCTGAATCGCTGCCCAACCAGGCGCAGCACCAAGTAGTCGCAAACAACTCAAGCGATAACTACTGGCGCCTAAGCGTTTACTCGACAGTCACTCTTCTTGACCCGACAACGTCACGATGACACGGCAATCCTGGCAATTCTGTGCAAAAGTGCTCGTTTTGGTGGACAGGTAAATGAGTCGCAGCCACCCTCACACGGGTGGCATGAGGAGCACAACAGGCGCGAGCCGAAAGCGGCCCGCGCCCATCGTTAACTGTGAATGGCCGAGCTACAGCGTGACGCTGAGCGTAATGTTCACGCCTGGATAGTTCGCGTTACACAGGTAATACACACCATCAATCTCGACAACAAAAACGTCTTCGCTGTAGAGCCAGTTGCTCGGCCACGGGTCAACGAATCCGAACCAGTATCCGCCGTATTGGAAGCGGCGATCTCTGCGGTAGTCGTTCTCGCTGACACGAAATCTGTGCTCCTGCCCGAAGTTGGCCCGGAAACGGTCGTCGGGAATGCGACCAGCGCCGTTGCGACCAGTACGCTCCGCCTGCTGTTCAGGCTTGGCTTGCTCCGAGTGTTGTTGCGGCTGCTGTGCGTTTCTGTCTTCCTGCCTCGTGGCCTTCTCTTGCTGGGGCGAGGTTTTCTCTTCTTGCTTGGTGCTCTTCTCTTCCTGCTTGGTGTTCTTGTCCTCTTGTGCTTTCTTCTCTTCCTGCTTGGCGGGTTTTTCTGGTTGCGCCTTCTTCTCTTTTTCCTGGGCAGGCTTATCTTTGTTTTCTCCCTGCTGGTCGTGCTGCTCCTGCTGTGCATACGTCGGAGCAGGAGCTCCGAGGGCCAGGGACAAAACTGCTGTGCTGAAAAGTCCAACTAGTTTCATGTGTTGCCTCCATTTTGTATCGAATCGTTAGCTAGCTTTTGTTAAACCGAGCTCTCCCCGGCTGAAACCGAATTTTGTCGTTACCACTCGCTTACGTGCCGACGTGAATCCGGGAAAGGGAATGAAAGAGTCCAAAAACATTCATGATCCACAGGGCCACGGCAATCACCACGACACCATTCAAAATTGACTTGATGGTTCCCTGCATGGGGATGAAGCGATTCACCAGCCACAGAAGGACACCCACCACGACGAGAACTTCCAGCAGTTGAATTAACGGCATAGTCTTTGACCTTTCTCGTTTCGCGAGCTAGATTTCACGAGCCAAGTCTCGTGGGCTAACGCCCCTCATCCGCTTCGAGGTGTTGCGCGGATTTCGATTCCCGGGACCCTTAAAGTCGAATCGTGTTCGCCGCAAGGTTTGGCGGCACACGCGGATGAAGAACGCTGATTGGCTCGTAGTCGCTTGGTCGTGACCTGTTCGGGCCACCGACAACCAGCCTAAGAATGAGAACTGCGACTCAAAGGTCGCGGCTCGGACCCACAGTCAATACAAGAAGAATGACAGGTCCGGAGTTGTGCGTCTGAGCAAGATAGCTCACATGTGAATAAAGGTAGCGCTCAGCGGTAAGATGGAATCCCGCACATGTCAGCGTGCATGATGAGGATTCGTCCCCCGGCGGGCGTCCCGAGAAGGTTGCCCCCGGTGCAAAATTGCTGGTTTCTCGGACAGATGCATGGGTCGCAGCCAAACGACACCCAGGTAGGCACAACCTTAGAGTGAGCAATTCAGATCAGCTATTGTTGGTCGTCTGAGCGATCCTGACGGTAGAGACGAGCATTTCTTCTCTCTCTTTCAGGTCCTCTGAACTAAGTCAGCGATCTGAAGTCCTCTCCTCTTAGTTCCGCAACTCCGAAAGGACCAATTCGTGAAATGAGCAGTCCGCGTTACGGTTCGTTGGATGGTGGGCTCTCATTTCCAGCGTGATTTATCCGCGAAGGACGGACAAATATGAAGGTTAATCTACGGAAATGTCTCTGGGCGGCAAGTCTCAGCCTCTGGCCTGTTTTGGCATTCGCTCAGACACCGGATCTTGCGCAAAACCTGGCGGATTGCAAAGCGGGTCGTGATACCTGTGATCGCTCACGGTTGAGCCAGTCGGAGGCGACGGATGTGGCTCTTGCTGTGCATGGGCGAAACGTTGTGAACTGCCGGAACGGCTACGACTCCTGTGACCGTTCAAAACTCACTGCATCGGAAAGTACTGCATTGGCTGTGGCCGATCACCAGCGCAATGTCACGGACTGCAACGACGGCATGTTGTCCTGCGACCGGTCCAAACTGAGCCCACTTGAAGCCCGCGAGATGGCCGCAGTCCAGCACCAGCGCAATCTCGCCGACTGCAGGAATGGGGCAGGCGGATGTGATCGCTCCCAGCTGACTCAGGTCGAAATCGGGGAAGTAAACATCGCCAGACGTCAGCTCAACGCATCCGACTGTGAGAGTGGCGCTGGGCTGTGCGATCACGCCCAGTTAACTCCTGAGCAAACCAGGGACACGACTGCCGCGGAACACCGGCGCAATGCGCAGAATTGCGCGAATGGCTGGGACGATTGCGACCACTCCAAACTGACTCCGCCGGAAGCGCGACAAACAGCCTACTCGGAGCACCAGCGCAACCTCACCGTTTGCAAAGATGGTCAGGAAACTTGTGACTATGCAAAATTGACTGCCCCCGAAGCCAAGATGCTAGCCGACGCCGAGCATAAGCGCAATTACGCGGCGTGTCTGAAAGGGCACGGCTATTGCGATTCTTCCAAGCTCACCGCGGAAGAGGCTCATTCCATCCAGCAGAACGGCCATTGATTCTTGGAGGTCACGAGGAAGGTCCGCGGCGTATGACTATGATTCAACGACAGTGTCCGGAGTGTAGTAGCGAGTTGGTGCGGGCTAGACGTCCAACTACTCAGCATGTGCCAGGAATCGCAGCACTTTCCTCTCCCGGTTGGCGCTGCAGCGTTTGCGGACGCGAGTTCACCGCGGAGCAGATCCGCGAAAGCAAACGCACAAAATCGACTGCGCCCGCGCTGCGCGGATTCGCGTGAGTTTTGAGGGGCGGCCGACGCCCGGGTATTGAGCGCTGACCTAGCCGCAGGAATCCGTCGAGTGAAAGGCGCAAAGCGTCTGGGTGTGCGGATTGGGAATTGGCTGACTGTGGATCAGTCCAAAACCTTACTCGGTGGGCCACCGGCAGACCACCTCCGCGGCAAACGCGATCGAGCGATTCTTGCACTTCTGATTGGCTGCGGCCTCAGACGGGCTGAACTGCTTGGACTCGGAACGCAGGATTTACAGGTTCGCGAAGAGCGCTGGGTAATCGCTGACCTGATTGGCAAAGGAAAGCACATCCGCACCGTCCCAGTTTTTGTTGTGGCGAAACGAGCCGTCGATGAGTGGTGTCGTCGCCGATGTGGCGGGAGCATCGAGGTGGTGTTTGCCCCGTTCGATCTGACCGCCGGCACCCCGACAGGCTATATCGCCGATGATGGCACCGGCGTGGACTTGGCGGCTGCGGTTGTGCCCCTGACACCGAAAGGTGATGGCACCTGGAAAGCAACATCGCGACAACGCCCGCTCTCGCCGACTTCGGCGGCTATATGAATCGCCTGTACATGTACAGGATCACCAATGAACAGGGAACGAAAAACTATAAAGTCGACTTCTTTTCCCGCAAACAAGTGGGCCGTGGTGGAACCAATCCCGGGGGCGCACATTATGGCGGTTCATTGCGAGGCCTCACAATCCATGTGTCCCTTTCGCGAGGCAAAGACGGAGCGGCGGTAACGCCAAGGTCTGCGCAGGCCCGGCCACTGAAATGTTCCGGCAGCAGAAAGATAATCCTGTCCGTGAAGCTGGATTGTTCCTGCGCGAAGAGAAATCTCCGGAACCAACCCAAAGAATGAAGCTGGCGATTAACCCGCCGTTCAGTAAAGTTCGCGTCATAGGCCCTTTCATCGTGGCAAGCCGTGATGTCGACCGACGAATCACTTCTTGACTGGCGGGCCGAGCCGATTGAGTTCGACCTTGGCGGCGAGCGCAGGCAGTCCGTCCTTGGGCGCGTCAGAAACACCAAGCGCCGAGTCCAAATTCTGTCTCGCCCATTCACTGCTGCCGCTCTCCCACCAGGCGAGCGCCTTATAGAAAAACGACCGCTGCAAGGCGTCGCCCTTGAGTTGGATCGATTTTGCGTTCCCTCCGGCTAACCGTCCCTGGAAGTCCAAAAGCAGAAAGTGGTCCTCTGGCGGCCCTTTAAATTTGCTGGATTGTTCCTTCAGGAACGACGCCGCTTCCGTGTTCTTGCCCATATGCCACATGGAGAAGTAGCTCAACAGGATGGGATTTGCCGAACGAAATCCATGGGCGCCTTTGTAATTTGCAAAGGCTGTGACTGCGCCGGAGTAGTCCCCCTCGATAAAGTAACTCCAAACGACACCTTCCGCCGCCTCGGCGGCGGCTTCTTCGAAACGATCACTCTCTCCAGCCGCGGTGATTGACTTGGACTTCCCCTCAGCCGATTTTTGTATCGCAGCCCATTCGCTGCGTGCAGCTCGAAAATCTTTTTTGAAGAGAAGGGCTCGGCAAATATCTTCACGGACTGAGAAGTCGTCCGGATCGGATTCCAATCGGCGGCGTTGCAATTCAATGGCACGGTCGTAGTTCCCCCGCTCGAAAAAAACCTGTCCCGCTTGCTTGAGTAAATCATCCTCTTTCGGATGTATCGAGATCAGGTCATCAAGCGCTCGCACTGCGCAGTCCGTTCCGGGGTGGCAGAGATAGAGATTGAGCCCCATCGCTTCATCATTGTCAGAAATGCGCAGCAGGAAATCACGAAGCTCCTCGGTTGAAGCGGTGATGATGGCGTTATCACCCTTCAGTTCCTGGAAGGTGTCCGGCGAATTGTCTTTCATCCATCCCGAATCGAGGAGTGCGACTCGGAGATAATCAGGATGAACCCAAATGCGCCCGATCAGATGCCCTCCCACCAGACCGGGGTAGTCTTCGGGACCGACCTTCGCTTGACCGTCTACGACCCCGACAAAGTCGGCATCGAAAAAAAGCTTGCCGCCAATGGCGACGAGCCGGACGTCATAGCTGAAGACCTGATCGCCTTTCCCGGGATCTGGTTTGCCGGGACGGAGTTCCACATGGTAGGCGCTGTTAGGGGCCATGGTGGGCTCCCCCGGCCGCTCAGGGGGCGCAATCTTCCACTTAAACATAATCTCGTCGTCGGTGCCGATTTTATCCAGATCGGGTGAAACCCATTCGCCCTCGATGCGCGGCTCGACGATGGGATGCTTCAGGTCTGCATCGGTGTAGAGGGGACGGACGCTGACAGCGGGCGCGCAGCCGCAGAGGACGGCTGCAAGGGCCGAAATCAAGATCACAGAAATAACTTTCATGATTTCCCCGATTCTTCCCGGCAATTTCGTGACTCGTCTCAGAGCCCACCGGGCTGGCAACCTTTTGGTTCGCCTGCCGTTTGATTCGTCTCCGGCCTCCTGTCAGGACGCGAGGACGGACTGGCCACAACGAACATCAGAAAGCACATCAACACGTACATCGCCAGCAGCCGTCGGAGCTTTCCTTCTCCCCTCAGCGCCAGGATCAAACCGGTGGCAACGAACGGGAGTCCGACGATCAAGTTCTCACCCAAAGGGATATAACACCTGGGGACGAGCCCGATGAAGAGCAGTGGCAACAATGTGGCATACACCAGCGACATCAAGGCTCTGCCCGTGCGCTTTCCCGGCTGGCGCCGCCCGATCCTGAACCACCAGACCCAGCAGTACCCCAAGCCGCACAGACACGACAGCAAGAGTCCCAGGAAGATGGAGTCGTGCCGATTCATATGGGGCTGCGATTCAGAGAACACTTGCTCCTGCCCTCGCTCATGAAACGCGATCGGAGAGTGGATGAGCCGCACGCGCCTCTTCCTGAATCGCCTCCGGCAGTGCGAAAGGAGGAAGAGTTCCGAGCGGGCAATTCGGTGACAACCATTCCAGCTTTTGCTGCATGATCTTTTGGGAATACTTCGCCAGGTAGTGAACAATGGTCTCGATTCGGATCTTGATGCCGCCGGCCGGCTTGGTTGAATCCAGGTCGCCGAACTTGAAGAACAGAGTTCCCGTCGCTTCCACGATCTTCTGCGTGGGCGTATAGGTGGGCTGGTCCATGCCGCACTCGTAGCTGGATAGGCGAACCACACAGGTGATCCAGGGGCAGCGCGCCGCCACCTTCGCTCCCCACATGATTTCGTTGGTGTTGCTGCTGTAGGACGAAGTCCACACATCAGAAATGTCGAACGGGTTCTTAATCCTCTTCATCTGCAGATCGGATTCGAACAACCAGTTCATCAGGTCCTCATCGCCGGGGAGATACTGCAGCCACAGAATTGGATAACCGTAGGCCTGCAGGTCTCCCTCAATCTCATGGCCGATCCCCGTGTCCATGTGGTAGGGACGTGCCAGCACGAGGATGCATGGTTTCTGATTCTTTGCGCACCAGGTGAGAATGTCGCGGCTGTGCTGTCTGGCTTTGGCGGTGAAGCTGTCGAGGGCTTCGAATCCGGCTTTGACCGCGCGTTCGGTCTCCTGCAGTTCAAGACTGAACACATCTTTGAGCGAGGTGTGAAGTTGCTCGACGACCATGTGCCGGTCTCCCAGGCTGACGAATGGCGAAGCATAGCGGATGCCGTTTTCGCCGAACACGTCGTGCTCTTTCAGGAACCCCGCCTTGATGTTCTCCGGCCCGGCCATCACGCGAGTGCAGGTCACGGTGTCGACCACGTGCCCGTGAAGAACTGAGGGCAGGGAGTGAATCATCGGGCTCAGGAGAATGTGGATCTTCTTCTTTTGTCCAAACACCAACTCGCCGTAGTGCCCGCTGATGGCCTTCACTGGATAGCAACAATCTACCGTGCCCCGCCCCTTGCCGAACTCTCGGCCCTGCTCCTCGGAAGTGTCGGAGCTGAAGACGATGTTCTCCGACTCGATACCGATTGACTTCAGGAAGCCCACCCAGAACTGGTGAGTCGTCCAGATGTTCAGCACCTTCGGAATCCCGACGCGCACCTGCGAGCGGTCTTTAGGTGGCGACGCGACGGAACGCTTCTTTGCGGACCAAATCGGCAACGTTGGGAAACGCATTTTTCGTTTTCTCCATCCCCATCTTGATGACCTTCATTTCGTTCAAGTCTTCGACCAGCCCCTTGGGGCAAGAGTTGTTGACGATCACTCGCTCCCAACCCTGTTCCAGAGGAACCTTGCTCCACGGCCGGCCTTTTCCCCCATCCAGTTCCACGTCGATGAAGCTGCGCTGGCAAGTTACGGGACACCAGTGGCAGACAGTGTCCACCGAGGTCGCCGTCTTATAGGTCAACCTCTCGATGGCATCAAAACCACGAAACTTGCTTTCTCCGCCTTCCTGCCACCAGTCGAGAGCAACCAGCGCCGCGCCGATCGCTCCGGCTTCGCCCGAATAGGGATGCACGACGACCTCTGCCTCAGGAACTTTCTTCAGGATGAAATCCACCTGCGTCTTCACCACGGCAAGGTTCTTGTGGGTCCCGCCCTGCAGGATGTACTTCTTGCCCACCTGCTGCAGGTTGTTCAGGCCCCCGGCATAGATCCACACGTTCAGCGGAAGAATCGCGCACAGCCCGGCGAGAATTTCCTCCGCCTGCCAGCCTTTGCGCTGTTGATTGACGATGTCACTCTGCAGGAAGACTCCGCATCCCATGGAGAGCTGGGGCATGGCCTGAGCGCGAAAAGCGCCGTCAGCCATTTCGCTCATGGGAATGTTAAAGCGCTCCGCGACACCCTGGAGAAACGCGCCGTTCCCGGAGGAGCACTGCGAGTTCAGGCGGAAATCCGTCACGGCGCCGTTGTTCAGGATCATGATCTTGACATCAACGCCACCGACGTCACAGATGCAATCCGCGTCCGGGAAGTAGTGCAGGCCGGCGCTGGCATGAGCAATCGTCTCCACCACGGGGCAGTCGGCGCCTAGAATGTCTTTCAGCAAGTCTTTGCCGTAGCCGGTGATGGCGAGGCCAAGCATCTCGCCGTCTCCAACCGCCTCGCGGACCTGTCGGAACAGACTCTTGGCGTCGTCGATGGGATTGCCTCGGCTTAGCGCGTAGCAAGAGAAGAGCAGGTCCTTGTCCGGCGACATGCAAACAGCCTTCGCCGTGGTCGAGCCGAAATCGCAGCCCACCACGACGGGCCCGAGTTTGCTGGTCTTGCCGAGGATGGGGAGTTGGACTCGCGCACTGCGGCGAGACTTCCCGTGACCGTTCGAGTGTCCATGTCCGTTGTCGTTTCCGTTGCTCTTGCTCTTCCCTGCTTCAGTGCGGCCGTTCCCGTTGCCGCCGGGCCTCGAATAGCGATCCAGAAATGACTGCAGTTCGCCAGGATCGGTCCACAATCCGCCGCGTCCGATCTTCTTCTTCTCCTCGTACTGCCCCGCTTCAATCCACCAGCGCAGCTTCTTGGTTCCCAGGTAGATGCCGACGACCGGGGAATCTCGACGCCCCATTTCGATACAGCCTTGGGCTGCGTAGTAGAGAGCATCGTCGGGCACGCGGATGAGTGACTCTGGCCCGCGGTCGTCCGGGATCGCGACTTTGCGTTCTTTCCAGACTTTGCCGAGATGGTGGCGCCAGGCCTCCTGCAATCCTTTGAAAAACAGATTGGGGCCGCCCAGCAAAAGAATCTCCGGCAGGGGCGTGTTGCCGCGAGTCAGGGTCGCCAGATTTTGATATACCACCGCCTCGAAAAGCGACGCGATGATTTCTTCCACCGAAACCCCGGCTTTGAGCAGCGTATTGGCATCCGCCTCCGCGAAGATTCCACACTTGCTGCTGATCTTGTGCAGCGTATAGCCTTCGTAGCCCATTTTCGAAAGTCGATCCACCGGGATTTCCAGTTTGCGGGCGGTCTTTTCGATGAAGGTCCCGGTGCCACCGGAACATGCGCTCTGCATCAGCACCTGCTTGCTCTTGCTGGGGCCGTCGCCGTTGAAAAAAATTGTCTTCATGTCTTCGCCGCCGATTTCGCTGACGAAGCGCACGTTGGGATGAAGCTTTTCCACGGCAGCGGCGACGGCCACGACTTCTTGAATGACTTTCCCGCCGACCAGAGGGGCGATCAGACCAGCACCCGACCCGGTAAAGAAGACGCGGTCCACCTCGGGTGTGAAACCGTGTTTTTCCTCCAGTCGGGTCAGAAAATCGAGGACTTTCTCCGCCTGCTTCGTGTTGTGGCGTTCGTAAGCCTGACCCAGCAATTTTCCGGATGCCGTGGCAATCGAGTACTTGCAAGTCGTGCTGCCCACGTCGAGTCCACAAATCTTTCCTGTGCTGGCAGGAAGCGGAGTCTCAGTCGCGGCTGCCGGTTTGATCAGCGAAGGGTCTGCCTCGAGTGGTTGGATCTGGATGAAACCTTCACCTGCCATAGTTCGACCTCGTCATGCTCCAACTCATGGTGTGGCGGCTACCATTGCTCGTCTCAAGCCCGCGCCAATCCTTTGTCGTAGGCCAGGTGCGTCACATAATTGGCCGCCGTGCCGGCGTAGCCGCGATGCGGCACGAAATACGTGGCCTTCCGCGTCTCCGGATGCCCCTCCTCGTATTTCCGGATGCGCTCGAAGCTCAGCCCCGTTTTCTCCATAACGCCCTCAAACTCCGCCTGCGCCCGTTTCTTCGCTTCCGTCAGGATCATCTGGCAGCGGGAAAGCGCATGCACTTCGGCGTCGCCCTTCACTTCGATCGGTGCATACAGCAGATCCGGATATTTCCCCACGACATTGGCCATCGAACCGATCGACATCGTGTTTGGCATACAGGAATATGGCGACAGCTCGCAGATCATGTGAGCCGTCTTGTGATGGTAGGAATGCAGCGCCTTGCCGATCAGCATGTGCCCTTCACCGCCCCGTAGTTCGAAGTGGTAAAAGGGTTCGGCCAGTCGCTTGAGTTCTTCCTGATCGGGCAGTTCGTGCGGCAAATTCGCGAGAGCCTTGCGGAAGCGGTTGTAGGTACCGCGATAGATGCGCTCCAGCGCATGCAGGGCGAGATTCTCGAGCTTCGGGTGCTTGCTGGTGCTGTTCCGGTGCTCCAGTTTGCGAATGGTTGGGTGCATCAGGTAGTGCAGCCACACCGCGACCGGCGGCGGGATTACTTCCGAGTCTTCCTGCTCCAGCCAGCGCTTGATGTTGTAGTTGCCCTCGCCTTCGTGCGTCTGCAGCCAGAACTCTCCGGTGATTTTCACCTTCGCTTTTACCCGCAGATGGTCCACCTCAATCTCGTCCCACTTCTTGCGCACGTCGCGCAAAGCGTTGGTGAAGTAGTTGCTCAGCAGATGCCAAGCCAGCGTCTTGTATTTCTTGCCGTGATCCGGGCGGCGCAGAAAGACGTCGTACATCTGCTCGACGCATTCGCGCAGCACGAGTTCCGTCTGCCCTGGGTTGACTTCGTACGGACGCGTCAAATACTCGAGATCGGTCACCAGGTCTCCACAGAGGATTGACCAGATGATGCCCAGACTCATGGGCATGTTGATATCGAGGCCACCGCCGTTGCCCGGCCCCTGGTCGAGTTCGTCCTGCGCCAGCAAGAACAACCGGAAATCGCGCAGCCCCAGCCCGTCCAGAGCCATCGCATAAGATTCGTGATACTGGCCAAACCGGCACGGTCCGCAGGCGCCCGCCGTGAGGTAGACATACTTGCGATTCACTTCGTCCTTGCCGTGTTCCTGCACTTCCTTCTTCAGGAAGTTGACCAGGCTTCCGGTGGTGAAGATGGTGGGGCAGCACGCGCCTACATCGATTAACTCTTTGCCGGCGTCGAGGTCTTCCCGTGCAATATTGGGCAGCGGTTCAGCGTTGTACTTCAGGTTGTGTAGCGCGCCTTGCATCAGCCGCTCATGCTTCCAGGTGAGGCCGCCGTAGAGAATCGTGACTCTGTCCCGCTCCTCGCGGGTAAAGGGCCGGGGTTTGTAAGCGGTGTAATGGCTAATGATGGGCAACTGTGCCGCTTGGGCCATGGAATTCTCTCCTGACTTAAGTGAGTACAGCTCCGGCAAACAGCCGCGCAAGCGACAATGTGCGACATCCCGCGTCATAAGAACAAAAATGAGGATTTGTCGCGCTTTCCGACGAACCAGCATCCATCTGGAGGCGGCGGGGCAGTCTGATTTCCACAGGCGGTGCGACGAGTCTGAATCTGTGCGGCAGCCTGCGCGCACGTTTCGACGCTGCTGGACTATTTGGCCTTGCCGGCCAGCTGTTCAGCCTTTACGAGAACCGGACCACTGATATCGTCCTGCAAATCAGCAGCAATTTCGCCGTTCGCGTCCGTAAGCATGGTGGGCGAGAAGTAGTGCCGATATCGTGGATCGATCCGAAATGCGGGCTCGTAGACTTTATCCAGTCGTTCCGAGCCACTGACATAGGTTCTCTTGTGCGCACGCCCAATCCAGCCTGGCGCGGTAAGGAACTCGTGGGCAAACAGAAGGCCGGAATTCATGAGGGCAAGACGCATCTGCGGGCGGGTTAACACTTTTCTGTAGCGCCGATAGAAATTGAACGTGTGACTCAATATCCGTTTGCGATAGCCATGCATGGTTTGAGTCGCTGCGATAAAGGGTTGCACCCGCGCGATGCTCTCAAGCGGTTTTAGGGACAGGACGGTGCCGTTGAGGTCGCGCACCCTGGTGTTCGGAAATAAAAGGCGCTTTTCCACACACTCCCAAAAGAAGGGCGTTCCGGGAAAAGGGATTGGCAGGGACAGAAAGCAAGGCAGAGTGATTTCGGGTGTCCGCAGCACAAATGCCACTTCGCGTTCGAGATCGTCCACGGTTCGCGAGGTCACGTCCAGCAGCATGCCATACAGGAAGACGATGCCCGCATCCAGACACTTGGAGATCATCTCGACCTGCGGGAGGCGATTATTCTGTGCTTTGTTCATGGACCGCAGCCACGCGCTGTCGAACGATTCAACGCCGCTAAAGAGGGTGACGCAGCCGGACTCCCGGGCGCTCCTAAGGTTTGCGTCGTCATAAAAGAAATCATTCGTAACCAAGGCTCCCCAACCACGGAAGCGTTTGTCGTTGTACATCTGCGTCAGCAGCTGGATCCGGTCGTGAAAGTATTTCTTGTCATTGCCATAGAAATTGTTGTCGATAAACAAAAAATAATCCCGACCGACTGTCAGGATTTGTTTGCGCGTGTACTCAAGGTCGTATTTCTGGTAGTCCCTGAGTTCGGCGCTCAAGCTGCAAAACGAGCATCTGAAATTGCAGTTCCGGCTGGATTCAATATGGCCCACTTCGCCAATCCAGCAGGCAAGATCAAAGCGGGGGTTCATCTCTTCGGCTACAGCATCATCCCCAAACACTTCCCGCGCTACTCGGCAGAGTTCCTCGATATCTCCCAGACAACAGTAGTCGAAGAAATTCCTTGCATAGCGCGGAAAGGAACGTATGGCAGGTCCACCGGCAACGACGATCACCTGTGCATTCAGAGTTCTGGCGTAGGCGGCGACGTGCAGCATGCGGTCAAATCCGCTAGTAAGCGCAGTGAGCACCAGCATGTCCGGCCATGCCAAGAGTTTGGGGTCTTCCAGTGAACCGCTGCTGACTTCGTTGTAAAGGCGCACGTCGCAGAAATCGCGGTCGAATACCCCGGCCAAGAAAGCGGGGCCGATGACCATGGGCATTTTTCTTGTGCGGGGAACGTTTTCACGGAGATCGTCAAAGTAACAATTCACCACCAGGATTCGCGGTTTGCGGATTCGCGGGTGTGCGGTTCGAACCGGCAACGTTGCCTCCTTCGGCCGTAGGGATACAGGTCCTACACTTTACGCTGTGACGATTTGCCTGACAATGCATCGAGCGCCTTCGGTGATCGGGCCTGAAGTCTTCTTTTAGGAGCCACAAGTATTGAGGGGTGTGCGCCAACGCCATTCCTGGTACGGTTATCTGCGGTGTTATCGGGGAGACTTGGAGGCCGACGGCACACCGAGGCTCGGCTTGCGAGGATTTATCCTCTTGAGCAAATCAGCAAACTGCGGATGGGCACGCAAGTGATCAAATGCGGGCTCGTAGTGAAGATGCAAAATCCATCCGGAACGCTCTTCATAAGCTTTCTCCAGCCATTCGAGCGTCTCGTCCTTTGAAGACAGGGAACTCATACCAAAAGCGACGAAGTAGGCCAGGACATTGCGATGTTGTTGCAGGCCGAGCACCTTGGCCAGAACCTCTCGCCCCTCAGACTGCCGGCCAGCAGCGCCGAGCGCATAGGCCAGCGCCGCTAATGCCCCAGGATGGTAGCCCGAACCCTCCACCGTGCGTTGTAGTTGTTCTATCCCGCGGGTGAAGTCGTGGGTTTGCAAATACGTTTTTCCCAAGTGATAACGAGCCAGGGGAAATCCTGGATTGAATTCGACGGTCTTCTCCAAGTGCCGGACCGACTTCTCGTATTCGCGGGCAAAATAGTGCGTCCAACCGATATGGCAAGCGATGATCAGGGACAAAGGATCAATCCGCCGGGCGTATTCCAGGGCGGCCAACGCTTCGGAGAACTGGCCTACCTGGACGAGGTTGAATCCGTACCAGTCATATTCATAACAACCGGGATTTAATTCGATAGCGCGCTTGTGTTCTACTTCCGCCGCCGGCCAGTCCCAATCGTATTGCAGCGTCGCATACCCAAGAATCGTATGTGCCTCAGACAACCTATCGTCCAGTTGTACGGCGGTTTGGGCCGCTGCTTTTGCCCTTTCAAAGGCAGTCTTGGGCGGGATCGCTCCGTAGAATCCAATCACGGTGTAGGCATCGCCGAGGCCGGCATAAGCCGGGGCATAGGCCGGATATTTCTGGAGTGCCTCGTTGAAGTGATCCACAGCTTTGACGCACGATTGTTCGACTCGTTGATTCAGATAGTAGCGTCCACGAAGGTAGAGTTCGTATGCCTCCGTATCGCTGATGATTGAACGCGACACGAGTGGCCGCTTTTCGGGAACAAGTTCAAAAGCCAGCGAGCGGGCGATTCGTTCGGCGACATCTCTTTGAATGGCCAGCACATCTTTCAGCCTGCGGTCGTAGCTCTCGGCCCAGAGATGCGTCTGATCGCTAACCTGAATCAACTGTGCCGTGATCCTTACACGATTACCGGCGCGCCGGATGCTCCCTTCCAGGGCAAAATGGACGCCGAGCTCGCGTCCGATGACTTTGATGTCTTTCGAGGTGTTTTTCAGCTGCATGGCCGAAGTTCTGGCGATCACACCTAAACGCTCGGGATTCAGCCGGCTCAAGTGGGCGATCATCTCTTCGGTTAAGCCGTCAGCGAAGTACTCCTGATCTGCTTCGAGATTCAGGTTCGAGAACGGCAACACAATGAGCATCTTCTTGCAGCTATCAGGCAACTGCAAGTCCCGCTGCACTGGCGCGATGAAACGGTAACCACGTCTGGAGAGGGTTTCGATGAAACGCGGGTTGTCGGCAGAATCGCCCAGGGCTCCACGCAGTTTGTTGATCGCGCGATTTACGCCGTGGTCAAAATCAACGAAGGTATCCGCGCCCCAAATCTTGTGCTGGATCTCCTCCCGGGTGACCACCTCGTTCGGTCTTTCCAGCAATAGGGTCAACAACTGAAATGGCTGTTCTTGTAGTCGCAGCTTGTGCCCCTTCTTGCGCAGTTCTCCTGTGTGGAGGTTTACCTCAAAAACACCAAATCGAATTTGTGAGGCAGACATGTCCACAGGCGCACCCATATCCTTTGGTGGGCGAGGAAGTCTAACCAAGACAAGCCGCAGATACGGCCTGGATGCTTTTGGACGGCTGATGCGACGCTGCCGAGACGCTCCCCTTATTGCATCGTCCGTAGCGGTTTTCCAGAGCCTCCCCGAAAGCCGTCGCCGAGTTTAGCACCCTTAATGCCAAAAAAACAAAGAAGGCGCCCCCATATTCCGGAAGAGAAAAAAGGATAAGCCATCTGTTTTCAAAATCTTAGCAGAGTACTTCTGGGCAACGCCAAAGGAGCGTCAGAGCATTGCTTTGACGGAAGTCGCTCCACATAATGCCCAGCATCGGAGACCGTATCGGCAGGAAGCCGGAAGTGTATGGTTATTGGTTTCTGGGGCGCACTCGCCGTAGCTCTGGGGCACGGCGATGAAATGATTTTGCTGTGGGAATTCGCACCAGCTTGCTGTTGACGGAGGACAACCATGGGCCAAGTTTCTGTGACTCCTTCCAACGCGGATTGGACTACCGCGGACAAGCAGCGTATTCTTTCGGCCACTGCGCGGCATAGGTTCTTGAGGCCAGGTACGATGAGCGGGGACAGCACACCGGCACGATCAACGGCACCGGAACGAACTAACGACCGACTCGACTCCTGGAAGGAAATTGCGGCCTATCTCAAGAAAGAAGTTCGGACCGTCCAGCGCTGGGAAAAAAGCTCGGGTTTGCCCGTACGCCGCCTGGCACACGGCAAACAGGGCACTGTCTTCGCTTACAAATCGGAATTGGAGGCGTGGTGGCAGGAAAGTCAGAGCAAGCTCGATGAGGAGGAAGACAAGCCGGATGCAGGTGCCGACTCCTCCAGTTCGAACCGTGTGGATTTAGCTCCCACTGCGGATCTGTCTGACAAGACGGATGAGAAGGCTCAGTCCGATCGGCTTCGCCGACTCTCCGTCTTGCTTCTGCTGGTTGTGCTAGCAGCGGCCATACCGCTCCGCATTTTCTGGTCTCAGATTCACGATAGGATTTGGCCCCCAACAGTCAAGATGACTCTGGCCGTCCGGCCCTTTAAGAACATGAGTGGCGATCCCGGCCAGGACTTTGTCGCCGACGGACTCACCGAGGAAATGATCTCCTGGCTTGGGCAGCTTCACCCCGATGAAATGGGCGTCATCCGCCTAAGTCCGGCCTACGCTTCGAGTGACCTCGATCGCATTGGCAAGGACGTCCACGCTAACTACGTGCTCGAAGGCGGGGTACGCGTTTCCGGACAGCGGGTGGCAATTACGGCGCAACTGTTTCAGGTCAGCGATCATACCGTGGTCTGGGGTGAGGCCTACGAACGCGACTTGCAGGACGTGCTGCGCATCCAGGGTGAGGTCGCCGGGGCCATTGCAAGCGGAGTCCTGAATAAATTGCCCCGCGCTCAGCCGCAGATCCGTCAGGTCAATCGCGAAGCCTATCTCGCATACCTGGAGGGGCGGTACTTCTGGAACAAGCGCACAGAAGAAGGATTCGCAAAGGCAATCGCTCTCTTCCGACATTCCATTGAAATCGATCCGACCTACGCGCCATCCTATGCCGGCCTCGCCGACTGCTACGAGCTGCTGGGTTCGGCACCATATTCAACTCTGGCCCCCCAGGAAGCGTTTCCGCAAGCCGAAGCTGCGGCAAGAAAAGCCCTCGAACTCGACAGCACACTTGCCGAGGCACACGTGCCGCTCGGTTATTCGCAGCTGGTTTACGAGCGGAATTTTCCCGAGGCGCGGAAGGAGTTTGAAAGAGCCTTACAATTGCGGCCCGGATATGCCACCGCCCACCAGTTTTACGGCTACTACCTGACCGCGATGGGCAAGCTGGACGAGGCGATCGCAGAGAGAAGAAAAGCGGTCGAACTGGATCCAATCAGTCCGCTAATGAACTCGGCCCTGGGCGAAGCGTATTACCAGGCGAGGCGGTTTGATGTCACCATCGAACAAAATAAAAAGGCGCTCGAACTCGATCCCCGGTATGCCATCGCATTAGTCAATATCGGCCGGGCTTACGAGCAGATGGGGATGCACCAGCAAGCACGCAGCGCTTTCCAGCAAATTCTCGCGGCGGCCCCTGATGACCCTGCAATTCTCGCGCTCATGGGCCACGAGTACGCCGTCTCAGGCGACAAGGTCGACGCCAACAAGACTCTGGCCAAGCTGACAGAATTGTCGACCACGAAATACGTCCCCGCGGTCTACTTCGCTGTGGTCTATATCGGCCTGAATCGCAAGGATGATGCCTTTCACTGGCTCGATAAAGCGTATAGCGAGCGTTGTGAATACCTGGTTTATCTGGGCAGCGAACCGATGGCCGACCCGCTGCGCACTGATCCACGGTTCACTCGCCTTCTAACCCGTATCGGATTGAAGCCGACTACCACTCGAGCTGCGGTTCGAACTCCCAAAGTTCAGCGCCCGATTTAAGCCTTCGGGGAGTACGGACCTGTATTGCCCGGGTCGACTTACCACAGGACGACCTGGGCCCGTGTTCTTCAGCCAGTGAGTGCTTCTTCCCCTGGATCTTCCATCCAGCCATTACCATCGCGCCCGGCAAATGCAGCGTCCCGAGATACGGAGGAGGGTCTCTTTAACAACGGAACATGCGACAAAGTGCGACAACGTATTGTGCGACCAGGATTTCGCTCCTTGTCGCTTGCAGGTTCAGCGGCGGCACAGTAGGGTTGCGACATTTGAAAGAGATATCTGGAGATTTAAGCGCATGAATGAGCTCCAGAAAGATCGATCGGGTTCAGCTGGAAGCAGCGGGAGTGACTCATTGAATTCGAGCACCAGCACGCCATTCTCGAAGATGGGTAACGAGTTTTGGGCGAACACGCTTGTGTTGTTGCTGGCCCTCGCGGTCACAAGTGGATGCTCCATCAAGAAAATTGCGGTCAACAAACTGGGCGACTCCCTCGCGAGTGGCGGAACAACTTTCACCTCCGACGATGATCCGGATCTGGTCGGAGAGGCCCTGCCCTTCAGTCTCAAACTGATGGAAAGCCTCCTGACGGAAAACCCGCAGCACCGCGGACTCCTGCTGGCAGCTTCCAGCGGCTTCACCCAGTACGCGTTCGTATATGTCCAGCAGCCCGCGGAGGAAATCGAGGATCAAGATCTGGCGAAGGCTGATTACCTGCGCCTGCGCGCCCGACATCTCTACCTGCGGGCGCGTAACTATGGACTGCGCGATCTGGAAATCAAACACCGAGGCTTTGAACGTGAACTGCGCGAGGATGCCAAGGCGGCTGTCGGCAACACGGGAATGAAAGACGTGCCGCTGCTTTACTGGACTGCTGTCTCCTGGGGTGCTGCCATCTCGGTTTCCAAAGACGACCCGGAAATGATTGCCGATCAGCCCATTGTCGAGGCGCTGATTGACCGGGCTCTGGCGCTCAATCCTGATTACGATTGCGGAGCCATCCACAATTTCCTGATTTCCTACGAAGCCGTCCGCAGAACCGCGAGCGGAGATTTCGCTCCGCGGTCCCGGAAACACTTCGAACGCGCGGTTGAGCTCACCTCGGGCCAGAGCGCCGCACCCTATGTGGCCCTGGCCACAACCGTTTCGGTGAGCAAACAAAACCGCGAGGAGTTCGAATCGTTGCTGAAAAAGGCCCTGGCTGTAAACGCAGACGCGCGGCCGGAGTGGAGGCTTACGAACCTCATCATGCAGCGCCGGGCGCGTTGGCTGCTTTCACGCGAAGACGAATTATTCGCGGACTAGAGTTGAGGTCCAGTATGCGAACTTCGATGAACCGTAGAAGAAGTAAAACCTCAGGAAAAGTGATTCTCGCAGCCGTGCTTCTGGCGGCCGGTTGCGCTCCGAATGTTTCGGCCCAGGCGCCGTGTAAACCGAGCAGACGGATCCGGCTTGCAACTTTGATTCCTTCTGGAACTTCCTACCATCACGCCCTGCAAGAGATGGCGGCCAAGTGGAAGCAATCGTCGAACTGCGACATTGAGCTGACGATTTACGCTGACGGCACCATGGGTGGCGAAGATGAAATCGTCCGACGAATGCGAGTGGGCCAACTCCAGGCCGCGCTCCTCACCGTGGCGGGAATCTCGGCGATCGATCCTTCGGTGGGGGCCCTGCAGAAGATGCCATTGGTGTACCGGTCGCTCGAGGAGGCGGCCTACGTGCGGGCTAAGTTGGCGCCGGACCTCAACCGCCGTCTGGCGGAGAAGGGATTCGTCGTCCTCTTCTGGGCGGATGCCGGGTGGGTAAGGTTATTTTCCAAAGAGCCGGGGATCGTGCCGCAAGACTTCAAAAGAATGAAGATCTTTGTGACCGCGGGCGATGTCAGCCAATCGGAACTCTACAAGTCCTCCGGGTTCAACCCGGTACTGCTGGAATGGTCGGATGCGCTGACCAGCTTGCAAACAGGCATGATCGACGCTGTTCCGACCATTCCTCTCCACGCACTGTCGAACCAGTTTTACCTTTCCACGCACCACATGCTGGCATTGAACTGGCTTCCACTGGTGGGCGGTTTGATCGTCACCAAGAAAAGCTGGGATGCGCTTCAGCCAGCCGAGCGCGAAGCCATGCTGAAATCGGCTGCGGATTGCGGTCAGGAGTTCCAGTTGCTCGGCCAACAGGAAACCCAGGAGTCACTCGAAGCGATGGAGAAGCGTGGTCTTCAAGTTCACCCGGTAAGCCGGGAAGCAGAAGAGGAATGGCAGAAATTCTCGGAGGGTTTCTATTCGAAGATTCGCGGCAATATCGTTCCCGCCGACATGTTTGACCAAGTTGTGCAGGTGCTCCACGACTATCGCGATGCCCAAGGAGCAACCAGAAAATGACCAGTGACTTGCCGCTTCCGCTGACTATGTGGAACCGGGCAGCCGGCCCGGGTGCGGCTTGGGTGAAGCCCCGGCTGAAAACGGCGGAGAATGCCGTGGTCTCGGTGGCGCTGTTCGCCATGGTCGTGATCCCGCTCGCGGAAAGCTTTCTGCGCCGCACGTTTCACGTGGGCATCCCGGCTTCAACGACCATCGTGCAGCACATGGTGCTGGTGGTTGGGATGCTTGGGGGAGCAATCGCGGCGCGCGAAGGAAGGCTGCTCTCGCTCTCGACCATAGGAGAAACCGCCCTGCGTGGGCGCGCGAAGAGTGTCTCGCGGATTTTCACGAGCAGTGTGTCGGCTGCGGTCTCAGCATTTCTGTGTCTGGCGGCGTATCAATTCGTCGAAAGCGAGCGTGAGGCAGGAAGAATTTTGGCGTACGGCATCCCGGTATGGGTGGTCGAGTGGGTTCTTCCCCTCGGCTTCGCGGTGATCGCGATCCGAATTCTTCTCCACACGTCGGAAAAGTGGGGTCCGCGAGTATCGTCTTTCTTCTGTGCGGCATTGCTCGTAGGAATCGTATTGATCTGGCCGGGAGGCTTCCACTATTCCCTCCCGCTCGCGATGTCGATTCTGCTCCTGGCGACGATTCTGGGCATGCCAGCTTTCGCGACGCTGGGGGGAGCAGCGTTGATTTTGTTTTGGGGAGCAGACCAGCCGATTGCGGCGATTCCCATCGCGCAATACGCCTTGGTGACGAATCCGTCTCTCCCGACGTTGCCGCTGTTCACGCTGGCAGGCTACTTTCTCGCGGAGGGCGGCGCGCCGAAACGACTGGTGCGGGTCTTCTATGCGTTATTCGGACAATTCCGCGGTGGGCCAGCGATCGTGACCGTATTGGTCTGCGCCCTCTTTACATCTTTCACCGGAGCCTCTGGCGTCACGATTCTTGCGCTCGGAGGTTTGCTGATGCCGGTGTTAACCGGCGCCAGCTATTCGGAAAAGGATTCGCTCGGTCTCCTGACCGGATCAGGCTCCCTCGGATTGCTACTTCCGCCGTGCCTGCCTCTCATCGTCTATGCCATCGTGGCAAGAGTTCCGATTGGGCAGATGTTTCTTGGCGGAATCGTTCCGGCCGTGGTGATGATGGCGGCAACGGCTATTTGGGGCATCCGGCGAGGGTCGGCCAGCGACACGGCGCTGCGGAAATTCGAACCGAAAGAGGCGCAGATCGCTCTGTGGGACGCTAAGTGGGAACTCGCCATGCCGGTTGTGGCCTCGGTTGCACTGTTCAGCGGGCTCGCCACTCCCGTTGAAGCGGCCGCGGTCACTGCGTTCTACGCGTTTCTCATTGAGGCCGTGATCCATCGCGATTTGCACATCTTCCGTGATCTGCCGCGCGTTATGGCGGAGTGCGGATTGCTGATCGGAGGCGTGCTGCTCATTCTCGGAGTGTCGCTCGGTTTCACGAATTACCTGGTTGACGCTGAGGTTCCGGCGCAGGCGGTAGCGTGGACAACACATACCATTCACTCTCCACTGCTGTTCCTGCTTCTCTTGAATGTTTTTCTTCTGGTGGTTGGCTGTCTGATGGAAATCTATCCCGCAATCGTGGTTGAGGTTCCCTTGTTGGTTCCATTGGGAGCCGCATTCGGGATTGATCCCGTGCGACTCGGGATCATCTTCCTGGCGAACATGGAATTAGGTTATCTGACTCCCCCCGTTGGCTTGAATCTCTTGATGTCATCGTATCGATTCAAGAAGTCGGTGCCGGAAGTCCTGCACTCGGTCTTGCCCGTGGTACTGGTGTTAACCCTGGGAGTTCTCTTAATCACCTATATTCCCGCACTCACCACAGCCCTTCCGCGTTTGTTCGGCTATTGAAAGAGGCGGGATTTGATTTGCTGCTCTGATTACTGCCGAAATAGGGTACAATCGCTGCCGTTTTCGAAGTGACAAACGGGAAGGCGAGGTCGGACACGCATGAAATGGAAAAGCAGACTTGCTCTTGGAGTACTCACAGCTCTTGCCATGATGGTGGCAACATATGCACTGCCTCGAGGAGGCCCGATGCGGGATGCATCCTTGGTGCAGTTTCCCATGACGGTCGGGGTGTGGTCGATCTTCGTGTTGCTCTTTGTGAAGCTGAAATAGGGCCGCAGAGCTATGCCGCAATCGTGACGCCGCAACCCTGTCGGCGTTAGGCTGGCACCGGTCCCTCTACCATCTGGTCGAGGTCATACTGCGTTCGACAAGGCCTGATGTTGGTGGCCGCGGACAACTTCATGGCAGTGGTGCTTCGACCTCTTCGAGGACCCAGCGGTCCGGGGACTCCAGGTGGCAGTCGTAGCCGTAGAAACGGCCATCGAAGACATGCTGGAAGAGGCATGCTCGCTGCCCCTTCATTACCGGGTCACCTTCGACCGGCTGAAAGTCTCCGTCCGGTGAATCGCTCCAGAAGACCTTCACCTGCCATTCTCCTTCGGGGTCAGTGGTGTAGCGGTGGGGATAGATTTCGGTAGCAAGATAGTAGATCCCATCCTTTTTTCCGGCCGCATTCTTGAGGAACAGCAGTGTGGGCGCAGCCACCGTATCGGTTGTCGTCATCAGGATCTTCTCCGGCGCCTTATCCAGATCGGTGACGGAGTTCGCACTTTTGCTGATGATCTCAAAGTGGTCCTGATCATTCCCGCGATAAAAGGTCAGATAGAAACGGCCCGAGCGCGGGTCGCGGAACAGGTTGGGATTTTGATTGCGCTGGTTGGCGACGCCCGGGACTAAGACCTTCTCTTCCTTGAGGTGAAGGCCGTCGTTCGAGGTCGCGAGTACGATGTGGCTGCTGGGCGTGTCGTATTCGCGAGTAATGGCGAAATACAGCAGGTCTTTTTGTTTTGCGTCGGCATTGGCCAGCACCGAGGGCCAACGGGCATTGGTCCAGAGCGGATTCTGTTCGTACTTGGTCCAGTTCACGAGATCGTTGCTGCGAGCCAGGCCGATGCCCCGTCCTTCGTTAAGTCCGTACCAGCCCCAGTAACGAAATCCTGCGCGGTTCATTTCCAGCACAGCCATCGTGTGAGGAAACTCGTTGCCCTCCCACGGTTGGGCAACGGGAAGCACCCGCCGCGGTTCGGTCAGCTTCAAGTAAGGAACTGCCTTGGATTCCTTTTGTTGCGGGGACTCCTGCCCACAAAGGGATCCAGCGGTCAGTGCGAAGACCAGAAAGAAACTTACTTTCCAACGAAGTGCGAGCATGAAGTAGTCTCCCGATTATCCAAGCGTGTTTCAAAGTGAAACGGCGACACCGGATTTGCGTTGCGCCGACAAGATTAGCAGGCAAACGGGCCAGTGTTCCAATTTCTTTGCCCTCGGGAAATCGTGGCCCGTAGCGCGGAAGTCTCCGCAGTAAAACGCTGGGTGACAGCGAAGACGCTGTGGGGGAGTGCTGTACTAGTCGGGGTTCACGCGCAACAACATTCCGCTTCCGCCGCGCAGGTTGAGATCGCTCCTGGTTGATTCCAACGTAATCTCACCCACAGGATCGGTTCTGCCGGCGTGCACGAGGCGGATATCGGGATAGTCGTAGATTCCACACGCGTCAGAAGAAAACACCCACAGAGCCTGCGGCTGATCGTTGCCCGCGACTTCGCCTCGGCATTTGGCACCCGGCCTGGAGGCAGCGCGAACCAGCACACCGCTGCCGGATACAAAATGGCCGACGACAGTTGAGCCGTGAGCTACGATTCCTCCTCCCCGATAGACAACCTCGCCTCCAATCTGATCCGTAGTCCATTCATTTTCTGAAGTTCCCCGATCGGGCCCGCTCTCAGGAATCTGTGCTTGCGAAACATCGAGCATAGTGGCGAGCGCCCGCAGATTTGTAGTGATGCGAATGTGCCGGTTTCTTTCCACCAGCGTGTTGAAGCGCAACGAAATTTCAGCCTTGCCGGTTCGGTCAACCGCTTTGACAGCGACGACATGGCCGATGACGGTAGCGCCAGCACGAATCCTGGAATTTCCGGGCAACGGGACATCCTGCATTACGCGCGCCTTGATCGTCTGGCCCGGTCGCGCCTTGTTCGAGCGTACGGAAGACTCCAACAAAACCGGCAGGATCGTTCCCGCGGGAATCGCATCTTGCACGAACGATCCTGCCGACAACATGAGCACGATGAGCGCCAGGCTCTTCATGCCACCACCTCCGATATTGTCTCGGCATCCGGCGTGCGGCGTACAAACCATCCTACTTGCTTCCGCCGAATGTCAGGGTTCGCGGTTTTTCTTGCGCATCGTTCTTGCGCGGATTCCAAGGAATCCACCTAGCCAGTTCGCCTCAAGGCTGTGCCGGAGTGACCGGACACGTGCGCCGATAAGCTGGCGCCCACTTCCTCTTCGATTGCCTCCTGACAGCGGAGGCAGAATTGTGTCCAAGGCAACGCTTCCAAGCGCCGAAGCTGGATGTCGTTGCCGCAGCCAAGACAGGTTCCAAACGATCCATCGCTGATTCGCCGCAGCGCTGCATCCGTCAGGCGCAGGAGGGTTCGTCGGTGGCTGCTCCGTTCGAACAGGGACTCCTTCGTTAAAGTGATGACGCACTGGTCTGCCATGTCCTGGGTCGAGTCCGCATTCAACGAGCGCGTTTCCTGTTCGAGCTGGCCCAAGAATGCCCGGATCTCTCGCCGCTGCAGTTCCAGTTTCCGTCTGAGTCTTTCAATGTCCGTCTTCTCCATAGCGTTTTCCTCAGTCCACTCGCGGTTGCGTGCAGCAGATCTTTCGGCTTTGCTTGCGTCGGCGGCGGTTCGAAATGGGCCCAACCCATGCAATTCGCCCTGCGCCTTTTTGCCTTTAACTTCTGCCACGGGTGTCCTTAGTCCTAGCCTTCAAGGTCTTGGAACGCCCACTCCGGTCTTTTCGCGTTGCGGAGATAGGAGTCGAAAAAGCGCAGCAAAAATGGTGTCTGGCTTCCAATCCCGGCGAATAGAAGAACGGGGACCTCAGGCTTGAGCCGCTTCATCTCGGCTCGCACGGCGCTGCCCGTGGCATCGGGCAGGTCGTACTCCAAGAGGACACCAGCGACGTCCTGTTTCGTGAACCTGATCAGGGCCTGAGTAGCCGTGGTTGCCGATACAACCTCATAGCCGGCCGCCTCCAGCATGTACGTCAAGGCATCGAGGTACTCGGGGTGGTTCTCAACACACAGAACTCTGGCGATACTCATTTGTTTCCTCCCGGCCGGACTGACACAGGACAGTCCAGGGACTAGAACAGGTCGCCTGATTCTCCGAACGCTGCTTAGTGTTCAATCGCATGCGAGTTTTCCGATGTTTCGGCCGTGTCTCTTCGCTGCTCAAAATAACGCGGCTGGTTCAGTGGTCGCTCCTGAAGTGGTTTTCGGCGAAGCAGAACCTCCCGCAGCGCCCACTCAATACGGCCGACGCTTTCCGCGATTACCTGCAGCGATTGCTGGTTCTGGCCTGACTCTGCGGTCAGGATGATGGCTGCCAGGGCGTTGCGGACGTGATGATTCATTTCCGAAATCACCTGCATGCGCAGCAGGGTGGCTTCCCGCTGCTGGTGCGCCGAGCGCAGCAGCCGGCCCGTCAGGAACGCAACCACGAGCGCAGACACGCCTTCCGCCAGCCATCGTTCCCAGCGGCGCCCAAGATCCGGGACTAACAGGTAATGCATGACCTCGGTCGCCAGGAAGGACATAAGCCCGACTCCGAGCGAGACCAGCAGCACTCCTGGCCTGGCACCCGAATTCAGGCGAGGATCGGCGCCAGCATTTCGCGATTCTGGTGCACCAAGACGATTCATCGATTGCAGCCTCCAGCGCGCGTGCAAGTTCACGACCCAAAATTGCCCGGGCCGTAACAATTCAGCGATTGAACAGGGAGGTGTTAACTAACTGGAGGCGGGCGGTTGTAGTGGAGGCCCTTGGCTTGCAGCGTGTAGAAAAGCGGCGCGGCGGGAACCAGATGTGCCGACTCCGCGGCCGGAGGCGCCGGACGGAAATCTGAGACGGGAGCACTCCACTGCGATCCGTCGTTATCAAACCGTGGTCTTTGATCGTGGCTCGCGCGACTCTGGTGTGAGTCGGCGTTTGTCGCCGCAGGCGGAGGTGATGTCCGGGGAAATTCCGGAGGAACATTCCGAGCCGCCAGCAAACCGAACAAGCCAACTACGGCAAGAGTAGCCCGGAGACTGATCGTCTTTTGAGTGCCGCTTCGGAAACCCCAGCCAAGCGACATAGCCCCCACCTTGAGATTAGAGATGATTATACGCCGACTTTGGTTGGCCTTGGTCTGCGGCGGCGGGCCGAACGGAGGACGGAAGACCGATGCGTGACCGTCGATGTCTACGGACGACCGAATCACCTCTTGAGCTTAAACCTGAAACAGGAAGAAGATTCCTAATCCAGTCAAGGCAAGGCCATACCACCGCTCAAGTTTCACGGCACGCGTTTTGATCGCCAGACGAGCCCCCAGGTGAGAAAAGGGGATTGCGCCCGCGGCCACCAAACTGGCCACGATCCACGAGATATGGCCGAGCCAGGCGTGAACAATTGTGCCGGGTATGGCCAGTACGGAGGAAACGGCCAGCGAACAGGCGAAGGCTTTCTTCATGGGCTGCTGGAGAAATTCGGTATAGGTGGGAACCAGAAGGAATCCTCCGGCGTTTGCCAGTAATCCCGAGATCAATCCCACCAGAGTCGCGACCGTGATCATCCGAATGCGCCAGTAGGATGGGCGCCGTCCTTCCGGATAGTCGGCTGCCGCTTTGGCTAGAGACAGGTCCCTGGGAAAGAAAAGGAATTGAATTCCGAACCCGAGAACCAGAATTCCGGTAATGATCAGCAATGGCCGGGCACCGACCGCGTGAGATAAGAACGATCCGGCTATGATGGCCGGGGTGCCCACGCCGACGCTCCACCAGAAGATCTCCCAATCCAACAAACGAGAACGCCAGTACTCCGCGGAGGCGACCAGCGTGCTCGGTACTGTCGCAGGAAGCGGAGACGCAACCGCGACAAAACCGGGGAAGCCCAACAGACTTAGCAAGGGAGTGGCCACAGCGCTGCCTCCCTTTCCGAAAAGCCCACCCAGGAAACCAATGACTCCCCCAGTAAGAAGAGCTCCCACATAGTGCAAGGTCAATCAGTTTCTCCTCTGTCCCCAAGCAGAGATAACGGTCAAGCGTAGATTAGTTCCTGGGTTTCTGGGCCGGGTCGGCACTCCGTCGAGACTCGACGGAACAGGAGTTGCTCCGTCAAGTCGGGACGCCCAGTTTGGGCAGCAACCATTGGGTTAGGGCTACATAAGCGACGACAAAGACGATCAACCATGCCCAGTCCGGCATTCAGTTAGCTCCTTCCAATGAGGCGACTCTCGATCTGCGAGAGCCCTTTTGTCGCTGGATTCCATTCCTTCCTTTCAGCACGACCGCATATCGCTGTACGTGAGCGGCATGACGCGCAGTGCTGCGGCACACCAGGTCGCACAGCTTGAATACGACAGGATCGGCGATGCCGTAGAAGATGCTGTTGCCGGAACGCCGGCGGCTGACAAGTCCTGCATCGAAGAGGATTTGCAGGTGTTTCGAAATGTTGGGCTGATTCCCGTCCAAGTCACTGACGATCTGGTTCACCGTCATGGCTCCGCCCTGAAGGGCTTCCAGGATGCGCAGGCGGCAAGGTTCCGCGAGCACCTGAAATCGGCGGGCAACCAGTTCGACCATTTTCTCGTGGATCATGCAGTCGGCCCCATTGGGTGCGGGAAGCATTTCGGGAGGTTCACTATATGATTATACAAGCATATAGATGACATAAGCTGAGAGATTCTGCCACCCTCCAGGCAGGCGCAACCGGAGTAGCGCCGCGGCCCCGCAGCCGGGAGCCTGTCCTGAGCGAAGTCGAAGGGGTGGGTGACTTGCGCCGCTCGCGGTCGCCAGTGGGCGTTACTTCCGATTGTCCCCGAACGTCCGTATGTACTTGATCAGGTCGCGAATCTGGTCTTCCGTTAGTCCGAGGTGCAAGAAGCCATGAGGATATTCTTCATGGCTTTTGCCTTCGGCGGTTGCGGCGTAGAGATCGTCGTCGCTGATCTGCTTGATGCGCTTCGATCGCAAATCCGGGACCTTCATTTTGGCGGCGGCAGCGGTGTGGCCACTGCCGTCGGCAGCGTGGCAACTCGCACACTTTTCGGAATACAAATCCTTGGTGTCCTTCGCGGCAGCGATTCCAGAAACCGCTATGCAGAACACTATCCCGAGAACCAATGTCCGAGTCTTGCCAGCGGGTGCAACTCGACTACCCAAAACAGTCATGGATTGCAGCTCCAATCGAGGTTGACGTAGAACCGTTCCAGCATGAGATCGCTTGATAGTCTTCCCGGAGAGCGCCGCCCGGTTCGGCAAATCATACAGGCGGGAAGCGAAAACATCCAGTGAGACGCAAGGTTCGTACCGCAACCGCCGGCGCGCGCTATCGCCCTTGACCAGCCACGAGAGCGGGATGCATTGCATTCTTTCACTCGACGAACATCACCCACCGCACAGAAATGCACCACGGGAAAGTTCTCTGTTACACTGGCGCCCATGAATCCGAAAACCAGAAGGGAATTTCTTGAGCAGTGCGCTGGTGCTGCGGCCGGTGCCTGGTTATTGCCTGGACTGGCGCTCGCGGCAGATTCTGGACCTTCTATAAGATTTCCTGCCGCTCCGCGGGAACGTGTGGCCGTGGCAGCGTATCCGTTCCGCGAATTCATTGTGGGATGGAAAGGCTGGGACGGCAAGTCTCCCAGTTCGGTTCCGGCAGCCCAGCAAATCGAGTTGAAGGATTTTGCCGCGCACGTGGCTGCAAAGTTCAATGTCCACAAGATTGAGCCCTGGAGCCCGGTCTTTCCTGCCACTGATCCGAAGTACCTAGAACAGTTCCGCAACGCGGTTGAAAAGGCCGGTTCCGCGGTCGTAGATATCGCTGTGGACGAACAGTACAGCCAGTACTCGGCCGATGCGGCCGTGCGGGAGCAAGCCGTGACCGTGAGCAAACAATGGGTGGACGCAGGGGCGGCTCTGGGTTCTCCCGGCATTCGCACCCACATCCACGAAGCAAAGGATTCGAAACCGGACGTAGCGCGCGCCGCCGACACGCTCCTGCGCGTCGCTGAATACGCGGCCAAGAAGAATGTGGTCGTGAACCTCGAAAATGACGATCCCGTCAGCGAAGATCCATTCTTTATCGTGCAAGTCATCGAGAAGGTAAACAGCCCGTGGTTGCGTGCTCTTCCGGACTTTGGCAACTCGCTGGCCGCGCATGACGAGGACTTCGCCTATCGCGCCATTGATGTGATGTTTGCGCACGCTTATGGCATCTGCCATGTGAAGGCCGGCGGCGTCAACGAGCAAGGCAAGGTGGTGCCGGTGGATTTGGCGCGGACGTTTGCCATTCTGAAAAAGCACGGATACCGGGGTTATTGCTCCATGGAATTCGACGAGCCGGGCGACCCCTACAAGGCGACCGCGGAGTTGATCGAGAAGACAGTAGGGTTCCTTTCATAGGAAAAACAGACTCCTCGCTGCGCTCGGAATGACAAGCCTGAAGTTGTCATTTCGCTCAGGATGTCTCGGAATGGTGATCTCCGCCAGTCGCTCGGGCACCGCACACTCAGCCAGCGTTAATGGGAGCCATTATGACTTTCAGTGAGAGACCGGCCGGTTTTAGAGGTGTGATCTTCATCCGTCTCGCCGTGGGACTGATTTTTCTTACGCAGGGTATTCTCAAGTACGCCGACCCGAACATGGGTGTCAACCGGTTCACTCGAATCGGCTTTCCGCATCCCGCCTTTACTGCACACTTCGTAGGAGCGTTTGAAATCGTTTGTGGGTTGCTGGTCGTGGTTGGACTGTTTACCAGGATCGCGGCGGTCCCCCTTCTCATCATTATCTGCACCGCCATCGTGACCACGAAGATTCCGGAGTTGACCCACGCCGGTCAGGGATTCTGGTTCATGGTCAGCGACGCGCGCACAGACTTCGCCATGCTTATGTGCCTGCTTTTCCTACTCATATCCAAACGGCACGACTAGGTGCCAGTTCGGCCTAACGACAAACCTCAAGGCCCGACGGAAAGGGATGGTAAGCCGAGAGTGGTCGAGCCGGAGACAACGCGGATGCCGAATCCTCCCCATGTCCGGATCACTGTGCGTCTGCGTGAACTGGCAGCGCTTTTCCTGAGGCTCGGCGCCACCAGCTTTGGTGGACCTGCGGTCCACGTCGCGATGATGGAAGCCGAGATCGTTCGCAAGCGGCAGTGGGTGACGCGGCAGCAATTCCTCGACATGCTGGGCGCGGCGAACTTAATTCCCGGCCCAACGTCCACCGAGATGGCGATCAACGTGGGCTTCGTACGGGCGGGATGGGCTGGGTTGTGTGTGGCCGGCGCTAGCTTCATTCTGCCCGCAGCCCTGATTACCGGAGCTCTGGCGTGGGCCTATGTCCGGTTCGGGACGTTGCCGCAAGCCACATCGGTACTGGGGGGGATCAAACCTGCGGTAATCGCCGTCATCGCGATCGCCGTGTGGCGGCTGGGGAAAACGGCGGTGCGGGATGCCGGGTTGGCTGCGCTCGGCGGGTTGTCGCTGGCGGCGTTTTTCTTCGGCCTGAATCCGATCGTGATCCTGCTGGGTGGAGGACTGTTAGGAATGCTGGTTCGGCGGGCTATAGCATTCCGTCGCGCGGGCGCCCCGCTCGTGTCATTGCTGGTCCCGTGGCGCATATTCTCGGCAAGTGCGGTCCGATCGTGGGCGGTGTTCCTGCACCGGTTCGGAGCCGTGGCCGTGGCCTCGGTGCCGATTGTGGTAAGTCCATCCCTCGGACGCATCGCCCTGTTCTTTCTCAGAGTGGGCTCGGTGCTTTACGGCGGCGGATACGTGTTGCTGGCCTTTCTGGAGCAGGGACTCGTACGCCAGCACGGATGGTTGACGCAGCGGCAGTTGCTGGACGCGGTAGCGATCGGGCAGTTCACTCCCGGACCGGTGCTCTCGACCGCAACGTTCATCGGATACATTCTGGGCGGTGCACCGGGAGCGGCGGTGGCGACAGTGGCCATTTTTCTGCCTTCGTTTCTATATGTCGCGATGCTGGCGCCGGTCTTGTTCAGGCTAAGGCAATCCGCGTGGATGGCGGCGTTTCTCGATTCGGTGAATGTTTGCGCGGTGGCGCTGATGGCAGGCGTGACGTTCCGCCTCGCAGGCGATGCCTTGCGCGGATGGCCATCCTGGGTGATCGCCGTGGCGGCACTGGCGGTGTTGTTGCGGTGGAAGGTGAATCCGGCATGGGTGGCGCTTGGCGGAGGTGTGGCGGGTCTGCTGTTGGCCGCGGTGCACTGATCGAGCCGAGACTTCGTTTTTTCTTCGCCTATGGCTCGTTTTATGGTAAATCTATATGCCATGCGCAAGGCCATCAATCACCTCAAGAAGTCGGACCCGGTAATGAGCGCCATCATTGAGCGCGTGGGCCCGTTCCGGATGGAGTTCGGCCCGCCCGAGTTTTCCAGCCTGGCCGAGGCCATTATTTACCAGCAACTGAATGGCAAGGCCGCGGAGACCATCTTCAAGCGCTTTGCCGCGCTGGCAGGAGATCCGCTCACACCGGAAGGCATTCTCAAGCTGAGTGACGAACAACTTCGGAGCGCTGGTCTGTCGAAGCAGAAGTCGGCGTATTTGAAGGATTTGGCGGTGAAAACGCGGGACGGGTTGCTCGACTTCGGGAAACTGCCGGATCTGCCCGATGAAGAGGTGGTCAAGCATCTGACGCGAGTGAAGGGCATCGGGGTCTGGACGGCTCAGATGTTCCTGATGTTCACGTTGAAGCGTCCGGACGTGTTGCCGACTGGCGATTATGGCGTGCAGGCGGCGATCAAGAAGCATTACCGGAAGCGCAAGTGGCCCAATCCGAAAGAGATGGAAAAGATCGCGCGGCCGTGGGCGCCGTATCGCAGCATCGCTTGCTGGTTTTTGTGGCGGAGTTTGGATATCAAGACGGTTTGACCACAAAGGGCACAGAGGGTCACAGACGAGTGAGACTGCAGGTCTCCCCCTGTGCTCCCCTGTGCCCTCTGTGGTCAAGTTCTGTGGTTAAATGAGTAGCGATGCCTGACATCAAGATACGCGTATTAGTAGCCAAGCCCGGGCTTGACGGGCACGATCGCGGGGCGAAGGTCATTGCCCGCGCCTTACGCGATGCGGGCATGGAAGTCATCTATACCGGCCTGCGGCAGACACCGGAGATGATCGTCAATGCGGCGCTGCAGGAAGATGTGCAGGTGATCGGCCTATCGATTCTTTCCGGGGCGCACAATGCCATTGTGCCGCGCGTAATGGATCTGCTCAAGCAGAACAAGATGGACGATGTGATCGTGCTGGTGGGCGGAAT
>Ga0187818_10000021_pt1 | contig 37524 bp, 34 predicted proteins | sample NC_wetland_sal_i_14_FD_130581 | JGI IMG/M metagenome (GOLD analysis project Ga0187818, IMG submission 130581) | Wetland sediment microbial communities from Neuse River Estuary, North Carolina, USA - SO4_3 | ecosystem: Environmental > Aquatic > Freshwater > Wetlands > Sediment | place: USA... | reverse complement strand
CCTGAAGATCTCGAACGACATTCGCTGGCTGGCTTCCGGTCCGCGCTGCGGCTTTGGGGAACTGGTGATTCCGGAAAATGAGCCCGGGTCTTCGATCATGCCGGGCAAGGTGAACCCCACGCAGTGCGAAGCCATGACCATGGTCTGCGCGCAGGTTCACGGAGCAACGGCCGCGGTTGGCTTTGCCGGATCGCAGGGCAATTTCGAGCTGAACGTGTTCAAGCCGGTGATGATCTATAACTTCCTGCATTCGGTCACGCTGATCACCGACGCCTGCCACGGCTACGTCGAGTACATGGTCAAAGGCATTGAAGTGGACCGCGCCAAGGTGGACGGGTATGTGAAGAATTCGCTCATGCTGGTCACAGCCCTGACGCCGAAGGTCGGCTACGACAAGGCCGCGCAGATCGCGCACACGGCCCACGTGGATCATTCCAGCCTGCGCGAAGCAGCGCTGAAGCTGGGACATCTCACCGGGGAGGAATTCGATCAACTGGTCAAGCCGGAGAAGATGACGCATCCGTAGGCAGTTGTCAGTAGTCAGTAGTCAGTTGTCAATTTCGGTCGCTCGTCGGCAGAGTGCCTTGATGCCGCTTCGCGCCTCAGGCGACTTCCTGCGTTTCCTCGACTCGCGCTGACACGCTTCTCTTTTTCGCTGGCCCTGTCGTGATCACCACCACACTGACCAGCACCAGCACCGTTCCCAGGATCGTGCGCAGCCCGAGAGCCTCGCCGCCTAGAAAGTATCCCAGCACCACCGCGACCACGGGATTCACATACGCGTAGGTTCCCACCTTGGTTGGCGATTCGTGATGGATCAGCCAGACATAGGCGGTGAAGGCGACGATCGATCCCGCCACGATCAAATACGCCAGCGCCAGCCACGCGCTGCGCGAAACGGCCTGCACATGAAAGCCGCGGAATTCGCCGAGCAGAGCGGAGGTCAGCGTGAGCAGAACGCCTCCGGCCAGCATCTGCGCCCCGGAACTCATGACCTTGGACGACGGAGACGGCAGCCTGCGGCTGAGAGATGCCGCTACCGACCAAGCGATAGCTCCCACGATGAGGGCGCAGGCCCCCGCAGTATCCACCGGAGCCCCGCCCAGGTTCATTCTTTCGCTCAAGCCGGAGCGTCCGACCAGAACGGCGACGCCGCCCATCCCTACAACCAGGGCCAACGCCAGCCGCCAGGTGAGGCGCTGGGTGCGCAGGAAAACGATTTCCGCCAGCGCCATGAACACGGGAATCGTGGCCATCATCACCGCCGTGATGCCCGAGGGCACACGTCGTTCCGACCAGAAAACCAGTCCGTAGTCGAGCACAAAGATCAAAACGGCGAGCAGCGATGCCGCGCCCCACTCGCGAGCGGTGGGCGAGGGCGTGCCCTTGAGGCGCATCCAGCCATAGAGAACGACTCCCGCGACGAGGAAGCGCACGCCCGCCAAAAGAAACGGCGGCACTTCGCGCACGCCGATGCGGATCGCCAGGTATGTCGATCCCCACACGAAATAAACGACGGCGAATGCGAGCAAGATCTTCCAGGCACGAGGTTGGGTGGCGGCATGCATGCGACGGGTGTTAAGTGCTAGGTGTTGCCGAAGACCTAGGACCTAAGACCTGATTAGATTACCGTCCGCCGCTCAGGGCGCGGTTTTTCGGTATAAAAAGAATTCATGGAGTTATTACCGCTGGCGGGTCCTGCGCGAAACCTACTTCTTCAAGAGGCTGGTGTGGCTGGCGACGCACTGCCACTTGCCGCTGTCGAACACCCAGGTATCGGTGAAGCGTCCCACGTGGTCATAGGGCTTGCCTTGGTAGGTGCCCTGCGTGTGATAGGTGCCCGTAATCACTGCCGTGTCGCCGAAGAAGTTGGTCTTCATATCCTGGACAGTGGCGAGAGTGGGTTTATAACGCGGGTCCCGGATATCGGCCAGGAATCTCTGCTTGTCGCTGACCTCGCCATCCCACTCCGTGTTCACGAAGCGGCTCGAAACCAGGGCGTCGAGGGCGGAGGAATCGCGATTGACCTGAGCTTCGTTCCACATGCGCTCAAGAATCAAAAGCTTCGTTTCGCGGGGATCGGCTTGCTGGGCGGCCGATACAACCGCGCCCAGGGCCAGCAGCAGACAGCAGCAGATGGTGCGTGTCATGGCGGTCAAAGTTCGCCGCCCTACAGTTAGGGAAGGCGTTTGGAAAAAAATAGCAGTTGGGAGCGGGTACTTGCTACGGGAAACACCTGAAGGTGAGTTACCTACGTCATGGGGATGGCCAGTTTTGAAACACAATTGCTGACTCGGGAAGCACGCCCCAGACTTCACCGCTCCAGAAGGACATGCCCTTCAGCGTGCTTCCTGACCCTAGAATGCCCAGCGCAGCAGCGTCGCGCCAATGGTGAAGCCGGCCCCGACTGAGGCCAGCAGCACCAGGCTTCCCTTTTTGAGCTTGCCTTCCTCAATCGCCGTGCCCATCGCCAGCGGGATGGTCCCGGCGGTAGTGTTGCCGTAGCGCTCAATGTTGACGATCACCGACTCCGGCCGCAGGCCCAGCCGATCGGCGGTGGCGCTGATGATGCGCAAGTTTGCCTGGTGCGGAATGAAGGCGTCAATGTCAGAGCCTTTCAGCCCATTCCGCTCGAGCAGTTTCTGGCACAGTTCGGTCTGCTTGCGCACTGCGAATTTGAAGACCTGCTGGCCGTCCTGGTGCACGTAATGCATCCTTTTCTCGAGGGTCTCTTTCGACGTCGGATGCAGGCTGCCGCCGCCCGGCATGTAGAGGAACCCGGCCCCCGTCCCGTCAACTTCATGGATGAAGTCGATCAGGCCGACCGAATCGTCTTCCGCCGGTTCCAGGATCGCCGCCCCCGCACCGTCACCGAACAGAATGCAAGTCGCACGGTCGGTGTAGTCAATGATCGAGGACATTACATCGGAGCCGATCACCAGCACCCGTTGATGTGCCCCGGTGGCGACGAACTGCGCCCCCACCTGCAGTGAATACAAAAAAGCTGAGCAGGCAGCGGAAAGATCGATCCCCCAGGCTCCCCGGGCTCCCAGCTTGTCTTGCACCAGGCACGCAGTCGATGGAAAAAGCATGTCGGGGGTAACCGTGCCGACGATAATGGCTTCGATGTCGCTTGGAGTCAGGCCGCGCTGGGCCAGGGCTTTCCTGGATGCCTCCACGGCAAGATCGCTGGTGGCTACGCCTTTCTCCGCAATGTGGCGCTCGCGAATGCCGACGCGCGCCATGATCCACTCGTTGTTGGTATCGACCATGCGCTCGAGGTCGGCGTTGGTGAGCACGCGCGGCGGCACGTAAGTGCCGAGAGCGCTGATTTTGGCGCGGATCGGTTTGGTCAAGGAGGGCTCCTGCAAATGCCGGCTTCAGTATTTTGAAGGATGGAAGGGAGAATGTCTAACACCAGACCTCAGGCGTCGGACCTCAGACCTTAGAGCGCAGACATTCTCGTCGCCTCAACATCCAACTAGGTCAACCCGCGTGCCAACAAGCTCAAAGTATTGGGGAATGACGCCCTAGCATCGGGTCCGGGATCGAAGGCGCGAAGTCTGAGGTCTGAGAGGTCCTGGGTCTGAGGTCCGAGGTCTGACGCCCGCCTCTAGAAGGCCCAGCGCAGCAAGGTCGCCCCGGAAGTAAAGCCGGCACCGACGGCGGCGATCAGCACCAGGTCGCCCTTCTTCAACTTGCCCTCTTCCATGGCCGTCCGCATCGCGATGGGAATCGTGCCCGCCGTGGTGTTGCCATAGCGATCGATGTTGATGATGACTTTTTCCATCGGCATTCCTAGGCGATCGGCGGTCGCGGTGATGATTCGCCGGTTGGCCTGATGCGCGATGAAGCAATCCACGTCTTTACCCGTGAGCTTGTTCTTCTCCAGGACGCGCTCGGTCATCTCCGCCATCTTCTTCACGGCATACTTGAAGACCTGCTTGCCATCCTGATGGATATAGTGCATCTTCTGATCCACGGTCTCGTGCGAAGCGGGGTTCAGACTGCCCCCTCCCGGCATGAAGAGATACTGCCCGCCCATGCCCTCGATCTGCGCGACATGGTCAATCACGCCGTCTTCCCCTTCTTCCGCCGGTTCAAGCAGAACCGCGCCGGCACCGTCGCCAAAGATGATGCACACCGCCCGGTCGGTGAAGTCAGTCATGGATGAGTTCACATCGGACCCGATCACCAGCACCTTCTTGTACTGCCCTGACTCGACGAACTTCACCCCGGCGTTGAGGGCATATACGAACCCCGAGCATCCGGCGGAAACATCAAAGCCCCAGGTGTTCTCGATCCCCAATTTATGCTGCACCAGGCACGCAGTCGAGGGATACATCATGTCCGGCGTCACCGTACCCACGACGATGAGATCGACCTGCTGCAGATCGAAGGGATGGGACGCCAGCAGGTTCTTGACCGCCTCGACCGCCAGGTCGCTGGCCGCTATTCCCTTGTCCACAAGATGGCGCTCGCGGATGCCGACCCGCTCCATGATCCATTCATTGGTGGTATCAACCATCTTTTCCAGGTCGGCGTTGGTGAGAAGGCGGGGCGGCACGTAGGTACCGAGGGCGCTGATTTTGGCGCGGATTAGTTTAGTCAATGAGGGCTCCTGAATATGAAGCAAATAGGAAACCCAGTATTTTGAAGGATTGGGAGCAGAATGTCTAACCCGATTCTCAGGAGAAGTGCCAGAACTCCGAGGTCAGTCCCAGCGAGCGAAACAGTTCATGCGCCTCATCCATCGTACGGCGGCGCCAGGCGGGAGACATGCGATCACGATACCAAGCGTCAGCCAATCTCCAGGCCTGCTCCACGCTCAGAACGGCGCCGCGCCCGAGCCTCCAGGACCTGCACCAGCGGTCGATGTGGTCGTCGGATTGTGATCCCGACCGCGGCTCGCCGGACCGCTGCTCTTCCGACCGCTGCTCTTCCGACCGGAAGAGGAGCATAGTTTTTCAATTGAATACGATATCGTCCCACCACTGCCGGGCTGGGAGGGCGAAGTGCACCAGGCCGGGCGGTTCGCAAACGGCCTCGCCGCGGCGAACGCTCACCGTCATGCTTTCGCCGCAGCATCCGCAAGAGGTGAGCACGCGCCCGTCGCCGTCCATCATGGCAATCACACCCAGCGCGTCCCAGATGCAGTTTCCGTACCAGGTGCGCGGGCCATTGCTACTCTCAGTTTCTACCATGAAGGGCGTCGGCACCGCCGAAAGCGGGTTCGCCATGAGCACTTCCCCGCTTCCGGGTTGCAGCACGAGCATGTGGGCGGCGGCCAGTTCACGGAACGCTTCCGCGACCATGGCGACGCTGCAACCCAAATCAGCGGCGACCTCCCACCTGGAAGGACACTCTCCCGACTCCACAAACAGCTCGTAGAGCCGGAGACGCACGCGGTTATTGAAATCGGCAGCCACCGCTGTTGGCAACGCCCGAAAAAATAGCCAGGCACCGGGGGCTCGCTGCACACGCAAGAGCCCGTTACCGTTGCTTCCTTCCGGACCTGGCGGGGTTGGCGGGAGTACGTCGCGCGAGACCGATGCCTGACTGCTCATTCTAGCATTGGGCAATTATTCGTTCCGCGGCACCCCCGCAAGCCGGCGGGTGCCCATTTCTCGCGTTCTTTGCGAGAAGTGGGGATTTCTGTCACTACCAGGGCCTTCACTTTCTCCCGTCGCAAATATGGCCATGTGACTTTTGGTGCAAGAATTGGGCAGTCGAGCCTTCCCTTCTTGCGGTTGTTGTCGAACAATACAAGTCAGAGTCATTTGGGTGGCGCTTCGTCGTTTCGGAAGAGAGCCCGGCCGCACGGTACGCTGGCGAGCTGCGCTCGCCCGGAAGGGCGACTGTCCCACATATACGCATGGCCTCGCGACCCGCACAATCCGCCCTGATCCCGCTCCACCAGGCCATCGACTTTTACTTTGAGGTAGCGCTGTATCTGCTTGTGCTGACTGGTTTTTGTACTCTGGCCAGCACCGGCGGACTGGACCTGCCTTCACTGCTTCTGGTGGCGGTGGCCCTGGCCTTGCGCGGCTATCTGCTGGTGAGGCGGCAGGCGGCGGTGATTCCCGAGCGCTGGGCCACGGTCCTGACTGTTGCCTACTTCGTCTTTTTCGCCGCAGACTACTTTGTCGTTTCGCGCAGCTTCCTGCCCGCCACCGTGCACCTGGCGCTGTTCGGCGTGGTGGTGCGCATGTTCTCGCTGCGGCGCGAGCGCGACTACGTCATGCTGGCGGTTCTCGCTTTTCTCATGGTGCTGGCCTCAGCGGTTCTGACGGTGGACAGCGTGTTCCTGCTCTCCTTCGCGGTCTTCATGCTGATGGCGGTTGCCACATTTGTGCTGATGGAGATGCGGCGCTCCGGGCACGCGGCCAGCATCCACGCCCGCCATTCGAGCGATCCGAAGGAGCACCGCCAATTGGCGATCACGCTGGTTCGCGTGGCCCCGGCCTTGATGCTGATGATCCTAGTGGGCGCGGCGCTGGTGTTCTTCCTGCTGCCCCGCAGGTCGGCCGGCTATCTGGGCGGCTACGCGTTCGGCACCGACTTTTCCTCCGGTTTCAGCAATCACGTGCAGTTGGGACAGATTGGGGAGATCCAGCAGTCCAACGCCGTGGTGATGCACATTCAGATCGACGGCGACATCCTCGGCCGCTACGACCTGCACTGGCGTGGCGTAGCGCTCTCGGAGTTTGACGGTCGCACGTGGTCGAAACCGCCGAACGCGTTTTACCTGCCACGCTGGGCTGACAAAAGTTTTGCCGTGCCCCGGTTTGAGAATGTCGCGTTGAAGTCGCTGGTCACGCCGAACCGCGTGCGCGAGCAGGTGATCCACTACCGCGTGCTCATGGAGCCCATCGGCACCAACGTCTTCTTCCTCGCTCCCTGGGGCCGCAGCGTCAACGGAGGCTATCGGATGCTGGGGGCCGATACCGAGGGCGCGGTGTATAACTTCGACACTCTGCACGCCATCAGCCGCTACGAGGCGGAGTCGGACATCGCCACGCCGTCAGCGGCCGAGTTGCGGGCCGCGGGGCGAGATTACCCGCCCGCGATCAGGGCGACTTATCTCACGCTGCCCGCGGTCGATCCCCGGGTTCCGCGCCTGGCGGCGCAGATTGCCGCTTCCGCCCGCAACGATTTCGACAAGGCCGCGGCCATCGAGAACTACCTGAGAACCCGTTTCGGATACACGCTGCAATTGCCGCGCACCGCGCCTAAGGATCCCATTGCGAATTTCCTGTTTGAGCGCAAGCAGGGACATTGCGAGTACTTTGCCTCTTCGATGGCGGTCATGCTGCGCACGCTGGGGATTCCGTCGCGCGTGGTCAACGGCTTCCGGAGCGATGAATTCAACGACCTGACCGGCAACTACGTGATTCGGGCCAAGGACGCGCATACCTGGGTCGAGGCCTACTTCCCGGGTTATGGCTGGCACACCTTCGATCCCACACCGGCGGGCAGTAGCGGCATTCCCCAGGGCTGGGGACGAGTCGGGCTCTACCTGGACGCAATGGCCTCGTTCTGGCGGGATTGGATCGTGAGCTACGACACGTCTCACCAGTACGTTCTCGGTCAAACCGCAGTAGTCGCAACCCGCAATCTCTGGGAGGCTGCCCACTCCTGGGAGCAAACTCACTATGACGCGATGCTGCGCTGGGCCCGCCGCAGTCAGAGTCGCGTGCAGCATGCGCCCAGTCGGTGGGCCTTGACTGGTCTAGGCATCGCGCTGGGGTTCTTGCTTCTGCTGAATCTGGGGCGGATCGCGCGCCTGCTGCACGAAACAAGGTTGCGGGCGCATCCGGAGCGTTCGCCGGAACAGGCAGCTGCGCTCTGGTACCAGCGAATGACTCGGGCTGTCGCTCGGACGGGCGTGCCCAAATCGGCGGCGCAGACTCCGCAGGAGTTCGTCGAGGAAATCGAAGACGCCCGCCTGCGCGCGCCTGTGGCCCACTTTACTGAGGTCTACGAATCGGCGCGATTTGGGAACTCAGCTGAGGACGCGCAGCGCCTGCCAGAACTATTCGAGGCGGTTGAATCGGCAACGCGGGGGTAGCTTCCGCTGCCGGCCCAATTCTCGGCGTCGGAATGATCCCCACCAGTCTTTTTGACGGGGACTAGAAACGCCAGATCGCACCCACTCCTACAAAGTAGTTGTGCTGGCGGGTTTTGCCGGTCGGAGCCTGGGGAAAGTCGGGCGTTCCCGCCCAGAAATCGCGGCCTTCGGCACGCAGGACAACGCGCTTTGTAAGTTTGACGTCGAGGCCGACGCCGTACTGCAACACGCCCGAGGTGGTGGATTTGCCGGTGTTGCTGCCGCCGTAGAGCAGCGTACTGCCCTCGGTGATATGGCCAAAGCCGCCACCGACGCTGCCCCACGGAGACACTGCCGTGGTGGGAAACAAGTTCAGGCGCACTGAGGGAGTGATGAAGAGCGCCTTGTAGTCCGAGGGCACCAGGCCCGAGCCCCCGGCATGCAGATCCTCGTCGGGGTTATAAAGTATAGGGAGTTCCGCCGCCACCGCGAAAAGCGGGGTGACAAGAAAGCGGCGGGCGTAACTGCCTTCAATCGTCAGGCCCTTTCCATAACGAACGTTGGGATCGAAGCAAGGCGCGGTGCACTGGGTGAGCGCCTGGGTGCTGATGAAAGAGCGGCCGATGCTGGCGCCCAGATCGTTCTTCTCATCCTGCGCGGCCAGTGAAATTGCCAGTGTCACCACGAACAGGACCGCAATCCACAGTCGTTTCCCGGACATTTTCTGCCCTCCTGCGAGGTGCCTTTTAACTCCTAGTTACGGCGGTATGCCCTAGCCTAGCACGACGCAGGGCATTTTGAACCCACAAGTGCTTGTCCCCTGTGGATTTCTCATCATGCCCGCCCGCCGGTTTCGGATCATGCGCGAGACGCCGGAAGGGCCGCTCTGGAATGGTAAGATCAAGAGATTCCATGCCGCCGAAGGCCCTCATCAACAGCGATTCCGCGGAAAAGCCTTTAGAGACCCCGCGGGTAGAGCACCGTCCAAACCAGCACCGTCCAAGAGTGGGCTTCATCAGCCTGGGGTGTCCCAAGAACCTGGTGGATAGCGAAGTCATGATGGGCCTAGTGGCGCGGGCCGGGGCCGAGCTGACTTCCCGCGCTGAAGACGCCGACGTGATCGTGGTCAACACCTGCTCGTTCATCGAGAGTGCGCAGCAGGAATCGGTGAACACGATCCTCGAAATGGCGCGACATAAAACCGGCGGCAAGGCCAGGAAACTCGTGGTTGCGGGATGCCTGGTCGAACGCTTTCGCGACCAGATTCGCAAAGACATTCCTGAAGTGGACGCAGTCGTCGGAACCGGCGAGTTGGAAAACATTCTGACTGCGGCCGGACTGGCGCCTGTTCCCTCGCGACATGACTCCGGAAAGGACTCGCCATTCGTAGTGCTGCCCTCGCGGCCGGAAGGCGATGCTCGTGCCGCGCAAGGCCGCTTCTCGCGCGAGGCGTGGGCCGGGGCCATCGGCGACCTTCCCAACTATTTGTACGACGATTCGACTCCGCGCATTCTGGCCACACCGCGGCACATGGCGTACATCAAAATCGCCGAGGGCTGCGACCATCCTTGTACGTTTTGCATCATCCCGCAGCTGCGCGGGCAGTTCCGCTCCCGTCGGTTCGAATCGGTCGTGGCCGAGGCCGAACGACTGGCGCAGGCCGGCGTGCGCGAGATTACCCTCATCGGCCAGGACACCACCTGCTATGGCGAAGACTTTGCCCTGAAAGATGGCCTGGCGCTGCTGCTTGAAAAACTAACGCACATTGGAGATTTGCGCTGGATCCGCTTTCTCTACGCTTATCCCAACAAGATCACCGGCCGGCTGCTGGAGACCATCGCGCAGCACGACAAGATTTGTTCCTACATGGACGTGCCCCTGCAGCACGCCTCGGCCTCTGTGCTGAAGCGGATGAAGCGCGGTGGAGGCGCAGATGTGTTTCTGAAATCCATCGCGAAGATGCGACGCGCAGTCCCCGATCTGACTTTGCGCACATCGTTCATCGTGGGCTTTCCCGGCGAAACCGAAAAAGAATTCGAGGAACTCTGCGACTTTGTGCGCGAAGCCCAGTTTGACTGGATGGGAGCCTTCGCTTATTCCGATCAGGAGGGCGCGAGCGCATTCGGTCTCGAGAAGAAACTTTCGCCCCGCGAGATCGAGCGCCGGCGCAAGCACCTGATGAGCATCCAGCGCCAGATCAGCAAGAAGAAGAAAAAGGCGCTGGTGGGGCGGGAATTCGATCTTTTGCTGGAGGGTGAATCCGAAGAAAGTGAGTTGCTGCTCGAAGGCCGTACCTCCCTGCACGCACCCGAAATCGACGGCAAGGTCTTCGTCAACGACTTCCCGGAAGAAATGAAGCCGCAGCCCGGCGAATTCTATCGCTGCCAGATCACGGAAGCGCATGACTACGACCTGGTAGCCAGGATTGTGTAGAGACTTGCCCGATTTTCAATTCGCAATCTGAAATCTTCCTTCTACAATAAGAACCTGTATGCCGCGCAAGCGCACGCCGAAACTCCGCTGCCCGATCTGCAAGAAGGTGGTAAAGAACACCGACGCGGAATTCCCCTTCTGCAGCGACCGCTGCCGCACGATCGATCTGGGCAAATGGGCCAGCGGAGCCTATGTGATCTCGTCTCCGGTACAAGACACGGAGGAAGCAATTCGCGAAAGCAATCCGGAGGATTCGGAGAGTAAGTCGTGAGCGACGCTCCTCCCGGGGAAGTCCTGCCGACTGTCGCCGGGCAATCTCGCGCTCCGCTTTGGGCGACGCTCATTGCGACCTTCTTTGGCATCGGCCGCTTGCGCCCGGGACCCGGCAGCTGGGGGTCAGCGGCAACCGTAGTTCTCTGGACCGTGCTCGCCTCTCGCCTGGCGCCCTCGCTGCGGACCCCGGTTGCCATCGCTCTGGCGCTGCTGGTCACGGTGATCGGAATCCCGGCAGCCACGCGAGTGGCGCGGGCGTCCGGCCTGAAAGATCCGCAGTTTGTCGTGATTGACGAAGTCGCGGGACAATTGATTGCGCTGATCGCCGCTCCGCTCGGATGGAAAACTTTTCTGGCGAGTTTTATACTTTTCCGGGCGTTTGATATCGTCAAGCCACCTCCGGTACGGCAGTTGGAGAAGCTTCCCGAAGGCGCCGGAATTGTGCTGGATGATGTTGCGGCAGGATTTTACGCCTTCGTGGGGATGCAACTCCTGCTGCATTTTGGTCTACTAAACTAGTAACCGAGCTGCGAGCGCCGAGGACCGGGAACAAAACCTGCGATTCCGTGCTCGCTGCTCCGTATCTGGTGTTTCATGGGATTTTCCGACCGCATCCTGGGCAGAAAGAACGTCAACGGCGGACCGCGCATCGAAGCGGTCGCGCCGGCTCTGGCGCTGGCCGGAGGCGAGATCCGGATCACGGGCTCGGGGCTGCGGCCGCGCGAGTTGCGTCCTCCTCACGTGCGCTTCGGCGAAATGGAAGGATCGGTCGTGGTCAGTTCCGACGCCTTCCTGGTGGCGCGCGTGCCCGAGGGCGCGACTTCGGGGCCGCTCGTGGTGGCCACAGACGGCCACGTCAGCAACGCCCATCCCGTCAAGGTGGCCGTGCCCATCGCCGAGAATCTTCACCCCGTCACCAATCCCGCGCTCGACGCCGAAGGCAATCTCTACGTCACGTTTTCCGGTTCGCGCGGACAGAAAGTGCCCGTTGCGGTCTTCAAGATCGACACCAACTACACCGTGAAGCCATTCGTGGTCGAGATGATGAACGCCACCGCCATCGCCTTCGACCGCCAGGGGCAGATGTATGTTTCCTCGCGCTATGACGGGGCCGTGTACCGCGTGACTCCAAACGGAACCATGACCACCTATGCCGAGGGCATGGGCGTTGCCACCGGGATCGCGTTCGATCGCGAGCAGAATCTTTACGTTGGCGACCGCAGCGGTACGCTTTTCAAGATTTCCCGCGACCAGCAAGTATTTGTTTTTGCCACGCTGGAGCCCAGCGTATCCGCCTACCACCTTGCGTTCGGCCCGCACGGTGACCTTTTTGTGACCGGGCCCACGACCTCGAGCTTTGACTGCGTTCACAAGATCGATCCCAACGGCACGGTGAGTACGTTTTACAAAGGCCTGGGACGCCCGCAGGGCTTGGCCTTCGATGTGGAGGGCAACTTGTATGTCGCGGCATCGCTCGCCGGGAAACGCGGGATCGTAAAGATTGCGCCCGACGGCAAGGCCACCCTGGAAGTTGCCGGCCATGGACTGGTCGGGCTGGCCTTCGCGCCGGCGCGGTCGGTCATTCTGGCCACCACCAACGCCGTGCACCATCTTCCGTGGAACATCCAGGGACAGCCCCTGCTGCCGGAATAGTATCGCTGTCTTCCACCGTCTCGCTTTGTTATTCCATCACCTCGCTTTGTCCTTTCGAGCGAAGTGAGGAATCTGCTTTTCTCCCGCGCCCATGCGCAGCCTGCCTCTTCCCCATTTTTCATTTAAACTTCTAACGCGTGAATGCCGAGATCATCGCGGTGGGTTCCGAGATGCTCACACCCTACCGCATGGACACCAACTCGCTGTATCTGACCGAGCAGCTTAACCTGCTGGGCGTCGAAGTCGTCTTCAAGAGCGTTGTCGGCGACGATCGGCGTCGACTTGTGGCGGCGGCCCAGCATGGCCTTTTCCGCTCCGACATTCTAATTTTCAGCGGCGGCCTCGGCCCGACTGAAGACGACCTGACCCGCGAAGCGGTCGGCGAAGCGCTCGGCGTGGAACTGCGCCGCGATCCTGAGATTCTGGCGCACATCGAACAGCGCTTTGCCACGCGCGGCTGGAAGATGTCCCCCAACAACGCCAGGCAGGCCGATGTGCTGGCGGGCGCCACCGCTCTTCCCAATCCCAACGGAACCGCGCCCGGACAGTGGCTGGCAGGCGAGTTCGAGGGCAAAGAACGCATCATCGTGCTGCTGCCCGGCCCGCCACACGAAATGAAAGCGCTGTTTGAGAGCGAAGTGCGCGAACGCCTGCGCGCGAAAGTTCCCGCGGCGTTTCTCGCCGTCCGCACATTGAAGGTCGCCATGCTGGGCGAATCGGCCGTGGACGCGCGCGTCGCGCCGATTTACAAGCGCTTCACGGACGTTGAAACGACCATCCTGGCCGGCGCGGGAGAAGTCGAATTGCACTTCAAGACCCGAGCTGCGACCAAGGACGCGGCGCAGCGGCGGGTGGATGAAGTCGCCGGCCTGGCGGAGGACGAACTCGACGATGCCGTCTACTCGCGCAACGGCGAATCGCTGGAGCAGATTGTCGGCTACTGGCTGCAGATGCGCAACGCCACGCTGGCTGTGGCAGAATCGTGTACGGGAGGCCTGCTGGCAGAACGGATCACGTCGATCAGCGGCAGTTCGCGCTACTTTCTTGGCGGCGCCATCGTGTACTCCAATCAATTGAAAACCGAGCTCGCCGGCGTGCCCGCGGAGATGATTGAACGCCACGGCGCAGTGAGCCGCGAAGTGGCGGCGGCGCTGGCCGAAGGCATTCGCTATCGTTGCGAGGCGACGCTGGGGGTGGGCATCACCGGCGTGGCTGGACCCACGGGAGGCACGCCGGAAAAGCCCGTAGGACTCGTGTTCCACGCCGTGGCCAGCGACCGCGGCACCGAAGTCGTGCAGCGCAACTTCCCCGGCGACCGCAAACGCATTCGCCGCTTCGCCAGCACCATGGCGCTGGATATGGTGAGAAGGAAATTGATATGAAGGCAGCTTTTAGCTTCTAGCTCTTAGCTCTTAGCTCAAGGCTTTAGCCACGGAACCTGCAGTATTCATGACTTGAACGTAAGAGTCGCACAGCCGATGCGAAGAGATTCAAGCTAACGGCTAAGAGCTGATTTTATGCGCCTCTTCATTGCTCTCGACATCGACGATGGCATCCGCGAGCGCATCGCCCGGTTCGTGGAAGGAGTGCAGGGGTTCGCCTCCAACGCGCGCTGGGTGAAGCCGGAATCGCTGCACGTGACCCTGAAATTCATCGGCGAACAGTCCGAGGCTGCGGTCGAGCAGATCAAGCTCGCGCTGGGAACTGTCAGCGCAGAGGCAGCGGAAATTCAATTCCGCGGATATGGTTTCTTTCCGACTGCGAAATCGGCGCGCGTTTTCTGGATCGGGATGGAAGCAGGCCCGCAATTGGCGTCGCTGGCAGCGCTCGCTGACGACAAGATGGCAGCGCTCGGCATTCCCAGGGAAGAGCGTGTGTTCAGCCCGCATTTAACGCTGGCCCGCGGGCCGGGTGGTTCCGGTTCGCCGCGTTGGCGCAAAGGCGATGGCCCCAATCGCACGTTTGAGCACCTGCAGGAGAAACTCGCCGCCCTGCCTGCGCCCGAGTTTGGTACCATGACGGCCCGCGAGTTTTTTCTGTATCAGAGCAAGTTGTCGCCGAAGGGATCGCAGTACACGAAGCTTGCGGGGTTCACGCTGCACTAGCAGACTGCTGACCAAAATGCCATCTCTTTTCGTTACCGCTGTTCTAAGTTACCTGCTCGGGTCCATCCCTTTCGGCTATCTTCTGGTGCGCATCTTTCACGGAGAGGACGTGCGGCGGAGCGGCAGCGGGAACATCGGAGCCACCAACGTCGCACGGAAGTCGCCAGTGCTGGGTGTGGTCACACTCCTGTTGGATGCACTGAAAGGATCTGCGGCGGTGTTGGCTGCACTCGTCCTGCTGCGTGGCGAATTCACCAGTTGGGCTTATGCGAACGCACCCTGGTATCCGGACCACACATGGACGCCGATGCCTGATGCCGCGCAGGCTCGGGTCGTAACCAGCATGGCTCTGGCTGCCCTGTTCGCCATTGCCGGCCACATGTTCCCCGTGTGGCTCAAGTTTCGCGGAGGCAAAGGAGTCGCCACGGGTCTGGGTTCTTTTCTTCTGATCGCTCCCAAGGCCGTGCTGGTGGCGGCCGGTATTTTTTTTGTCGTTGTGCTTGCATTCCGCTACGTGTCTCTGGCATCGATCATCGCGGTCACGGCCTTCCCGCTGCTCGCGTGCCTGCTGCATGAATACGGCAACGCCTGGTTGGCGCTCACCTTCATGTCGCTGGCATCTCTGCTGATCGTTGGCCGGCACCACCAGAACATCCGGCGCCTGCTGGCCGGCACAGAAAATCGTTTCGGATCAAGGCGCGCTGCGAGCCGAGAATCGAGGCCCGGACAATCATGAGCGAGATCGCCATCATCGGCGCGGGCGCGTGGGGCACAGCCCTCGCTATTGTTCTCGGCCGCAAAGGCACGCACCGGGTCCGGCTGTGGGCACTTGAAACCGAAGTCTGCGAAGGCATCTCACAGCAGCGCATCAATGAGAGATTTCTTCCCGGCTGCCGCATCCCCGAGGGCGTGCGCGCCACGACTGATCTGGCTGCGGCTCTCAACGGAGCGCAAATCGTTTTCAGCGTGATGCCGTCGCAGCATTGCCGTGGTCTGTTCGAGCGGATGCGGCCGCTGATTCCGCCACAGACCTTGATCGTGAGCGCCACCAAGGGCCTGGAGGAAGCGTCCCTGCAGCGCATGACCGAAGTGATCGCCGAAGTGCTGAAACGCCACGACAGATCTCTACCGGCTGTGGGAGCGCTGAGCGGCCCCTCGTTTGCGCTGGAAGTTGCGCGCGGCGACCCGACCGCCATCACCATCGCTTCCGGCGATTCGGCGTTATCGCGCATCGTGCAATCGGAATTCAGTGATCCCAGTTTCCGCGTCTATACCAACAGCGACGTGATCGGCGTGGAGTTGGGCGGCGCGTTGAAAAACATTGTCGCCATCGCCGCGGGAATCTGCGACGGCCTCGGCCTCGGCCACAACTCCGTGGCAGCCTTGATTACGCGCGGCCTCGCTGAAATGACGCGGCTGGTCACGGCCTGCGGCGGCCGCGCCGAGACCATGGCCGGGCTGGCCGGACTGGGCGATCTGGTGCTCACCTGCACCGGCGGCTTGTCGCGCAATCGCAGCGTGGGCGTCGAACTCGGCCGCGGACGCAAGCTGCCCGAAATCCTTGCCGCGATGCACGGCATGGTCGCTGAAGGCATCTTCACCACTACCGCCGCCGTGGGACTGGCCCAGTCACGCGCTGTAGAAATGCCGATCACCGCGCAGATGCATGCCATCCTGCACCAGGGAAAATCGCCGCGCGAAGCCATCCGCGAACTGATGACGCGCAGCGGAAAAAGCGAGACCGGAGCCAGCTCATAGGTTGGCCCGACGATCCGTGTTACTCTTTACCGTTTCCCATCGTTTTTCCTGGAGCCCTTCATGCGCCTAACCGATTTCTTACTCATTACTCTTTTATCCCTGTCCCCGCTCACCACCGCACTGGCACAGACCAAGACTGTTGCCGAGCGTCTGGGCTATCCAGCCGATTCGAAACTCCTCATCGTCCATGCGGACGATCTTGCCGTCGCTCATTCCGAGGACGCCGCCAGTTTCGATGCGCTCGACAAAAATGGCGTTACTTCGGCGAGCGTGATGGTTCCCTGTCCCTGGCTGAAAGAAGTCGCTGCCTACGCGAAAGACCATCCTGACGCGGACTTAGGTCTGCACTTGACTCTGACCAGCGAGTGGAAAACCTACCGTTGGGGCCCGGTCGCGTCCAAAGACACGGTGCCAAGCCTTTTGGATCCCTCCGGATCTCTTTGGGACGAAGTCGCACCCGCAAAGGAGCACGTCAAAGCGGAAGAAGTCGAGCGTGAGATTCGCGCCCAGATCGAACTGGCGCTGGCCATGGGAATTCATCCCACTCACCTCGACAGCCACATGGGCGTGCTTTTCTCCCGGCCTGATCTGTTCGCCGTCTACGTCAAGGTCGCGCACGAATACAAGCTGCCCTTTCTGGCGGTGCGCATGCCAGACGCACCTCCGGCCCTCGTGGCTTCACTTTCCGACCGGGACATCCTTCTCGACTCGGTCGTGGTTGCCAATCCCAGGGTCGCTCCCTCCGATTGGCGCAATTTCTACTCCGCTGCGATCCGCAACCTGAAACCCGGACTCACCGAGATAATTGTTCACCTGGGTCACGACGACGCCGAATTGCAGGCCGTGATGGTGGACCATCCCGACTACGGAGCAGCGTGGCGCCAGCGCGACTACGACTTTGTAACCAGCCCCGAATTTAAGAAGGTCCTCCAGGAGAATCACGTCATCCTCATCAAATGGAAGGACTTGAAGAAGCTCGTGAACTAGGGTTCCAGGTCTTAGGTCTTAGGTCCGAAGTCTGAGGTCTGAGGTCTGCTTTTCCCTGCCAAACCCGCGCCAGACGGCACTTTTGAGAGGTACTTTGGTAATGACGAACCTGCCAGCTTTTCCTCAAACCTGCTCCATTTGACATTAGAATTTTAAGGATACCTTTGAAAACCGCCGCCACTTCGACCCGGCGTCCGCGCGTTGAGTGAAGGGAGAGCCTTGTCCTCCAGCACTTCCAGCCACGTTCGCATCCCGATTCTATATGTCATCCTCGGTGTGCTTCTGGTCATCAGCACGGTCCCCATGTATTTCTATTCGACGAATGTGGTCGCCAACAACCGGGAACGTCTAAAGACCAACGAAAAGCTGCTGCAGAACACGGTGACGCGCTCGCTGGCCGACGATCTCTCCCAGCACGAGCGTTCCCTGCGCGTGATGCTGGCGAACCTGGCGTCCGCCATTCAGGTGGCCAGCGGCGGAGACATCGGTGAGCAAAACATTCAGGCTCCGGAATTGCGGGCGCTGCTCGAGAATTTTGTTTCTTCCTCCGATGAAATTGCCTATGCCACCCTGCTGAACTCCGAGGCCAAGGGAATCAGGGCCGGGCGCATCACTCCCGACGATTTTCTGCGGCGCGAGCTGGAACGGGCCTTTGCCGCGGCTCGTGACGGGCGCGCCTACAACGGGCAGGCTTTGGTAGTAGGCGAGGGCAAGTCCGCACACACCGTGTTCCTGGTCGCGGCGCCAGTCAAGTATGGGCCGCGATTCCTGGGAATGATCGCTTCCGTCGTGGATCTGCAATTCCTGATCCGTCGCTTGCAGGAAGTCAGCATCAGCGGGGGCGGCCTGACTCCTTACGTAGTAGACGCCCAGGGCCGGCTGGTGGCCGCCGCCACGCCTGAGTTCGCTACCGGCCAGGACATGAAGAACCTGGAGATCGTGCGCAATTTTGTGGACGGAGGCAACAAAGCGCAGTTCGTTCCGACCATGGAGTTTACGGTCCGCAACGGCAAGAACAATGTGGAAATGCTGGGCACCTACAGCCCGGTCATGCCCCTGGATTGGGCCGTGGTGGTGCAGAAACCGCAGCGCGAGGCGTATCGCGATGTCTTCGAGATGCAAGGCACGGCGCGTCTGCTGGCGATAGTGGCTGTGCTGATCAGCATCCTCGTCAGCATCTTTGCCGCGCGCCGCATCACCAATCCCCTGGAAGTGCTCACCCAGTCCAGCCGCGCCCTGGCGCGCGGCGACTTTTCACAGCGCGTCCACCTGTGGAGCCGCACCGAAATTGGCGAACTGGCTCAGACCTTCAACACTATGTCGGAAGAACTCGAACGCTTCGTCGAAGACCTCAAGCGTGCGGCGGACGAGAATCGCGCATTGTTCATGGGCTCCATCCAGATGCTGGCCGGCGCGGTCGACGAAAAAGACCCTTACACACGGGGCCACTCCGATCGCGTCACCCGCTATTCTCTGCTCGTCGCCAAGGAAATGAACCTGCCCGCGCCCTTCATGGAGACGCTGCAGATTTCCGCCCAGCTCCACGACGTGGGCAAGATCGGTATCGAGGACCACATCCTGAAAAAGCCCGGCGCGCTGACTGAAGAAGAATTCGAGGTCATGAAGACGCACACTACCAAAGGCGCCAACATTCTGCGTCCGGTCACGCAACTGGCGGAAATGCTGCCCGGCATCGAACTGCATCACGAAGCCCTCGATGGCCGCGGATATCCCTACGGGCTGAAAGGCGATCAGATTCCACTGCTGGCCCGCGTCATCGCCGTGGGCGACACCTTCGACGCCCTGACCACGAACCGTCCCTACCAGCAGGCGCACACCCCCGAGCAGGCTCTGCAGATCATTCGCAACCTGGCCGGCAAGCGCCTCGATCCCGACGCGGTGGCGGCTCTGCTCGCGGTCTACGCCCGCGGCGAGATTCGCATCCAGCGCTTCACCATCAAGCGGCCGATCGTGCCCGCACCAACTCCGGTTGAGGTGCCGGTGGCGGCGGAGGCCGCCGCAGCCGCTGCTGCAGCCCCAGCCGCGCTCTCCGCCGACACGGCGGTCCTGGAACGAACTCGCGTCTAGAACGGTTCGTCACGCCCCTGCGTTCCGCTGTGCCCTCTGTGGTTCGCCGGTCCTGCCCGTTTTCACTCTGCACTTCCTCGTATAATCGATCTTTGTCCCTCCTATGATTCAGACTCTTTTCGGCAGCCTCGAGGAAGAAAAGAAGTCCGGTTTTCTGGACCGCATGAAGCAGGCGGTCACGCGTACCCGCGAGAATCTGGCGGAGCGCATCGAGCAGGTTGTCTCTCTGGGCAAGGAGATTGACCGCAACACGCTCGACGATCTCGAGGCCACGCTCATCAGCGCTGATCTCGGCATGGCCACTACGCAGCAGGTTCTCGCCGCGCTGCGGGAGAAAGCCGACCGCAAGCAGATCAAAGACGTGCAGGAACTCAAGCGGCTGCTGAAAGAAGAACTGCTGGCGATTCTGAACTCCGCCAGCACCCGGCCCGTTCAGAAAGTTGACGGCACGCCCGAAGTCATCCTGGTCGTGGGCGTCAACGGCACGGGCAAGACCACGACCATCGGCAAGCTGGCGCAAGTCTTTCGCTCCCAAGGAAAAAACGCCCTGCTCTGCGCCGCCGATACCTTCCGCGCCGCCGCCATCGAGCAACTCGAAATCTGGGGTCAGCGCACCGGCACCGAAGTGATCAAGACCAAGCCCGGAGGCGATCCAGCCGCCGTCTTGTTCGACGCGCTGCAAGCCGCCCTCGCACGCAAGAACGACTACGTCATTGTGGACACCGCCGGCCGCCTGCACACCAAATCGAGCCTCATGGCCGAACTCGAAAAGATGCGCCGCACCGCCCAGCGCATCATTCCTGGAGCGCCCCATGAAACTCTGCTGGTCATGGACGCCACCACGGGGCAAAATGGCCTGCAACAGGCCCGGCTGTTCACCGAATCCGCGGGCGTGACCGGCATCGTCCTCACCAAGCTCGACGGCACGGCCAAAGGCGGCGTGGTGGTTGCGATTTCCCGCGAACTCGGACTGCCCGTGCGCTTTGTCGGCGTGGGGGAGAAGGCGAGCGATCTGCTGCCCTTCGATCCGAAAGAGTTTGTGGATTCGCTGTTTGAGTGAGTGGATCTGATTTCAGAGATAGGGTTTGGGAAGGGCACGGCTTCAGGCGTGCCGCCAAACTGCGCCGAGAATGCGGGCTTTAGCCCCCGATGACGACCAACGTTGGCCCGACCACATCGGTTGTATGTTCAAATATGCAGGTTGCGAATACGGAGGCGCCATGAGGGATGCCGGTGAGAAACCTTCGCGATTCCGAATCGTTCTTGATCTGCTGCGCCGCCTGTTCGGAAGGAAACCGGCTCCGCCGGGCGATCCGTACGCGTACGCGCCAGCATCTCTGCGCCGCGGCCCGAAAGGACGCAGCGGCGCCGCCGTCGCCGAACCCGAGGACGATTCGTACCGGAGCTTTCCTCCGCGCCGCTAACCGCAGCCCTCGTGAATGTTGAATCTCGCTTAGAAGCGGAGCACGATCCCGGTCGAGATCCTCACGTTGTTGTGCCCGCTGAAAGAGGGGACGGGCGTGCCTGCGACCGTTTGGCTTCCGAAGTGGAAGTAAAGCCAGTCGACCTGAGCGAGGCGAAGCGCCAGGAGTTTGTTGACTTTGGCGTCCACGCCGCCGCCCACCATCGCTGTCAAGCCGTTCAACGACTCGGAGACTCCCGACTGCGATCCGCCCAGTTGCACCCCCCCGAACAGAGCGTGGACGAATGGCTTGATCGCGCCGGCACTCACGAAAACGACTGGCCCGCCCGTATACGTGTAGCTGTGAAAAGAAATACCATTCACAGTTGCGTAGCCGCCCCCAAAATCTCCCTCCACTCCAAACAACTTGCCCAGCTTTAGTGTAGCGGCGGCGTTCCAGCCATTAAAGCCTTGACTGCCCCCAGGGAGACTCTGGCCGTTGGCAGTCGCTGTGCCGAAGTGCAGATACTGATACCCGCCAAACACCTCGAGTCTGTCCTGCGCCATCAACGGAAGCGAGATCAAGCCCAACAACAAGGAACACACCAAAAGCCTGTTCATCTTCTCTCCTTATAATGCGAGCTCAGAATTCGCCTCAGCCTCTGAGTTGTGGCCTCCGGCGAACGCCCGCCCATATAGAAACACTACGCCACGGTCTGGAGAGCCACTCATTCCTAAAGTAATGGCGAACCCCCTTTGTTAACTGATCGGCTTTCGGTGCGCGGCCGTCAGGCAGCTTTGTCGCCCGAAACGGACCTGAGGACAATGAACCCTCCAACATCGAGGACGATGGCCTGCCGATTGCTTTCCCGCAAGGACGCTCTGACACTCGAAAGCCGTCTATCCTCGGTGTTTCCCGGTCTCCGTGGTAGATTCTCTCTGAATGCCCGCCCACGCCGTCGACGAACAACTTCTCCACCGCGCGCTCGAACTGGCGCGCCAGGGTATAGGTCTGGCCTCGCCCAATCCTTATGTTGGCGCGGTCATCACGGACACTCAAGGCAACGTCGTCAGCACCGGATCCTACACCTACGCCGGCGTGAAGCACGCCGAAATCCTCGCCCTCGAGGCTGCAGGCGCGAAGGCGCGCGGCGGGACGCTCTACATCAACCTCGAACCCCACGCCCATCAGGGCCGAACGCCGCCCTGCGCCGACGCGCTGATCGCCGCCGGCATTCGTCGCGTTGTGGCTTCCATGCCCGACCCCAATCCGAAAGTCAGCGGACGCGGTTTTGAAAAGCTGCGCGCGGCAGGCGTGCACGTGGAAGTCGGACGCCTGGAAGAGCAAGCTCGCCGTCTGAATGAGGCATTCGCCCGCTACATCCGTCACGGCACGCCGCTGGTGACGCTGAAGTCCGCCATGACGCTCGACGGCAAGATTGCGCCGCCGCCCGGCGATGCAACAAACCGCGAGCGGGCTGCCGCCGAAGGCAAATTCTCAGGAAATTGGATCACCGGCGAAGCTGCCCGCGCCCACTTGCACGAACTGCGTCACCAGCACGACGCGATTCTGGCCGGCATCGGGACGATTCTCGCGGACAATCCCCTGCTCACCGACCGCAGCGGACGCCCGCGGCGCCGTCCCCTGCTGCGCGTGATTCTCGACTCGCGGTTGAGATTACCGATCGAGTCGCGACTTGTGCGGAGCGTTGGCGAAAACCGAAGAAACGATGACCGTCCGGATGAAGACCGCAAGAAAGATGTTCTTGTCTTCTGCACTTCCGCCGACCAGGGTACTCAGGCTCAACTCGAAGCGAATGGCGTTCGCGTGGAAAAGGTTGCCGAAGTGGACGCGGAAGAACACGCTGATATTCGGGCGGTCCTGCGCCGCCTCGGACAGCTGGAAATTACCAGCGTGATGATCGAAGGCGGATCCGCCGTGAACGGGGCTGCGCTCGCCGCCAACGCGGTGGATAAGATCTTTTTCTATTACGCGCCAAAGATTTCGGCCGGTGTTGGCGCGGTTCCTTTCGCGGCCGGGGCTGGGGTAAGCCAAATCAGCCACGCTGCGCAAGTCAAGCACCTGCACTTGCACCGCTTCGGCGAAGACTTCGCGGTCGAGGGCTACTTGCGCGATCCGTACGGAGACTGAAGCATTCAGGACTCAGCATTCGGCATGCAGCCCTTAGAGTCCCACCGCAACTCCCTCCTGGCTGAATGCTGAGTGCTGACTGCTGAGTGCTCTCCGGGTTTAGAATATTTCCTTCATCCCGGAGGCTCTCATGTTCACCGGCATCGTGGAAGAAGTCGGACGCATTACCAGCATCGGTAGTCGCAGTGAAGATCAGCGCGGCGAAAACCGGCGCATCACTGTCGCCGCCGAACGCGCGCCCAAGGAACTCGGCACCGGAAGCAGCATTGCCGTGAGCGGAGTCTGCCTCACCGCGCTCGACATCAAGCCCGGATCGTTCTGCGCCGACCTGGCCCCGGAAACCTGGGTGCGCACGTCGTTCTCGCGCATTCACGAAGGCGCGCTGGTCAATCTCGAACTGCCCATGAAAGCCGACGGCCGCTTCGGCGGCCACATCGTGCAGGGCCACGTGGACGGCGTCGGCAAACTGATCGCGTTCGAGCGCATCGCCGATTCCGAAAACTGGTGGCTGCACATTGAACTGCCGGATGACGTCGAGAAGTACACGGTGTTCAAGGGTTCCATCTCGATCGAGGGCATCAGCCTCACGGTGGCGAAGCTGGAAAAGAATCGCTGCACCATCGCCATCATTCCCCACACCGTCGAGATGACGAATCTGCATTCCCTCAAGCCCGGCGACCCCGTCAACCTCGAGGCCGACCTCATCGCCAAGTACGTCGAAAAGATGATGAAGGGCGAGGCGTCCGAGAATTCGCTGACCGTGGAAGACCTGGTGCAGCAAGGGTTTTAGGAGCAGGGGTCAGCGGCCAGTTATCAGTGGTCAGTTTTTAGTGAGTAGCAGCGGCGCGAGTCCCCTCAGCACAACTCGGTTTTGGGTGGCGCAGCGCTTTCAGCGCTGCGGCAAAGCCTTCCCTTTTCTTATTTCTTAGAGGGCTTTAGCCCCCGAGGTTGGCTGTCCTCAATGTTCAGATGAAGCGCCGCCTTGACTACCACTCCGCCCTTCATCACGAACTTCACTTTCTGCAGCACCGTGATGTCCGCCAGCGGATCACCATCCACCGCGATCAAGTCCGCGTAATGTCCGGCTTCGAGCGCGCCCACTTTATCCTGCCAGCTCAGCAATTCAGCTGCGTTGATGGTAGCCGCCTGAATCACCTCCAGTGGAGTCAGCCCGCGCTTCGCCATGGCCGCCAGTTCGGTTGCATTCTTTCCATGTACATCCGGACTCGCCGGATCGAAACCGGCAGCAATCTTCACGCCCAGACTCTTGGCCATCTCGACCGCCTGCTGGATCCCCTGCAGAAACGTCTCCAGTTGCTTGCGTTGCTCGGGAGTTGCTGGATCGTTCTTGTGCTTTTCGACGTCCAGGTCGATCACGCCCACCGTCGGCACCAGGAACACTCCATTGGCCTTCATCATCTCGAGATCCTCCCGGCTTGCCCTGTGGCCGTGTTCGATGGAATCTACTCCGGCCGTCACTGCGTTCTTTATCCCCTCGGGGGTCGTGGCATGTGCCGCCACCTTGAGTTTTTGCCTGTGCGCTTCTTCCACGATAACGCGCATTTCGTCAACCGTGAGAGTGGGATGCTCCCAGTCGGCGTAGACCTTGATTAAGTCCGCGCCGTGGCCGATTTGTTCGCGCACAGCGCGTCGCGCTTCTTCGACGCCACTCACCATTTGCGCACCTGTGGGAAAATCCGTCAGATCGGGTGAAACCCCGAAGGGGAAGTACTGGCCGACAGCCGCGATCGCCCGCGTCGCCACCTGCATGCGCGGGCCTTCGGCCAGCCCTTGATTGATAGCATCGCGCAGGGCAACATCCGCGTATTCCGACCCCTCGCTTTCCACGTCGCGAATCGTGGTGTAGCCTGCCTCCAGCGTAATACGGGCGTTATATGCCCCTTCGAGCGCGCGGAAGGCTTGCGATTTCGTCGCCAGGTTCAGGGTGTATCCGTTGTCGCCGTCGGGGATGCGCGCCATGATGTGGGTGTGGCAGTCAATTAGCCCGGGCAGCACGGTCGCGCGGCCGAGATCAATCACTTTCGCACTCTTCGGCGCGCGGGCCTGGATCTCAGAAGCTGAACCAACTTCCTTGATGCGCTCACCCTCAATCCAGACGGCGGCGTTCTCCACATAACTTCCCTTCCGCACGTCCAGCAGCTTGCCCGCCTTTACCACGATCGAGAAGGGAGTGGGAGGAGCCGGCGATTGCGCGACTATGGCTCCGGAGCAAATGAGAATCAGCCCAAAAGCAGGAACTCGAGTTTTCATGGGCAGAAAGCCTATCCCAGCAGGACGGGACAGGCAAGGGCAATGCAGGGGGCAGCAGTAGCCTGCTACGTCTCTACGATGGACGCGGGTTTCATGAATGGGTTTTGGGTAGGGCAGGGCTTCAGCCGTGCCATTCATCGCCTGAAAAAATGCGGGCTTTAGCCCTTGAGGGACCTGCCTCCCGGGCTGAAGGGTATTTGTGAAACCAGTTCTATGACCTACTGCGAATCGCTGAGCTTGGGACGGTTCGCATCCGGCTTGGGCGCCTGCACCACCGTGACCGGGGCTTGCAGGGTGAAGTTGAGCACGGTTTCCACGGGCAGCTTGATCTGCTGGCTTTTCGAAGCCGCCTGCACGCCTCCACCGACGCCGGCTCCGGCTGCCGCACCGATGGCCGCTCCTTTGCCGCCTCCGGCGAGCGCGCCGATGATGCTACCGATCACCGCGCCTCCTCCAACTTTTTCAGCCGTGTTCTTACCGCGCGAGCTGCCCTGCTTCCGGTATTGGTCGGTCTCAATGTTGTAGGTCTTCCCGCCCGACGAGAGGCTGTCGAGCTGCAGCACGACCAGCGACTGTCCGGCGAACTTGCCCGCGCTTTTCACATCCACAACGTGGCCGGTGAGTTCGACGCCCGCGGGTACAGCCTCTTCCCCGTCGGAAGTGAGCGGGGCGTTGAGCGTGGCATGGAAGGTGTCGCCGACCTGGTTCTTCTCGCTGTCAATTGGATCCATGAGGCGGATTGTGACCTGCGTTCCCTGATCAATGATGAACTTCTTCGGAGCCGGTGGAGGAGGAGGATTCGCAGGAGTTTCAGCCGGCGGCATGTTCTCGGGTGCAGCCTCAGGCGGAGGAGTGTTGCTCGCGGTCATCTGCCCGGCATTTGAATCAGATTCGCTGGCGCTTTCGGCAGCCTTGGACTTGTGCGACTTCCTCCCCGCCGCGGGCTTTGCCCTTTCTGCGGGCGAAGCGGGCGGAGCGCTGGAGGCCTGCGTCTCAGCCGGCTTACTTGGCGCCATCTCTTCCGTCGCATTCGGCTGAACTGCCGACCCGTTTCCCACCTGCGACCCGTTTCCCACTACCAGGTTGTTGACGACTTCTTTCACGCCGGGAACCGAGGCGGCCTGGCGGCTGGCCGCATCGCGCTGGGCGTCATTGTCCACTGCGCCGCTGAGCGTAACCACGCCGTTCGCCGACTGCACCGACAACCGCTTGGTCGAGAGACCGGAATCCTGGCTGAACTTGCCTTGAATGTCACCGGAAATCTTGGCGTCGTCCGGCTTCCTGGCGCAGCCGGCACTCAGGCACAGAATGATGGCGAGAACGACCCACGACAGCAGGAAAGAGCTTTTCATACGCGACTCCTGATCGGGCCCAAGCAAGGGCCGGGCATGGCTCTGCGTACAGTTTAGATGCTTCGAGGAATTCTTGCAGATGTAAACGGATCTCTTGTTCTAGTGGATGAACTTGTAGTCCACGATCGAGGCCGCCAGTCCGACCCGGTCTTCTTCCGGTTCCTTCTTTGCGTCGTCCTTGGCTCGCATGACTCGTCCCTGGCAGACGACGTTCGAGTTTTTCTGGCCGGAAATTTCTTCCGGCATCTCGAACACCATCTCGATGAGGGCATTGATCGGAAGCGGCTGCGGGCCCAGGAATAACACCCCGCTCTGGCTGATGTTTTCGATGATGCCTTCATACCACGTGCTGGTGCGGTTCACCCGGTAGCGCAGCGGAATGTCGAGCTTGAGACGGCGCGCCCGGGGCACCCAGGTAGGGCGTTTCTGGCGCGCATGGCTGCGCCGAACGCCGCTCACCGGTTCGTGCTTCACGCGCTCGGTGCGGCGCATAGTGGCCCAGTCGTATTTGTATTCGGCAGCGCACAGCAGGCAAACCTGATAGTAGTCGCCGTCGGCACCACGGCGCGGCCAGGAGAACTCGTGGGAGCAGCGTCCTAGCATAAGCACATCCATAAATTTCTGCGGCATGATGGGTTACTTCCGGGTCGGTGAAGCCTCGGACGCAAGCACATCATCGCGCGGTGCTGAAAATTTGGGTAGGTTACCTTAGTGCAGTAGAAGGCCTGCCGGAAGAAGTAAACTCCGCCGATGCAGGCAGTTAGAACGGATTGTTCGTCAGCATTGTTGGTTTGAAAGGGCGCGGCTTCCAGCTGCGCCGACATGAGGCAAAAACAAGTCCCGCCTTAGCCTTGGGGCTAGTCCCCCAGGGGCTGAAGCCCCAATTTTCAGGCGGGCAACGGCGGCGCGGCTGGAAGCTGCGCCCTTTCAAAGCAGCTTCATGAATGACGTATTTAGCCCATCAAAGTTCTTGCGAAGTGGTCCGACAGCCGTGCTTATCGCCATCCAACCAAAGCCGTGTATCATCGCCCCATGGAAAGCTCTGTGACCGCGTTCATCCTGGCTGGGGGCAAGAGCACGCGCATGGGCACGGACAAAGCCTTCCTGGCGCTCGACGGCCGGACGCTGCTGGCGCGGGCGCTGGATTTGGCACGGTCTGTGACGCCTGATGTTCGCATCGTCGGCCCGGCAGCGACATTCGCGGTGTTCGCCCCGGTGGTGGAAGACGTGTTTCCAGAATGCGGACCGCTGGGGGGAATTCATGCGGCCTTGCGAGCGTCGCGGGCAGAGTTGAATCTCGTCCTCGCCGTGGACACGCCGTTCGTGCCGCCGGCTCTGCTGCCGCTCCTGATCACGCGGGCGCGCGCCTCAGCTGCGACGGTGACGGTGGCACGCGCTGGCGGAGGCTGGCAGCCGCTCTGCGCCGTCTACCGGCGGGAGTTCGCCGAAGTGGCAGAAAAGGCTCTGCGCGAAGGACGCTACAAGATTGACGCGCTGTTTGATGAAGTGCGAACAGAGGTGATCGGAGAAGACGAATTGGAAGCTGCGGGATTTTCTCCCAGCGTATTCCGCAATTTGAATACGAAACTAGATTTGGAGGCGGCGAGTGAGCCGGGAGTGCGCCGATAGCGTCCGCAGCCTGCTGCCGGGCTTTGCCCGGCCAGACAGCCGAGGGGCGGCTGTCCCCACATGATCTGTGTGGGTAGTATCTAAGAGCTAGTAGCTAAGAGCTAAAAGCTGATTCATGCCTGACCTCACACATTCCGAACCCTACATCGCCTTCCGCGAGGTCTCGAAGGCGTTTGGCGATAATGTGGTGCTCGATCACGTCAGCTTCGACGTGCTGCCGGCCGAGACGGTCTGCATCCTGGGGCGCAGCGGTGTGGGCAAGTCCGTGTCGCTGCACCACATCATGGGTTTCCTCAAGCCGGACGCGGGACGCGTGATCGTCGCAGGGCAGGACATCACTGACTACAGCGAGGTGCAACTGGAAGAAATCCGCAAGAAAGTCACCATGGTCTTCCAGAACGGAGCGCTGTTCGACTCGCTCACGGTGGGTGAGAACGTGGCTTTTCCCCTGCGCGAACACAAAGATTTGAACGAACAACAGATCTATCAGATCGTGGACGGCCTGCTGCAGATGGTCGGCGTTCAAGAGATGCGCGACCAGCTGCCGTCGAACCTCTCCACCGGGATGAAGCGGTCGGTGGCGATTGCACGGGCGCTGGCGGCGCGGCCGGAGTGCGTGCTGTATGACGAACCCACCACCCAGGTGGATCCGCTGATGGCGCAACTGCTCGGCGACCTGATCAAGCGGCTCAAGATTCAATTGAACCTGACCAGCATCGTCGTGACCCACGACATGCGTCTGGCAAAGAAGGTGGCCGACCGGCTTGTCTTCCTATATGAAGCGAAGGCGATTTTCTTCGGGACTTACGCCGAGATGGAGAAGGATCGCCACCCGATCATTCAGGAGTTCCTGGAACTGGATGAGCTGAAGCTGGAAGCGTGAGAGCAGGAGTCAGGGGTCAGTAGTCAGTTCGCGTTTCCACCATTTCTCGTCACCGGTCGTCGCTCACTTCGCGTACACTCTTTTCTTCCCATGCTCACGATCACCGCGCTGTTGCACACCGAAAACGATGCTCTGCGGCTCGGCCGTTGCCTGGAGACGCTCTATCCCTGCGACCAGATTGTCGTGGTCGACCACGGCTCGCGCGACGCGACCGTGCGCCTTGCGCTCGCCTACGGAGCGCGTGTCACCACCGCCGCGCCCGGCGAAGATCCCGCTCACTATGTTCAATCTGCCGATCTTCAATCCGCCGATCTTCAATCCGCCGATCCGGGCTGGATTTTCTGTCTCGATCCTCACGAATCGGTGAGCGAGAGCCTGGCGGCAAGCCTCTACGAGTGGAAGTTGGGCGCGGGCGATGCTCTTCCTGCTCCTGCCTTCTCTGTCTTTCTCCGCGAAGAAACCGAGCAAGGCTGGGTGGAAGTGCCGGTGGCCCAGACCCGTCTCATCCCGCGCGGTTGGAATCGCTGGGACGGAAGGCTTCCCCAAACTGACCCGTCCGCCCTCGCCCTGTCTGGCGAACTCCTGCGCTTTGTTTTTCCGTGAGATAACTCCGTGAGATGGCCCACCCGTTTTGCCCTGTCTAAGCTGGGCTGGGGTCTGCGTCCGCGTTGCAGTGAAGCCGCCGTGCCTACGGTGCGAGCGCCGAATCATTGAAGGCCAGGACGATTTGCGTGGTCTTGCCTTCCTCAACCTTTACCGGCTCGACTTTGTCCGGGAGTTTTCCATACACGCCGATCGGCACGTGCGCCGGGAGCGAGTCAGGGTGACCGTCGAAAGCGCCGTTCTTATCAAAAAAGGCGATCGCATACACGGGAGATAGGGTGAGATCGCGGAAGCTGACAGTCGCGTCCTTTCCGGCGGCCCCTTCACAGGCCAGAATGTGGGAGACGCCCGCGGCCGGCGCGGGTGCTGTCGCTTGAGCAGTCGAGTCCACCAGCTTGGACGCCACGAACGGATTCGCATCGGTCAACAGAACATAAATCTGGTGCTTTTCATCCACAACTCCGGCCCCCGTATAACTCAGTGTCACCTTCAACGTCCCATGAGCCGCCGCCTGCACGCTGACCAGCGTCAGCAGCAGAGCCAGGCCGAATGCCGTCGCAACCGCGATGACTAAGATGTTCTTTCTTGCCACGATGCCCTCCGGTTTTTCTGAGGCGGTCATTCTTCACCGTGTCGCCAGAGCGTGCAGTGATCCCCGTCACCTCTGTTTCGATTCAACCGCGGTCCACCGATGCACGCGATTATCCCTTGACATCCGCCCGGCTCCGCCGTAAGAAGGGCGACAAGCCCGAGGTTCGGCAGGCAAGAACCTTGCGCCGGAGGCGATGTTGACACCACCAACCGTGTTCTCAAACCGACGGCAGTTCCTGCAACAATCCGCAGCCCTCATGGCCTCGGGAGCAATCGCGGGCAGCGGATCGTTAGCTGGCCCCGAAGCCGCCGCCGAATTGCCGCAGGCGAGCCCGGGATTCACCACCCATCAGGTACAACGCCGCCGCGTGCTGTGGGGATTGCTGGGCGACCTTCCCTGGCAGCATCATCCCGCCCCCGCCAAGCTGGTCAAGACCGAAAAGCATGACGGCTACACACTGGAGCGCCTGGTGCTCGATCTGAACGGAGAGGAGCCTGTCCCCGCATTGCTCCTGATCCCAGACAAGCGCCAGACGCCCGCTCCCGGCCTGCTCTACATTCACTGGCACGCCGGCATGTACGGCCTCGGCAAAGAGCAACTGCTGAACGGCGTCGAGGTGCAACCTGCCTACGCTCCGGTGTGCGCCGAGAAAGGCCTGGTCACTCTGGCCATTGACAGCTGGTGCTTTGGCGAGCGCCAGCGGGAAGTTGACGGCCACATGGGCGAAGAGGACGCCTTCAAGCTGATGCTCTGGAAAGGCCAGGTGCTGTTCGGCATGATGATGTTCGATGAGTTCCGCGCCATGGACTACCTGGCCAGCCGGGCCGAGGTTGATCCGCAGCGCCTGGGCGCGTTCGGCATGTCCATGGGTTCGACCAAAGCCTGGTGGCTGGCCGCGCTCGATCCCCGCGTCTCGGTTTGCATGGATGTCTGCTGCCTCACCGATTTCGACGAGTTGATCAAAACCCACCACCTTCATGATCACGGCATTTTTTACTACGTGCCTGCCCTGCTCAAGCATTTCCAGACAGCGCAGATCAACGAACTGATTGTTCCCCGGCCTCACCTCAGCGTGAACGGGAGCAAAGATCCCCTGACTCCGCCCGCCGGGGTGGAGAAGATTCGCGACTACCTCCTGCCCCTTTACCGCCAGTACGGCCAGGAGAAGGATTGCCACCTCGAATTGTTCGATTGCGCCCATGTCGAGTTACCGGAAATGCGCAAGCTGGTTGTGGAATGGATGGACCACTACCTGGTGGAAAAAAGAGCCACACCGTGAGTACGAGTCCAGGCGCGATTTCTTTACGAGGTCGCGAAACCGCATCGCTTCAGCAGAGAAATGAAACGCGGATCTTGGCGAAGCGGGTCCCACTTGACGTCGTTGGGAAGGAAAGCAAGATGAACGTCGCGCATCTCAAAGGCGCGGCCCAGCCAGTCAAAGGCCTGGTCATGCTGGCCTAGGCCGGCGTGGATCAGTGCCAGGGCGTAGCCAGGAACATAACGTCCGGGCATTACCGCCTGCAACATGTCTAGCGCTTCGCGCGCTTCCTGGGCGCGACCTGTCCTGGCGAAAATATAGCCGCGCAGCGAGATCGGTTTACTGTTGCCGCCGGAAAGGCGCGCCGCATCGTTGAGGGCGTCGAGCGCCCGCTTTGGATCGCCCAGTTGTTCATAGGCCTGTCCGAGTTGCATGTGGCCGATCCAGAATTCAGGATCGATGGTGATAGAGTGCTTCGCGAATTGCAGAGCGGATGTGTAATCGCGGGCGAGAAATGCGATCTGCGACGATAGTGCGTGGTGGCCGGCGAGCAGCGGATCGAGTTCCCGCGCACGACGTGCGGCTTGCGCGGCTTCCTCGTGGCGCCCCATATGCCCGAGAACAATGCCCAGCAGGCGGTGGGCGAGGGGATAGTGAGGATCGAGATCGATGCCGCGGCGGAAAGCCGCTTCGGCCGCCGGCCAATCCCAATCCAACCAGAATTTCACGAAGCCCGATGAGGTTTGGCTTTCGGCGATCGCCGGACCAACCTTCACGGCCTGCGCAGCCGCTTCGCGCGCCAGCGGCCAGACGGCGAGCGGGGGCGCGTCCCCGTTGATCGGGCTGGCGGTGTACGCGTCGGCCAAACCGGACCAGGCAAGGGCATACCGCGGATCGAGCGCGGTGGCTCGCGCAAAGAATTCGGTGGCCCGCTTGGTAGTCGCAGGCGACAGCTGGTTCCAGAAATAACGGCCGCGCAAATAGAGGTCGTAGGCCTCGGCGTTGCGAGTTTGACGGCGGCCGATGGCAGAGAGGCGTTCCGGAGAAAGCTGAAGGCGGACCTGCTGCCCGATGGTAGCGCTAATCTCACGCTGAAATTCCAGCATGCTGATGGGCTCGCTGTCATACGACATGGACCAGATCTGCGCCTGGCCGGGCACGCGAATCAGGTTTGACGTGATTCGCAGGCGACCCAGTTCAGAACGAATGGAACTCTCGACCAGATACGCGGCATCAAGTTCGTGGCCGATCTCGGCAAGGGTTTTCTTACCATGCTTGTAGGACATCATCGTCGTGCGGCCGATGACGCTGAGATGGCCGGGATCGATCTGGCCGAGCGCGGCTATGACTTCCTCGGTGAGACCGTCAGCGAGATATTCACGGTCCGGATCAGCGCTGAGGTTGTGGAAGGGCAGGACACCTACAGTTACGCGGCCTGCGTTGGGCTGGGCCAGACCAGCAGAGACTTCGACGGCAGGAATGAAGTGGTAGCCCCTGCCTGGTACGGTGGCGATGTAGCGATTCTCTCCCCGATTTTCCCCTAAAGCTCGACGCAAGGCGGAGATGCTTTGGTTGAGGTTGTTCTCCTCGACGATGGTGTCGGGCCACACAGCCCTCATCAGGTCGTCTTTGGCGATCACCTTCCCTTGATGCTGCACCAGGTAGAGCAGCGTGTCGAAGACCTTAGGGGTAAGGGCGACCGGGACACCTCGGCGGAGAAGTAGACGCTTGCCCGCTTCCAGGCAGAAGTCCCCAAATTCGTAGGTGTCTGAGAGTGGCGGGCTCATGGCCTGGGCGGAGATTCTTCAGATCTTTTCAGAAATCTTCAGCATGATTCTAAGGACTCTAGCGACAAAGGGGAAGAGGATGAGCAGGCACGACCGGGTGACAATCCGGTAACAACTTCGTGAACGAGGAGCGAAACCTATGCAGTCGAGCATCTTGAAGGCGGTGTCTGTGTTCCTGATGGGCTTGGTGATTATGCTGGTGTCTGGAGGCAGTGCGGCGGCGCAATCGGAGTTTCGGGAAGCGCGGCTCGTGGGAACTTGGCGGGTGCAGGTTACCCTGGTCGACTGCCAAACGGGAACGCCCCTGTCAGCCCCCCCATTTTCTTCGCTATTGACGTTTGCGTTTGGCGGAACAATGGCGGAGGACACAACTAACCCAGCGTTTGGACCGGGACAACGGGGTGCGGGGCAGGGCGTGTGGGAGCACAAGGGCTGGCACACTTACGGCGCAAGGAGCGTGGCCTTCATCAACTACACCACGCCCCCGGATCCGGCAACGCACAACCCGGGATTTGAGGCGGGTGAACAGACAATCACGCAGACCATCACGTTCAACGACGATCCTGACGCGTGGACTGCCACAGCAGCCATCCAATTCACCGATACCACCGGCACGGTCTATCGGCAAGGATGTGCCGTGGCAAGTGCGCAGCGGTTTTGAGAACTGAACAGCATCGGCCATTCCTGGCGCCTCAAGAGCACACTGACGAGCTAGACGAACGGGCCGACCGAGGAGTTGCAGACAACTGCATATTCGAGATCGGCTCTTTCGTTCCTTCTCTCTGGTTGCTTGGAACTCAGGCGGAGTGCGAGCGCAATACCGGTTCAGGCTGCCGATGACCCTTTACAGACTCGAGTGATGGTGGGCAGCAATTCCGCGATGGCGTCATCCTTGAGCACGACGGCATCGACCAGCTCGCGAGTCTCCTCCGGGATCATCTCCTCGCCAGAGAATATGACCACCGGAGTTTCCGGTCGGATACGCCGTATTTCAGAAGCGAGCTCATGCCCATTCATTTCCGGCATGTGGTAGTCGAGAAGCACCGCATCGAAGTTAAACATCGTGGCCAGTCTGAGTCCTTCTCGCGCGGAGGCCGTGGTAACAACGAAGTATCCCGATCTTTCAAACAGCGCTCTCTCGTATTCCAGGACTCCGTCACTATCGTCGACGCAGAGAAGCACTTTACCTGGTCCTAGATACTCTCGACTCATTACAACCCCCAACAAGAAAAGGGCAGCCCAGCCAGTGGGGGGAGGGCTTATAGGGTATGAAAGGAGGCCGGGCTGCCCCTTCCTCTTCCGGAGACCAACCCAAACGTAGACACTGCACTCCCAATTCCCCACAGTGGTTGTGATCCAACTTAACCGAGTGCCTCAGCCTTGTCTGTTCAGAATTGGACAGACCCGTGCGCTTCGCCCAGTTAGATTGTCATCGGTTCGCGGGACAAGAGTTCTCCCCGGTGGAGATGACCGACACTGGGGCACGGAATCGAAACTGGTGGGCCGCAGGCCTTTCCAGAACAGTCGAATTTCTACTGGAGGCGTCAATAGTGTTATGGCATAATGTTCGGCGATTTCGCCACGGCTTCCCGGAGCTCCTATGACATCGCTTCGCAAGTCGCCGGCGTCTCGTCGCCGTGCCCAAAAACAAAGCAAGCTGTTCGATCCCCAGGCGTTCTTAGCGAAGGCCGGCATCGGCAGGGCTATTCTTCACTATCGCCCGAAGCAAGTAGTCTTTTCGCAAGGAGAGCGTGCCGATGCTGTGTTCTTCATTCAGGAAGGGAGAGTGCGGCTCAGCGTTCTCTCCAAACAGGGCAAGGAAGCCACAATCGCGCTAATGGGTCCCGGAGAATTCCTGGGCGAGGGCTGTCTCGCTTCGGATCAACCTCTCCGCATGGCCACCGCTACCGCAATCACCGACTGCTCTGTGCTGCGGATTGAGAAGAAACAAATACTGCGTACCATCCACGCCGAACATGAGTTCTCCGACATGTTTGTTGCCTACCTGGTAGAACGTCACAACCACACGCAAGCGGACCTGGTCGATCAACTGTTCAATTCGAGCGAAAAGCGTCTGGCCCGAGCGCTCCTGATACTGGCCCGCTTCGGAAAGAAAGACAAGCCCGAAGCCGTGATCCCCAACGTGAGTCAGGAGACTCTGGCGGAGATGATTGGCACCACCCGCTCCCGCGTGAATTTCTTCATGAACAAGTTCAGGAAGCTCGGCTTCATTCACTACAACGGCGGATTGCAGGTGCATAGTTCGCTTCTTGGTGTCGTCCTGCACGATTGAGAGTCGCGGGTCCTGGCCTCAGAATTGCGCCGTCAGGCGCTGAATAAGCGATTGCGGGTTTTCGCCACGGCCTGCCAGCCTTACTTCTTCAATCCTGCGGGAAAGTTCGCTACCACCGTGAGCGATTGGCTGACCTGCTGCGAAACCAGATTCAGAAGAATCTTCTTACCGTCAGGCGAGACGTCGTAGATGATCTGCTGCGACGGCGGAGTCGTAAACAGCGCCTGAGCGACTCCGAACTGTAGCGCACCCTTGGTCTCCGTGACCGGCACCACAAACAAGGTGTTGCCGCCGTCCGAAGCGTAATAGAGCTCCTTGCCGTCGCGACTCCATTCCGGTTTCGTGCCCTCGTTGGTCGAAATCTGCCATTTGCCCTGCCCACCGCCGAAAGGAACGACATACACTTCCGGCGTGCCGGACTCCGTCGAAGTGTAGGCGAGCCAATGGCCGTCGGGGGAGAGGTGTCCCTGGTCAAGGAACGCGTTCTCGGGGCGCGCTGCCACCAGACGCGGTTTACGCTCTCCCTCGAGCGGCAAGGCCCAGATTTCCGAGTTGCTGCCCACCGCGCCACGGTCATAGAGCAGCAACTTGCCGTCACGTGACCAGTCGCTCGCCACCGTCACTTGGTCATCGGTGAGCAGGAGTTCTTCCACTCCGCTGCCGTCGGCGGGCTTGCGATAGAGGTTGGAGTGACCGTTGCGATCGGAAGTGTAAGCCACCCACTTCCCATCGGGCGACCAGACCGGGAAGGTGTTCGCCACCGGACCGAAGGTAAGACGGGTGCGGACGCCGCGCGCCAGATCGAGCACCCAGACGTCGTTCATCCCGGTGTCTATCTGAAGAGCGATACGGTCGCCCTGCGGGGAAAGCTGCGCCGTTTGCAGGTTGGTGAGTTTTTCGGCGACGGTGCCAATCTGCTTCCCGTTGCGATTCATCCAGACCAACTGCCAATCGGCGCTCCCGCCGCTGCCCAGCACCAGCAGACCGTTGCTGGAAGCGGAGGCGTCCATGTGCCAGGTGCTGACATCGTCTACCACACCGCTGGCCAGGCTTTGCGCCTCTCCGCTCAGCGTTCCGCTCGAGGGATCGAAGGCCTGCGCCATCAACTGGCCGCCACGGGCAAACAGAAGAAACCCACTGCCATAAACCGCATTGGATTGCGAACGAAACAGCGGACGCTTCTCGCGGCCATCGAGCGAGGCGTAATAGAGAGTGTCGTTCGCAGCTTTCGAAGGATCGTGATTGATGGCGAGATAAAGGAAATGCTTGCCATCGGGCAGGAAGTGCGGCCAACGATGCGAGGTGTGCTGCGCCGGATCGAGCTTGGTCACGGGAACCGGAGTTCCACCGGAGACACTGACCCGCATCAGGGCGGTTTGTGTGTTGGGAGTGTAGACGATCACCCCGTTCGGCCCCCAGGTGCCACCGCGGCCGAAAGCAGCATCCGCAATCACCACCGCGGAGCCGCCGGTGAGATCAATCGTCTTCAACTTGCTGTCGGCGAAGAAGCCGAGCGAGCGGCCGTCCGGGGACCAGAAGGGAAAAGTCGCGCCCTCGGTGCCAGGAAGCATATGAGCTTCCAGCGCATTCATCGGACGAACCCACAGTGTGGTCTTACTGTCCGCGCCGGTTGCAGTAAACGCGACCGATGCGCCGTCTGGCGACAACACCGGTGGCCCGGCAAAATCGCCGGTAAGGTCGAGCGTAGTGCTTGGCGGAGGATCGATGACGGTGCGGATCGCCTGCGCGGATTGAACCGGGCGGTTGAGGAAGATCCCGGCAGCCGCACCCAGGACAGCCGCGGCCACCAGAGCCGCTGCCCAGACCAGACGTTCACGCTTGGGCGCAGCGTGGGCCGGCGAGGCCGCAGGCGCGGGCGCCCGCTCTGCCGCAATCCATTGCAACTCCAGCTTGATGTCATGCGCGGCCAGAAAACGCGCCTCGGGATCTTTCTG
>Ga0187818_10000019_pt1 | contig 37944 bp, 27 predicted proteins | sample NC_wetland_sal_i_14_FD_130581 | JGI IMG/M metagenome (GOLD analysis project Ga0187818, IMG submission 130581) | Wetland sediment microbial communities from Neuse River Estuary, North Carolina, USA - SO4_3 | ecosystem: Environmental > Aquatic > Freshwater > Wetlands > Sediment | place: USA... | reverse complement strand
GGTCAGGTTGTGATAGGTGAGTACTTCGGTCGCGTCCACCGTGTGTTTCACCGCGTCGTACTTGGCGTCAATCTCGTAGTGCACGACGCGCTGCGACATGGGCGTGGACGAATTGATGGCCAGCGTCGTGTCCGGGATGGATAAAGCGCCGCCTGGTGCGGGATTCGCGGCGTGCACAACCTTCGCGGGAGCCGCGGCCTGCGGGGGCGCAGCCGTTGCCGTATTCCGGCTGCTGAAGGTGGAGAATGCGACTGCCAACGCGGCAACGGGAACGACAATCTTCCATCGGATCAGCATGAGTACCTCATGGGTGATGGTTGCGGCTCTGAATGATACGCCAAGCGCCCGGACGGCGTCATCCGTCGCGGCCGGCAGAAAGGGATACGGGGGGACCAACTTGTTCATGGATTCTTTCGCGCGTCCTTGACCGTCCCCGGTCTCTGGCGCACAATGCTGCGAGTCGTCCGGTTCCCGCCGGCGTGCGTGCAGCGCCGACTTGTTCCGACGACTTTGTTCGCTCCGCCAACAAGGAGGTGTCTCATGCCTGCAGTTCAACAAGGAGACCTAGGTCTTCTGCAGCATCCCGCCGCGCAAGAACTTTTGCAGTCGAGGATTCCCGCCCGCCTGGCCTATGTCTGGACCGACGGCACGCCCCGCGTCGTCCCCATCTGGTTTCATTGGAACGGACGCGACATTGTCATGGCCACTCCACCCAAAGCGCCCAAGCTGAAGGCGCTGGGAAAAAATCGGAAAGTGTCGATCACGATTGACGACAATACTTTCCCCCACAAGGTGCTTCTGATCCGCGGTACGGCCCGGCTCGAACCTTGCAACGGAATCGTCCCCGAATATGCGGCCGCCGCCGAGCGTTACTTCGGCACTGAACAAGGAAAGGCCTGGGTCAAGCAGTTGCTCACCATGGTTTCTTCGATGGTGCGCATCACCGTCACGCCGGAGTGGGTCGGCCTGCTCGACTTCCAAACCCGCTTCCCCAGCGCGCTGGCGAGCTGATTTTTTGCCAGTATCGCGGTTATTACGCCGGCGGCTTGCGCTTTTGCCGTCCTGCCGGGGATACTGAAATGTTCCCTTACAATTCTTCAAACAATATGAAAACGACAATCTCCCTCTCTGTTCCTGCCGAAGTTGAAACCGAATCCCTGGTCGCCGTGGTGTTGGACCACGCCGAGCCTGCGAACAACGAAAAAGAAAAAGACAAGAAGCCGCAGCTCAAAGTTGCGACCGTGGACCCGGCGGTGCAATCGGTGGCTGCCGATCTGCTGGCGAGCGGAGAGGTCGCGGGCAAGCCATTTGAGACTAACCTTATGCACCGGCCCGTCACCCTGATGGCGAGGCGTTTGTTGCTGGTTTCCGGCGGCCGTGCGAAGAAATTCACGAGTTACGATCTGCGCCGCATTGCCGGGACCGCCGTCCGGGCACTGAAGCCTCGCGGAATCCGGAGCTTTGCATTCGTGGCTCCGCCCGGCATTCCCGCGGTGGAAGCGGTGCGTGCCATCATCGAGGGAGCGCACGTCGGGAACTTCGATTCCGACTACTACCGCAGCGACCGCAAAGATCAGAAGATCGATGCAGTTACGGTTATTACCAGCGGAGACGAAGCTGCCCTCGCAAGGGCCGCCAGCGAGGCGCAGATCGTCGGCGAATCGCAAAACTTTACGCGTGATCTGGTGAATGAACCTTCCAATCGCATGACTCCAACAATACTGGCCGAGCGCGCCAGGAAGATGTCGGCGGAAGTCGGTTTGAAGTGCGAAGTTTACGGAGCCGACAAGATCAAGGAATTAAAGATGGGCGCGTTCTGGAGCGTGGCCCAAGGGTCAGACGAGCCGCCTGCGCTGATCGTCATGAAATACGAGCCATCTGGCGCGCCGGAAAAGCCGGTCCTGGGCCTGGTAGGGAAGGGAATTACCTTCGACACCGGCGGCATTTCGATCAAGCCCGCAGATGGAATGGAAAAAATGAAATACGACATGGCCGGCGGCGCCACCATGATCGGCGCTATGCGCGCCATCGCGCTACTGAAGCCGAAGGTCAAGGTGATCGGCATCGTGTGTGCGACAGAGAATATGCCCTCCGGCAAAGCGCAGAAGCCGGGCGACGTGCAGATCGCGATGTCGGGTAAATCGATCGAGATCATCAATACGGACGCCGAAGGCCGGCTGGTTCTCGCCGACGGCCTGTATTACGCGCGCCAGCTCGGTTGCACCCATCTGGTGGACGCGGCCACTTTAACCGGCGCAGTCGTGGTTGCGCTGGGCTACAACAACGTGGGAATTTTCTCGAACGACGACGCCATGTACGAACGCTTCCACAGCGCCAACGCCGAAGCGGGCGAAAAAATGTGGCGCATGCCGCTGGACGATGAATACAAAGAGAACATCAAGTCGAGCATCGCCGATATCGTCAACTCTGGCGGGCGCTGGGGCGGAGCCATTAACGCCGCCATGTTCCTGAAAGAATTCGCCGAAGAAACTCCCTGGATTCACCTCGATATCGCCGGCACGGCCTGGATGGAAGAGCAGAAGCCGTGGATCGCGAAAGGTCCGTCAGGAATCGCATTGCGCAGTCTGGTGGAATTCGTGAGGGGCTTCGCGGGATAAAGCAACTCGCCACGGATTTGCACGGATCTGCACGGATAAACCCTTAAGCAGTATCCGTGAGGATCCGTGTAAATCCATGGCTTGAGTCACTGAGCGCGTTGCTCAAGCCGTTCTTTTCCCCCGACGTCGAATCCCCACGTGACCGACAAGGCCGACGTCGGGCACACACTGGCACAGGTCTGGCAGAGAATACATTCCGTGGAGAGCACCCGCTCGCCGGCTTGTATGTAGTCTGGAATGCGGATATCCATGGGGCACATCTTCACGCAGGCCATGCAGGAATCGCAGCGCTCACGCACTCCGCCCATCTTGAGCGGCGAGAAGCGCGAGCCCACCTTCATCAGAACCGCGACCGGACACAGATACTTGCAGAAGGCGCGATTGTCCTTGAGCAGGATCGCCATGGGGATGGCGGCAGCGTAGTAAAGAGTGTTGCCGGTGAGCAGCCACCACAAGGGCGTCCAATGCCGCAGGCGATAACCGAAGACGATGATCAGGGACCCCACCAGCCCCGCGCTCAGCAGAAAGTGAACGTAGCGCAGCCAGCGCCACGGGCCGGGAACCCAGCCGTTGCTTCGGTCGTAGGGCAGCAGATCGATCACCATCGCCGTCCAGCAGGCCCATCCGCAAAAGCCGCGCCCGAAAATCATAGGCCCAAAGACCTTGGCGATCGAATAGTGAATGACGGCGCCGCTGAAGATGCCGGTGAATACGTAGAACAAGAGTCCTTCGAGCTGCATGTTCTGCAGGACAATCAGCCCCAGAAAGCCGACCATGTAGACCCCGACCAGGAACTGCGCCAGCCGGCGGCCAACCGGCTTCTTGTGGCGGGGCAGCAGTTCGTAAAGCCCGATACCGACCCCGAGCGAGGTGCCGATATAGCCCATGTCGAAGATGAAGAACCAGTTCCCGGTTTTGCGCCAGAGTACGAACGCGAGTATCCAGAAAATACTGAAGATCAGAATAGGAAACTGCAGCGGGCGAAGCCGCCGGGATGGTTTGAGATTGGTTCGCGGCTCCATGGCACATGCTACCCATGATGGCAAAGGGTGGTTGTAACCACCATCACACAGGACTGTGACTCAAACCGAGAAGCCCAGAAAAGCGAAGATCAGAATAGGCAAACGGCACGTTGTCACGCGCGGCTTGGCCCCGTCAGCGTTGAGGGAAATCGGCGCGGTTGCTATAATCGAGGCGTTCCACACGTCTCCGGCATTGCGGATTCGTTCGGTTTATCCCGCCACAGTCCGCGTGGAGAACAATCCTCGCAGCCCGCAGCGCGCGGGTTTCGAAACGTGGCCAGGTAGCTCAGGTGGTAGAGCGCAGCCCTGAAAAGGCTGGCGTCGGCGGTTCAACTCCGTCCCTGGCCACCATCGTTTCAAAGTAGTTAACTCCACTTTTCATTTTCCGAATTACCCGCAGTTTAACCGCAGTTGCCCGCACTACTGCACCAAACCCGTCACCGGAGCCGTTTTCTCCAGGTTTTTCACCGGATCAGGTTCAGCTGCCTTTCTATGTTTCAACAGTTAGGTTCGCCCGTGTGTCCGTACACCATTTCGATCACGGCACGCAGCCGGTGCTGATCCGAGTCCGGGATTGCTGCAAAGCGGAACGGCTGTTCCGTCCAGGAAACGGGGTGCAGCATCTCTGCCGTCCCGGTCACTGGCCCCTTGGGCGTAACAAATATCAACCTGACCATTGAACCCGGAGGAAGGAGCGAGGCCGGTACAACCAGGCCGCCGGTCATGGAAACGCACTGCAACTTCCCGGGAATCCGGTGGCCGTCCTGGCGGCGAAGGACAATGGGGATAGAATCCGCCAGCCGCAGCCGCTGAGGACGCCTTCCTGGCTCGGCTTGGACGATCTGAGTCACTCGCATCCAGTATGCTCTGGGTTCCCGAGTCATGAGGAGATCACGAAGGGGCTCGTACTCTTTCCACTCAGCGCCAGGCCGATTCCCCAGCTGAGGCGGCGGGGCTGCCCCACCCTTCGCGCTGCCTGACCCGCTTGGGAGAGTCAATGAGTTCTATAAAAAGGGAGGTCAAGAAAAAAGCTTCGCCTCGACCGGAGGCGAGATTTCTTTCTCGAGATCCAGCCCACTGTAGTTTCATTCCCCTGGAGAAGTTTGGCTTGTTGTCCATCCTCGTGAGTTTCTCTGTTGATGGTGACGCGGCCGTCGAGTCTGGCAGAGCGGCAAGCGAGACTGGTTGCTTCCGCAGCAACCATGGTTCTATCCGAGGCTCGTGGCCTATGGCTATTTCTGGTTATCCGAGAGGGCATAACGTGATATGGGTGACTCGGTGCCCAAAGCACACGGGGCCGATCTCATTGACTGATACTCCCATCGAACCGAGTATCTTAGAGGCGCTCCTTTTCGCTAGGTTGGCGATGCGAACAATCTCAACCTGCCGCAAAAGTGTGGCGAAGGGCTTGGGGACCTGGTCATACGCAAGAAAAAATTGGGAGATTTGGTGCCTTTTGGTACCTGCTTCTCCGCGTCTTGTCGGCAAACCATGATCGGTATTCCCCGTTCCTAGAACAAGAAATGAAATTTAACGTGAAATTAATATCCGGGTAATGCGGCATCATGGATTCCGCGACTATCATCATTTGTAACTCCCAAAGGAATCACGCCGAAATGATCAACTCATCAAGGATTCGCTGAACTTTCGTTTGCTTCCGTCCGACCGTGAGGTCGCGGAAACCTCATTCACGGAGGATGACATGTTCACAAGATCGATTGCGTTTGTATCCGCTATGATTTTATTAGCGACGCCGCTGGTCCTGGCTGCGGGCGGCTCCGGGTATCACGTGCTGATTACCTACAAAGTGGGCGGCGCAGGGAAATGGGATTACCTGACCATGGACTCCAATGCCCGTCGGCTTTACATCGCGCGCGGCACACACGTGATGGTGCTCGATCCTGATTCCGGCAATCGCATCGGCGACATCCAGAATACCCCGGGCGTGCATGGCATCGCATTGGCGCCGGAACTGGGCCTGGGATTCACCAGTAACGGGGATGATGGCACCGTGAGCATATTCGATAGCAAGACGTTAACTATCAAGAAGAAGGTAAGAGTGGGCGACAATCCCGGCGCCATTCTTTACGATTCTGTAACAAAGCGGGTGTTTACCTTTAACCGGCGCAGCCAGGATTCGACTGCGATCGACGCCTCCACCGGCAGAGTGCTGGGCACCATTAAGCTGGACGGCGCACCGGACGTCGCAGCTAGCGACGACAACGGCAGGATTTTTGTGAATATCGGAAAAGGTCAGCTCGTTACTCTTGATCCCAACAAGCTGGAAGTTAAGGTAAGATGGCCGCTTGCGCCATGCGTCGTACCGCGGGGACTATCGATGGACCGCAAGAACCACCGCCTGTTCGTAGGTTGCGACAACAACATGATGGCTGTCGTCGACGCCGACACCGGCAGGGTTTTGGAAACACCGGAGATTGGAGAGGACGTAGACGCGACCGCGTTCGATGCCGACACCGGCTTGGCGTTTGCCTCCTGCGCCGACGGTTCGCTCACAGTCGTAAAGGAAGATCCGCCGGACAGGTTCACTATCATCGACAATGTTCGAACGATGCAGGGAGCGCGCACCATGGCACTCGACTCGATAACACACAGAGTGTTCCTGGTGACCGCGCAGTATGGGCATCCTTCCGACGCTAAAGAGGACGATGAGCGCCCGAACCAGCTCATCCCCGACAGCTTCGTGGTGCTTGTAGTGGGCCAATGAACTTCTAGTCAGAATGGCAAGCTGCCAAATGAATGACGACCCGAGTGCGCGGGCACACGAGTTACGCTCTGCGACTAGGCCTTTGACTCACGATTGATCCATGAGCACTCGGGGAAAGTCAAATTATGGTAAGCCAGGCAGGGGGATGCAAATGAACGTCTCTTTCGGAAGCAATCTGATGCCGCACTAACGTTTCACAAGCGGACAGCGAATTCGTCCCTTCCAACCGTCTCAATTATTTCCTAACCCCTCACTCTTGTGTAGCTGGCCTAGGGGCGAATAAGTAGCGACGCGTCTCACAATAAATCCGACGGCGATTAGTCCAGTGCCCAGTAGAGCTAATGTGCCCGGTTCAGGGACAGGCGCAAGGAAATTCGTGCTGCCTCGGCCGCTAAGGAAAGATACGGCGCCGTTGGCATCAGTGATTTCGCCTGATCCATTTGTCGTGAGGTCAAATCTAACAGGGCCGCCGATGTTATACGTAACCCCACCGATGGTCAGCGTCGCGTTCACGATTGTGCCTTGAAGAGCGAACTTATCCGCTGAAGGCTTAGACCAGGTTGCGCTGCTGAAGGTCCCCTGGAAGACCATGCCGGCGGGCCCCGTTGCCGCAAACGTGCCTCCCGTCCCGAACGTGGCAAGGCTGGTATAGCCGTATCCGGACTGGTTCAACGCACCGCTGGTTAATGTTCCAGTGGTGAGGGTCACAGATCCCAGGCAAGCACCACAACCAGGGAAAGTGAGGGATTGATTCGAAATCCCCAGATCTGACAATCCACTAATCCTTGCCAGATAAGAACCAGAGAGGGTCAGTGTGGTCTGACCGACTGTCCCTTGTCCAACTGTGTTTGAGGTAAACGTACCACCGCCGCTGGTCAGCACAACATCGTCCGCATGGGCGACCAGCGGGAGACACAGCGCAATCAGACATGCCGTCAGAGCCTTACGCATCATCATAAAATTTACGGCCTCCGAACTATCATCCCTGCCGAATCGTTGATCTAAAGCTGCCCACGTGACACTCTGCTTACAGCTGTTGCATGCGAGTACCCGAAAGACGTCCTCACATTCGCATTTTGCTACCAACGCGTTTTCTCTCTCCGTCCACGGCAGTGGCGCAAGTCGCCAAGCTGACGTCTAAACCTCCGCTGTCGCCTTCCTCGCTTTCGTCTTATCGTGATCAAAGAATCCCGATGATCCGGTCGAGGGTGAACAGGCTCGGCAAGTACAGCTTGCCCTGGAAGTCGGCCACGCTGGATTCGCATCGAGACGGTAACCAATCCCGCGGACCGTCTTCAGGTAAGTTGGACTGGACCGGTTTGGTTCGATTTTGTCTCGCAAGCGGCGAATGCATGCATCCACGCTGCGCGGCATCACGAATTCCGTCTCACCCCACACGGCATCGAGAAGAACATCGCGACTGCAGACCCTTCCGCGGTGTTGCGCAAGATAATCCACTAAGCGGAACTCAAGACTGGTGGTTGTGACTTCGTTGCCGCGGATGGAGAGCTTCATGGCGGCGCGGTCTATCACAATATCCGTAGGCTCGAGGGAAGCGGCGAGCGTGTGCTCGTGACCGTGCAATACCGTTTGTATACGGCGGACCAGTTCACTCGGACTGAGTGCCGTCGTAATGCAGTCATCTGCGCCGGCCTTACGCCCGGCCATGCGTTCCACTTCACTGTCGGAATCAAGCAGCAGAACGATTCGCGTCCCGGAGAGCAAAGGCTCCCGCCGGATACTCCGGCATAAGTCCAACCCGCTTTGGCCAGGCAATGCGGCAGCAAGGAGCAACAGAGAGGGGCGGCTGCGTAAGGCATCTTCGAGCACGGGCACATCCGTACTCTCGCGCACAACGTAACCCGCTTGTTCCAGACTATGTCGTGTCGGGCGGCGCGTTCCGGTCTCCACTTCTACTAAGAGAATCAACTCCTTCATTTCTCCTGCTCCACCGGCGTTTGAAGGATTGGAGTACACGTTTCCCAGACTTGGGAAGAACTACCGCTGCGCTAGCTGGTCCTGAATTCGCGACAAGTCTAATTCGGCCGGCATTACGCCTTCGTGAACAAAAAATGAAGAGTGCGTGAAAACTTCTGCATTTCTGGAGAGAGAATGTGGAAAAGCAGGGCAGGCGAGAAGAAGTCTGCCAGAGGACAGACAATCTCTCGTTGCGACCGCCCGCTGGAATGCTAGCCGCCTGGCTAGAGTGAACCCGAATGACCGGACAACACGAGCCCCCAGGAGCTATTTGCGGCCAATAGCTGCACTTCTTTTCACATGCCGGTTCTTCATCACGGGAATCGAGACGAATCCGCAACATCAAACGGCAGCAAATATTAACAGTTCTTTAACAATTGCATTGCGACGTGTGACTTTACAATCAATACTCCATGGGCCACGCGTTGAGATGTCCTTCTGCTGAACGATTGGGCCCGGCGAGACAGTCTGGTGCACTTCCAGGAAACTCTATGAAGCGCCAACTGGCACTTACAACAGTGTTGGTGATATCGGCTCTGGTCGGAGTTTGGGCCCAGGATACTCCTGAATCTCCCAAGGCAGCCCCCCTGAACAATGTTCTTCCGGAGGAATCCAGCAAGGGCAGTCCCGCAGCGTCGAGCAGTGAGAACCATCCGATTTCCGAGGCGGGTCCAACCTACGTAATCAGTGCCGAAGACACATTGCATGTTGCCGTTTGGAAAGAACCAGAGCTCACAATGACGCTGCCTGTGCGCTGGGACGGTATGATTTCTTTACCCCTCGTGAACGATATACCGGCGGCTGGTCTAACGCCGATGCAGTTGGCTGGCGTGCTGACAGAAAAGCTCAAGAGGTACCTGGAGGCTCCCCGCGTTACGGTCGTTGTGACCCAGATCAAACCACAGCGAGTGTACGCTCTGGGGGAAGTGTCGCACACAGGGCCAATTCCTCTTCTTCCCAATATGACTATTCTGCAAGCACTCGCCACGGCAGGCCTAACCCCGTTTGCGAACACCAAAGGTATTTACTTGTTGCGGACGGACAAAGGCCGGCAACAGAAGATCGCGTTCAATTACCGGCAGGTAGTAAAGGGAGGAGACCTGTCGCAGAACATTACCCTAAAACCGGGAGACACAATTGTGGTGCCTTAGTTCCGCCACTCGAATCACGACCCGCCGGCTGAAACCAATCTCATGATCACAAATCGCGAGCTCAAGTTTGATGATTATCTGGCGATCTGCCGGCGGCAGTGGAAGCGGCTGCTTGTCCTCGCTTTGCTGGGCCCCTTGGCTGGATTCTTGTTTTCTTTCGCTCTTACCCCGAAGTACACATCTCGGGCGGTTTTGTTGGTCGAGGGGCAGATAGTTCCCCCAGGTTATGTGAAGCCTCTGATCACCGACTACGTCAGCGACCGCATGACAACGCTGGAACAGCAGGTCCTTAGCCGCGACCGGTTGCGACCGCTTGTCGAACGCCTCGGTCTGGCAAGAAGGGGAAGGACGGTGGACACCGTAATTGATGAGATTCGAAACAACATAGTGGTTGCTCCTATGGATCCAGGCGCTCCGCCTTCGCCTGCGGCCAGTGATTACCTCACTGTGAGGCGAAAGAAACCTGGCCCGAGCGACGATGTTCCCGGTTTCTCGGTCAGCTTCACAACCGACAATGCGCGGGATGCTCAGCAGGTCTGTGGCGAAATCACGTCCCTGCTCGTGACCGAAAACCGCGAGCTCCGCGAGCAGATCATAAACAGTACGACTGACCTTCTATCGCGGCAGCTTGACCAGGCGAAAAGCAACCTGGATGAGCAGGACAACAAGCTGGCCGTGTTCAAAAAGGCGCACTTCGGTCAGCTGCCCACTGATGTGGACAACAACTTGAAGATCCTGATGGGATTGACATCCGAACTTGACGCCACTAGCCAAGCCCTCAGCCGCGCCCAACAGGATAAGTCCTTTGAAGAAGCTCTGCTGGCGCAGCAATTAGCGGCATGGAAGTCTTCACAGGCAACCCCGAATGTGCCGACTCTTGAGGAGCAGCTCGTAGCCTTGCAGAACCAGCTCGTCACCTTACGTGTCCGCTACACGGAAGAGCATCCGGACGTTGTGAAAACGAAGAAGGACATTGCAGTACTAATGGCCAAGATAGACCAAATGAATGGAGCTGCAAACCAGAATGTCAACCCGGAAACGTCGGGAACCAAGATCGAACCGCCAGAAATCACGCAATTGCGTCAAGAGATACATCAAAACGAAGACCTCATCATGAGGGCAACCCTAGAGCAGAAGCGATTACAACACGAGATTGAACTCTACCAGGGTCGGCTTGCACTAAGTCCGGATGTCGAGGAACAGTACAAACAACTCACGCGGGATAACGATACTGCACAGAAGATTTACTCTGACATCCTGGCTAATAAGAGCCAGGCTGAAATGCAGACAGAGGTGGAACGCAGACAAGAGGGAGAGCAGATGAGATTGCTGAATCCTGCCAGCCTACCCTATGCGCCCAGTTTCCCTGCCCGTTGGATGTTCGCCGCGTACGGGCTGTGCGCAGGCTTGGGGATTGGCGGCTTCCTTGCCTTCTGGCTGGAATTCCAAGACAAGTCCATCCGCAACGAAGGCGATGTGCTGGCGGGGTTGGATTTGCCTATGCTGGCCGCGGTGCCTTGGACCGGGGCAACTCCGATGGCAAAGGGGCGCTTTCCGTCTTTGCTGGGAAAACAGGAAACCGCATAGTTCTAGCGCTCCTGCGGTGGATGGAGTCCCGGTAACGGCACCAGGGAAGGAAATGCATGAGTCGAGGTCACGATTCCTTGAACAGAACTGAGCCAGAGCACGAGTTGTTACATGCGGTCGAGGCAGAGTCCAATCGGCGGGGAGAACTTAGGGCAACTGGACCGCTCCCTGTAAGCGCCGGTCCGCAGGTGTCCAGTTCGCAGACCGAATCCGACCCGACTAGCCCTGACTCTCTGCTAGCCCGTTGTCCTCGAACCTACTGGACGCCTGACCCCGGGAGCATGATTTTTCTGAGTGCCAGAGAACTGACTCAGAGTACAGAAGAACTTCGCTCTTTGCGTTCGCGACTCTACCGCCTTAGAGAAAGCCATCCCATAAAATCGCTTCTGATAACGAGTGCATTGCAGGCGGAGGGGAAATCTTACATTGCGGGTAATCTGGCCCACGTGCTGGCCCTACAGCCCGGATGCCGGGTGCTACTCATCGACGCGGACATGCGCAATCCCCGATTGCATTCAATGCTGGGCGCTTCTTCGGCGCCCGGCCTTTCGGAATACTTGCTCGATGAGGTCGACGAATTCGGCATTATGCAAAAAGGCTTGGCTGAAAACCTTTTCTTCGTTCCCTCTGGCCGTTCCGTGCCGGGACCAACCGAGCTTTTGGCCAGCGGCCGTATGAGATCCCTGCTCGAACGAGTCGAACCGTTATTCGATTGGATCATCGTAGACTCTCCCGCCGCAATTCCAGTTTCTGACGCTTCCTTGCTTGGCGGTAATTGTGACGGTGTATTGCTGGTAGTGCACTCCGGTTTGACTCCTTTCGATGTTGCCCAGAAGGCACGAGATAGATTTCGCGAAAACCAATTGGTGGGTGTCGTGTTGAATGCGATCGAGAACGGGCATCCCGCGCGTTCCCAGCACTATGGCTCCTAGGAGGGTGTTTCCTCACTAGGCACTCTCTGAGAATCATGCTCGAACCTGTTGTACGAAGGTTACGGATTTGGAAAGCGCCATGAGATGGTTTTTCTGGGGAGCGGTTTTCGCAATTTGTCATACCTATTTTGGCTATGCTGTGTGGTTATGGATTCGTTGCCGCTGGAAACCTCAGCCAGCGCGAGCCCGATCGTTCCTTCCTTTTATCTCCATCGTACTGGTCGTGCGCAACGAGGCGTCCGTGTTGGAATGTAAACTGAAAAACCTCCTGGAGTTGACGTATCCCGCCGACCGGATGGAGATTTTGGTGGTTTCCGATGGCTCGACCGATGACACAAACCGCATCCTCTCGAGTGCTGTACAGAGTTCACGTCTGCGAGTCTTCTTGAACTCCGAAGCGCGCGGCAAGGCGGTGAGATTGAACGAGGCGGCAAGGGTTGCGCGGGGAGACGTTGTGGTGTTTACTGATGCCCGCCAACGGATTGAAGCAGACGCGGTCACACTTCTGCTGGAGAATTTCGCGGATCCAGACATCGGTTGTGCGAGCGGTGAACTCATGCTGGGGGACCCCAATTCGGGGGAAACAACCGATGGGATGGGGCTGTACTGGACATACGAGAAGTGGATTCGCGAGATGGAATCAGGCTCGGGATCGGTGATTGGTGCCACGGGGGCACTGTATGCCATGCGGCGCGACTTGGTGGTTGCGATCCCCCCCGAAACAATTCTGGACGACGTTTATCTTCCCATGCACGTTCTCAGGCAGGGGGCGCGAGTCGTGTTTGATCCGAGGGCGCGCGCTTGGGATGTGCCCAACCAGGGGAGGAGACGAGAATTCTCCCGGAAGGTAAGAACCCTGACCGGCAACTATCAGTTGCTGCGGTTGTCTCCGTGGCTATTGCAAAGCACCAACCCTGTGCGGTTTGGATTCGTATGTCACAAACTGCTCAGATTGGCCATGCCTTTCGCTCTCGCCACCGTGCTGATTGCATCGTTCCTTCTGTCCGGAACGATTTACAGGGTGGCTTTGACGCTACAGGTAACATTTTATGCTCTAAGCGCCCTCAAGTTACTGAGGACAAAGATTGGTCCCTTTGACCGAGCCGCGGACGCAGCATTTACCTTTGTGCTCCTCAACGCGGCAGCAGTTGTGGCATTCGCCAATTTTGTGACTGGGCGCAAAGCAGCTTGGGTACGGTAAGGAATAAGGAGGGCTCCGGGGTGGGAGCGAATTCAGCTCCGTGTAGCTCAGCTCCGTAACAGCGCACTGACGAAGCCGGCATAACGATTACAAGTTCATAATCCGGGAGGTGATGTCACATGCCGCGGAGGTGCAGCACAGTTTTTACGGTCTGAAATAAGATCAGCAAGTCGAGCCCCATCGAAGCATTCTTAATGTAGAAAAGATCGTATTGCAGCTTCTCCTTGGCATCTTCGGCAGAATTGCCGTACTTATAGTTAATCTGCGCCCAACCTGTGATGCCCGGCCGCACCAGGTGCCGTATGCCGTAGTATGGGATCTCTCGTGTGAGCCATTCCACAAATTCCGGGCGCTCGGGCCGTGGTCCGACGAACGCCATGTCCCCCTTCATCACGCACCACAATTGTGGAATCTCATCAAGCCGCGTAATACGCAGGATTCTACCCACTCGAGTGATGCGAGGATCATCGTCGCCGGCCCATGTCGGTCCACTATCTGCCTCTGCATCTTGATACATCGTGCGAAACTTATAGCAATTGAACACCTTGCCTCCCCGGCCGACACGTTCCTGGCGATAGAGCACCGACCCGGAGGAATCCAGGCGAATCGCGAGGGCAATCAGGGGGATCAATGGCGCCGACAGAATCAGACCGGTTAAGCCGATTGTGAAGTTCAATAGCAGACGAACCAGCCGAAAAGCATCGCTAAAATGAAAGCCTTGAGCGTAAATGATCCAGCTCGGATAAAGCTGTTCGAGTTCGATCTTGCCAGAGATCTTTTCAAGCAACGACGTCGCCTCTTCGATGTGCACCGCGCCCTGCAGCCGAAGCTGCAGCAACTGCTGCATTGGCATAGTCTCGCGACGATCCTGCATTGCCACAATGACGCGGTGAAGGCCGTGGCTTTTTGCCGCTTCGCATAGATGTGAAGCTATGTTCTCGCGAGTCGGGGCACCTTCCATTGCTCCCGTCCATCCCACTACGTCAACTCCCAGCTCCCAGCGCTCCTGCAGTCCTCGCACCAGTCTCCGTGCGCGCTCTCCGTTGCCCAGCACATAAACGCGTTCCCGGAAGTACGGTTTTTGCGCCAGCCACAAGTACGCGCTTCGCCACCCCAGCAGCGCGACCGTCATTATGAGTAAGCCCAGTGCAAATGGGAAATTACTTACAATCAATCTTGGGAATGTGGCACCCGCGCCCGCCAGCCCGAGCGCGAGCAACCCAGGGATGAGCAGCAGCCGAAAATAGAACTCACCTTTGTCGGCCGATTGCACAGGATTATAGAGGTCAAACCAATGGGAAAGCAGTAGGACGAGAATGGTGACTGCGCAGATCTTGTAATAGCCGTACTCGAAATGAAGAACTAAGTAGTGGTCCTCGCGAAATCGCAATACCGTGCTCAGGTACAGGGAAGCCCAAATCAGCAACGCTTCGACCACCACCAGAATCAAGGTTCGAAGCGAATAATATACGTTAAAGAGGCGAATCACATTTGCACCCTAGGTCTTAAGATCTGACTGACCCGGCGAAAGCGTGGCTATCCTCGTACCACGCGGACTGGCGCTCATTGAAGCCGTTTAGGAGGCGCAACCAGATTAATCCCAACTGAGAAAGAATGAATTTGTCCACTCCAGTTGCAGGAGCGGGAAAGTCTGCAACCGGAATTGCCACGGCCTTGGTCGCTGAACTGATAACTGACAAGTGCTCCCAGGTAGGGCCCGAATTGTCGCTGCACAGCCGCGCCTGCGAATCCATACTGGTACGGTGGGGCTGGGATCGCTCGGGGGAGCCGTCCGATTTGGCTCAGTCTCAGATATCCCGCGTCCAGACTGGTGGACCAGTTGCGCGTAGGCCGGGTAAATGAAAACTGGCAGGCATCAGTGTTTGCTCCCGCGAACAATCCCGAGCCGTTGGTGACGAGACGCTGGCACGACGATGAAACGCTAGCTCTTCGCAAATGATAGTTGAGTGTCGCAAATCCGCTCACATTGAGCTGGTTGAGGGATCTGTTCACCCGGTTGTCGAGTTTGGCAAACTCCGGACCAACGCCTAATTCAAAGTCCATTTTTCTGGACATCTGATGACCATATAACAGTTCGCCCAGGTTCGTTTGCACGCTCCCCTCACCGACAGTGGGGAACTCCAGATTCTGGAATCCGTACAGGAACCCAATCTGGTTCCGCCGATTGAGTTGATAGTTGTAAGTTGTTTGTGCCGCGGTTCCGTGGTTGTTGATCAGGCTCCCGCCGGCAGAGGTTAGAGAATAGTCAGTCAGTCCATATCCGCCCGCAGCTGTGATTGAGGATCGCTGCGTCAGCGTCTCTGCAAACTCCACCGCCGAGACATTGGTGATACCCGTCCCAGTGTAGTTAATGGACCCAAACAAACCGGAAAGATCCGGCGGCCCTGGCGGGTTCGCATTGATGCCGGCTACCCCCAAGTTGTAGGCTGCAGCTCCGCCAAACCATTCTGACCCAAAACTCCCTCCCGGGAGGTCGCCAAATTCATCCGTCAGGGTTAGTTGTGCCCGCCGCCAGCGAATTCGATGCGTTGCATTCAGCTGCTGTACTGGCGTGCTTGGGGACCCACTGTAGACTTCAGCCCCCCCCAAATAGTCGATGGCCGTTTGAGAGCGGCGCTGCACCGATAGCCAATGAAGGCTTCCCAAAGCAGTCGTGAAGGAAGAAATCTGCTGGGAATTCCCCAAATTGCCGCCCCCGCTGGCTTCCGCAGTTTCAATGACGTGCAGACCAGCTAAGAAGAAACTCCGTCGATTTGATGATGAATCCACCTGTTTCTGGCCTATATCTGACGCGCTATCCGTCTGCTCTGGGTCAGTCGCGTGGGAACTGTCTTTCGTTCGTGCATCTGCTCTCGGGTCGGAGTCCACCGGAGCAACCTGGGGAGTACTGCCGTCCGGTGTCTGCTCCCTCTCCGCCTGCGCCCAGCCCACTGTCGCCGCGGTCGCAAACACTACCAGCGCCCAAAGATGCTTTCGCAGGTCCATCCTCCCCACACGCTTGTTGTCGGCAACATTCACCGGCTCCGCTGGGTAGCCCTGGGTAGGTAAGGACGCTCCTAGAATGAGCCAGCACCGCGGCAGCGCTTCTCCGAAGCACTAGAATGAACTCGTAATATGAACAGAATGTGACGGGAATGTTAATTTCTGTGTCGCTCTATGGTCAGAGCATTCGCCTATTCCGGTGACCACCCAGCGCTTAACCTGAGCGCCTCTTTTGTTCACTGGAGCACAATTCCATGGTTTCCAAGGTATGAAGAAGTCGATATGTCCTTTGGGTGATTGGACGTTTGCCGCCAAACGGTTCATTTGCGACGCCAGTGTCGCCACCAGCGCGAGAAACTCCCAAGGGCTTTGTCGACAGAAGACTCGCGTTGAAGTCTCGCCCGTTCCGCACCCTGTTTGAAGGTGACGACTTCGACTGAGTTATGATCCCGATGCCTGGCTAATTCCTCGATTTGCGCGCTGAATTGCCCCACAGTGATTGGTTCCCACCCATCTCGCTCGTCTCCGATTCCGTGAAACGTCAAGATATGCCAACATCCTGGTTTCATCCATGTACTGACGTTTTCATTTCTTGAAATTTGACGACAGTCTACGTTGAATCGGTCGAACGTACTGCCGTCGGAGATGCCGTAGTAGGAAGCTCGAGGCTCATAATCGGGTGGTTTTCCGCCTCCCCGGGCCTGCTTGTATCCGGCTCTCTTCACAGCTTTTGCAAGATAACCATGAGAACGGTAGAACGGATAGCAAAAAGATGAGACCTTCGTTCCAACCCAGCTTTCAATCAATCGTTTCGATTCACCGGCTTCAATATGCGGCTGCAATGGCAGCTTGGTCGGGTGATGAGTAACGCTGTGACTGCCGATTTCATGGCCTTTTCGAGTCAATTCTCGCAACATGGCAATGTCATCTTCACGCCAATCAATCTTCCACCAATCGTTTGTATGACCTGACCAGCGGTCGTGAGTCTGTTCTTGATTGGCAATCAAGAAAAACGTGGCTGGAATGCCGTACTGGTCAAGAATCGGGAGTGCCTTTTCAAATTGGCATCGCAATCCGTCGTCGAAAGTGAGAGAAACGACCGCAGGGTTCCCCATGATCTTAGCCCCGATTGCCAAATCCGTTCATAAGCCGGAGTTCCGCTTGATTGCGCTGCAAGTAAGATCACAGCTGTGGTGCTGCGGCTCTGTGCACGCTAGAAACTGTACTTTAATGCTATTTGAATCGTTCGTGGGCGATGGGCGTCTACAGGGTGCAGGAAGGCACTCCCAGTGATGCAATCTGTCCCGGTACTTGCGCCAGTTACTGGATCCAGCGGCGCGGAGTAACCCGCACTGTAATTCGGCCCGCCGTAGCAGCTAATGACGTTGCTTCCCGTGTTTCCCAGATCAGGGTTGTAAACACGGAACTGAGTGTGATTGAGAACATTAAAAGCTTCCACACGAAATTCAAATAGACGAGACTCTCCCGCTTTGAAATGCTTTAGCAGGGTCAAATCGAAGTTGGTGCGATGCGGATTGTTGAGAAAGTTGCGGCCGGCATCGCCAAAAGTTAGTCCCCTGGGTGCGACGAACATATTGGGGTTCCCCAACAAAGGCCCAAAGCTTTCCGGGTTGAAGACTCGCTGGAAAGAAGCCGGATGGGCGACCACATCGGGATACGACCCGGCGCCAACTCCATTCGCCACGCCCGCGTTATCGAGAACTGAAATTGTGCCGCTGCCCCCGTTGATGACGCTGAATGGCGTGCCCGATTGAAACACAGTGATTCCAGAAATCTGCCAGCCATCGCCCAGGAAACGAAGAAATCTGGATGACGCTGGGGGCATCGGCGTATCTTGCTCATCTCCGGTTGCCTCGCCGGAACGCCCAGTTGTCAAGCTTTGCAACGCCTGACTCAAGTTTGGCAGTGCGTAGATGTAGCTGACGTTAAGAAGGTGGCGCTGGTCGAAATTCGAACTCGCCCGGTTGGAACGCAAATCGTATGAATTGACAAAAGTGGAGTCAGAACGATCTGACGAATTGTCAATCGAATGGCTGTAGGAGTACGAGGCTCCCACAGTGAGTGAACCCTTGGTGCGGCGCAAAGTAGCTTGAAAAGCATGGTAGGCGGACTGCGCCACGTTCTGCAACGAATAGATTTCTCCGAAGCCCGGATATGGGCGAAGGGTATTCACATCGGGTGGATTAGCCAGCGGCGAACTGTTCGCCCCCGCGCAGGCCGCTTCCAGGTTCACATAAGCCGGATTCTGAGCGCCGACGCTTGTGCCGTTCAGTAACTGGAAAGCGCCAAGCTCTTGGGAGTTAGGCGGCTTGAATCCGGCGCAATCACCTCCGGCTTGAGCGAAAGGAGACTGCGGAATAATGGGCTCATTCTGGCCAAACGGATTAGCGGCAGACGGAACCGGCCTTATCTGGTTGAGTTGTCGCTCGACGGTCAGATGGATCCCCTTGCTGCCCACATATGCCACGCTGGCGACCAGCGATTGGGGCAGTTCACGTTGCACGCTGAGACTCCACTGTTGTGCGTAGGGCCAGACTGCTGTCGTAGGGATAGCGGTGATATTCAACGGATACGCGCCAGCAGCAGGGCAGAGGCCCGGCGCTCCCGCTGAGCTGCCGATACAGCCGTAACTGCGTGGAAAATGCTGCGTCATACTTAGAACAAGAGGTGCACTGCCTTCCAGAGATCCGGTATTCGCCTCCTGCCCTGTGCCGTGCTCGAAAAACATTCCGTAGCCTGCTCGAATCGAGGTCTTGCCATTCCCCTGCGGATCCCACGCAATCCCGACTCGAGGTGCCGGATTGAAAACATGGCCGCTCATGCAACCGGCCGGTACTTTGTTCACCCCGCATTGCACCAGTCCGTTTAAGATGCGGGGGTCAGGGTTAGTGAGATTGATCGGGATCGGCGCCTGATCGGGCAAGCTGATGAGCTGTCCCGTCGTCGGATCCACAGTCAGCTGAACGGCGAGAGCGGGATTGTACGCCGAGGGAACAAAGTTATATTCGTGCAGATATTTTTCGTGGTAAACCCCGAAAAGACTGAAGCGGATTCCGAGGTTCAGGGTTAGTCGCGAGCTCACCTTCCAGTCGTCCTGCACATAAGGTTCACCAATGCGGTAGCGGTTGTAGTACCTGAGTTGTGCGCTATCCTGCGAATAACTCTGAATGGAATTCACGCCGTTTCCAGCGGTCCACAGCACGAGAAAATTTGCGAACGCATTGCCCGTGTTGAGAATGCCACCGGCGTTGACATTGCTGAATCGCAGGAGGCCCTGAACGTCGCCCGACACGGCTCCGACGGCATCGTTGGTCTCATTCCTGTCCGCCAGGATCAATTGCGCTCCAAATTGCAGGGTGTGATTGCGGATCGCGACAGTGACGTCGTCGCGATAGCTGAAGATTGGGTTGGTGTGCTCCCAGGGCATGTAGGAGGAGTCTACGGCAAAACCATTTCCGCCGTACTCCAGGTTGTTCCCTCCAATCACGATCCCCGGCGCTTTTCCCCCAAAACCATTGTTGAATAACGCGCCCATTGTGCAATCCATCGTGCTCGAGTTCGTTACGCCGCTCGCCGGGCTGCAGACCGGGGTATTGAAACTGGTCGGGCGTTGGAAGTTGACGCCTCCCGGGCCGTTTAGATCGGCAAGTGTGATGTGCGAGTTCCCATAGCTGGCGGTGAATTGATTTAGCGCCTTTAAGCTGATGGTCTGGCTCAGTTGCGCCACCACATTGGTCCCAGGGCCCACGAATTTGTTTTGCACAGTTGGAAAACTATCTTGGATGTTGACCTGGTGTAAGTACGACCACTGCGGAACCGGCGTGATCGTGTCCCACGAATCATGAATGTACCGGAATGAGGCGCGGAGCTTGGACGTCAGGTTCTGATCAACCCGGATCAATTCCTGGCGCCAGTGCGTCGGCTCGGAAATCACTGCATCGTAACAAGAGCCGATGGTTGAATTGCAGCCCGTTGTAGAATTGGGCAAAGGGATGAGATTGGAATTCAAAAGCGCCTGGGAATTTGTGTCGATGGTACTAAAACCATTCGGCAGATCAGGGTAGAGTGGGGATACTGTGACGTTGTTAAACGGGAAAGCTACCAGATACCCGGCCTGACTAGCGCTGGCTCTGGCCGCGGGGCAATCGGGCCAATTCGCACGCAGGAAAAGGGCACTGCCGCCCGGCGGGCAAACGTCGTTGAAGTCGCCCAGCCGTTCCGGCAACGAAGGCACCGCATGATTGAAATCAGGGTAGATATCGCTCGGCGATTTTTCTATACGAAACTCTTCTGACCAGAAAACAAACGTTTTATCTTTCTTGGAGTTGTAGTGGTTCGGGATGGACACCGGTCCGCCGATGGTAAATCCGAAATCATTTCTGCGGTAGAGAGGTGCCTTCACCGTCTGGTCGAAATAGTTGCGCGCATTGAAAACTTCGTTACGCAAGAACTCATAGCCATTGCCGTGCCACTTCGCGCCTCCGCTTTTAGTGGTTACGAGCACGGTGCCCGATGCGGTGCGGCCATACATCGCCCCGTAGTTGGAAGTCAGCACTTTCACTTCCTGGACGGCATCGAGGCTGGGATACACCATCAGCGTGCTTTCTGCGCCGTTCAACCCCGCGTTCAGTACGTCGCTGCCGTCCACCTCGAAGGTGTTGTACTCGACGCGGCCGCCGTTGACGCTGTACTTTACGCTGCCGGTGACTCCTACTTTGGCCTCATCTTGCCCGGTCTGATTACTGACTCCCGGAGCCAACGCAATCAATTGCGTAAAATTGCGCCCATTCAGGCCTAGATTCAAGACTTCCTTTTCTGTGATCGTGCCGGAAACCTGCGCGGTCTCCGTCTCCACGGTGGCTACCTTCTGGCCTTCAACGGTAACTTCTGTCTTCTCCCCGGCAGGCTCCAGGCTGGCATCGAGGGTCAACTCCTGACCGGGCGCGAGGGACACATTACTGGCTTCGAACTTCTTGAAACCGGTCGCGGTCACCGTCACGTTATAGGAGCCAGACGGCAGCCCCGGTACTGAGTAGTTTCCTTTTTCGTCCAGCACTGCAGTCTTCGCTAGGCCGGCGGCATTGCTGATAGTTACGGTGGCGTTCAACACCACTGCTCCGGTCTGATCACTGACTGCGCCTCCGATCGACGCCTGGCCTGGGCCGGACTTAGCAGCGGTTTGCTGCGCAGCAGGTGAGGATGTTTGTGCCGGTGCAGCAGCCGGCGCAACAGAGGGAAGCGGACTTGATACGGTTGGCGTGAGGGCGGTCGGAGCGGGCGTGGGGGCCGGAGCGGTTACAGCGGGAGCGGAGGGCGAAACTTGCGAAGCCGTGGGCGCAGAAGCGGTGAGAGCAGAAGGAAGAGGCGGCGGAACGCTCGCCTGCCCCACCAGGGCGCCACCGGCGCTCAGCGTCAGCACCTGACTTGGACTGAGCATTACCAGAGCTTGAAAAACCTTGGCGCCTCGGGCATTCACGGAGACGGTATACAATCCCGCGGGTACACCGGTCACTGCGTATAGCCCCTGATCGTCGGTGGTCACGCTCCGCGCAAATCCCGCGCCGTTGTCGACTGTGACCATCACGCCCGCCACGCCCACGCCGGCTTGGTCGGCTACGGTGCCGGTGACGGCCGCATCCTCTCCCGCCGCAGTGTTACCCGGCTGCCCCCCTTGCGCCACTGGTGGGCCTGCCACGCTCAGAGTCAGCACTTGACTCGGGCTCAGCACAACCGAGGCTTGAAAGAACTTCGCGCCCCGGATAATCACGGTTACGGTGTAAGATCCCGACGGCACACCGGTCACCGCGTACACACCCTGATCATCGGTGGTCGCGTTTCTTGCCACCCCCGAGCCGTTCTCCACTGTGACCATGGCGCCCGCCACACCCACGCCGGCTTGATCGCTCACTGAACCGGTAACTGCCGCCTCTTGTCCGGACGAAGTTCGCCCCGCTGAACCACTATCCTGCGCCAAGGCTGCTCCCGTCAGTATCAGGACGACGGGAACACATAGCAAAAGCTTTCGCCACTTCAATGAGCGTACCTCCGGTTGTAGCGACACTCTCGTTGGCCATTCTCTAAATGTAGAGTCAGCAGCCGGGCGCAGGTCTGCTTTGCCGCAAAATGAAAGCCGCGCGACGAGAATAGAAAGGATTACGCCGCGATTGTTACGGAGCGATGACAGGCACGTTAAATTCCGGTTACATGGGGTGAATCGACAGTAGAGGGAACGCCCTCAGATTGTAAGGTTGCTCTACGGCCTCACGAATGCTCGGCGACACGCGTTCTCTGCGTGTGGAATGCCCAATCTTGTGTCGGCAATATTCCGGGCAAGAAGAATTCACCGAAGTTTAACACTGGGGTCATCCAGCGCGGGTGGGCATTGTTAGATAGTAGCTCTCGCGTTCGCGTATCCCATGGCACACTCGCCCGTCGGGGCCTGTGCAAACACAAATGTTATCTCAAGCGTGAAATCACTTGGCAGGCTCAACTCTCGTAATTGTTCCTGGCCCAGCGAGCCTCGTGGCTGCAGGGCTCCCCTACCACATTTCGCAGAATCTTAAGGAGATTAAGAGATGAGAACATCGAAATCGCTATTTGTACTGCTGCTGGCGGCGGCATGTGTTTGTGTGCCCGCCGCTTTCGCAGCAGTGCCCACGGTGCACATGCTTGGGGCCGGATCATCGGCCGTTTGGCAGGCAACCGCCTTGGCCGCAGTCAATGACATCGCGAAAGCATCGCCAACCTGCGCCGGTGGCGTAGGTACAAGCTGCTCAATTCATCACTGGACCCTGAAGAACGGCGGTGATTGCTCTGCCGTATCAGGCGGAGGCTGCACAGAACTGTTTGACAACAGAGTCAGCGGTGGTACCACTCCAGGGCTCCAGGGTGGGAACATCTGGATCGTTTGGGTTACATGCCTTGTGGCAGCCGATTGTCCGGGTTATGCGGTCGGTGCGACAACCGATGTCTGGTCCGACGTTTCGGTAGATTCGACGGTCGGCGTTCGTACCTTTCTTGCGCGCGGCGCAAGCGGCGGCGTTGCCACGCAACTTCAGCTTGCGGGTAACGTCCAAGGTCCTCCCTTCTCTCCCCCTCAAGCATCCGACAACGCGATCAGCCCCGTGCTCTTTGTTTATGGAACCAAATCAAATGGCGCGGCTGTATCAGGGGCTAACTGCTCCACGCCGACAACGTTGCAGTGTGACGATCAGTATGTACCGGCTGACGTATATGCCGTGTTGACGACTGGCACAAGCTCCACGCTGTCGACCGGTTTCACCGACATCCGCATGGAAGATGCGAAGTACGCTACCAAACGTATCAATAAGCCATTCGATGTCGGCGGCTATTTCCTGGGCTTGGGCTATAGCACGGCCGGATCCGCACTGGTAGGAAACATCATCCAGAGCGGGATCCCCGGCGACACCGCATCGGCCGAACCGGACAACTTCTCACTGCCGGGTGCCACTGATCCGTTTAACGGCTCGGCAGTTCCGACGACCATTACTACCTTGCCGATCGGTGAGTCTCCGATCGTCTTTCTCGCCAACCGCACGAACGCCGGCAACCTCGGCAAGCTCCTCCCCAGCGGCCAGCCGTATTACAGTGACCTGTGGGACACCGTTCCCAATACGCCAGGGACTGGCTACGTCACCAAGCTGGGCAAACTGTTCTTTGGCAAAGACTGCAGCGGCGCTGCGGCTGCATTCTGGAATACTGGTGTGGTGGGTCCGCAGCCGCCGGCAGGCGCCGGTTTCGCACTCGCGGGCACGTACACCAACGAAGTCTGGAAAGTTGTTGCTCAAGGCAACGGCGGTCCGGGAACGCTTGACATCAAAATCGACCCAATATCTGTAACCCCGTGGGCAGTTGGGAGCGGCACGCTGCCTCCCTCCGGTCTGGTGGACGGAGCGGGTATCATCCTTTCCGGCACCAGCGACGGCGCCGGTCATACCTGGGATGGTGTCTATCAGATCGTTGCCGGCGGTATCAGCGGGGAGACGGGTGCCAACCTTGACTTCACCACCAACAAAATCGAGGTGACGGCTTGGTCCGGCTTCAACACCGGAGGCTCCTCAACCGCCTACATCCAGGGCCCAGAAGGCGGAGGCGCCCCAGAAGCTACTGTATCGTGGTTTACTCCGGGTGCTGGCTTCAACATTCACCTCTTGATTCGTGAGCCGCTGTCGGGTACTTACAACACCACCGAATTCACGTCGATCCGCGAATTCGGCGGCCCCACCGGCTTCGGTGGAGGGACAAACACCCCGGGCGGCGCGTTCGCTTCCAACAAGTCTCAGGAATCTAACTATTCGGACATTAATGTTGGCACCGTTCCAATTGCAATGCCGAACCCCGTCTCCGCCTACCCATGCTGGTGGTCGTCGTCCGCCAACACGCCTCCCTCTGGATCCGGATTCGGCGACCGCACGCGCGTCATCGGAACCGGTGAAATGGTAAGCGGAACCAAGATAAGCGGTGTCGCCACAGGCGGTATCCAGAACGTTGCGGACTCCCTTGGCTACGCGTTCTTCAGCTTCGGCAACGTGAGCGCCATCGGCAAGAGCAACAGTTACGGGTATCTCCAGCTCGATGGAGTTGACCCGATCTTCAACAGCTATGTCGGGACAGCCGGGTTTGATCCCGGAGAACCGAACGGCAACGTCGCGGGAGCTCTCGCGGGCCAACTTCCAAAGTGCGATGTAACCGGAGCCACAGCTCCGTTGTGCAAGGGATCTGCGCTTTGGGATACGACTCACGCGTGCGCGGGAGGAGCAGCCAACGCGGCCGGTTGCTCGTATCCGCATCTTCGTGACGGCACCTATCGCGCATGGTCGCTGATACGAGCCCTTTGCGACACAGCGAATACTCACTGCCTGAAGGCATCGGATGCACTCGGAACCGAGGGCCTGATTGCTGCCGCCCAGGACGACATCCACAACGGCACCAGCGTTCCTGATTTCCTACCTTTCAGTGACGATGGTAGCTTCGGTCCTGCCGGAAACACAGGCGATGCGATGTACATGCGGTCCCACTTTGTACCTGGGCTGTATTACGACAACAACGTTTACAACTACAGTTCGGCTGTGAGCTTCAACACTCCCGGACTTGGATTCGGCCAGAATCCCGAGGACAATCCGGAAGCCGGCGGGGACGTGGGTGGCTGCATCATCGTCATCCCGGACACCACCAACGCGCAAATCAACTGCCAGCAGTAAGGGCTGTCAACGTCAACCAAGAAGTGCAGTGCAGCGAATGGGCAGGCTCTCCAGAAAGAGAGCCTGCCTGTTTTGGTCTTATTCGCTAAACCCAATTTTCAGGAGATGGAGGTCGATCTCTGATTATGAGAGCAGTCAGAATAGCGTTCTCTTTTGTGCTCCTAGCGGTCTGCCTGCATTTGCCGCATGCGCTGGCACAGCAGGAGTCGGCATCGGCTCCGACGAAGCTGGCCAACCGTGACACTGCGGGCGCATCCTCGCCGGCGCTGAACGCTGGGGCCGGCAGTGCTCCCAAATCCTACGCCGCGGACAGTACAGAGTCTGTGCCCAAGTCTGATTTAGTGTCAGAAGACTGGAGCGTGCTCAAGGTAACTCACCTGCCGCCGGAGTATTTACCGGGAGACACCGAGGAACTCGGGACGGCCGATGCTCCGGGGTTCACTCGAGAGATCGTGCAGGCCCATTGGCGGGACCACGATCCCATTGACCTGTACGTGATGAGACCCAAAGGAATCAAGAAACCGCCGGTGATTTTGTACCTTTACAGTTACGCTTCCAAGACCACAGACCACTACAAGAATCTCGAACTGGGCAAGGTTCTGACTCAGTATGGGTTTGCCGCGGTCGGATTCGAATCGGCGCTGACCGGAGAGCGCTATCACGACCTCCCGCAGACGAAGTGGTTTGTCAGCGAGCTGCAGCAATCTCTGGGCAGCACCGTCCACGACGTGCAGCTCATTCTCGACTACCTGGAGAAACGTGGCGACATAGATATGACGCGGGTGGGCATGTTCGGAGACGGTTCCGGCGCGACCATTGCGATACTGGCGGCAGCGGCCGATCCGCGCATCCAAGCAGTTGACCTGCTTAACCCCTGGGGAGACTGGCCAGATTGGTTTGCGCAAACCGTGATGATACAGGAAAAAGAGCGGGCAGATTACCTGAAGCCGAATTTCCTGAGCAGCGTGGAGAACCTCGACCCCGTGAAGTGGCTGCCGGAACTAAAGACTCGGCGAGTTCGTTTGCAATATATTTTGCAGGGCATCGCGGTCACCCCACGGACTGCGATGGAACGTGTCGAAGCGGCGGCGCCGCCCAACGTCAGGATCGTGCACTACGAAAATACGCACGAGTTCCTGCTGAACGTGGCGCTTAAAGGCACAGGTCTGGACTGGATAAAGGAACAACTCGGGGCGGATATCCCGCCTCACGGGGAAACGAACACAGCCTCGCAATCCTCCGGCGCGGCCAAGCCATCGGAACGCTGATTCTTCGTTTCCTGCAACAGATTGGCCGCCAGAGGTGCAGCTCAGCGCCCAGTGCTCTCGTTAGCGGCCTTCATGTCCTGCAAAGCCTGTTGCGCCTCAGCGAGCTTTGGGTTCAGGCCCACGGCTTTCTCATACGCCTCTTGCGCATCATCGAGCTTGTGCGCCGCCTCCAGCATGCGCCCAAGCTGAAGGTAACCATCGGCCGTAGGATGGGTGGCGACCATGCGGGACAGCTTCGCTGCGCCATCTTCTGCCTCAATCAAGCTCAGATTGTAGATGTCGTTCGAATTATTAGGATCAAACTGAAGCGCACGGAGGAAGTTTTCACGCGCCTTGGCGCGGTCTCCTGACATATCACTGACCGCGCCCAGTCCTCGATATGCCGGGGCCAGCCACTGAGGATCCTTACTCGTGCGAATGACCGTCTCAAATGTGTCGCTCGCTTCTTCCAGGCGTCGGTGCCTCATCAAATTGGTGCCGAGGTTCAAAAGCGCGTTAGGCTCGGTGGGATTGATGCTGACTGCAGTCTGGTAGTGTCTTAGCGCTTCATCCTCCCGGCCGAGGTCCCCCAATACTGCCCCCAGGTTTTCTTCCGCGATGATGTTGCTGGGCGTAACCTCCAGTGCGTGAGTCCAGAGGTCAACACTATTGCGCCAATAACCCAGCTGCCGCCAGGTGACAAGAGACAAAGCCACCAAAACAATTACCGGAACGCCAACCCGCCACCGCATCGCCACTGCTTTTGAATCGGCAATGTCCGATAGAAGCCAGACCACGGCAACGAAAACTCCGATCATAGGAATGTACGTGTAGCGGTCAGCTCGGGATTGCGCTCCGACCTGGATAATTCCTATTACTGGTACAAGTGTCCCCAGAAACCAAAGATAGCCGCTCACGAGATAAGGCCGGCCGGAACGCCACCTCCACACCGACCATGCGATCGCCAGCAGAAGTATTGTCGCCAGCCCCACCCGCCAGAAGCTGAGCAGGATGGCCGGATAAAACGGCGCCAGTCCCCGTGGGAAGACCGCCTGCCACAGGTACATGGCGTAACCGTATACTGAGTTCTCCAGCCGCCAGGAGAGGGACCAGGCGGAAGCTGACGGCATCGCATCAAATCTCCGTTGCACTATGACGGCGATCACCGAACTGGCCGCGGAGAGAGCCAACAGCGGCAGTTTCTCCACCACGAGCCGCAAAACCGGCGCTTGTCTTACCGGGAAAACAGAAGATGGGGTGGTCCAGTCCTTAATGCGTCCGAGCGGCCAGAAATCCAGCAGCAGGAGAACGAATGGAAAAGTGACAACCATGGGCTTGGAGGCCAGGCCCAGAACGAAGAGCGCCGATACGGCGAGGTAGCGCAGGACTCCGGGTTTCTGCACGTACCACCCATAAGCAGCTAACGCGAGCAGAAAAAACAACGTGCAGAGAAGGTTCTTCCGTTCTGCAACCCAAGCTACTGATTGCACATTCAAGGGATGGAGCGCGAACAGGGCGGCTACCAACAAGCTGCGCCCATTCGCGCGGGTCGCCCTGGACAGCAGGAGGAACAGCAGCACCACATTCAAGGCGTGGAGCAGGATGCTAGTGAGGTGGTGGCCTCCGGCGTGAAGGCCAAAGAGCTGACAGTCCAATTGGTGGGAGATCAGTGTCAGCGGATGCCAGTTTCCGACTGTGGTTGCAGTAAAGGCCCATTTGATATTGCCCCAGTTCAGGCCGCTGTTCACATGTGCGTTCGCAACCACGTACGGGCCGTCGTCGTAGTTGACGAACGGGTGTCGCAGAGCCGGACTATAGAGACCCAGGGTCACCAGCGCCAGCAGCACACTTATTCGGGCCGTCTGTTTCCAAAACGGCGTGACGTCCGGATTGCCGACGTCCCGCTGAACTATTGCGATCCCAGTACTCTTAGCGGCAAGCGATTTCGGGTAAGAGGAATTCCTCGCGGACGTTTCACCCTGCCCGCGTTTTCTAGTTGCTGTGGCCATAATCCTCTACTCTGGTCTGGCTTGCTGCTGCCGATCGGGCTCACAGAAGCGTTGGAGGCCCGCAGGCCTCGCCCACTGAAATTGCGGAAATGCACCAACTACTGGAAGGTCAGCTTGAGCGTTCCGGCGTCACCAGTGCAACCACTAGAAATCTGCTGGAAAACATACGTCCCACTCAGGGACAAGCCATCGGGGGTGATTGACGCTGGCACTTGACTGATCCACGAACCATTAGGACCGTACAGGTTTAGCGTAACCGCCTCGCCGCTGATCAGTCCGGTGATTGTTGCGGTGGTTAAGTACTGGCAAAACGAAGATCCGGGACTGGTTGCAGTCATCGCGCCCGAAAGCGCCGCAGTGCTGTCACCAGTATTCGGCCCTTGTGAGAGAGTCCCACTTACTTGTGTCGTTAAAGGGGACGAGTTTATGCCTTGCGAGACAGTCGAGGTAAGAGTCCCGGTGAAAGTACCGGTGAGCGGCGGGATGGCAACAGCAGACCACGTTCCAGTTGTGGTGTCGGGAGAGGTACACGCGCCCGCGAGAGACGAGAATTGACCACTCATGGGCGCGCTGCCAGAAGGCAGGGTGCCAATAAGGCTTGTATCCTGTCCGAATTCATTGACGTTCAGCGTGACGTTCTGCCCGTTAACCGTGCCGGTGACCGGGCCGACTCCGGGGCAACCGTCACCGAGGATCAAATTGCCCGTGACCGAGGAACCGCCTTGGATAAGAAATCCTGTGTACGTCAGCGGCTGGGGAAGGCCGTGTCTCTGCAGAGTTATTTGCCAGTTCCCGCTAAGCGCGCCATTTGTCGTGGCAGAGTGTCCGCCGCCACAGGAGACCGAGGCGACCAGGCAAGCCGCCAGTATCACAAGGCGAAGTCTCACGTCCTCTCCGAACAACCACTGCCTTATCCGAAACTGAATGCTGAGCTCACATCCCAGTCGCAGGTTCTGCGCATTCCTAGCCGGATCGCTCACGAAACCACCCTTCGATTCTTCAACTGGCGGACGGTTGAATAGTGAAAACAACCGTTCCAAAATCGCTTCCGCAGGGTAATGGCACTTGCGTGTTGATGAAAGCGTAGTCTCCTGACATAGAACTCGCGTCGATAGCGAGAGCCGTGCTGATCTTACCCAGTGCGACGCCATCGGCGTTAACGAGATTCAAAACTACGGCTGTGCCACTGATTTGACCCGAAATCGATGCGCCGCTGAAGCAAGAGGCATCCGTGGAGTTCATACTCCCTGAGAGGGCCGCAAAACTGCTGCCTGTATTAACTCCCTGCGTGACTGTCCCCGCAAAATGAAACACGAGTTTGTCCGTAACGACCGATGTAAAGGTCCCTTGAAAGTTGCCTGTAAGGTTCTTTACCCGGTTCGCTGTCCAATTCCCAGTCTCCGAAAACCCACACCCCGAAGAGAGATTCGAGTAGCCGCCGCTCATTGAGGAACCATCAGATGTTGCAGTTCCTGTGAGGTTTAACGTTTGGTCAGCCGCATTCACAATTATGGAAACGTTCGATCCACTCAATTGCCCTTGAGCACTGCCCACCCCTGAGCAGTTGCCGGAAATCAGGAAATCCCCATTGAGTGCATTCCCTGTTTGCAGCAAGAAACCCGACGGCACTTTGCCTGAGTTGTTGCTTAGAGCCATCTGCCAGTTTCCGGCAATAGTAGCTGGCGGTTTGTTCCCGGCACCACAACCCGTCGCTACCGCCAAGCACACAAGCAGAGTGAACCGTAGCCTCTTCACAGCCCTCGGCGACTCCTCGCCAGCGAACAAACTAAACCGCCTCAGACGATAAAGGCGCTTTATTACAGAATTGTGGCATCAAGATGAATTTTAGGTAAATATTCGGAAGGCGCCGTCCGCTTTGCGGAGTCTTGTGAGAATGTTGACAGTTCCAACAGCGACCGTGGGTTGTACTCGTACGAGTGCAGGGACGCAACGAAGATTTGTGTGCCAAGCATGACCAGGTGACCGCGATGAAGGCTTCGACTCAAGAAAAGAAACACTTTTGGGTTCGTAACGCACAGGGTATGGCGATAGCTCTGATGCTGATGGCAGTGACTTCTCCGGCGTTCGCTGAACTAGGCGGGACTGTGAACTCGATTCAGGCAGATCAATCCCGCATGCAAGCGGTGGTACAAGTCGACGAGGTGGGCGCTTATTCCGTCTATGAAATGCAGTTGTCGATGGGGACGGTAATTCGAGAGTATGTTTCGCTCGAGGGCAGAGTATTCGGCGTCGCATGGCAGGGCCCTTTCATCCCGGACTTAAAGCTCCTCCTTGGAACTTATTTCGAACATTACTCTCGGTCCGCGAGAGCTCAGCGTATGAGCAATGTCGGAAGACAACCTCTGCATATCAAGGAATCTGGATTGGTGGTTGAGACCTCCGGCCATATGAGAGCCTACTGGGGCAGGGCTTTTGATCCGGGGTTGCTCCCTCGCGGGGTTGGCATGAATGAGATACGGTAGAAAACGATGAGACGAATTTGGATGTGCAGCGCCCTGGTACTTCTACTCCCTCTTGGGGGGTGCTTTAAGGGGCACAACGGAGCGAACGGCGGAGGCCCCTCGATTTCCATAGAACTGCGGGCCAGCACTCAGAACGCAGGCGGTGTACTGAACCCTGGTCAGACGGCTAGCGTTACGGCTGTTGTTTACGACCCCAGCGGGCAGGGAGTTACATGGACTGCCAGTCCTGTGAATTTTGGGACGCTGAGCAGCCAGACCCCGGCCTCGGTGAATTACACGGCTCCGGCGAGTGCTTCCGCAGCTACAACAGTGACGGTCACCGCTACTTCGGTCACGAATCCCAATGTGACGGCTTCTGCGAAAATTACCGTTTCGCCCATCATCATCGTGCCATATGTCTACAATCCACTACTACAGACAGTCTATTCTGCCCAGACCATAAACCAGGGAGAGCAACTGCAGATTTTTGCAAGTTTCCCGTACACCAGCTTCCCGAGTGTGACCTGGACGCTTTCTCCGTCGAGCGGAGCGGGGTCTCTATCGGGCGCAAGTAACTATTCCGTGACTTATGTTGCTCCGGGCACGGTGGTATCTCCGACAACCGTGGTCGTTACCGCGACCGCACAATCGGCGGGAGCCTCTCCCGTGAGCGGAAGTCTGGAGGTTACAGTGTTTCCTTCTGGTGCGGGTTCTAACGTGGCTGCTGTCAATGTAAGCGGAGGATCCGTTCCCGGAAAGGTTTATCCAAACGCTCCATTTACCAGCATCACGATCTGTAACCCAGGAAACGCAACTGGCGCAGGGGGTTCTATCTGTCAGACGATCGATGGCGTTCTCGTCGATACCGGATCGTCGGGTCTTAGAATCCTGCAGTCGGAAATACCATTGCTTTCCCTTCATGGATTTGTTGATGGCAACGGCAACACTCTCCAGAACTGCGATGCCCAGGTGGATGGCTCGTATCTCTGGGGTCAGGTGGTAACGGCGGACGTCTACATCAGCGGTGAGGTGGCGACTTCGGTGCCCGTCCAGGTGATAAGCAGTGCGAATGCCGTGGTCCCAGCCAGCTGTTCAAATGGTGGCACCATGGTGATTACGCCTCAGCTCTTAGGTGCAAACGGCATTCTAGGCGTGGGACCGGAGCCCAACGATTGTACGGTTGCCGGCATCAATTATTGCGACGGCACCCACCAGTCCGTGCCGCCCAATCTTTACTACGCATGTCCCAGCGTTGGGTGCACCACAGCCGCTTCCGCAGTGGTTGTTAATCAGACTCATCAGGTGGCAAATCCCATCCCGCTGTTTGGTAGGAACGGCAGCAGTGATATCAATGGGATGATCCTTCAATTGCCCGCTGTCTCGGGCAATACGGCGTCAGTAACCGGAGCCATGATCTTTGGTATTGGGACCGAGCCGAACAATGCACTGGGCAGCGCGACGATCTACACGCTGGACTCGAATGATCACTTCACGACTCTCCTCGGGAACCAAACGTTAACCAGCAGTTTCATCGACAGTGCGTCCAACGCGTTCTTTTTTCCTGATTCTCTGCCGGTGTGCACTGTGAATACCCAGTACTTCTGCCCGTCTTCACTAACGAACCTGAGCGCGACCAACACGGGGGCAACTCAAGGGCAAGGGACTGTGAGCTTCAGTGTTGATAATGCCGACAATCTGCTCTCCACGAATCCATCCGATGCCGCGTTCAGCGCGCTGGCAGGGCCGAAGGGGACTCCAGACACTTGCTCCGGTGGGAACGGTTCATGCACTTTCGACTGGGGATTGCCTTTCTTCTACGGTCGTAGCGTATACACAGCGATCGACGGGCAAACGGTTAGTGGAGCCCCGGCTTCTCCCTGGTGGGCATACTAATGAGGGCGTGTGGCGTTCCTCAATCCTAAAAGTGTGTACTGCAAACCGGAACTCAAGCAAGGACACAAATATCCCTCTTACACCGCGAGTCCCGTTCTTGAGTCCAGGCCCCCGTCCGCGGGGAATATGCCGTAAATCGCATTCATCCCGAACGGTTCCAGATCAATCTCTTTGAGACACTTCTTCTCGACAATGTCGTAAAGGGCGAGATGGGTCGGTTTTACGATGGTCCCTTCATTAAGCACGGTTTTTACCCAACGCACGTTCTCTCGTAAAAGCGTACTTCGGATCCGGGTGAAACCCACCCAAAAATGGCGATCGTCCAGCGGCCACAACCCGCGGCACCAGGCAGGCAAGACCACACCATCTCGATCCTGAATCTCCCGCAGGTCAATCGTTTGCTCAATTTCCAGAGATCGGCGGTTCACCATGACGATCTTGCCGTCCACCGCTGTAAAGTAGATGCGCTCGCCACGTATCAGTCCGTCATGTGGGCGCTCTCCGGAGACTTCGATTCTTCTGCGGGATCCGTTCAAGGAAACAGCATCGAGCAGGTAGAAGCGCGTGACCCAAACCTCATCGTCCAACTCGAAAACGAAATTGGGATGCGCGGCGTGAGGCTTGGTCGTCTCCACTTTGCGGTAATCCACATCGCGCGAGAATCGCGCCCACGGGTCTTCTTTCAGGACATTCCAGTATTCCAACACCCTGCCCTGGGGAGTGACTTTGACCACCATATCCAGCCCCGTGCTGACGACCAGAAGATTTCCATCCGACGAAGGAGTTACATGATGAAGGTCATTGAAACAGGGAAGAGAAATGTAGCCGATCTGCTGAAAGTCGGGCAGCTTGTAGACCAACACTTCGGTCGTGGTGCAGGTATAGAGCGTGTTGCCGACTACGGCTCCGCTATGAAAGTTGATGGAAGCCTTGTCGCCGGCGCGCGCTTCGGGAGGGGTCTCATATTCCACGCAGGTCCTGACTTCCCCGGAATCAGCAGCCACTTCCAGAATCAGAGCGGCCTCATACCAGCGCCACCACTCTTTCGGTGCTTGGAGGCCTGGCTTCCGTTGCCTTCCACCGAGCACATAAAGCTTACCTGAGCGGTCACGCAAGCGATTTTCACCAACCGGGGCCGCCGTCACACCATGCTCCAAGGGCAACATAGCAAAACTAAAAAGGAGATTCTGACGAATCGCAATTATAGCCGCGAACCATGCTTCAATTTGACTGCCAGATGAATTCTTGTTGAATTCTACGGGCTGGAGAAGAGGAACAGCATCCGATCGCTTAAAATAGTAAGGCATTTTTCGATGATCGGTGGCAACGATGCCAAGCGACGTTTCTGTCGTCGTCCCTTTCCACAACCGCGAAGGATATATCGATCAGGCTATTCAATCGGTCATGGCCCAGACTCTTGCTCCGCTTGAGATCATCATTGTCAACGACGGTTCGCAAGAAGCGTCCCGCAGTTTTCTCGACCGTTATGCGGGAATTTGTGTGGTCGTTGATCTGCCCGTTACAGTTGGTGTGGCGTCCGCCAGGAACGAAGGCGTTCGCCGGGCTCGCGGCCGTTACATCGCATTCTTGGATGATGACGACATTTGGCTGCCCGAAAAACTGGCGGCACAGCGGAAGTACATGAACGAACATCCTGAATGCTCAGTGGTTCACAGCGGGGGCTGGGTATTTTCTGCGGACAAACCGGACACGCTTCACAAGTGCGAATGGCCCCGGCCGCTCACCTTGGCGCAAGCCCTGACACACGAATACTGGGTCGTTACTCCAACCATGCTGATGCGTTCGGAAGTGGCTCAAGCCCTGGGGGGATTTGACCCGAGGTTTCGCGGAAGTGAAGATCATGAATTTATAATCCGATGCTGCGCCGCTGGATACCGGATTGAAGCAATTCACCAACCGCTGATCCGCATTCGCCGCGAAGGCCATAACAGCCTGACCAGGAGGCGTTGGTGGAGATTCACTACTCACGCCAGGCTCTGGTGGAAACACAGAGCACTCTATTACCAGGCCTACGGCGCGCGAGGCAGCGTGAGTTTTCTATTGTCGAGTCTGCATCTCGCCAGCATGGAGACGCGGTATTTAGACGGGGCCGTGCGGTTTCTGTGCCGAATTATCAAAGTCAAGTGGAAGATCAAACCCGGTTACCACGAGCCAGTCCGCTGCGAGGGCTAAGAACGGCCTGCGGCCGCCGTCCGGTTCGCACGTGAGTAGGGCGACTAACCGCGTGGTGTGGCCGCAGAGCAGCGTCCCTCTGATTGGGCGTCCCGGAATTCTTCACTTTTAACGAACCAGTCACATTCCATGAACAAAGACGTGCTATCGTCAATCCCGGTTTCAATCGCAATCGATTCGTGGATTCCGCGCTCGGCTTTCGCTCGCTGGTGAAAACAATCGCGCCCGCGCCCATTGCGCGGCTCGCGCGAAAAGTGTTGGTGTGGAAAAGAAGATATCAGTTCCACCCCTACAATATAACGAAGACTATCGATGGCGAGCACTTCCCCTTCCTGATCGGCGACGCGACCGCAAAACAATGGTACGAGCCTGATAAAGACCCAGTTGCACTCGAACTGGCTTTCATTCGGGATCATATGCTGTCTCCAACTGACTTGGTGTTCGATGTGGGCAGCCATCATGGGCTCCATACCGTCGTCATGGCTCGCCGGTCGGCACGGGTTATCGCAATTGAGCCAAATCCGCATAATGTGACCATCCTCAAGAAAAATGTTGCGCTGAATGGTTTGCGGAATGTTGTTGTCCGGCAGACAGCGGTGGGAGACTCGAACGGCAAAGTGACTCTTCCTGAAGATGCCGGTGAAGGCGGTGTGTTGACGGAGAACAACGATGACGTACCGACCATCGATGTGGATCTGCTGCCACTTGATCGTCTTGCGGAGGAATACGGGTTCCCGCAGTTTTTAAAGATTGATGTTGAGGGATTTGAGGACCGTGTCCTTAAAGGCTCCCCGGAGATTTTGCGCCGGCGTCCGAAGATGATGATTGAGGTGCACGTCGACTGGGTATCCCGCTACGGTTCCTCTGTCCAGGAAGTCGTCGATTTGTTGAATCTGCCGTCTTACCGCGTGTGGGTTCTGCCATATCACCTTGACGAAGTGAAGCCGTGGAGCGGGGAAGACTTGAGAAAGTACCAGCCGCCGAAATTCACTCTCTTTCTGTTGCCCCGAGCGGTCTCGGGAGTCGCTGCCGCTCGGGCTTCTTTTCTCCATGAATCTGGAACATCCTGAAATCAAGCCGCCGCTATGCGGGGCGGAGTGGGCTGTCAGGGCCGAAACCTACGCAGCGCTGGTCTCCGAGCATTTGTCTCCTTGCACCGTCTGGCTGGACGCCGGATGTGGCTGGCGTCTGCTGGAAGACGATCTGGATCCGCTGGAGGATTGGCTTGTCGGGCATTGCCGGTTCATTGTCGGCATGGACGTGTCGGTAGCGGCGCATCGCAACGTCAATTCGCTCGTCAGGGGATCTATCTATGCGTTGCCTTTCGCCGACGACAGCATTGACCTCGTCACCTGCAATATGGTGGTCGAACATCTCGACGATCCCGGGAAGGCCTTTGCCGAGGTTGCGCGTTGCCTGAGGCCGAGCGGAGCCCTGATCGTTCACACTCCGAATCTTCTGAATTACGGCATTTTCGGGAACGCCGTCGCGTCCAGATTAATCCCCGAGAAGTGGCGGCTTCGCATGATCCATGGCACCGACGATCGCAGGCCTGAAGACTTCTTCCCGGTGCGGTACAAGGCCAACACCATGCGCAGCCTTCTCGGCCTGCTCGATGCGGCTGGTTTTGAAGTTCATCAGCAGAAGGCCGTGCCGCAGCAGGGACCTTTCTTTCGAAAGACCAGGAGACTGGAGCGGTTTCTCATGAAGCTGACACCGAACTCAGGGCTCCTGGTATGCGCCCACAAGTCTGCAGCTCAATCGCAATCTTTCAGAATCTCCAACATGAATGCAATATGAAAGCAATGTGACTGGAATGTTAATTTCTTGCATGCCGGCAGGAAGTGGAAATCTGTCGGCAGGGATTTCCCGCACCGTCGTGCTCCGCCCCAGAATCGGCTGCTAATGCGCAGGAAGTGGCATCCTGCGCACGGCGCTGCTCCGACGACCGGAGTCCTCGAACAATTACTTTAGCGCGACTGCTCCGTAAAGGCGCTCTACAGGCCGAGAGGAAGCAGGGCCACCAGCCAGTTCGTATCCCAGAGTCACCATGAGAGGTCCCCACGCGTTCTCAATTTGCGCGACGCACGTTTCCGGCAGTGACGATCTCCAGACGCCGGCCTTCGCCTTTCCGACGAATGGAATGTCGTTGCGCTTTCCTTTGGTGACTATCCAGATGTCGCTTTGTGTTCTTTCGAGAGCACGCATGTGATCGGCCGAACTTCGCTCAGCCGCCTGAGAAATGCGCTGCGCAGTGGCATCGATGTGCAGGAATGTTGCCATCTTCTCCAGTTCGCGCGTCGTGTGCTCGACCATATCCTCGTAACGAAGAAGCAGAAACCTGTCGCTATCACCGCGCGCCGCCAGCCAGGTGCCGACACTCTCCTTCCAGGAGCTATATTGATTGACTTCTCCTCGAATGAACTGCGCTACGAATCGCTCCATGGGATAGCCATCGGGAATGGCTCGTGATTTTAGGCAAAAGCGATACTCGGAGAGAACGACATCGCGGGGATCTCGCACGATGTAGATGATGTTCTGATATCTGTGATCAAAATAATTGTGGCACTTGATGATGCGGGGCCGGCGCACGCGTTTCAGGGCGCGGCTGGATACGGCTGCCGTTGCCGGCACTAAGCGGTCGAGGTTGGCAAAAGTCACGGTCTGATCGGGCCAGACCAG
>Ga0187818_10000018_pt1 | contig 38140 bp, 49 predicted proteins | sample NC_wetland_sal_i_14_FD_130581 | JGI IMG/M metagenome (GOLD analysis project Ga0187818, IMG submission 130581) | Wetland sediment microbial communities from Neuse River Estuary, North Carolina, USA - SO4_3 | ecosystem: Environmental > Aquatic > Freshwater > Wetlands > Sediment | place: USA... | reverse complement strand
GCGGCCACGGCCGCGGCCACGGCGATTCCGATCATCGGGATCGGCGTGGGCATCATCACTCTGGTCGCCGGGATTTTCAGCCATCACGCGCAGAAAGTGAAAGAGCAGGCCCAGCTCGATTGCACCGCGGTGAACGCCTGTAATAATGCTTGGGCCAACATGCAGCAGGCTATCGCCGCCGGCCAATTGACGGCCGCGCAGGCATACAGCGGCTTCGAGGAAATCTACAGCCAGGCCGCGCAGATGCTGGCGAGCATGAGCAATGGCCCGCATCAGGGCACGTGCAACAATCCGTGCAACTTGACGCTGATCTGCCGGGCCATGACGAACAAATTCGAGGCCATGTACGGTCTCGCGGGAGCATAAACAATGGTCGACGAAACGAAAGCCACGCCGCAGGTTCACCACACCGACGCCGGCGAGGTAGGCGAGACAGGCGAACACGGCGAGCTGGGATCAAACGCAGCGAGCCGGCTGCCGAGCGGCGCGGATCTGGACGCAGATGCCGCTGAAAAAGCAGCCGCAGCAAAGACCGCCGGTGCTGGCGATCCAATGAAGGACGCTACCGCGATCGGCCAGATGATGGCTGCCGCCGGTATGACGCGCACCGAAAAGGTGGCCAGTATCAAAGCGACGCTGATCGCTGCCGGATATCCCGAAGACAGGGCGGAGGCGATGGCCGAAACCGCAGTAAAGAATTTAGAGACTGGCAGCTAGCAACTCGAATGGCGTCGCACTCTCAATATCGGATCGAACACGTGGCCACCAAGCCGCGGGGATGGAAGGTGCGCTCCGTCGCGCAAGGCGAGCACGTGGTGCGCATCGCATTTCCGCCTGGGCGGCGCGAAACGGGATCGGGGCACGTGGTGGAGATCCTACATCCGCGCCACGAGAATCCGGGTTACTGCCCGAGCAAAACGCGCATGACGAATCCGGCCGAGCTCGTGCTGATGACGGCGAATCCGATGAATCCGCGTGTTTCTGGTTCACGGTTTACGGATGCGGAGAAAAAGGAACTGCGCCGCATCGGATTGAAACCGTCGCACTATACGACGCCGGAAGATGTGGCTTCGGCGAAAGATATGCTGCGGCGCACCGAGGAAATCCGGCAGCGCGAACGATCGGGTTTTTACTCTCGCAGGAATCCTCGCAGCGGTGGCGAGCATTACGCGATTCGCTGGCACACCGGCAATATTTCGCAGGCGTTTCACTCGGAGGATGAAGCGCAGCGGATCCTCGATCGCTTCCACGGCGCCGGTACGATTATCCGCGTGAATCCCATGCCCGCGCACCGCGAACGCTATCGCAACCCGATCGCGACGTCCGAAGCAGGGACGGCGCGCGAGATCCGCGAGGGTTTCACTCACGCTGAATCCCGCGGCTATCGCGTGGCGGATGAACCGCACATCCCCGCCGGCGACTATGCCGAGCTGGGCACTAGCGGTTACGTGACGGACGGCGCCGAGCGCGCCGAGGCTTACCTGGCGGTGAAGCCGGCTAAAGGCGGCTATCGCCTGCAGCTCACGCTCGAGCAGCGCGGCATCACGTTTGTTTCGGACACATCACGCCGGCAGATATGGATCGCCGGTCGCTACGAAATGTCCGAAAGGGAAGTGGCGCAATTCACGGACGATCGCCGGCCCAGCGTGAACCTGGGCGAATGCGTAGGGATCGGTTACATCGCGGTGAAATATCACCCGGAAATCGAAAACCACGCCGCCGGGAAACGGATTTTATGGGAGCACCAGTTCGGGGAAGAGACGGGAGTATGCCCGTATTTGATTTACGACAGAACGCACGCGCGCTTGCTGCTCGAGGGCGGCGCCTATCGAGTGGAAGACGCCGGGATTGTCAATTAGCCTTCCGGCGATGCGTGCGCTGTTTCGACGGACGCGTGAAGCGCGAAGGAATCGTAAGGCCGGCATGTGCCGCGTGCGGCGCTCCGGAAGAAAGGGTGATCACACAGCATGAGCCGGCCAGCCACTAACGTCGCGAGGGTAGCGCCTAACGTGCAGCGCGTGGGCGCGTTCGATCTCACGGGAATTATCGACTACCAACGCGAATCGATTCGCCTGAAACGGTTTTCGTTCTTCGGTCGGCTCACCAATCTACGGCTGGGATTGGACGATCGCGCGGAATATTTCCAGAGCGATGCGTTTCAGCGCCTGTGCGTCACGAACAAAGTGATCGGGCACACCCTCGAGTGGCCCGCGGACAAAGCGCCGGCGGTGGCCTGGGCCGACGATCGATCGACGCTGCTGCTTCCGGACGGCATCCAGTACGCGCCATCGATCTCGATCCGCGCGTTCATGCGCGTGGATCTCGCGTCAAAGCATCTGCCGCCGGGCGTGAAATGGAACGGCTCGCGCGTGGTGGCGGACAAGGCGAGCGGCCGCGTGCGCCAGAATATGTTCGATTTCGCTTCCGGCGCCCTCACCGGGCGCGATGGCAGCCGGTTCGCGATCCTGCAGCCGGTAGAACAGGCCGTAGTGCTGGCCAACGTGCGCAGCACGCGATGGCAGTCCAATGGCACAATGATGAATTGCCAGGGCAAGCCGACGTTCGACGGCCGGCATCCGTTCCTGCTGGTGAATCCGTTTTCTCCGGAGGCGTACCTGGCCGGTGGAAAATTCGATTTCGACGTGGTGTGAAGGAATGAGCGCAACCAAAGTCGTTTCCTTCGATGAGAAGGCCAAAGAAAAGTTACTGGCTGAGATCCGTGCGGAACTCGAAGTCGCCGTTAAGCCGGTAATCGATCTTTTGCAGAGGCGCTGTCAATTGGAAGGGAAGAACCCCGAGGAAACGCTAGAAAGGTGCAAGCGCTTCACTGAAAGGCTTTACGCGGTCATGGTGGAATTCCGCTAATGGCACGACACAAACTCACGATCGAGCAGCGGCTGAAAGGCGCGCGGAAGCTGGTGAAGAATCCGCGCGTGAATACCGGGCTGAAAAAGTGGGCGCGGAAATTCATCGCGGAGCACAGCTGATGCCGCATCGAAGGGGGATGACGAAGCAGCGCCGCCGCGCAGAGCGAAGGCTGTGGCGCAATATCGTTGCCCGATTTAGTGCGGCGGTGAATTCCTTGCCTGCTCAAGCATGTGAGAAACGCAGCAATCGAGGCGGCGCGCATGGAGTGCGCCGGATAAGAATTGGCCGAAATCCGAATTTGGAATCCTTTACCGCACGCTGGGCGCGCGCGGCATAGCTCCGGCAGCGATCGGAGCAGGGAACATCCTGCCCACGAAGGAGGTGTTTTTATGGCACATCGATACATCGTGCGACACAGGCATCACTACCACCGCCACCACAACCCGCTGGGCATCAACGCTCAAACCATCAGCTTTGCTGCCTGGGGCGTGGCTGGCGGAGTGGGTGCACGAGCTCTTCCGGCAATGGTGATGGCCGCACAAAACACCGGATGGATGGGCTACCTGCTCAACTTCGGTTCCGCGCTCGCGCTGGGCTTCGCGGGGCGGTTCATCGGCGGCAACGCAAGCGAAGGGTTGCTGGTGGGTGGCCTGGTTTCCACCGGGCTGCGCATCGTAACCGATAACTTCGGTTCGAAGATCCCCGGGCTCGGCGCGTACTGGACCAGCTATCTGCCGAATCTTCCGGCGCAGAGCAATCCGTACGGGCAGATGCCGGATCCGGCGGCCGCTGCGGCGGCAGCCGCGGCAGCTGCGGCTCCGCGTGCGGCAGGCGGCATGAGCGGCGGGCGATTCACCGGCGGGCGTTTCCGCCGGATGTGAAAATAAACTCTTTCCTCCCGGCTGTGAGCCGGGGGCCACTCCACAACGGAGGGGGGTGCGTTTCTTATGAACGCAGTAGCAAGAGCAAATCAAGGCGTGTCGCGCAGCCGGAGATTCGCGCGGCTTCGTCCGATGGATGTCCACGAACTCGGGCGGCCGCACGGCAAGCTGCGGATGCGAAACTACGTGGCGGGGCAGCTCGACGTCCGAATTGACCCGATCTACGATTTCGCTTCCACAGCGGCCAACACGGCCACCGCGGCGGATAACCTGTTCGCGATTCCTTTGAACGGGGCATACACCATCCGCGGCGGCGCGACTATCAACAAAACGCTTTACCACACCAACCTGGTGCTTCCGAATTCGCTGGACGCACCCAGGAAGATGCTGGTGAAGAACATCGCGCTGGTGAGCCGTTCGGATATGACCATCGCCGATCTGAACGCGTTGACCGGCCAAACGCTGGTGACCTTCAACGTGCTGGGCAAAGAGATGTGGCGGTCGCTCGGCATGAAGGCTCCGGCGGGAGCGGGTGCGTTTGCGTCCGGCGGTGCCACCTTCACGGCTCCGCAGGCGCAATTCTCGTCCGCGAACGGCTGGCCATCGGCGCAGAACATGGCGCTGATCACCGAAGACGTTCCGGACATCCCCGGCTACGCACCGCCGCCGCCGATCACCGGCGTGCTGATCGAAACCGCGATTCCTTTCGGAGTCTCGGTCGATCCCACGCTGACCGGCGCGACGGTGTACACCACCGCGAACGGCGTAACCACCGTTCCCGGTTATCTGTCGGTCGGGTGGTACTACTGGATCTACCTCGAGGGCGTGCAGCTCGTGGCGATCACGTAGTCGCAAGTGTTGGGCTCCGGGGCCGGAAAGCGAAGTTTCGCCGGCCCCGGAGAATTTTCCGAGACGATCGCTGCGGCGATCGCTGAAAAGAGATTCGTATGACACAGCAAGCAGCTCAGCCCACCATCGTGAAATATCCGCGTTGGCTGATCGTGGACGCCGTAGTGCCGCTGAACGCATCGGCGGGCGCGAATCTGCAGATCCCCAACGATGCGGATTTCGAATCGTGGTGGATCGCCGCGTTTCGCACCGATGCCCGGCTGAAAGTGTTGATCCAGGAAACCGGCACGCAGCGATCGCTGATCTATCCCAACACGGGCGTGCCCGGTAGCGCGGGATTCACCGGTATGTTTATCGACCTACTGGCCGGCCTGGTGTCCAACAACGGCGCCTTTCCGATCACCGTGCCTTATGTGATGCCCGGCAGCCGCATCTACGCGCACACGTTCACCGATACCAGCGGCGCACAAAACACGGTGGAGCTCGCTTACATCGGCTACGCGCTGTTGCAGATCGCCGGCAGCTGAAAAGGGGTAGACGATGGCCAGCGGTGCGGGCGCGCCCACGCGCCTTCTAAATACGCAGGTAAATCCCTATTGGGGGATGTTGAAAAAAAACGTCCCCCAGGCGGCGGTTTACATTCAGGGCCAGGCGCATCCGCCGGGATTCGAAGGCGGTTTGCCCACCTGGATCCCGCTGGAATTCGCCGCGGTTGCTGCATTCGACACCCAGGACGGCACGATTCAATTGCCGAGCGGGTTCACTCTTTTTTGTTTGCTCGGGTATACCTCGCAGCCGGATTCCGGCATTGCGGTGCAGGCGTACGACGTCGATTCCGAGCGATGGATCAGCGATAAACTCGCCGATGGCCGAATCCTCACCGGGCAGAAAGGCGCCGTGCTGATCGAGCGGGTGCCGCATACATTCGACGGCAAAGAGCCGCAGGTTTTCATCCGCGTGGTGAATCAAGCGGCGGCGCAGGCGGATATTTCGATCGCGCTGTTCGGCGTGGTCGGGGGAGCAAAGGACTGATGCGCGGCTATCGTGGATTGGGACAGATCTCGCCGTCGACGGCCGGCATGCCGCCCGATGTCTCGAGCTCGATCTATTCCGGCGGAAAAAGTCGCGAGCCATTCTACACGCCGGGAGCGGTAGCGCTGCCAGCGGTCGGTGCGCAGGCCGTGGTAGTGCAGCGGGCCATTCCTTACGGCCGCAATGGCTACCTGTGGAAGCTCGGCATCGATTACGTGGGACCGGGTTTCATCGAAGGCAGCGGCAGCCTGATCTATCGCGTGTTTCGCAACGGCGCGTTGACCCGCGCGGTGAAAGGCTTCGCGAATCTCACGGCTTCGATGGGATCGGTAAATAATCCCATCGAAGTACCTCCGATCCAACTTTACGAAAATGAAGTGATCTCAATCGTGGTGGTCAACGTAAGCCTTGCCGTCGGCGGCGCGCAAATGGTGGGCGTGCTGGTTGGATGGGACTATCCGCGATCCGAAGAGGCGGGAAGCCGGTGGCCATGAGACTTCGCCAGGTATTTTTGATAGCAGCCCTCGCGCTGGGTTTTGCCTGCGCCGCACAACCGGCGCGCGCGCAATTCCTCGGCTACGTGGCGAATCAGGGTGTCACGCAACCTGTTTTCTCGAATGCGGATTGTTCTTCCACGTTAACCAGCGTTCCGCTGCAAAATATCGGCCAGGTAGGGCACGCCGTTGCGTACACGATCACCAGCGGCGGCGTGAACGTCCAGCCGGTAATTCAGGGCAGCGCGAATGGAACAACTTATTTTCAGATTTCGAACAATGCGCCTTCACAGCCCGGAATTATTTCCGGTGTCGGCGCTTATCCTTTTTTGCGAGTGCAGGTCACCGGCGGCGGCGCAGGCTGCCGGATCACGGCGAACTATACGGGCTCGACCGTCGCCACCACGATCAACCTCACGGGATCGAACGCACAATTTATGTACCAGTTCAATCCCTTCACCGCCGCGCCGGCCGGCACTACTGCCAACAGCGCGAATCTGACGCCTCCATATGGCGACGCTTCCGGATATCTGGTGTTTTCGTATGTGGGAACCGGACCCACCGGATCCACGATCGCGGTCAATTCGATCGATGGGCCGACGAACACCACGAATACCGTGGCCACTTTCAATCTGGCGACCACGGCCGCCACTGCGCAGGTTTTCCCGTTGCCGCGCTATTCCACAGGCACGGTTTTTCTGACCTATACCGCCGGCGGCGCGTCAGCCACCACCTTTACCGTCTCGTATTATTTCACCTATCCCGGTCAGGGGCCGCTTGCCACGCAACCGATTTCAGGTGCGGTGACGATTGCCGGCCAGCCGATTTCGGTGACTTTTCCCAGCCCGCAAGCCGTCACCTGCAGCGGCTGCACGTTCACGCCCAGCAGCGTGGATCCGTGCCAGAGCCCATCGATCGCGAAATCTTCCGCACCGATCAACATCACCACGGCAACCACCACGCAAATCGTCGGCCTGGTGAGCGGGAAAACGATCTACCCGTGCGCGATCAGCGTTCAGGAAAATTCGAACACCGGAAACATTACCTACCAGTGGGAATACGGCACGGGCAGCGCCTGCGGGACCGGCACAGCGGCTCTATCAGGGCCGTTCGCGACCGATAACAGTCAGATTGCCTCGCAGTCCCTGGGTGGACTGACGCTGATGGCGATTCCGGTTTCCAATGCGCTTTGCCTGGTGACTACGGGAACGCCCGGAACCAATGCCGGCGTTTTCGGATTCGTTTCTTACGTACAGCAGTGAGGCGCACATGAAAAGATTTCTGACGATCGCCGCGATCGCGGCGGGCATTCTGTTTTTCCTTCCAGATTTAACGCTCGCGCAAACACAAACTGCGGTTACTGGCACGGTCACCGGCACGGATGGCGTCGTCTGGAATGGCGGGCAGATCTCCGCGGTGATAAACACTCCGGGCGGATCCTCGCTGCAGCTCACGCCCTGCACTAATCCAGGACCGGCTGGATGTCCGGTCACGCCATCGATTCCTGCGACCGGCCTCGGTGCCGCGGGCGCGTACAGCATGAACCTGTGGGCGGATGCGTCGATCCTGCCAGCGGGTACGACCTATACCTTTACCGCCACAATCAACGGCATGCCGCCGCCGATCGGCACCGGCCCGCAAACTTGTACCGTTTCCGGTGTGACAATCTCGGGAGCATCGCAGACTGTGAACCTCACCGGATGCCCGGCGCTCACAAATATCAACGGCGGAGGTGGTGGTGGCACAGTAAATCCCGGAACGCAATATAAAATCCCAGCCTACGCGAATAGCGGAAGTGGCACAGTGGTCGGGCCTTCGAACATCAGCACCGATTCGGGCAAAAATAATCTAAATGTGCCCGGCGCGGCCACCATCACCGGCAACGCCGTGATCGGCGGTCCTGATCCCTGGATCGATTTTACCGCGCCACCATATAGCGCATCCGGCAGCGCGCAGAGTACCACCGCCACCTGCGTGAGCGGCGTGGCCAGCCTCACGTTGGCGGCCGCGATTGATTTCAAAAACGGCCAGGGGCTGATGGTGCCAGGCTGCGGCGCGAATCCCACCGTGACGGTGCCCACGGGCATCACCGTGATACCGCAGGGCACGGGTGGATCCACCACCTACAACTACTCAGTGGCGTGCGTCGACGCCGGCGGCGGGAATTCCGGCTATACCTCGCTGGGCGCCAGCACGACCACGGGCAATGCCGCGCTGAATGGTACGAATTACAACGCTATTTATTTCACGCTTGAAAGTGGCTGTCCGGGTTTTGTTCTTGTAGGCCGCGCAACCGGCTCGCCTACCGTGCTGCAATACATGCCCTGGGAAGAATCGAAAACCACGTTCACGGGCGCCACGGCCACGCGTAACGGTTCGAATTTAGTAACAATGAATGTGGGTGGATCGCAGGGCCTGCCATTTTTCCCAGGTTGGTTCGTAACGATCAGCGCGTGCGTGGATAGCAGCTACGATGGCACCGTGCAAGTGGTCGGGCTGAGTGGAAGCGGCGGCGGAACTTTCGGATATTCCAGCGTAGGATCGGCCGGCAGTACCACCGGATGTACCCTTACCGTCGATCCTACCTTTTTTGACTTCGGCACCACTTTCCCGCTGCCTTCTAACCTGACGGTGGGCGTATCGCCGACTCCGGATATCTTCACCGCCAAGATCAGCAGCGGCGCCGGCACCACTATCGTGGCAACTTCGGCCGCGCCTTCGCAAAATGCATCTGGAAAAACCGTATGGCACGACGATACGGCCGCTCTTACCGCAGCGATCGCAGCATCTGCGGCTTTGAGTAATACCGTCCAAAATTTCTGCCCGGCTGGAACATATCTCCTGTCGTCCGCTCTTTCCATCGCCGCTAACTTTACGTTGCATGGCCCTGGCAGTCCGTGGGAATCGACCAGCTGTTCGCTGGATCAGATCAATCCGGGCGCGGACATCTTCCGCGCCGGCGGAGATGGGATCGAAATCGATAATCTGCTGCTCACCGGAGGGCGGATCGATTTCGATTCGGTGGGCGGCGTGCAGCATCCAATTCTTTCGCAGCTGATGGTGCAATCATACGAAGGCTTTCGCGCATCAGCCAATATGATCCAGTTTGTTTCCAGCAACGTGTTGTGTCAGACGCAGGATTTCTGTCTGGACCAGAGCCCCGCCGTTACGACGCAGGGTGCTACGCTCAATGGTTGGTGGTTTTCCGGCGTAGGTTTCGGCACCTGGCACGATGTTCGTCTGTATTCGAACTCCAATTATACGAATGGAATCGAAATCAATAATTCCCTTTGGGAAGGGCCGCTGGGCAGTTGGATGGTGCCTTCGAATACCACGCTCGGTGCGCGCATGTCTTTTGGCGGTCAAGCCACCGTAATCATTAGAAATGGCCAGATGGCGGATTCAGGTACGACGGCAGTGCCGTGGCTTCAAACCGTGGGAGCGCCGAATGGCGGCATCAATGCTCTAATGATGCTTGGCGGATTTTATGGTGGTGAAAGCGGCGGCCCGCTGCTCAATTTCCCGGGGACCGGCGCATCGCCTCCAATCGGGACTCTGCAGCTATCTGGCACGTTTAGTGGCGGATCTATTTGGGCCGGCACTGCTCCCCAGCTGGTGATCAGCAATGGCGCCTCGACCACTCCCGCGCTGCCGGCAACGAATCTGATTTCTTTCGGACCATCGGGCGCGCTTAGCGTTTTCGGCATCGCCACGCTAGGCAGCATCATCGATGGTGCTTTGACGCCAGGCACCACGCCGATCTGCCCGAATGGCACCGGCGGCGCATTTACCACGGCTGGATGCACGGGCACCGGCACGGGCACCGTGCAGACCGGCGCGATCCACACACCCACGGTTTATACCGGCTCAGGCAGCAGTACCACCGTGGGCCCCACGCCCAGCTGCACGCCGCCCACGGTCAACGGCATCTACGATGTGCTTTTCAGCGTCACCGGCGGCGTGGCCGTCGACGAAAGCTGCCCGCAAGTTGGTTTAGGCGGTCGCGCGCTCACCGGCGCCGCCAGCACGGATATAGTTCTCTACAGCGACAACAATACGGTAATCGATCACGACGTCGCCGGCAGCGCGTCGATCGCCGAAACCTTGCCGACTGCAACGACTCTCGGTAACGCCGCGATGGGATTTTCGTACGCGAACCATTCATCCCACACGGACACGATCACGCCGACCACCTGGACAATCCAGGAAGGCACCGCCGCAGCCGCGCCTAACATCTCGGTTAAGCCGGGAACTACCTGCCGCATCAAAGTTGATCCGAATTCCACCACGAACTGGCTGGCTGACTGCTTCGCGGATCCATCGCTCGCTGCGAATCAGGCGCTATCTAATTTGTCTTCGCCAGCCTTGAACGCCGCGCCATCCCCTGGCACGGATAACGCAATTTCCGTGGACGACCTCACGCACCGATTCGTCAACCTGTGGCTCGCAGGCGTCGCTGGCTGGACGAACGGTTCGGGAACCGCAGACACAGGCTTCTCGCGCGATGCGGCCGGCGTGGTGGACCTGGGCAACGGCACGGTGGGCAACAAATCGGGAACGCTCAATCTCGCAACGCTGAACGCGACGGCCGCGATTAACGTCGGAGCGACACCACCGACTGCCTGCGGATCGGCAACGGGTTGCCTTGCATTCGGAGAAGCATCCGGGGCAGGCACGCCGACTGCGGCGATGGATTACATGCGCGGAAACTCCACCACGCATAGTTTTGAATGCTCGATCAACAACAGTGCCGAGTCTCCGTGCAACCCGAGTATTCCCACATCGGCAACTTCCGGGCACATCGTGACGTGGGCAACGTGGCCCGCGCAGGCCGATGGCGGTACATTCGCCAGTAATATTCCCTCGCAGTACAAGGCGGGGCAGCGCGTCTGCATTGCAGGTGGCACTGGCACATCGAATGCTCTGCAATCCGGCGACGATACAATTTGCCGAAACGGAATCTATAACGACTCGGGTGTTACCTGGACGCTCACGGCCATCAAATGTTTCACGGATGTGGGGAGCAGCACGACAACGATCAACCCGACGTTCGGTAGCGACGGGACCGGCACCACTATTTTGAGCGGCGCCCTCACCTGCGGCAGCAGCTACGTGCCAAGTTCTACCGGAACCATCAGCAGTGCAAGCCTAGCGACCGGAAACGGGATTGCCGTCGGGATGGGTGGCACGCTCACGGGCCACCAGTTGACCATGATCGTGGAGTACACGTACTAGCCATGATGAAGAAACTACTTCCGATTCTCGCGCTCTTACTTTTTGCGCCACTCGCTCATGGACAGTCCTATAGCACAGGGACAACGAAAGCCTGCGCCTCATCGGCGTCCTGCGCGACAACCGTTGGACTCAGCTTTTCGGCGGGGGATTATGCTGTCGTAGTTGTTTCGCACGGCACAACCACGACCTGCCCACAGAGTAGCGATACAATGACGGACTCCGCAAGCATCTTTTCCTTTAGCGCCGCCTCAATCTGTTCCCCAGACGTAAACATCGGAATTATAGAAGCATTTGTAGCTAAGGCGACGGGATCAAACGCTTCCGTAACTTTCACGGCGGGATACCCTGCGAGTAGAAGGACCAGGGTTCTGGTCTTGAAATATACCGGCGTGGCAGGTTCATCTGCCACAGACGTAACAAGCGTCACGGCCAGTACGGGAACGGCATCTCTTCAATCGAATACCTTCACGACAACTTTGGCAAACGAAGTAATCATCCAATGTGGGCAGGGGGATACTAGTACCACCAGTTACACGGCAGGGTCCATTGGCACCGGATCGGGAACCGTGCGGCAAAGTCAGGCTCTTGATGGGGGAACGACATATGTCGCAGCCTGTCAAGATTTGACGGTCACATCCATTCAGACAGGCATCACAGCGACCATGACGGCAACTAGCGGTACGGTGGATAACTTCGGATTTGTCCTATCGCTAAAAGCTCCTTCTGGAGTCGTTAGCCACCGTGCGAGCGTAATAAATCAATGAAGCGTATCCTATTTATCCTATTTCTTTTTTGTGTCGCGGCTATTAGTACGCAGGCGCAACTCACTGCGCCTACTATTTCAGCCGCAGCCAAAAGCTCAGACCAGATCAACCTAACTTGGTCTGCGGCATCCGCTCCCGGTTATGGTTACTTGGTGGAGATTCAGAGCGCGGGAGACAGCCGTTATTCTTCCTTCACGCAATTGCAGTCAATCCCAAGCGCCACAGGATATACGCATAGTGCGGGGAATGCTTGTACTACAGACGATCCAACGGGCGCGTATGTTTATAATCCGGCCAGCTTGGGCCGAAGCGCATATCTGTACGGGTTACCTACCTGGGTAGTTGAATCAAACTATCTTGACCCTCAAGATGGTTCGGCAGCGCAATTCATCGCATTCGGGTTAAAACCGAACGTCTCGTACAGTTTCAGGGTCCGCACCTATACGCCAATCGGATATTCTTCCTACTCTAATACCGCTTCGGCGACAACGGCAAACTACACGCAGCGATTCGTAAACACCGCGACTGGAAGCGATTCTAACGGGGGGACCAACTCCACGACGGATGCATGGCTGACGATCAATCACGCAGCTTCGACGGTTACGGCCGGAACCGTAGTTTTGGTCGAGGCGGGCAATTATGCTGCGGACCAAATCTTCACGGCACATTCCGGGACATCGGGGAACAAGATCGTCTTTGAAGCCGACACGGGAGCTTCCGTTACCATCACCACGCCATATCAGGGCGCGCAGAGCATCACGGTTACGCTGCAAAACTCCTACGTCGTTGTGGACGGCATCAACATCGTGGACGGGGTGACAGGGGATTTCTCCGTTTACGTCACGAGCGACCATGACGTGCTGACGAATATGGGGATCGGCCCCAATATGTCGGGAACGATTCCAGCGAATTACAACGGCATCGACATCTCATCGGGTAGCTACGCACTCGTTTATCAGGTCTATTCGCATGACGGTGGTATTCCGTGTTCGGCACAGAATCCGAACGGGGACAACGGCTGGGTGATTTCAGAGAATCCCGGTAATCACGATGTCATCTGGTTCAATCACTTCACGCGGGGTGCCCATGATACGGGCCTCACGAAGGGAGTAGATGGCACCCACAAAGCGGAGAACAACCGCTGGTTAGATAACGTGATGGACGGAGGATACGGGCTTGGCTGGGAGGATGTATTCTACGGCGACACAAACCTGTTTGAAGGCAACGTGCCCTTCTATGTCGGAGTCCTTGAAGCGGGAATCTACAAACCCGGGATCGAGATTAGCGGGCCCAGCACGACAGTTCGGCGGAATACCATTGTCAAGCCCGCTTCCCACGCGCTCGAAATAAGCAACCTGAACTCGATCAACATTCCCAATTTCCTAGCCTACAACAACATTTTCTACACGCCCACGACGGCCTGTTTCTGGATCAATTCCGCCGTCACATCGGCATCCGGCGTGATCGCAAATAATATCTGTAATTCGACTATCGGGGCGGGGGTGTGCAACGCCAGCACGCTCGACTGCATGGCCTACAGTTACACGACAGATACGACCGATACGATCACGCACAATGATCTAGTTTACATAACTGGAGGAGTGGCGTATCCAGCTACGGCGAATATCGTGTGGGACACGGTGAGCGGAGGGTATTGCAGCGCGTCAGGCTGCAATCTTTCAGGGTTGGAGTCAAATCTGAATCCGCCCTGGTCCAACAACCTGACCTATGCGGTTGTCCCACTGTACGGGAATGCCAGCTCCTACGATTTCCATCTTGTAGCCACAAGTACCCTACTGGGACAGGCGGCGACGGTGACCGATTCAACATGGGGAACGATTGGGAATACGAATATCGGTGCCTTCGATGGGACGTTTGCTGGTGGCTCCCAACTTTCCGCAGGCACGGCAGTGACCGCAGGGGTGAAGATGCAATGAGAAAATGGCTGCAAGGTCTGACTCCAATTGCCCTGCTATTTCTCTGCGCGGTCGCTTCTAAGGCGCAATCCGGCATCATCGCCCCAGCCAGGTACATCAACTGGTCGAACGCCGGCATTGTTGGCGGACTTCCTGACGCTTCGTGGACGAAGTGCGGCGCGACGATCGCGAGCTATACCGGCACCGCAGCCACGATCAACAACGCCCTTGCCGTGTGCGGCGCGAATCAATACGTACTGCTTGGTCCTGGCACGTTCAATCTCAGCACAGGAATCGCTCTCCCGTTCAATACCGCCGGCCATCTCGTCCTGCGCGGCTCCGGTTCTAATTCCACTTTCCTTAATTTTACTGGGACGGGCGGAGCAGGTTGCAACGCAGGCCAAGCCGCACTCATCTGTATGCAGAGTTCGGACGGAACTGCGCCAGGAAACGGCGGCAATACCGTCGTCAACTGGACCGCTGGATATGCCCAGGGAGCCACGCAGATCACGCTCTCGAGCGTGGTGGGAATCGTCGTCGGTAAAACGCTCCTAGCTTTGAATCAGTGCGACACAGGATTCAGCGGTTCGGCCTGCACCACGGGAAGCGCCACAGACAACGGCGGATATTTCGTGTGCTCCGTCCTCTGGAACGGATCTACCGGATGTTCGGTGAGCGGCCCGGATGGCACGACCTGGCGTTCGAATGCTTGGCAGCAGGAAATCGTTCAGGTAACAGCCATCAATCAAGGTGGCTGCGGCGCAACCTGCGTGACGATTTCCGATCCGTTGCAACACCCGAATTGGGCGTCGGGGCAAAGTCCGCAAGCAGTCCTTATTCAACCAGTCCCGCAGGACGGAGTTGAAAATCTTTCGATCGATGGAACGGCCACGGGCAGTAACGTCGGTGCGGCAATCACGATCTTCAACGCGTATCAATGTTGGGTTTCGGGCGTCCGGATCGCCAACATCTACGCTTACGGCGTCTACAAACTCGACGTGGCCCACACGCAAGTCCAGAACAATTACTTCTTTCACTCAAACGGACATCCCGACGCTTACGCGGTACGCATCGCGTGGGGTAGCAACGATCTCATTCAGAACAACATTTTCCAGCAATGGAAGAATAGCTATGCTAACGACGGACCAGGATCGGGCGAAGTAATCGCCTACAATTTTTCGGTCGATCAAATCGTACCTTCGCCGTCAAACCAGATGTGGGCATCGTTCTGGACTCACTCAGCCGGCGATGATTTTGGTCTGCGCGAGGGAAACGCGGGCGATCAGGCACAGGACGATAACGTACACGGTTCACACTTAAACTCGACCAACTACCGCAATTTCTTTTGGGGATGGGAAGAATGCAAGAACTCGACCACGGGCGGATCGAATTGCGGAGCCTCCAGCGCAAAGGATGAAACATCGGTCGGCCTGGTTCAATCGTCTAACACACGTTACGGGGCGGATATCGCCAACGTGCTCGGCACACCTGGGGTAACGACTACCTATATCCTCACGACTCCCTTCGCTGGATACGGTTCGTATAATCTCGGTGCCGGGGGCACGAATTCGCCTCCCACGCCGTACGATCCCCTGGTACAGAGCACGGCTCTGCTATGGGGAAACTGGGACGCCGTAACAAATGCCGTCAGGTGGTGCGGAAATTCTTCCGATACAGGATGGTCGACGACTTGCGGAAGCACATCAGAGGTGCCAACAGGCGCGCCAACATATCCTAATTCAGTTCCGACGCTAGGCGATACAGGGGCGGGGCAAGGCGCTCTCCCAGCTTCTTTCTATCTAGCATCGAAGCCTGCATGGTTTGGCTCAACCCCGTGGCCCGCAATCGGCCCAGATGTGACGAGCGGAAACATCGGTCAATGCACCGGAACGCTCAACACAACCAATCAAGCGGGACTTCCTGCGACGAATGCCTCGCAATGCGGCAGCGGAGTTAAGAACACCGCATGGGGAGGTCACGTCAACGCCAATCCGGCAATGGCGGCTTATTTTGCGGCTGGGGGAATACCTGACGGCACGGGACCAATTCTCGCGGTTGATCTAAGTTACTCGAGCCCCGGAAACGTGACGCTTTCGCCGTCGAGCCAGAATTTCGGATCAGTCAACATCGGCTCTTCGAGCTCGCCGGTTACGTTCACGGTGACGAACGGCAGCGGCGCTACGGCGACGTCGATTACGCCTAGCACCACCGGCGGGAATTCCGGCGATTTCACCATCACCAATTCCGGCGCGGGATCGTGCAACGCGGCCGGTGGATCGTTGGCGTCCAGCGGCTCTTGCACATTCACGGCGACGTTTACGCCATCTGCCAGCGGTGCGCGGTCAACCACTCTTAGCGTTTCATATAGCGGCGGCGATGGCGCCAGCCCGCAGACGTCCGCTCTTTCCGGTACCGGCGTTACACCTACGGCAGCCACGCCATCCTGCGCGCCTGGAACCGGAACGTATGTCACTACCACCGGAGCGATCACCTGCACCGATTCGTCGGGCGGCGCGATCATCTGCTATACCACGGACGGCAGCACGCCGGCGACGAACGGCAGCAGCGGCTGCACGCACGGGACGCTTTATTCCACGACCTTGACGTTCACCAGCACGACCACGTTGGAAGCGATCGCGGGTGGTACGGGATTCTTGGATAGCTCGGTGGTAACGTATGTCTACACCATCACCAGCGTGGTTCCACCGCCGGCGCCGCCGAATCCGCTGCTGGTGCGGGCAAATTCACAATTCCAACCAGGGAGCGTGCTGCGATGAAAGCATGGGAAAAGACATTCTGGAGAGTTTTTGGCGCTGCGTTGCTACTCGCGCTGACCACCTGGATGCACTACAACATGCCGATGGTTCACGCACAGGCGCCGGGACCGTCATTGGTCTATGCCAATGGGCCGGTGAACGGATGCCCGCCATTGCCGATCCCGAATGGCGGCGCCTTGCTCTGCGTGGGATCGGATCATGTAGTCTTCGCGCCGGCGGCGGCCACGAAATACCTGCAACTCGATTCACAAACTGGCGCGGCCGTCACGCTCACGATCAATGGCACCACGAAGACACTGCCGGCCAGCTTCACGCTTTCCGGCAATACGGTAATCACCGCGCCGGCGGTGACGGCGACGGCCGCCGCGCCTAGCGGTTCCACTGTGATCGCGGCGCAATAACAGGAGACTGGAATTGCACGAAGGCGAAGCACTCTACACATTCGGATGGCACGACGCCGTTTTCGCCGGCGTCCTGATCGCGGCGATGTTCGTGCTGATCTGGAAAAATAAAATGCCCACCATCGGCGGATTCCGCGATTTCGTCAATGTCGTGAACTCCCGCGGCGGAAATATCCTGGTGCTGGGATGGCTCACACTCTATTCATTCCGCGCGGCGATGCGCATGTTCTACCACCTGATGGATCTGATAGCTCAAGGAAAGCTGGATGGCCGCGATGGAGTAACGCAGCTTTTCATCACATTTGCCACCGCGCAGGCCTTCGGATTTTTCGCCGGCGCGCTGATCAAAACCATGACGGGATCGGAGGGCGGTACGCCGGTGCCGCCAACGGCGAAGTCCGTGCCAGCGGCCGCAGCTTCATCACCGGCGGCGCCGGCGCCCGCGGGATGGGAGCCGAAAAAGTGACCGAAGAAGAACGCGGGAAGCTGAAAGATCGCGTGGCTTTTTGGCGCGGCATCGCGCTGGCGCTGCTCACATTCGTATTCGGCAATGGAGTGTCATACGTGGTTTTCGGGCTGCACACTGCCAGCAAGTCCGACGTCGACCGCGTGAATACGCAGCTTTCCGATCGCCTACGCACCCTTGAGAGCAATGATAACGCGCTGGAAAGCACGGTGAATCAGATGATCGGCGCTCTGCGCGTGAAGCATGAAATCCCTTGACGCGCCGCACGCTTCGGGAGTAGAAACCGCCATGCAACCGCTGACAGCAGACGAAGCCAACACTTTGATCGAAGATTGGCCGAATTCACCAGCCTGCCCCTGCTGCGGTGGAAAATTAAAAGCCGGTGCGTTGCTCTGCTATATGTTGCTCCGGATCGGGCGCAGCCACGGTGATATCGCCAATATCTACCCTTTTCTCGGTGCCGTGGAGGCCTTTGAAGAAGACGGCACGTTGCGCTTACAACACAGATGGCTGTTCCGCTGGCTGGTGCGCCGATTCTATCGTTACTGCAGCAAAGCCATCCACAAATTCGGCGATCGGCCTGGAATCAACGATCAGCTGATGATCAAATGGCTTATCACCCGGAAAATCGGCTACGTGTCTCAGCTTTTCGATCGCGCGAAGCGGCAGGATGATGTGGGGTGGAGCTGCCGCTGGATGCTCCATTCCGTGCGAGTGAGAATACCGCAGCTCGATTGGCAGCTGAAACATTTCGGCGAAGTGCCGCCGATCGGCGAATTCCCGGCGGTGAACTGATGGCGGCTTGGATCCTCGAAAGCTTCATCGTCAACCCCGTGGACGAGCGGGTGCTGATGTCCCACCGCTTTTTCGGCCGTTCGAAAGAAGATTGCCGCAGCACGTTCGATGAACACCTGGGATCGTGCAGCTATTTCCAGTCCGCCAAAACCGAAGGGCGCACTTATGAAAAGTGGATCCCGATCAGCGAAGACGATCTCCCGGTCGCGGAAAAAGTCGCCTAAGCCCCTGCCGACGCACGCCGTGTATTTCGGCCTAGCGCAATCTGTAATTGATCGCCCGCTGCTCGTTGAATTGATTCTACAAGATCGCCGTGGCGAGCTCGGAATGGGACCGATGGAAGCACGCAAGAAACGCGGACTGCCACGCCACGATTCTCCTCTGGTAGATACCTACTGCAGAACACGCGGCGATGGGCCGGAGGTGTTCTAGTGGCATCCAGCGCGCAAATCCAGCAGTGGATCGTGGCTGCGGCCGCGCAGGATGGTGTGGATCCTTCGCTGGCCCTGGCCGTGGCCCGGCAGGAATCCGGATTCAACCAGGCGGCAATATCAAGCGCCGGCGCGATCGGCGTGATGCAGCTGATGCCGGCGACGGCCGCACAGCTCGGCGTGGATCCCCACGATCCGCAGCAGAATATCCTGGGCGGCGTGCGCTATCTGGCCATGCTGCTTTCGGAATTCGGCGATCCGGTGGCGGCAGTGGCGGCCTACGATTGGGGTCCCGGCGCGGTGGCCAGCGCGATCGCGGCCTATGGCCCCACCTGGCTGGCGCAGGCGCCGGCAGAAACGCAAAGCTACGTGCAGCGGATCCTCGGCGTGAGCGCGTCGAGTTATGTGGCCACCGCTACCGGTCCAGCTCCCGCGCCAGCGCCGGTCGCGATCGACGCCAGCGCAGCGACTGATTCCACCGGATCCGCGACGGATTTCACCCTTGCGCCGTTGCCGGCGGCGGCACCCTCGACGAGTCTTGATCAGGCGCTGCCATGGATCGCGCTGCTGGCCGGCGGCGCCGTCGTTTGGGCTGCCGCCCAATGAGCAGGTTTCCGATTCCAGGAATTAATGGTGGCAACGGAGGATCCCCGCCGTGGACCCTACTGTTTCTGCCTGTGTTCGTTGCAATTGTTATTGGTGTCTTGTGGCTGATCTGGCATTTCACCCGATAGAAACTCTGCTTGACAGCGCGCGCGTACCGGACGTATCTTCGCGCCATTCGCATTCGGGCTGGGAGTAACTGATGGCTCAACGCGGGCGTTGTAAGTTTTGCGGATGCACCGACGATCAAGCGTGCTATCCGCCCTGCACCTGGATCAATTCCTCGCATACAGTCTGCTCGGATCCATCCTGCGTCAAAAAACACGAAGCGCAAACAAACAGCCGCAAGGTGAAGCGATGACGCCCGACGAGATCCTGATGGCGCACGTGCGTGAAGTGCACGGCGAATTCATCGCGGACGCGGTGAAAGGTACTCCGTTTCCGGCCGCGCTGATAGCGGCGCTCGACGCCAACGAAACCGGCGGCGACGCCACGAAAACGCGATTCGAGCCGGCCGTTTTCGGCAAGCTGGCGAAAGTGATGCTTAGCCTCGAGGCGGAGCATCCCGCGCAATACGGCTCGATCGGCGCACAGGATCTCGAAAAGTGGGTGGTGACGCCCGATCGCAAATTCAACGAGTCGCTGCTCGCGCTCGTGAACCTAGCGACGAGCTGGGGGCCCACGCAGATCATGGGTTACGAGGCGCTGGCCGGCGAATTCGCGATCTCGCAGCTCACCGATCCGAAGTTTCATTTCGGCCATACCGTGAATCTGTTGGACGAATTCCGCAAGCGATTTAATCTCACGGTAGGAATAGGCGCCTATTGGGAGCCATTCTTCCGCTGCTGGAACGCTGGACATCCCAACGGAGTCACTACCGATCCGTTGTATGTGACCAACGGGTTGGCGCGCGGTAAGATCTACGAAATGCTGCCGTGATGGATGCCGGCATTTTCGTCTTGGGTTGCGTGGTCGGATTCTTGACTCTGGCCGTCCCGGCGATCATTACGCGCGAGGCGAGTCCGCGCACCGGGCAAAACGCCCAGGGAATCGCGATCATCGTGATCGCAGCGATCGCTACTTTGTTTGTGATGTTTGGGAGGTAAGCATGAGCACACCGCAGGGATGGGCGCCGGCAACCCCGGCAGGAGGTAGTCCAGCAATGAACAGCAGTAACGCAGCACCCGCAGCATCTGCAGGATCCGCAGCGCCCGCCGCCGGCGCCGCGGCGGCAGCGACAACCACAAAAACATCGTGGCTTAGCAGGTTCGGCCACGTGCTCGGCAGAATCCTCGGCGTGATCGCCAAAGACGCCAAGCCGATCGCGGACGCAGCCACTCCCGTGGCCGAAGCGCTGCTGCCGCAATTCGCTCCGGAAATTCAGGCGGCGGACAATCTGGTAACCAACATCGCCAAGCAGGCGGTGATCACCGAAGGCATTGCGGCGGCCGCCGGCGCGCAGACCGGGACCGGCGCTCAGAAACTCGAAAGCGTATTGCTGAATATCGGCCCGGAGATCGATCAGTGGGTCGCTGCGCGTTTCCCCGGAGCGAAAGCCGTGACCGCGGCGTCGAAAGCGGGGCTGGTCAGCGCCGTGGTGACGATTCTCAACGAAGTGGATCCCGCCGCGGTGGTGCCCGCGCCGCCGGCGACATCCTAGAACTTTTTCGCGTCGGCTGCCGCGGTTTCTGGTCTCGGGGAAGGCGGCGGCAGCCGGCGCGGGAAGGGGATTTCTTTCCGTGACCGATCGCTACGAACAATTCACGCGTATGGCATGGCTGGCGGTGCCGATCTCGATCATTGTTTTGATCGTGATTTTCTGCTCGGCTGCACTTTGGTTGCGCGCCGACCTGAAAGAACTGCATCCGGCCGCCACCGATGCGCCGCGCGTGCTGCGCATCGTGGGCGGTGCAGCCACGGATATCGAAAAGGCTCTGAAACAGGAGCGCGAGGCCTCCACCGCGCAGATCCAGGCCACCGCGCAGCTGCAGGGAAAAGCCAATGCCGCCGCTGACAATTTGGCCAAGCTGGTGCAGCACACGGATGATTCCTTGAACGGCACGAAGGGCGTGCTGCCCGTGCTTTCCGGCGCGATCGCGGAGCAGAATGTCAATATGACGAAGATTTCCGTGCGGGCCGAGGCGGCGATCGACACGCTGGACGTCACCGTGGCGGATCTGCAGCCCGTGCTGGCGGCCGCAGCCACAGCCGCACAGAACGGCGCCGATCTCTCCGGAGATCCCGCGATCAAACAGGCCCTACAGCGTCTGGACGACGCGATCGCGCAATCCAACGACGTCCTGCAGCACCTGGACGCGATCGCGGCCAGCGGCGATCGCGATGCGGCCATGCTCGAGACACGGTTGCGCGAGGCGCTGAAACCCGCCAGCCTGGCGAAAACGATTTTCATGCGCACGCTGGGATTGGCCGGCCCGGCCGCGCAGGTGGCCACGGCCGCAAAATGAGCGCCGAAGAAAAAACGATCATCACGCTCGCGTGTAACGTGAAAGGTTGCGCGAATATCGAGACATTCGCTCTCGGCCAAGATAAACGGTGGAGCTTTTCGGACTGGTGGATCGTTCACTCAGTACAAGATACGACGCGCGAACCGAGGCATATTTGCCCTGATCACGCACGCAAGCTCTTTTTCCAGGGATGAAACTTTTAGACGAAACACGGCATCGCGGCCAGCGCACTTTCCGGCTGATGGCCGAAACGGAAAAGGATCGCCACGTGCTGAATGAGATCGGACGCATCTTGCGGGAGCATCCCGTGCTGCGGGCGGCGATCGAACACGACGTACGCGACAAATTCCCGAGCCTGCGTCTGGAGGAAATCGCATAATGGCGAAGCGCACCTGCCACGGATGTGAGGGGAAAGGCTGGATTGCCTACGTGAAAAGCGAACGAATCATGCCGTTTTTTGATACATCCAATCGGCAGAAGGAAATCGTGGCAGGAGCTACGGTGATCAATCGCGAGATCGATATCACCACATGCATTCTGTGTCACGGGGAAGGGACGCTATCCGCCAACACGATAGCGGACGCGGTGACAGCGTGAGAGAACTGGTGGAAGCGATCGCGATGGAGCTGGTGGATCAGCCCGAGGCCGTCGAAGTCCGGGCGATCAATGGCAGGGAAGTGACGATACTCGAGCTACGCTGCGCGAAAGAAGATCTCGGCAAGGTGATCGGCCGAGGCGGCCGCATGGCGAAATCGATTCGCAACATCCTGGATGCCGTGGGCATGAAGCAGCGCAAGCGCTACGCCCTCGAAATCCTGGAATAAGCCTGTGCTGCCACGCTCGCAAATCTTTCCACGCTTGTCTCCGCAGGGATCTGCATCGCGCGAACGCGCCATTCCCAGCACCCTGTCGATTTGGATCGATCGCCCCGGCGGATCGAAATGCTGGATCTGTCGGAAGATCGCCGATCTGGTGGCCAGCCAGTGGAACGGCCGAAGATGTCCTCAGCCGATGTGCGCGAGCTGCTGTCAGGCATGGTTTGCGAAGCTAGACGAAAATGTGCAACGAATGCCTGCCCGTTGAAATCCATCCCTACGAATACGCCCAGCTCGAGCGCGAAGCGCAGGGTTCGCGCGTCTACTGCGGCCGAGTGCTAGCCGCGGCGATCGCCATCTGCCGGCGCGAATCGGGACTGCCGCTGCTGGAAATCGCCCGGAGAATACAGGTCACCAAGACAACGCTCTACCGCCACATGAACGGACAGCCCACCGCAACAGCCACGCTCTACGGCATGCTTGCGCTGCTGGAAATGATGCGGGAGATACCGTGAAAAGCAAAGAAACGCGAACGCGATGCCCACGCGCCGCGGCTATTCACGGACTAAGGTTTTACCCCCGCCCGTGCTCGAGCTCTGGAGCTGCTCGAGGCCTCGCCGGCGACGTCTGCAGGTGCTGGCCGCAGGGGTACGCTTTTCACCTGTCCGAGATAGAATTCCCGTTTTCTGCCGGATTCCCACCATACCAGGTAACGATATTTCGCCTTCCGGATCTGGATGCGCGCGGGAATGTAATCGACGCCCGAATAGCTGCGTGACACCTGGCCGCGGACGAATAGCGCCGGGATTACCCCTGCGGGACGCCTGGCAGCCTTACCGCGTCGACCAGTGCGCCGCGGCGATCGATGGGAGCGCGGGGGTACGTTTTTCATGGCTTAGCCGTCGATAGAAGTGTCCGTGCGCGGCACGAAATCGTAGAATGCGCGCAGCATCCCGATGGCGCTGCCGGCGCCGGATTTCGCGAGCAATCGCCCCTTGTGGGCTTCCACGGTACGAGGATTCACGCGCAGCCGCGCGGCGATTTCCTTGCTTTGCAGTCCCTGCGCCACCAGCTCGAGCACTTCCTGCTGCCGTTTCGTGAGTGTGATCATGTTTCCTGCCTGAGTCTTCATTTTCGGGCGGCGGCCTCCGCGGTTATTTGCCCGACAGCCCCTTTACCGCTGCCGCCGCCCGTCCCTCTGAGCGGCCTACATTGCCGCACTTCGTAGCTGCCCGATTAGACCAGGCTAGCTCCAAACTTGTTTCGCTTTCAGAAATTCGACCGCCGCCAGGTAGTTTTCGGTGTACTGGCGGCCGACCTGGTGCGGCAGTTTCAGCCGCGCCGGATAATCCTCGAGCGCGTTCCAGCACGTCCAGCAGAACGGTTGCCGCTCGCGCTTGGTTCGGCCGCACTGGCATTTCGTGCCGCTGAAAGCCGCCGCGACGATGGTATCGATATCTCTCACGGGCGGCGATTCTCCGGCCAACACTCTTTAGCAGCATAGAATGGTTCGATAATTTTTGTCTTGCCGTTGACACTTATGCAACGCAGCGCGTAGGTGTCCCATATGGATGGTACTGGTACTGGTTTTATGATGGGATGTGCCGCATACCAACGATCAGCGGCGCGTTTCCCCTCACCGAACAAAACCACCCCGAATACCACGACGACGACGCCCCACAACACACACTTCAGCAAGATAAATACTATGTCGGTGCGGTCATCCACGGCGTGCCCCCCACTTTTCATCCAGAATCACGTACCACGGTTTTCGCCACGAAGCCGGGCTGCCTTTGAACCTTACTTGAGGCAGATGATCGTGCCAGTCGCGCGCGGCCTGCATCACCCACTGCTCGAAAACGAACCGTGCCAGCGCGATCAGCAGGATTACGCCGATCGCGAATGCCGTGCCATTGATCCATCGGCTCATTTTTCCTCCGCAATGAACCGCGCGCAGAACTCTTCCTGCGCTTTCGTGGCGCCGCGCGCGGGGATTTCCGCCAGCAGCTCCGCCAGGCCGCACTGGCGCAGCACGCGCTGCGCGTGGATCTGGATCTGGCCGCCCACGGCCAGGCGCAGCGCGGGATTCGGGATGGCCGCTTTCAGCTGATCATTGAGCATCCGCGCCAGTCCGGCGAGGATCATTTCGGGATTGACGCGCAGATCCGCGTCTTCGGCTTCGTAGTACCAACCGCGGCTGCATTTCGGACAAATGGCAGAGAACCGCGCTGGCACGGGATCGGCGGGCTTGCACTGCGCGTCGAAGCCCGGCCGGCCGGCCACGTTGTGCGCGTGAGGATTCTCCGCCGGCGGCGTAAAGGCGTTTTTAATTCCCGGCTGGTATCCGCCGATCGTGAACATGATTATCTGCGAATCGGGACCGCAGGAACACACTAACGCCGCTGTGTACGGGAAAAATACTTTCTTAGGATCATCGCCGGTGTCCCCATTCGAACAGATCTTTCGGAATGTGGTCACGAGGGACTCCACAGTTTCTTTTTCGGCGCACCGATATCAGCGGACGGATCGGGAGCTTCCGGCGCCAGCACGCCCATGATCTGCATGCATACTAGCTTGCCGCAGCCGGGCGCATTGCACCACATCTGCGCCACGAGCAGCTGCGTGCCGTCCGGCTGACCGGTGGGCACGGGGCCCTGGTTCATGTTGAATCGCAGAGGATGCGCACCGCAGTGTGGGCACGCTGGCGCCATTGCTAACGTGGCTTTGTCATTCATAGTTTTTGCACCAGGGTGGCGCTGGCCGGATTCGACAGCCGCCGGCGCCGGATCACGTTGGCGAAGCCTTCGCGGATGATCGAATAGGCCATCACGCGCGCTTCGGTGTATTTGCCGAATTCGGCGATCGCGCTGGTCTGCGCCGTGCCGGCAGCCTTCGCCGCGGATTCAGTCTGTTCTTTCGATTGGTTCGCGGCGGCCGCGGCCACCGCCGGCGCCGCGGCGGCCTCGGAAACGCCGATGCGGTTGTTCCAGCACCAGGCTTCGAACTGCTGCAGGCTGAATTTCGATCCGATCGGCGCGACTTCGATGATGTCGAAGACCCGGCCCCATTCGACCGCCTGATTCGCGCCGGCGGGGCCGATACGCACGGCCTCGAGCGGCTGTTTCGATTTCCACGCGACCAGCGCCTCAGCCGCAGTTTCCGGTATCACCATGTGTGTCTGCCTCCGTTTGAGATTTCTTCCCGGTAATATCTTCCATCGACCACCAGCCTTCGATCGTGGTCACTTTCAGGGCGGTGCAATCGGGCCGCGTGCAACGATACAGAATGCGCGTTTCACCGATTCCCACGCCTTTGCGTAGATCTTCGCTGATCTGACCGAGAACGGATGGCGCATCGATCACGATCTGCGCGATTAACTTCGGCGCGCGTAGATACAGCTGATTAGTGACCGCTTCCCATCTGTGCCACATCGGCCAGTGCATTCTATGCTTTCGCCTCGTGGATTTTCATTCCCGGCACGGTCTGGTAGCTGCCGGATTCGACGCGCAGGAAACCCATTTCGGTGATTTCCTTCATCGGCTTGATCAGTTCGGCGTAGCCGGCCTTTTCGCGGATCCAGCCGCGGGCCTTGAATTCGCGCAGCACGCTGGCCGAATTCGTGGGCGAGTTGAAAAATCCCTGGTGGATCAGGATGGCCACGCGGCCGATCGTAGTGCTGCCATCCATTTCGACCACCGGACGATCCACGCGCACGCGCAGGTCCGGTTGCTGGGCCACCAGCGCGATCACTTCGGGATGCTCGCGGAGCCGGCGCACGAATTCCGCGAAATTGCCATTCTCCATCGATAACTGCCTGACGGTAAATGACTGATGGTGGACTTCGCGTGTTAGGGACGATGAAGGGGCATCACCAAGACGCGAGCTTATGTTTGCCAGTTGAATCTTGAGATCGTCCACCTGCAGACGCAGATCCCGATTCTCAGCTTCGGCTAATTCTGCCCGTTCTTTCCATTGCATATCGTCGCCTCCCTCTCCGCCTGGATCTTCTTCGCCTCGAGGAACAGCCGGTCCACTTCCTGCCGGTCCCCCTTGTCCGCCGCTAGCGCGATCTTCACGAACAGCTCCGCCGGCACCAGAATCCTCGGCATCTTCGGGTTCCTCCTGAGTTTGAGTTTGCAGCACTTGCGCCGGCTCCGATCGCCGCGGCTGATCCAGCTTGCGTTCGATCTGCTTCCAGCTGTCGGCAGACTCTTCGCCGCGCGCGATCGCCTGCGCGTGCAGATCCTCCATGCCGGCCGGCTGCACGTAGCACTTTTTCACCTTGCCCTCGGCCACCACGTAGAATTCGCCCTTACCCAGCCGCATGATCGTTTCGGGCGGAATCCGCGGGCTGGCCGGGATGTAATTGACCACGCGCTTCACTTCGTTGATCTCGCTCTGCTTCCCCAGGATCCACACGCCGATCGATTTCAGGACTTCGGTGGCGATGTTCGCCAGATCCTGGGAATCGAGCATCAGGATATTTTTCAGCGCGAGGCCTTGCCGGATATAGATTTCCGCGGCGAACCGCACCGGCGAAGTGCGCGCGCGCGGGATGAATTTCCATGCTTCCGGGATGATCACCACGGTGTTGCGGCGCTCGCTGTAGACCGTCTCGAGCACGGAGCGGATGATCAGCATCTGCATTTCGCTGGTCAGCCCCTCGAGATCCATCACGTTGATCCCCTCGGCTAGTTTCAATTCGCCAGAAGCTTTCATGCGCGCGATCTGCGGCATCACGATCTGGAAATAGGCGTCCAGGCGGGTGAGCGATTTGCGATCGCGCCCGCGGGCGTGTTTCAGCATCAGCGCCACGTTGGCGGCCACCTGGGCCAATGTGGTGACCGACTGCGTGCCCTCCACGACGCGCACGCGCGATTCTGTTTTTACTTTGTATTTTTCCTCGCGCAGCACCGTGCGCGAGCACTGGATGATCAGCGCCTGATCGTCCGATCCCACCGATTCGCCCAGCGTGCCGAAGATCGATTCCACCCAACGCCACATGGGCGTTTCAGCGTCCAGCTGCGGTTCGTGGAAATAGGGCGGGATGGGCGTCTGCAGGCGGAAAGATTTTTCGCCGCGCTTGGTGATGAACGCTACCGCGCGCAGTCCGCTGCGGGTGATCAGCGCCTCGAGCGTGGTGGTTTTGCCGGATTCCTGCGTCTGCCCGGTCACGGCAGTATGCCGCAGCGGGATCTCTACTAGGTTTCCGGTGACGAGCTCGTAGCCGAGGGCGATCATTCTGGAGTTACCTCGTACCAGTGGCCGCGGGCCAGCTTTTCCTCCGGTGACAGGCGACGCGCGATCGCTTCCACTTCGGCCTGCGTCACCGCTTTCACGATCTTCACGGCCACTTTGCAATCTTCGACTTTGGTTTCGTCGCCATAGACCACATCGAAGCTGACGGCGGCGCCGATCGGCTTCGGTTGCGTCCAACACACATACGCCTTGCCGAAGAGATCGGCAAAGATGGCCACGCCGCGCGGGCCGTCGAAGAACACCGATTGATTCGGAACGGCAGCGGGTTCGCTCACCAAGTCCCTCCTATAGGAAGGCACCAGTCGATTATTTCTCTCAGCTTTAGTTTGGCATCCGTCAGATTCTTCACAGTGGCGTAGAGCCGGATCATTCGCTCGCCGTGATATTCGTCGGCGCGTAGATGCTCCACCTCGGCGATCGCCAGAGATACCAGTCGCTCTGCTTCCACGGCGCGGTTGTGCTGGGCCTTTAATTTTTCCGCTGCAGATGTCATCGGCGTAGAAGGAACTTCACCAGCGACGTGATCAGCGACTGCGTGACCGGCGGTGCCGGTGGTTGTCCGATCACATAGATGCTCCCGGGATTTACAGTGCCCGTCGATCGGGTTGCTGCGTCGCGATCGATATCCAGCTGGATTTGATTAACGGCGTCAACCTGCGCGGCGGCAGCGTCCGCGAATCCCTGGCGGCAGGCGATCAGCTGCGCGTGTTGCGCGGATGCGGCGCCGGCCAGGGCATCGTCCGCGCGCTGCCAGTCTGCGCGTTCATTTTGAAACGAGGCCTCAATCGCACGCAGGTGCTGCTGTGCCACGCGATCAGTAAACACGACGCCCGCCGTGCCGCCGAGAATGAATCCGATCAACATCCCGCCGATGAAGATGTGCTTGTGCATATTACCTCCTCGAATCTGAACGCCCGCAAGTCGTTCGCGTTCGCCCTACCGTAGATATCTTCGTGGGAGCGCGAAACAACCCACGAGCCCCAACATCGCTTCGTAGCATTCCACACGCATAACATCGCTGGCCCTTGGGGGTGGTCCACGACTACTCGGGCTAGCTTATGCCCGCGTTTGTATCGCATTAGAACCTTATCTCCTTCGTTGTACATGGCGGACTCCTAATTAAGTTTGTGGGCGATTGAATCGTGATCCGCGCCCAGCGCCATCCAGTTTTCGACGGCGCGCTTGTCATATTCAACGCTCACGGGCACGCCGTTTTCCGTGAGCGTCCAGGTGTAACGTGCCGATCTTGGCGGCCGGCGCACGCTGGAATTAGACTGGACGCGCTCAGTGTCTCGCGTTTCGAACCACGAGCGGGCGGCGCGCCCGGTTCTTACCCGCCTGTCGACTTTGACACTGTGGAACCTCGTAGAAACAGGACACAGCTTGAAAATCAGGCACCACATCGCGGCCAGCAAGATCGCACTGCCGGCGCGCCAGATCCAGCCGAAAGGCTCGGCAAACCAGATACCCAGGGCCACAAGCGCCACCAAGCCGAGAAATATCTTTGTGGCCAGCCATGCGCGCGCGATCATCGAAGCACCGCCACGCCTGCAATCACCAGAATCAAAGTCAAAACCGCAAGAATTACCACGCGCAAGGGCGTCATATCGCGCCCTCGTAGTTGGTTTTATCGCCGTCGCCGACCGGAGCGATGCGGTAAAGCTTTTCGCCGCGCGATTGCAGCCAAGCGGCGATCATCTCGGAAACCTGCGCATCAGCCTCGGATAGCTTCGATTCCTCGCTAGCAACGTCCGTGGCGCGCGCAATCACCAGACAGGGGCCGACCGCCCGGACGGTTACAAACGACTGTCCTGGCGCCATCCCCAGCGCAAGGCAGACGTCCTTAGGCAGTCCGACCGTACACCCGTGCTCGCCCTGCAATCGCACCTTATAGAGATTCAACTGCCCTACCGCAGTGGAAGAGGCTTGTTTCATAGTGTGACTATACGACTGTGTTAGTGTACTTGTCAAGAGAAAAGAAGAAAGAGAGAATGAGAGTTGTTTACCATCCCTCCACAGCCTTGTTTTTCGACAGTCCCTGCTGAGAGAGAGGGCGCGAAAAACGCACCTATTGAGGCGTAAGTGCCTCGCGGTGTAGGAGATTAAACTGGTGCGAGGGAGTAAAAGGCCAGCGCACCTATTTTAAGCCTTTTACAACGTAGGCGCTAGAGACGAAAAGGGTTGAAATAGGTGCGTATGCTCAGAGCGGCCGCGCACCATATTTATCTCGTGTGCGCTCTAGGTCTTAGAGGTTAATAGGTGCGTAAGGTGCGTGGTTTTCTGCCTACGCGCGCGCGAGAGGCATGGTCACTATGGTAGGTAGACGGTGGAATAGCGCACTAATTCAGGCGGCGCTGCGAGGGCGGTGGCGTGGGCGTATCGTCTTCCAGATCGGCGTCGCTGTTTTCCTGGACGAAGTACCAGCGGGCTAAGCCTCCGATTCGCCCTTTCTTGCCTGCCTTCGCTTGCTCCACGATGCCGGCGGCTTTCATCTTTTTTAGCCGGCGGTAGGCGTTGGCCTTGTGCACGTCTAAGGCTTCGGCTAGATCGCGCACCGTCCATTCGCCGGTGAGCTTTTCGCGGATCTCCGAAACTGCTTCGGAATCTTCCAGCGCCTCGATCCGCAGCAGTACCTCGGAAGTGAAATCGAGCGTCATGCGCACGGGCTCAAGCGATGGTCCCAGCTTGTTGTCGACTTCGATTTCCACGTGGCTGATCTTTTCGCCCTGCTGCATCTTGCGCTTGAATTGGATCACCGAATTTGCCCAGCCGGGAATATTGAAGCTGCCGGCCGATGCCTGCATGATGTCCGCGGCCTTGCGATTTTCATGGTGCACCAGCAGCAGCGCTGCGCCGGTGATGTCCCGCAGACGGTCCAGCTGCTCGCACAGCGCCGCGGATTCCTTCGGCGAATTGATATCCCCGGAAAACCAGCGGCGCAGCACGTCCAGGATTACCAGCTCGGCGCCGTGCTCTTTTGCGTCCCGGCAGAGCCACTGAAATGTAGGCTCATGCATGATGTCGTACGATCCCTGGGTACGCGGGCAGATTTTCACCAGCTTGGGATCCAGGTCGCGGAAAGTGGAAGTACGCATCATCTGCTGGATGCGCCACTGCAGAGTGCCGCCGGGATCCTCGATCGAGGCGAGATAGGTGCGCACGGGTTTGGGCACCTCGAGCTTGCCCATCAGCGTGCCCGGTACCGTCATGCCCAGGGCCAGCGCGGTGGTGAACCAGCTTTTCAGATGGTGCGGCATGGCCACGATCAATGCGCTGCCCCCGCGCGGGATCAGCATTTCGATCAGATGTTCCGGCGCCGGGAATTCGTGGACGAGGAATTCTTCCAGGCCGAAGCTATGCTTCGCGCCATTGCCGTTGGCTTTCATTTCGGCCACGGACGCCGCGGCCAGCTGCTTTTGCAGCGCGGGAATATTGGCGTCGGCCGCCAGCGCCTTTTGCTGCACGTCGTGCGTTTCGTGGATCAACCGGCGCAGCGCGGCTTTCTCGGCCACGATCTTTCCATAGTGCTCCACGTTGGTCACGCGCGGCAGGCCATCCGCTAGTTGCGAAAGATAGGGCACGCCGCCGGCGGCATCCAATTCGTTGCGGCTGGTCAGATATTCCATCAGTAGCGTGGTGTCAATCGGCGTCTGTTTCTTCTGCATCTCCACCATCGCGCGGGCAATATAGCGATGTTGCGGCAGGAAGAAATCGGCGGCGGTGCAGTGGTGCAGGGCGCGATCGAGCGCGGAATTATCCAACAGCACGGCGCCGAGGATCGATCGTTCGGCTTCGATATTGTGCGGCAGCGGTTTGGACAGCAGCTCGTCGGAATGGGTGCGTGGTGAATTGATTGGCGTCGCCATATTCGTGTGAGATCAAAAAGGAGACGCCCGGCGGGATCTCACTCGCCGCCGGGCTCTCTCTTTTCCGCGACCGAAGTGGCGCTGCGGCTGCGGGGGACGTTCGGGAATGTAGGCTGCGCCTCTGGCGACTGTCAAGATGAAACTAGGCGTGTGCCGAAAAAGTCATCCGGCTAACTGGCGTGGAGCGATGCGCTTGGAAAAGTTACACACACAATCCGTAGTGGCCGCCAAAACCCGACCACTAGGCGGTTTTCTCTTTTTCCAGTTCGGCGTCGCTGATCGTGCAGGGCAGTCCCTTGCGGCGCGCGATCTGGCCCAGGCGCTGGAATACGCTGCGCGGATTGTCGTCCGCGGGTTTACCGTCTGATCGCAGCAGCGATTTCGCGGGCATGTGTGGCAACGGAAGTTGATCTTTCATCGGAGTTTGTCCTTTCGTTTGACCGCATCAGACCTTGAGAAAAAATAATTGTGGATATGCGCTACGCGACTGGCTGCGCTGGCGGCGGCTCGATCGCCGGCGGCGCACCGCCGAATGGCGGTTGCTCCGCCGGTTGCTCTGCGGCTGTGGCCGCCAATGGCGTGCGCGATTCGCGCGCCTTTTCCAGAAACTTCTGGATCAGCTCCGTGAGCCGCGGATTCTGCGGCACCTGTTGCAAGATCGGATGCTCGCGGAACATTTTCAGCAGCTCGCTTTCGGCGTTGGCGTCTTCCACCGTGCCGTTGACCATTTCCGGCACGTAGGCGTCCAGCAGGATCAGCATTTCGGTGGCGGCCGCTTCGACGGTGAGATTCGGATTGTTGGCGATCCGCGCGATTCCGACCTCGAGGAATTCAAGCATTCCCATTCCGGCCGGCGGTACAGGGGGCGGAGGCGGCGCCGATGCCGATGGATCGGCGGACGGAGCGGGCGGCTGCGGAGCCGGGAAGCTAGGCTGCGCTGGAGGAATATTGATTGTTGGCGGCGGCGCTCCACCGCGCATCTGCATCGCACGGATTTCCTGCTCGCGCAGCTGGGCCATTGTAGCCATGCCGCTCGACACTTTATCGAGCACCTGCGGCAGCACGCGCACGAACGTCTGCGCGATCGTCTCGCCGCCGCCGCCGCCTTCGGCGGGCGCCAGGTTCTTGAGCACGGTCGAAACGCGTTCGAAAGTCGCAAGCGCATCCGGCGGCTGCGGAGGATTGAGCAGCCTTTCGATCATCGCAGTGAATAACTTGTCCTGTAGTGTGCTCATGGCACCACCACCGCCGCCCGCGGCAGCCGCGTTCGCGACGATTTGCCCTACCGCTGGAACGGCTTGGCGCAGGACTTCCGTGCCTAGCGACATCGAATTTCGCAACGCATCCGTTTGCAGATCGCCGCCGCGCGAGGATCGAATCTCCGCCAGCAGCGCCGCATTCGATTCCCGCAGTGCCTGCACGAGAAATCCCATCTCGCTGCTGGGCGTGTACGATGGTCCGCCGGCTCCGCTGCCATTGTGTCCCGTTTTCGCCGCTTCGACTTCCGCCGGATTCTTCGGCAACCCCTCGATATCAAGCTCGATGTTGAATCGTAGCTGCTTTTCCATCTTGACCATGATTTTGTACGGGCCGCCGCCGTAGAAAGTTTTCAGCCAGCGGCGCGAAAAATTAACCTGGTCGGGCGGGAAATTCAGCTGCTCGCACAGTGATTCGCTTTTGCCATTCAGGCCGCGGCGGTAGACGTTGATCTGCACGTCGTATTTTCCCAGCGTGCCGATCGGCGTACTTTCGATCCAATCCCAAAAATCATCTTTCGTGACGATCGGCGTGCCATCCGAAAGGCGGCGCGCCTGGTCCAGCGGCACCGTGACGGTGCTTTTTGTTTCGGTGGTGACGTTACCCGGTGCGGTTCTGACTGACATTTCGAATTTCTCCTGTTCGTGGCGTCAATCAGGGTAACGCCGGCGCCCGTGGCGCGTGAAAGTGGCTTATTTGTATCCCGTAGGGAGGGATCCTGTCAACTTGGTACTGGCCGTACGTGTGTCAAGTACGCCATACAGTACGCCGTACTGTACCGGCTCTCTTGCGCCGGGGAATTTATTCGCGCAACGTGCGCTTACCTTTGAGCGATGCCGATGGCGGGCGGCGCGGTCGATTCAGGGATCGGTCGCGCCAGTTCCGCAAGGGGAAATTTTGACGTGTGAATGCCAACATCGCGCGCCTAATTCCGGAGCGGTGAGTGTTGTACCACTACTCTCCGGCGACGCCGGCGTGGAACAAACTGTCGCGTTGATGCGCCGGCAGATCGACCTGGGCGTCACCGATCCCCAGCTCCGCGCGCTGGTGATCCGCATACTGAGTGAATCCGGCGCGCCGCAGCATGATCCGCTGCGGGAAGCTGCGGCGATCTATGCGTGGGTGCACGCGCACCTGCGCTTTGTGGACGATCCGATCGATTCGTACGGCGATCCGAAGGAAACGATTAGTCCCGCGATCGACGTGCTGAAATTCGGCGGCGGCGATTGCGACGATTTCACCGTGCTGATCTCCACGCTGCTGCAAATCTCCGGGAAGCTGACGCACATCGTGACGGTGGCCAGCGATCCGCGCGATCCTTCGCAGTTCACGCACGTGTATCCCGAAGTGAATATCGATGGCGAATGGATTCCCGTCGACGCAGCGCGCCCCGGCGCGCAATTCGGTGTGGCTCCGCTGCGCGTTTACCGCCGCAAAGTGTGGGGCGAAACCGGAATGCTCGAGGGGCTGGGCCGCGTGGCGCAGCAAAGATTTTCGCTTTCCGGCTACGCGCAGCTCCGGCCGCTACGCAAGCTGCCGATCGGAGACGTGACCGCGCAGGATGTTACCAGCGTGATCACCGCGGCCGGCCAGGCCGCGGCCAGCGATATTTTAGCCACCGAAGCGGCCCCAACGAATATCTACGGCACGGTCAACACTGGCCTGCCGGCGACGGCGACGCCTTTGTATTCCGCCGGCTATCCCGGAATTTCGCCGTACGCCGGATATTCTTCGACGGCGATGGTGACCTCGCCTTTCGGCACGATGACCGGCAGCGGAATGCTACTGCTGCTCGGCGTGGGGCTGCTGGGCGCGGCGCTGTTGCTTCGCCGGTAAAAAAAAAATGAGCTACGCGCGGATTACCACGCGAAACAACATCGGAGTGCGACAGGATTATTCGCGCCGCGCGCTTTTCGGCCTCGGCGTGCATCGCGCGCCGGCGGAGACTCCGCCCGTTTCCGCGTACCATCCCACGCATCCGCTTTCCGGCGCGCGCGATTACAACACGCAATCGGCGACACACGCGCTGGGCGCGGCTCCTCCGGTGGCGACGAATTATGTCCTCGCGCCCATGCCGTGGCGCTACGGAAGCATACCGGTGCCTTCGCATATCGTTCGGTTGTCTGCTCCGGGGCAAATTGCGGCGCCTTCGACTCCGCCAGCAGCCGCTCCGCCTCCTTCTTCGCAAACCACCCCCACACCCACCACCACGCCCACCACCCCGGCGCCAACGGGCGTGGCGATTTCTTCCGGCGGTCCCGCCGCCAGCACCGCGCAGGCTGGCACGCCGGTGCCCGTGGGAACGCCGACGGATCAAAGCTATACGGATCAGAGCGGAAATATTTGGACGTTCACGCCGTCCGCCGGCTGGCAGGTGACCAGCAGCGCAGCCGATCAGGCCGCGCTGGCTGCCGCCAATGCCGCCGCCGCGAGCTCGGCCGCCGCAGGATCCGCCGGCACGGTGACGCCCGGCACCACCGTGACGGTATCGACCGGAAACACGATGTGGCAAGACATCACTAGCTGGCTACAGGGCAGCTCGTTTTCCTTGGGCACATTCGCGGTGCCGAATGTTCTTCTGGTCGCCGGTGTTGGTCTTGCCGGCCTTTGGTTGTACTCGGGGAAAAAGCGATGAGCCGGATGCAGCTCGTGCGCAGGCGATCGTTCGGCGATGCCTACGCCGATGCCTTGGCGGCTATGGATACATCCGCTCCGATCGTTGCCGCGCCCAGCGTGGTCGATCTCACGCCTCCGACAATCGACTTGGGCCCGACCATCGCGCCATCGCTTTCTCCCGGAGATATTTTGCCGGCCACTCCCGGCACCACCGTGCTGCCGGCGGTGGAATCGCAATCAGCATTGACCAGCGATTTGCCCGGGTTGATTCTTTCCGGGCAGCTCGCGCCGCCATCCGGCAGCGGACTGTCTTCCGATCAAGTTGCGCAGATCCGTGCGGCCGGCGGATCCTCGGCGGATATCCAGGCGATTCTCGCGGGACAAACGAATGCCACCACGGTGCTCGCCTATTTGAAAACGGGATTGTCGACGGCACTGGCGGTCAAAGAGCTCTCGAGCGCGGCCACTCCAGGACGCGCTACTCCGGTGACCGCGCCTACTGCCGCCGCCGGCGCAACGATCGGCACCACGTCGATCGCGCAGCCGCTTTCCGCGCTCACGCAATCCACGATCTGGCCCGGCGTGCCGAATTGGGTGCTGCTCGCCGGCGGAGTTCTTGCCGCTGCGGCGTTGGCATCGTCCTTCGGCGGAGGTTCGCGCCGGTGAGCTACGCTTCCATTTCGACGCGCAACGAAATCGGCGTGAAAAGAATCCCCGGGCTTTCCGGCCAGCTGCGATTTCTTTCCGGACTCGGATCCCTGCGCGGCACCGTTTCGCAAACGGATCTCACCGATGCGGGCGTGGATCCTGGCGTGGCCACCACGCTGCTCGCCCTGGGCGCCACCGACGCGCAACTGAACGCCGTGATTCAAAATCCGGATTCGCAGACCGCATCGCTGGATCTGCTGACTCAACTTTCCGGCAATGGTCCCGCGCCGGGACAGGCCGCGGGTACGGCGGCGAATTTTCCCACACCCAGCGGACTGCAGGCGCAATCGGTTTCGCAAACCGGTTACGATCTCACCGATCCGGCCAGCTGGTACGACGTCACCGGGCAGTTCCAGCAGGCCAACCAGCGGATCAAGGCACTCGAGCAGCTGGTGATTTCCAATCCTTCCGTCTATGCGCCGCTGATCGGTAACGATACGATCGCCCTTCGCCAGCAATATACCGATGCCGCTTCGAAATGGACGGCGGTGTACGTGACGGCGATCGGCCAGCAGCCGCAGGGACTTTCTGGCGTGGGCGTGAAAGGGCGCATCGCGCGGCTGGGCGCGCTGGGCGTCGCTCCGATCATCATCGGTGCGGCGGTGATCGCCGCCGCGGCGATCGCGATCTACGCGCTGCACACGCTGATCGTTTATCTGCAATCCACGGAAGCGAAGGCGGCGCAACAGACGCAACAGCAGGGAATCCAGGCGGCTACGGCCACGCAGCAATCGCTGCTCAACCAATACAACCAGACGATTCAAGCTGCGCAATCCGCCGCGGCCGCCGGGAACACCACGCTTGCCGCTCAATATACGCAAGCCGCGGGGGTATTGGCCGCGCAGCTGAAAAGCACCGGCTACAATTTGACGCCGAGCACGGGATCCGCGCTCGCCACATGGTTTACCGCAAATTGGGGATGGCTGGCGGTCGCGGCCGTAGCAATCGTTGCTCTGCCGCCGCTGATTAAGAAATTATGAGGATCGTGAGAATGGACCTGTTGATCTTGGGGCTGCTGGGCGTCGCCGGCTATCTGTATTTGGCCGGCACGCCCGCGTCGCCGACTGCTGCGCAGGGCTCGCCCACTCCGGTGGCGACGGCATTGCTCACCGGCAGCGTATCGCCGACTCCGACGCTAACTACCGGGCCGGTTTCGTCTACCGTGCCAACGACGGCGCCGGCGCCCGGCGCCGTGTCTTCTCCCGGCACCGCGGTGAAGCTGCAGCCGCTCACCAGCTCGCAGGTTCCGCCGGATTCTTATTTCATCAATCAGGCGATCGCCGTCTACGAGCAGGGCACGGGATTGAAAGCGCCGAACAAGTACCACACCGATTTCGTCAACATGGTGACGGCTGCGATTCAATCCATGCAGATCACCACTGCGGGATTCCAGGGACAGGATAATTGCGCGAACGTGAAAACTCCCAACGTGAGTTTTTCGCAAGTGGCACAGCTCGGCGGCACGGCCGCCACTGCCGGATTCGCCACGGCGGGATTGATCGGCGGCGCCGGATCGATCGCGGCCACGGCCGCGGCCACGGCGATTCCGATCATCGGGATCGGCGTGGGCATCATCACTCTGGTCGCCGGGATTTTCAGCCATCACGCGCAGAAAGTGAAAGAGCAGGCCCAGCTCGATTGC